>Ga0182027_10000002_pt1 | contig 376146 bp, 332 predicted proteins | sample 712E1DmetaG_FD_121300 | JGI IMG/M metagenome (GOLD analysis project Ga0182027, IMG submission 121300) | Permafrost microbial communities from Stordalen Mire, Sweden - 712E1D metaG (Illumina Assembly) | ecosystem: Environmental > Terrestrial > Soil > Wetlands > Permafrost | place: Sweden...
GAAGGAGCAAAGCGACTGAGAAATCTGAACAAAAAGAAAGATTTCTCCCTGCGGTCGAAATGACAAAGACACTTTTTATGCAATCTCCTATTGAAATATGAACCACGCGTAACATCAGTTACTAACATTCGTCATCCCAAGGCCTATTTAGTTCTCGCTGAAAAAGTCCCACCATACAGTAGGTCAGGCAAACCAAGGGCATCCCTTGGGATTCCCCGCCTGACCTACTTCTGCTTTGCGCGCGTTCTTAGACAGGCAACAATGCCTGGCCTACAGTGCTTTTTTTCTTAGCGAGAACTGCTTAAGGACGTTGTCCTTGATTTTCAAGTGAATGACACTTGGATCTATCCAAAGATGTTGCCTTTTGTGTTCAGAAATGTGTCAATGCACGACGATATGTCGTTCTTTGCGTCTCTTGAGTTGCCGATGTGGGGCAACGAATTATCGTCTGCGTCTCAGGAGTTGCCGAAGTGAAGCAAGGAAATGTCGTTCGTGCCTCAGGAATTGCCGATGTTGGTCAAGGAATTGTCGTTCGTGCCTCAGGAGTTGCCGATGTGGGTCAGGGAATTGTCGTTCGCGTCTCAGGAGTTGCCGATGTGGGTCAAGGAATTGTCGTTCGCGTCTCAGGAATTGCCGACGTGAAGCAAAGAATTGACGTTCGCGCCTCAGGAATTGCCGATGTGGAGCAAGGAATTGACGTTCGCGCCTCAGGAATTGCCGATGTGAAGCAAAGAATTGTCGTTCGCGTCTCAGGAATTGCCGACGTGAAGCAAAGAATTGTTGTCAGCGTTTCCAGAATTGCGGACATTAAGCCGGGAACTGTCGTCAGCGTACCCGGAATTGGGTCCGTTCATTTGTAAGGAAACGAAACGTAAAATTTGAAGAAACGAATCGAGGGGTTGGGGCCATACGGGGGAGAAATTGCTGTCAGGTTGGCTTGCAGATAGTGCGCGATCTCTTACCATTAAACGAAGCTCGCCTGCGGCACTGCAGGCGAGCTATTGGTTTTTTGGTTATCGGAAACCTATCTGGGGCGAAATGTGATATCTCCGCCCTGCCGACGTCTCGTTACCATGCGTTGATTAGCGTCTATGACGACCAGAGAAAGAATGGTACGATCGACCTCTCCCTCCCAGCCTTACAGAAAACGATGGATAGTACCAGAACGGGTAATCGCTATAGTACGACCAGTACGGTGAATAATCATAATACCGCACTGCGGTTGAGCTGTTGGCTTCACCTTGCGGTTCAACCGGCTGTGCCATCATGGCGCTGATCACTTTTTCACTGACACCTGCGCCTCGCAAATCAAGAACATCCTGCGCTCTTAATTGGAACCAGGAGTCTGTAGCGTCCATCGTGGCAACGATCAGACTATCGCTCACGCCCGCTTTTGACAAAGCAATCACATCCTGCTGCTTCATCATCCGCACAGTGTCTCGTTGCACCGAACGCTCATTTTTGTACTGCGCGTATCGTTCCGATGTGCAACCAACAAGTCCTCCAAAAACCATTATGAGGGCAACAATTGCAATTTTCTTTTTCATAAGATTCTCCTTATTGTATTACGATTTTTTTTGTGTCAATGGTGTATGCTGCAAAATATCCCAATGAACCATTGCTGAGATTTGTATTTGGGTTTGCCGGAGAGAGAGACGTGGCAGCACGATCAGATGAAAGTATGTCCCTGAGTGTGCTGTAATAATCGTACGTCACTTTATCAATCGAGAGCAATTCCACGGTGATCGTATCACCCTTTTGAACATTTCTGCCCGCCCTGATCCTTTCTGCCATTTCATTTCCGTTTGTCAACTTGTCGGTATATAACCGGTAGCGGCGGCCATCAATCGAATCCGCAGGAATCAGCGCACTCGAACGGGCATTGAGACGATAGTAATTTCCCGATTCCGGAGGATCTTTGAATGCAACATAAATATCGTATCCCGCTGTTCCCCGTGGCGTTTCATAAATGGAATCGATGAGCACCTTTACAGGCATGGAGGATGTTGCTTTATATTCGATTCCCCCGGTAATCACATCGAGGGTGTACGACCTTCCTGTAGCACCTATGAGGTTGGACGATTGATACACCCCAGGCGTTCCCTGCCGTAGTGTATCTCTTTGTCCCGCATCGTCGCTTACAATTACCAAAGCATTTGAAACTGCAGGAAATACGAGGGCCGGTTCGAAGTAATTGCCCGTCTTCGTTAACTGTACTGTGTAAGGTCCGGGCTGGTCTGAGATGTCGCCCTCGATGACCAAGTGCGGATCGGCTTTATTCAGATCGATCGAAACCACATTCTGGCAACCTATCCAGAACATTGTTGCCATAACAATGAGGGATAGCTTTCTCTTATCGAACACGGTTTGTTTCCTCTTCTTCATGTGAAACCCGTTTATTCTCTGGATGTTCTTTGTCTAATCTTTTCCCATGAATCGCACGAACGGAAGCAATGATTTTCTATTTGCCACGACTGTTGTGAACCGGAGGTTCGCGTTATATATGCTCCCTGCGTCAAATCTCTTTCTATGAATGACAATAACCTCGTCCTTACCTCTTAGACATCCGCTAGAACGTAAAGTTGTATGTCGCCGAAGGAATAAACGGGAAAAATGTGGTCTTCACCGCCTGGGTCAGGTTCGGATTGTTGGGATCCTGTCTAAAAAGGATTGAATAGGCATTCATTCTATCATAGACGTTGTAGATGGAAAAATTCAAATTCGATTTTGGGCCAAGCGTCCATGTTGCAGAAAGGTCAAGCCGGTGATATGCAGGCATCCGATACCCATTTCGTTCAGTGTAGTACGGAACCAAGCGCCCGTCGACCATATAATTTCCAGCAGGAAATGTAACAGCGTTGCCTGTATTATATACCCAAGTAGCGGAAAAAGTCCAATCAGCGCTGTAGTCGTAGATCGCAACAATGGAAATATCGTGTGTTCTGTCTTGTCGCGCAGGAAACGCCAGCCCGTTATTGATGTCGGCAAATTGCTCGTCGGTCCTCGAAAGCGTATATCCGATCCAACCGCTAAAAGCCCCATATCTTTTTCGTAAAAGGAATTCCGCTCCGTAACTCCATCCTCTTCCATAACGAAGAAGCGCTTCGACATTTGGATTCAACTGCAGATCTGCGCCATTCTTGTAATCGATAAGATTCTGCATACCTTTATAATAGAGTTCGAGAGATGCCTCGTATTCATTCTCCTTGAAGTTTCTAAAATAACCCAGGGAATATTGGTCGGCAAATTGCGGCTTGACGTTGTTGCTGCTTGGCACCCAGAGATCACTCGGGTTCGTCGTGGTGGAATTTGAAAGCAAATGAAGATATTGCGCCGTTCGCGCATATGATGCCTTTAGCGAGCTCGTCTCGTCCAACAACACATTCGCTGAAAGGCGCGGCTCCAGGGCAGAGTAGGTTTTGATGAAGTCGCGGTTGACGTATCTTGTTGTTTGTACGAGATCGCCATTCTCATCATAGGTGTCGACGTGCCCCGGACCAAGAAGGCTGAAGAATGAATACCGCAACCCGTAATTGAACTTGAATCCCGCAAGTGGCGCAAGCTCCTGTGAATAATATGCAGCGTTCTCCAGCGCATATCTATTCTCGATGGTAAGGCTGTTCGTCGTGCTCGTCCCTCCCACTGTGACGGTCCCGGGCAAAAAAGTATGGTAGATCGAGTTGATCCCGAATTTTACCGTGTTGTCGGAATTCACAAAATATTGGAAATCTGTTTTGAAGTTGACGTCCTTAATTCCCGAGGTAATGGTGAAATTGCTCGTGCCTGAAGTTAACATACTACTGTATTCATAATTACTGTAGATCAACGATGTATTGGAAAAAAGATGATCGGCAAAGAGGTGATTCCATCTGAGAGTCGCCGTCTCATTTCCCCAGTTGAAACCGAAGATATTCGGATAATTAAAGTTGTCCCTCCCAAAATATCCGGAAACGAAAATACGATCCTCTACGCCGAGCGTGTAGTTTGCTTTCGCATTCAGATCGTAAAAATAGAGGCTCGCCTTGTTGATGGTTGTATCGCTGGAGAGCCGGAGGAAAAGGTCTGCATACGTTCTGCGGCCTGATATATTGAACGATCCCTCGTCCGTAACGATCGGTCCGCCGAAGGTCAATCTGGAGGCGAGAAGGCCGATGCCGCCTGATCCGACATATTGTTTCATGTTTCCATCATTTGTCCTGATGTCAAGCACCGACGAAAGCCGTCCTCCGTATTCGGCGGGAATGCTTCCCGTCATCACCTTCACATCTTTGATAGCATCCGAATTGAAAACAGACAAAAATCCAAGTAAGTGGGAAGAATTATAAACGGTCGCCTCATCCAGCATTATTAAGTTCTGATCGATGCCGCCGCCGCGGGCGTAAAACCCGGTACTTCCCTCTCCGGCTGATTTAATGCCGGGTAATAACTGAATGGTCTTCAGAATATCTTTCTCGCCCAGAAGGACGGGAATCGATTGTATTTCACGAACCTCAAGATTGTTCGAACCCATTTCCGTCGACGTCACATTCCTATTCGATCGATCGGCTGTGACCAGCACCTCCCCCACTTTAATGACTTCCGGTGAGAGTTTGAAGTTGATCGTCATGTCTCTCTCAAGGGGGATTGTGTCACTTCTTGTCTTGAAACCAATGAATTGGATCACGAGAACATGCTTTCCTTTCGGGATCATCAGAGAATAAAAACCATACGCATTTGAAGAGACTCCAACGCCTCTGAGATCCTTGACAAGAATCGACGCTCCGATTAACACTTCCCCCGTTTCAACATTGCTTATTGTTCCGCTGAATGTCAACATCTCCTGAGAGGCCGCTGCACCCGGGAAATGAAGAAGAATTGCCACGCTGAGAGATTCAAAAAATATTGCTCTGATAAAAAACTTGGTGAGCATTCTTCTTCCCACGAAAACTCCTTTTATTTAGTAACTGATGTTACGCAAAACGGAGTTTATTACTTTGAAGCTGTACGAAAAGTCATTTTTGTCATTTCGAAGGAGCAAAGCGACTGAGAAATCTAAACAAAAAGAAAGATTTCTCCCTGCGGTCGAAATGACAAAAACACTTTTTATACAATCTCCCATTGAAATATGAACCACGCGTAACATGAGCTATTAATATGATATCTTCCATCTTCTTAAACACGTGAATGCGATAATAGATTCCATGAAACACTAATACTGGTATGTCGCGTTGATTGTAAACTCCAAAAGATCGTGGACCGGAATCATTAAAAGAGACGGCCGTTCAATCTTAAATGCTGTAAGACTCACATCGAAACGTCCTGCTACCTGCAATGTATGAGCCGACCACACCGGAAATACCGTCATCGTAATTCCGTTGGTAACCCCGTGAAACGTCAGGTTTCCGTTCACCTTCAGACTGTCCCCGGCGCGGGTGACTGATGTGCTCGAGAAAGTCACCTCGGGATAGGTAAGTGCATCGATCACCTCCATCGCATGCGAATCACGATTTGAGTTTCCGCTGTTGAATGTCGCTACATCAACCTGTGCCGTCACCTTCCGTACCTCCCTGGCAGCGTCATTGATTTCGACGCGGCTTTCCATTTCATGACTAACCGCTTCTATTTCGTGCAATGGGTGTGTAAGCTTGTACTGAATTACAGATTGTTGATTGTCGATCGTCGCCCATTTTGTCTGTGCCGTAAGGGTGAGGACAAGAGAGCAATTCAAGAAAAGAAGGGAAAGGATTCCAGTTTTCATCTTTTGTCCTATTAGAAAGTGACAATAATCATTGAAGCAGCCAGTGCGCCGGTGGTCACATATGCGGATATCTGATGATAATGTGCCATGTTGATATTCGATGAGTGCTTGATCGTCGAGCCTATAATGGGAGTAACCACCATCCCGAGAAAATGGACCCATGCCAGAGCTTTGTGAACAGTCGTCGTGCTGAACTCATCTCTCCGGATCAGCGGCGGTGGAGATGTGACAGAGAGAATCCCCGTCGCGCTATATGAAATGATCGTCGCAGTCACCAGCGCCTTGTGTGCACGAAGATATTGCCGGTTCCCATTCAATACCTCTTGGCCGCAATACGCCGCCGATATCATCAATCCCAGGGTGACAAACCCTCCGATCTGGTGAACCGACAGCATGGTTCTTCGCAGACCGAGCTCACTTTTTCGGACTTCAGGAGTCAAAGGCGATGATGCAAGACCGATCTTGCGGAACAGACCGTTCTCACTCCAGAGCGATCGCTCCATGAAACTCATGTTATCCGGCAGCAGTTTCCTCTTCGGCGTCGATACCACCGAATCGGCAACGCCGGAACCCTCCATCGGACCATATACCAATTGATCTTGAAGGGGAATAGCCGAAGGAATCTCCTGAGATTGCGCTGTCACAAACAGAATCAGTACGGAAGCCAGTGCCAGAATTGGTTTCATCATTACTCCAATTAAAGTATTCGTGGTTGGTCAGGAATAGACCCGCAGTGAATTGCCAGTCAAGGAGACATTGTATTGTTTGAGTGGGCTCCCGGCCGGACCGGAAGTGACCGCACCATTCGTCGCAAATGCAGATCCATGACTCGGGCAATAGAATCGCGATCCGCTCCCTTGATACACCACTGTGGAACCAGCGTGCGTGCACACCTGGCTCACGGCGACAAAATGCCCGACTGAGACCCTCGCGACAATGATTCCACTATTATAAATATACCCACCATCCTTCTGAAGCGCAGCATAGGCAGCGTCTGCAAGATTGATGGTAAAATCGATATTCGCAGGAGGCCCGGCGATCGTATCGGACTTGCCACATCCTCCCAGACATGTACTGTAAAGAACCGCTGTAGCACCAAGACCGACGATCGCCAAGAATTCTTTTCTATCCATTCAGTGCTCCTCCTCCGTTTGGTGATGTATGGATTAGTGCAAGAAAAATGCTTACGTTAGAACAGAAAAAGCCCGATCTGTACCATTATTCTGCAGAAGCGCGAGATAGTAATGGACGCAGCCTGAGAATAGAACCAATTTTATTGTTTTGAGGAATACCTTTGTAGGTTAGACACCTCCCATGGTCGATCTATTCCCGACAAGGGATGTAAATTTTCGCGTCAAACCAACAGTTGCCAAGGATGGTAAGTGCTCAGCGCGATTACAGTCCAAGGGATTCTTTGGACGGGAATGACATGTTCAACAAATTCGCCGAGTAGATACGAATCCGGATGGAATAAAACTCTCTCACGTATTGTCTAATACACAGTGGATCAGAATCCCATCCAACGAACCGACGACGAACTCCTCGATGATGCCCGCGATGGAAGCACTCATGCTTTTGCAGAATTGATGCGGCGATATCAAGGCAAAGTGGCTGCAACGGTCGTCGGGATGCTTGGAAACTGCGAAGAAGCAAATGATGTTGGTCAGGAAACGTTCATTCGGTTTTATGATGCCTTGAAGAAATTTCGCGGCGATTCTTCGATTGGCACATATCTGACACGAATCGCCATCAACTTGGCGTTGAACGAATTACGACGCCGGAAGCGCCGAAACTTTTTTTTCACATCCACCGATAATGATCGCGATATTCCGGAACTGCCGTCTGCTTCAAGCACAGATCAGTATGAGAATAAAGAACTCCTGGACAAAGCGTTGAACCGCCTTGATGGCAAATTTCGCGCGGTCATTACACTTCGTTTGATTGAAGGATACTCAACCGAAGAAACCGCCGCAATTCTGCATCTTCCTCTCGGCACAGTGCTGTCGCGCCTTAAGCGGGCACAGGAAAAACTTCATGCGATACTTACTTCCTTTAAGGAGGGCTCTTCATGAATTCTCTTTGGTACGATTTGCTTTTGCGCTCTTTTGACAGCACTTTGACACCAACGGAACAACAGCAACTTGACCATGCCCTGCTCGAATCGCATGACATCCAAATGGCTCGAAAAGAGATTCTCCGGATGCGGAATGCGTTGTCTTCCTCCGCGGAACTTTCTTTTACCCCAGGATTTGCGGGGCAGGTCATGCGCCGCATCGCTGCACGCCAACAATCGGCAGTCTATCGGTTTGAGACAGTGTTCCGTCCGATTGCTGTTGCTGCTCTTCTTCTCGTTGCTCTTATTTGCACATATAACGCAGCGCGTGCAAATACTTTGACGGTCGATTCCCTGCTCGGAATTCAGAAGCCGACTCTCGAACAAACTCTGGGCTTGGAGGCGACACTCGAATGAACTCTAAAACCAGCATCGCTCTCATTATTTTTTCAACTCTCGCCATCGGAGTCGTCCTCGGCTTTGTCGGACGGGGCATATTCATTAAGGATCGAACTTCTCATCTGGGCGCCGACGAAAGAATGGAATTTTTCTCCTCCCAGATCAATGAAGCGATTGAGGCTGACTCTGCGCAAGCGCCCCACATCGACCCGATCGTTCATCGGGCTTCAGAGCACATCAAGATTCTCTTCGATCACCATCGCGAGGAAATGTCTCTTCTTATCGATTCGATGAAACACGATCTCGCGCCCGTTCTCCGGCCGGAGCAGATCCAACGACTGGACGCCGCATTACAATTCAGTAACCTGGCACATCGGAACAGATCCATCCTCGGTATCTCCAAAGCATTTTCGTACGAATATGCCGAGCGTCTTCAAGGCGATCTTGACCTCGACAGCCTTCAGACCGACCAATTGCTGATCATTTTCCGCGACGCACACGACAGATTTATCAAGCAAATTCAAGCAGAGAGAGAAGACACCGCGGGAGCGAAAATGCTTCGGAATGATTTTATTGATCAAACGAATAATAGCATCGAACGGATTCTCTCGTCGAAACAGCGGGAACAGTTCCGCCACCTTCGGCGCGAACAAGAGAGATTCATTGATCATGAATTCGGCGAAGAGAATCCCGCCAATCGATTGGAAGTATTGTAGTCACTGAGGATTGAATCCCCCGCGGCAAGCGGCGGGGTCATTCATTAGTGGCGAATGAAACCGAGGCTTAGGGCGCAGTTTTGAATCTGCTCCTGGTTGAGATTTCTTCATTCCGGATTCATCAATTGCACTGTGAGATCCCGCTTCGCATACGTGAACGATATCCTCGTTATGCGTACACCAAAACACATTTCCTGATTTTGCCGCATCGACCGCCGATTGGAGTATTACATGCGTCACGGGAACTCTATACGCGTATACTGGAAATCCGCTCGAAAAGTGTCGCCACAAAGATACAATGCAAAAAACCGGACGCCTGCCCTTCCACTCGTTGCATCAATGCCATTAAATTAAGGGGAATTTCATCATCAGCTGAGACTATTTCTGATCCCAACCAACCCCACCCCGTCCCTCCCCTTTTCCCGAAGGGATGCCTTTGGCACAGGGGAGGGAGTCTGTGAGCGGATTTTCGGCAATTCTGCTACGCAAAAGATATTCCGGAGATGTTAGCACTCTCCCCCATTTTCCGGAGGATCCTTCGGACAGGGGGAGAGCCGGAGAGGGTCGCTTGAAGGAAAGGCTATGATTCCAAAATACTTAACTTAATGGCATTGACCTGAATACATGAAAAGTCTATCTGGAGATACATTCAAGAAAAGGCAGTGACACGCGCAACAACCTCAAAGAAACAATTGCACTACAAGACTTTTTTTGGGATATTGTTTGTGCCTGTATGGATATATTCGTGCCGGCAGGTGATGTCTTGCCCGGTAGATTACTTCTACAGGGTTTTTAGAGGGGTCCACATTCAACCACATTTAGAGGTAACGATATGGTAACATCATTCTGCACCGATGCCAACAAGTTGTATACAATGTACGTGTTGGGAGAGAACACCACCATGCTTCTCAGTTTTGGGACCCTTGCAGAAACTAAGAGGGAGGCCAAGGAATATTTTGCGCAGATGACAAAAAAGGCCGTGATTGTAAACCTTACCAGAATGGACGGCAAATTGTTCACGATCCGTGTCGATCGAACAGCCGGCGCTGATGCCAATGTGACCTTTGGCGAACTGAAGAGTGTGTCGTAGGGATTAATCGGAATACATTTCGCTCCTACTGGTAGCATACGGCATAGTTCGTGCAGGACGAAGGACGGAGCAAGGGTGAACTGTATGCGCACTTGCCGTTTGCTCCTTGAATTCCTTTTTCTTGTCATTTGCAGCCAAAGCAAGTTTTGGGCAAATTCAATTTGGGCGATGGAGATTTGAACAAGGACAAGACTACTGACAATAAGAAACCGAATGATTGTTTTCAAACGTCGAACTCTCTTCTCTTGACAGGCGACGAAAGAACGTTCAATAGAAATTGTAAAGCCTCTGCCAGCTTTCGCCAACAGAGGCTTCTAAATTTTTGTTAGTATTTGTTGCCGCCACATAGGAGTCTCCTGCGGAGACAAGCTGAGGTCAATGTCTATATAGATGAAGATAGAAGTAAATGGTGGTAAAATCGACGGGAGCCAGCAAAGAAGGAGTTTCACTGTATCTCAAACTAAAAGGTGGGTAAATGGGGAGCACCGCAAACCTGCAATTCCTCAATTTACGCTGAATGCTAAAAACTGATATCCCTCGCCGCCTGAATGCACGCGGTAATTTGCTGCACCGTTACTTCAAAAGCAACATCCTTCGGGTCTGGACAAAACTTTCCGCAGTCAGTCTGCAAAAATATGCACCACTCGGTAGACTTGATCCACTGAAATACACTGAATAGTTTCCCGCCTCCTCTATTTCATCTACCAGAGATGCGACTGCACGGCCAAGATAATCAAAGACCTTCAACGTTACATGCTCTTTCATTGATAATCGGAACTTGATTATCGTTGATGAATTAAACGGATTGGGATAATTTTGCACCAATTCATTCTCCAACGGAAAGAGGTTTCTATCGTTTTGTCCTATCGATGATGTTTTCGCAAAATGAACAGAAAATACATGTTGACTGCCATTGTCGGGAAACCGAACCCCGCATTTTTGCGATGCGCTGTCGAACGCCCAACCGGAAATGGAATACGTGCCAAGGGAATCATACGAACGAACATATAATCGGGATCCATCAAGAAGAACACTGTCCGGAAATGATTTGACCCAATTCAGTTCACCGAACCAATCACGTTGCTGAACTGTATACATTCCGGTGCGGGCAGCTATGGAAATGATTGCACGCTGGTCATTGCGATCATGGGTGATGGCTGTCGTGCTGTACGCTCCCGTCTCGTAATTGTAGGAAATGCCATCATCATCGTAGACGATGCATTGACCGGTCCCCCCGGGATAGCTGCTCAGTATAAGCGTTTTCCTCATTTCTGATGCATCAACGTATTGAGCAGTTGGGGACATTGGAATGATGGAACCGCTTTTTATAAAGATGGGTATGTCGTCACTTGCAACAGGGATGTCGTAGTATGACGATCCTGAATATTGTTTCCCACTATGGAAATCAAGCCAGCTTCCCTGAGGAAGATACACGCTTTGCTGAGTCGCGCCTGACTGAACAACCGGTGACACCAGAAAGCTGTTGCCAAATAACCATTCTGAAAAGAGATTCTCTGTTACAGGGTCTTTGGGATATTCGAACACAAGCGGACGAACAATCGAAAGGCCGGTCAAATGATTTTCCCACGCCGCGGAATAGATGTAAGGCATCAAGCGATACCGCAGGCGTATATATTTTGTTGCAATGGCTTCGGCGTCCGCTCCGTAGTACCATGGCTCCCTTTCCTGGTTATACGTTCCATGGACGCGAAACACAGGGACGAATGCTCCGAACTGAACCCAGCGGTAATAATTTTCAGGAGAAGGTGTGTTCGCAAAGCCGCCAATGTCCATTCCCCACCAGGAGGCTCCAAGGGTTATACTGGAAAGCATAAAGAGGCGTTGATCTGCCATTACGGAAAATCCTGTCTGAATATCTCCCGACCAAAGTGCGTATGCGTACCGTTGAGCGCCGGTATAGTAATTGCGATTGATCGACCACACCCGCGTATTATTGTATGCGCGTTGTCCTTCGTATTCTGCCCGTTGCATCTGCATGAACATCAGATTGCCGCCATATTCATCCGCTTCATCATTCCAGTAGCCGGTGATGCCCCGGGCATATGAATTCCCTTGAACGGCAAAACTTTCCCAAAACCATTTGCGCGCCGCCGGCAATTGAAAATTCAATCGGCCAACAGTCTGCCCGCTGAAATAATCAGTCACATAATCGACAAAAAATCCGTGCGTCTGGCAGTATTGCCCCTGTATGGTGTTGACATGTACTCTCGGTTTGCGAATGCCCATCAGGTTCATACCGTAATGTTTCAGCGTGTCCACAATTGAACCCGATTGTCCATCGGGAAATTTTGGACCCCACCGGAATTCTCCATAATTGTCACTGCCCCAATCCATCCAATCAAAATCGAGAATGTATGCATCGATCGGAATTGCTTTTTCGCGATACGTACGGATGTCATTGTACAATTCCGTTTGATCGATCCCCCATTCGCTATTCATGAATCCGAGTGTGTACTTCGGAAAGAGCGGAGGAAAACCGGTTACGTCATGGAATGCTTTGATGATTTCCTTCGGTGTTCCGACAAAGAGATAGAATTCGAGATCCCTTTTTGTATCCGAGGCCGGCCGTTCAAAAATGTATGAATTAGATCCAATGGTAATAGTCCCGCCATCTGCATCGGCCAGAAACCCCCATCCCTGGTTCGTCCAGGCAAATGGCCCGCCTGCCTGTCCTTGATTTCCGGCGGTAACCGTCCCGCCCGATGGAGATGTGAGCGTACCTTTGGATCTATTATGGACGCCAAAAAAAGCCCCGCCCGATGTTGCAAGATCTATTTTGTTTTGACTGATACCGCCTGCCGATCGTTCTTCGCACAACAGTTGAGCATTTTCTTTGACAGGCTTGCCATAGAGATGAAATCGAAGTGGATTGCGGTCAATTTCAACACCGAAAAACGCTGTGCTGATGAGGATGGGGTCTGTTGTTGTATCAATCAGCGCACCCGCAGGCAGCCAATTCGTATTCGCGACAACGAGGGTGTCCGGATCTTCGATACCGGCCGGGCGATAGTTGACCATTAATATATTGTCGGTGCATGCCTTAAAGACAACGATATCTGATCCCGTTGTGAGAATTAATGCGTCGCCGTACACTTGTATGCCCGTGACCGCACCAAGCCCTTGCGCCATTACGGCCTGTGACATTGGAATCAGAGACAAAAATAAACAGATGCAGATCCGATACATTTTCTTCGTCTGCGTCTTGAAAACAGAGGATGCATTCATTTCAAATGTGTCCTGCCAATTGTAGCGAGAATCGAATGATGATCGGAATTCCAACCTACAGAGACTAAAAAGCTCTGCCAGCTTTCGCCAACAGAGGCTTCTAGGTTATTTGGGAAGTATTACCAGCTCATAGGAATCATCCGGCGAGAACGGCTGGGGTCAATATTTATGGCAGAAATATATTGAAAGCCGGATCGATTTTCAACTCTCATCGTTTGAGGAATTTTTCACGGTCGCACTGATATAATAGAAGCGAACTGAGATTCCACCTTCCGAAAACAAAAAATGCCCGGCATCGCCAGGCATTTTCCACTTTTGACTTTATGCTTTCTAATCCCGCTCAAGAACAGCGGGATCCTAAAAACAGATCAGGGCTAGCAAAAAACGCTAACCCTTGACAGACGTTATTCCATGACAACCCCGACTACGCTTCGCTCCGTCGGGGTTCTAAAAACACATCAGGGTTAGCAAAAAACGCTAACCCTGTGTGTTTTTGAAGCGGGGCCGAAGGGACTCGAACCCTCGACTTCCTGCGTGACAGGCAGGCGCTCTAACCAAACTGAGCTACGACCCCTTCTTATTTCGCTTAATTTCACCGCTTTTCAACATTTCTCTTCACTTTCCCTTCCGACAACCAACAAATCTTGTTAGGTGTTTTGTTAGGTGTTCAACGGGCCATTAAATATAGTGATCTTCTCATGATTTCGCAAGTGATAATATCAGTTCACTGGATATATTCTTCGAGGATTGGATTCTCCATTGCCTCTTCATTCTCTTCTGGCGAGCAGCCAATATATTTTGAGGTCGTCCGTTCGCTCGCATGACCAAGCAGCGCCTTGATCGTGTTCCTGGCGACTCCGCCTTCTCTCAGCTTGGTAGCGAACGTTTTCCGAAGAATATGAAAATGAAATTTCGTATCATCACCGAAATACATCCTGCACTCCTCCTTGAATAGTTTTGTGACTCTATTTCCCAATAGTCTCTTACCTCGCTCGTCGGTGAAAACATATTCACTCTCTATCTCATTGTCTCTCTGGTATATCTTGATCTCTTCTAGTAACAACCTTATGCCTTTATTCATTGGTATGTCCCTAGACTTGTTAAACTTTGGCTTGAAATCTTCTGATTCGACAATGTGGATTACTGAGTTCAATTCATCAACATTCTTCCAACGGAGGTTGATGATTTCTCCTCTTCGCATCCCTGTTGAGATCGCCATTCGAACGAGATATTTCATCCACTTTGCATCAATTTGCTCGAGCAGCTCTGCGAATGCTACCTTCCCGATTACGAGCGGAGCTCTTCGTTCTTGCTTCATCGGTTTCACCCCCCCGAATGGATCCTCCAAGATATATCTTGACCTCACGGCCCTCTTCAAACTTGCCCTCAGACAACGCATGTAATTGTTGACCGTAGTATTGGAGGCTTTTCTGTCCAATAGCAGCTTCTTGTATCGTTCATAGTCATTTAGGTTTATCTCATCGATCGTTCGATCTCTCACAATCAATGCAAAATCTTTGAAGACAGTCTTCGCCATTTCTTGATATTTCATTGATTGCTCTATTAGAAACATGGCCGTGTCATTTTGTTTCCATCCTTCCCAAGAAATCTTTTTCAAATTCTTTGTAGGATCAAACGCCTCAACGGACCATTTCCTTGGAACGAATTTATCGTCAAAATAGATTAGAGCGTAGTTTTCCTGAAATTCTACATCCGCCCTTTCGAGAACCACTAGCCGCTGCAATTTTTCCAACACTATTTCTTTGGGCATATTCATAGTAGTTGCAAAATAGGAGAAATCGATCAGCACGCCATAAGGCTTGATTGCAATATCTCTGGCTCCGTACGGAATCACGTACGCGTGTGGCTTAAATTCACCCGCGCAGTAGGCTAGAATCTGTGCGATAGACTGATCCGGGATGAGTCGTTTATCGAAAAATGTTTGGGCATCCATAAGGTTTCCCTCCTAAAAACAAAAAGTCTCATCTAACTGATGAGACAAGATAGCCACGAAGGAATCCTGAGACGTTCCAATTGTCCCGACTATTTTCACATCCTCACTTGTCGCTTCGATTCATCCACATCGATATCGTTTTAGATCCGGACGCCTGACTTGCATCGATTTTACTGCTTAAAATTTGACTAACTTTATTTAAGACCTGAGACTTACTACTGTTTTTGGACTCTTCTAATATTCCATTTGTTCCGTTTGTTCCAACCACTTATTTGCCTCGCTTTCTTTCTCTGTAGCCGTCCTCTCGATATATGGTCTTTCTAACAGATTCAAATGTCGTATTAATTTTGTCAATTCTTTCAATTTTCTTCCATATACGCTGGACCACGATCTTAGCAACAGTTCTGTCTGACCCAATATGCTCTTCTGCCAAATATTTCTGAACGAGAAGTTTCAATTCTCCCCAATCTGCTTTGCGGAGTCCGCTACGATCGATATTCGCATCTACCTCCTTCAATTCATTGCTCAACCGTCTTTGTCTGACTTCATCGAGATTGCCAATCTTATCTTCTATGTATTGTTTCGATGGTTGTGGGTGCGTTGAATTGCCTGCTTCTAATTCCTTTTGACTATCAAAAATCTCTTGCCACAAATCTTTCCATGAATCAATACATTTGTTTTCAATTTCAAGGTTGTGGAGATATTCACGTTTTGCAAGATTTTCGGCATATAGGTCACACGTAGCAATAAAATAGTCTTCTTCACCACCAGCGTCGTTCAATAATCTATCACCGTCAATGATGGTCACCTTATCGATCAAGACAAATTCTACTGAGTCAATAAATCCCCACAAATCTTTTATCTCAACAATCTTTGAGAGCCATTTCCGACTCTTGAAGTATTCGTCAAACAACTGACAATCTCTTTTGGTCTTAGACCTTTGCTTCTTGTTCAAGATGCTCAATTCAATGAGCTTATGCAGTTTTTCTTTTGCCGAATTGAGTTTTTCAATTTCTTCATCTACGTTATTGGAATAATCAATGACACACTTCGATACTTCCAGTTCGTTTTTCACTTGACCATTCTGAATTGCTAAGAATTTAATTTTCACCACCTTGGCCTGAGGACCATCGTCATCGTCGTCAGGATGATGCAAATCTTCTGGCACAAATTCATCAGTTGTCAATGGCTGTCATTCTCCTTTAATGAGGTTCGCGAAATATGAAAAGCTACTTACGGGCATTGTTTTGAATCGCCATTATTCCTGCTTCCAGCACCTCTTTTGCATTCCGATTCATGTGTTCCTATGGAACTAAAGAAACAAAATCGACCCTCAAAGATAACATTACCAATCACTCGAGCATTTATCGCCATGAATAGGTATCAATCCAATGCCCAAACCAAAGTCCATATATTGCTGTGCTCGTCCAATCTTCCTGAGATATTTCAGTCATCAGCTGTTTGTATCATTCCCAGCAAATTCGCCAAGTCTCCGCTCCTCTTCCAGTCTTCGACGGCTCCCGCTGTATCACCCAGCATATGTTTTGCACTTCCACGATGCGCATAGGCATCGAGATACATCGGGCACAGTGCCAGGGCCTTGTTGAAGTCTCTAAGCGCTCCGGAGTAATCATTCAGGGCGAGCTTGGCACATCCGCCGTTTACGAGCTCTTGTGCCTCCTGAGTCTTTATGGATTCAGTCATACTATGTTGATGATTGCCGCTAGATTTTGTATCCTTCCTTCACACCATGAAGGAAGAATCTCATGATCGTCACACTTCTTCGTAATAGCCCCGAAAGGGTTTTCTGCATCATGGTCGAGGGTTTGGACACCGTCCCGTCGATCAGGTGGTTCAATCGGACTGATGATGGATCCTGGATCGAATTTGACGGCACTGACGACAATGATCTTGACAATGCCTCTTCCACCCCATTGAATACCGAAGAGGCTAGCGCATTCCTGCGAATGATTTCAAAAGACATTCCGGACGTAGGCGACCTACCAGCATTGTCCTTGCATTTCAAACTGCTCAATATGCTTCACAATAAAAATGGACCTATCCACAGAATGCGGGATCGATTAAGCCTCTGTTTCCCACTGTTGGTAAAGGTACTTCTGGAACCCTGTAAACACCTGTCCAATCTCATCCGGCCTTCCAAGATCCTCGACAGCATCCGCAATCGAGTCATGATACTTGAGCCGCAGTAACGGCGTAAGTTTCTCTTGATCCAGTTCCTCTACACCGACCGCCACATAGTGCGACAATACGAAATCTAAAAATGCTTTCTGTTTGTCATTGAATCTGGTTTCGATCTGCGTCTTGGCATGTATCGCCCGCACTTCGCGTGTGACCGGTGTTATGGCATAGGCCACATGTGCCAGCACATCATATATATCACTCTTCTCCGCATCGATAATCTTCTGCATCTCAGACAGCTGGTCAGCTCCAAAACCCTTTTCGGCCAACCCTTGCAAAAGCTTCTTCCGGGTTTCGGGTGCGCTCCAGATATTGCGCAGTTCAACTTCATCCTTAAAGAAATCCGGCAACTTTCCGAAAAGCAATTCCATAAACTGCTGCGCTGACATTGGCGTGCCGTCTGGATGCCAGAAGGTCGTCATCATCATATGCTGGATAGCGCGTTCCTTTCCATCTGCGAGCTTTACTTTTGCTTTCTTCTTACATACACAGGGTCGCTGTCCACACTTTGGGCATGGTTCTTTGGGACACTCGCACGGTATCTTGCCACATACTTCACAGGCAACCGGAGGCGGTGTTTCACAGACACATGGCCTTTGACCGCACTTGGCGCATGGTTCTTCGCCTTCAGGCTCACCATCCCATTCCGGATCGCTGAAATGCAGATGGGCCCTTACAAAGTCATAGATCGTGAAATAGTCCTTGCCATCATACAGCCTTGTGCCACGTCCGATGATCTGTTTGAACTCAATCATAGTGTTGATCGGGCGCATGAGGACAATGTTCCGGATATTGCGAGCATCTACACCCGTTGAGAGCTTTTGCGATGTTGTCAGGATTGTCGGAATGGTCTTCTCGTTGTCCTGAAAATCGCGCAGATGCTGATCACCCAGCGCACCGTCGTTTGCCGTCACTCGCTGGCAATAGTTTGGATCGGTGCTTGTCTTGATCTGATTGATGAGATCACGGACAAGCAGCGCATGCGGTTGATTGGCACAGAACACCAGCGTCTTGTCGTTCTGGTTGATCTGCTCCATAAAGATCTCAACGCGCTTCTTTTCACGTTCTCTTATCTCGATGTTCTTATTGAAATCCGGCTCATCGTAAAATCTGCCAGCTTCGACTTCGCCTTCCACCACTGTGTCGTCCGGTGTATAGACGTAATAGTCTATGGTGGTTTGGATCTGTTTTACCTTAAACGGCGTAAGGAATCCGTCGTTGATGCCTTCTTTGAGCGAATAGATATAAACAGGATCGCCGAAGTAAGCATAGGTATCGACATTGTCTTTGCGTTTGGGTGTAGCAGTCAAACCGAGTTGCACAGCCGGAGCGAAGTAGTCAAGGATACCATGCCAATTACTTTCATCGTTTGCACCACCGCGATGGCACTCGTCAACAACAATGAAATCAAAGAAGTCTACCGGATATTCGCCGAAGTATGGTGCCGGTTTATCATCCATCGATGTGCCGCTCATGAATGTCTGGAAGATGGTGAAGAACAAGCTGGCATTGGTCGGCACCTTCCCTTTCTTGCGAATGTCTTCGGGTTCGATGCGCACCATCGCATCTTCGGGAAATGCAGAGAATGCGTTGTATGCTTGATTGGCAAGAATATTGCGATCAGCGAGAAAGAGGATGCGCGGTCGGCGCGATGGATCGCGGCTCAGATTCCAGCGACTGTGGAATAGTTTCCAGGCAACCTGAAACGCAATAAATGTCTTACCTGTGCCTGTGGCAAGTGTGAGCAGAATGCGTTGCTTGTTCTCTGAAACAGCCTGCATCACCCGTTCGATAGCAATGTCTTGATAGTAGCGGCTTGGATGTGAACCGCCTTTGTCTTCGAATGGCACTTGAGCAAATCGGTCGCGCCATGCGTTCTGCTCTGCAAAGGTCATTGCCCAGAGTTCATCCGGTGTTGGATAGCTCGTCTGCTCGCCTTCTTTTCCGGTGAGCATGGCGATTCCGTAGATGCCCTGACCATTCGAGGAGAATGCATAGTGTATTGCCAGCTTCTCGGCGTAATTTTTTGCCTGAGCTACTCCTTCGGTCAGCTCTTGGTCCCACGCCTTGGCTTCGATGACTGCCAGTTTATGATTGCGATAAACAAGCACATAATCGGCGATAAGCGGCTTCCCACGCCGGCCATGTCCTTCAATGCGGCCCAATGTAAGGTGATATTCGCGGAGAACTTTGCTGCCATCCACAACACCCCAGCCCACAGCAGCAAGCGCAGGATCAATATGTTCAGCTCTGGTTTCTGCTTCGTTCATAGTTTATTTCTGACTATTCTTCTGTAAAAATCAGGGCAGATGTTGCACCAAAATAAATTACTTGGCGGCTGTTCCGCCTATTAGCTCTGCGTCAATAATTCAATTGCCGCTGCTGCATCAACAAAAAGACCTTTGAGTTCCGGCTCATCTGTATAGTGATAAGAAATGAACCGTGCACCGTCCGGCTCCAACCGATTGAAGAAATAGCATGCGTTCTTTACGGATTGTGGCGACGGGCCAACCCGCACCAATGGTAGAAGTTTTAGCGACCGACCCGACCCGCGCTTCGATAGATAGATCCTGTCGACATCTAAACAGGTGGACATTTCACGTGTTTCTTTGAGAAATTCGTTATTGCTTCCCATCAGGATCGCGATATCCGTCTCGAATATTCCACACCTCGACCTACATTGAAGAGCTTGAACCAATTGTGTTTCTAACCATGTGTCGGCAATCGTTTCATGAAGCCTCTGGACTTCAGCAAGAAGCAGTTCATTTCGATGCTGAGCCTCCACTTGCCCAACAACGCCACTGTGGCCGCTCCAATCATTTCTCATTTTGTTCGTAGCCGATAGGATTCCGGCCAACTCCTTGTGACTAAGAACTTCAGGCAATGAAAGAGATGCGTCAGCAAATATGTCTGCACAAAGTGCTAAATCATTCGCCGCTACATCTGGCTGCTTGCTATTCTCTGATAGCAACTCACGAGTTTGCTTGCCGAGATACTCTACAACCAACTTCCACGTTCCGAATGTGGCACGTTGAAAGCTTAGATGCTGCTTCTTCATAACGTCCGCCAGTGTTTTCTTATGCGGTTCGAAAATCACTTCGTTTGAGCTAAATGCACTCAGCAGAATAACTCCGATAAACTCCGCCGTTCCTTCAAAGAAATGCAACAAGTGTTCATATTTTGTCTTAAAATCATTGCTTGGACTTGCCTGCCACGCACGAAGAATCGATGCCAAAGGAAATGGAAGAGTTTCAAACCATTGCTCGAGCATCCCTTCGGTGTGTTGTTTAATTCCACTGGCAAGCTTCTTTGATAGATTGTTAAGACGAAGTTCAACACTGTTGACGTCACGGGGATTGGTCCATAATTCTCGTTGCAGATCCCCTAACTCGTTTTGGAGTGTATGAACTGTGTTTTGCTGAGTCACAATACCAGCTTCGAGTTCCAACATTTTATGTTGGGTTTGGAGATTAGGAATTAGAACACGAAGACTTTTTAAATCCTCAGCATTCAACTTCGGGATCACAACACCCGTCTTGCTCAGATCCCTCAATTCTCTGCCCAAACTGGAATTTAGAAAATGAGCTACGAAACGCGCACTCGACTGCGTTGAATCTATTACAACTTGTGCATAGTTTTGATTCTTCAACGTAAGATCATTAACCGTTTCCAACACGTCAGTATTGCCAATTAAAGGGACAAAGATGGAGTTGTCAATCGAATTAAAGACGAACTCGGGTCCAAATTTCCCTCGAATGATAGAACTTGAAAGCTCTCCAAGAGTGATGGCTGGTGCGCCAAAGCGTCCCTCGGCGAGTTCAAACATCTCAGTCACACGAATAGCATTGAGATTTTTAAATGACCTGGATTCAACGAACCGTCCCGACTCCAAGGCTCCGCCGGTTCTGCCCTGATTGTAATTGCTAATGATTTCGCGATTTGTGTTTTCATCGCCAGATAATTGTGCAACAAACATTTTCTCAATTGGCTTACGACGAACCAAGACCAAATAAGCGGGGATATTCGTGAATGGAGCAAACGTCCCTGCGGGCAGAGCAAAAGCGGCCTCAATACCGAGTCCTAATTCACCCAGCCGTGGAAAGACTGAGCCTGGTGTGGCAAAAAACGATGGAGTAACAACAAAAAGCCCGATGCCTGTCGGATTTAATCGCATCGAAGCGGCGGCCAATAGGAGATTGCCAAGATCATCACAAAGTTCAACAGCTTTGCCATTGGGAGTAGTTGTCTTCAATGGCTTCTTTGACTGTGTCGCCATCGGCAAGATACTCACAACGGCATCCAGTTCAAGATTCATTTCGCTAAGTAAAGAGAGAGGATCCCCAATCTGCCAATCAATACTTGGCACAAGCACTTTCCCAAGAACACTTTCACTACGATTTGACGTAAATGCAAACACATTTTTGAACCCACCAGTTTCGCGCAAGAGTCCAATAAGCAGTCCGACTCCAGCCCAGGGGTCGCAGATCGACGTCGCACCGGTCCCTTCGATCAAGACACAAAACACTCGCAGAAGCCAGATTGGTATAGGAAGCGATCCTGCTTCGCGACCATAGCGCGTTGTTATAAAGGATCCAAAGTCGATTAGATCAGCAGCAGAGAAATTGATATTCTCTTTCTTTAGAAACTCTGCCAGTTGTTCTGCTCCTTGAAGATCTGTGCTCCTCAACTTGGATAGTGCATCCCTTAAATTCCCCCTAATGATCTTTTCAGTGGATTCACTCATCTGTGGCTCCTATAGATTCCCCGTGAACGCCTGGTGCAAAAGCGACTTCTTCAATGCATCCAGCGCGTCAAGTTTTTGTTGATAGATGGATTCGAGGCATTGTGTTTCAGTGCATAATTCATCAATTTCTTCGACGATATTTTTCTGTGTATCAAGCGGTGGAATTTTTATGGGAAAGTTTCTAAGATAACCAAGACCAACAAATTTCTGCGTTGTGCCTTTGGCTTCCTTCATCATCTTTGAAAGAACCCATCCGGAATCCAAATAGTGCTTCAAGAATGCGCCGCTTTGACCAGCTGGGATTTTGAATAGGGCAACATTCTTAATTGCAAAGTTTACCTCCATCGTCACGAGCGTTGGGTTTCCAATAGTGCCAATCATCGCCAGCAACACGTCGCCCTTTTGCACAGCGCTTCGTTCATTAATTTTACTGTAATCTTCTTTGCTGATGAGTTTGACATCATCAAAAGAAAGCCCTTCACGTTTCAGATTTTTCGATGTGATGAGCGGGTAACCAGTCGAGTGATATTTTGGAGAGTCGTGAGTCCCATCCCGAACATCATATACTTCGCCAAGTCTCCTCTCTGACCAGCCATCTCCACGCTGAGTGAATACTGATTGCAAATGGCTATCGAAAATAGCTCGGGCATTTTCCAGATTCTTTTCCGCATTGGCTTTGGCCGTAGCGATGCCCTCAAACGTTTCATCGAGGATGCCAACGATGCGCTTTTGTTCGGGGAGCGGTGGGAGGGGGAACTCGAACGAGAGAACTGTATTCATATTTGCACGGGGCATACGTGCGCCAGTAGACGTTGCATCAATCTGCTCCACCGTCAAATCCCTTAGAAACCAGTATTGCAGAAATTCGCGAGATAATCCTGGGCACGGTTTGAGTGGAAATATCTCAGTCGAGCAGTGCCCGGAAAAATCAGGTAACATCACCTTGTTCAGATAGGGGCGTAGTCGCCCGTAAAGGAGATGGTCAGGTGAAAATTTGAATGTTGAACTTTTTACAGCAAGCGGCTCAGTCGAACCTAAGAATTTTCCGGTATGCGCCTCGATTTGCTCTAAGCCGACATATGGAAGCCCTTTGTGAATGCCTTGGGACTTTTCCACAATACATACTTCGGCAAGAGTTTTATTCTGCCAACCCTTCTTCATATCAGTGCCCTAATCTTCTTCAGAACCTTGGCGCTCTCTGCATCCAGTTCGGCAATTTCATCCATGATTGCCTTCGGGCTGCGGTGTATTACTTCCTCGCCACCATTGGGATTCTTCACAGATAAATCAAACGTCGTCTGGTCAATCGATTTCGAATCCACGCTCCAACTCTTCGGTGAATCGGCTTTGGTCTTCTGCAGTTTGATGAACTCGGCAAGATCGGCGTCGTTGAGCGGATTTGTCTTGCCCATGTTACGACCGGGATCAAGCTGGTAATACCAAGTCTTTCGCGTAGGTGAACCTTTCTCGAAAAATAGCACGACCGTTTTCACGCCTGCACCTTGAAACGTGCCGCCGGGGCAATCGAGCACAGTATGCAGGTTGCAGCTCTCCAATAGAAGTTTGCGTAGACTCACCGAGGCGTTGTCGGTGTTGGAGAGGAAGGTGTTCTTAATGACCACGCCCGCCCTGCCGCCGGCCTTGAGCGTCTTAATGTAGCGCTGGAGGAAGAGGAAGGCGGTCTCGCCGGTGCGGATCGGGAAGTTTTGCTGCACTTCCTTGCGCTCCTTGCCGCCGAAGGGAGGATTGGTGAGCACTACATCGCAACGATCCTTCTCCTGAATGTCGGCAATGTTCTCGGAAAGCGTGTTGGTGTGAAGGATGTTGGGCGCATCGATGCCGTGCAAAATCATGTTCATGATAGCAATAACGTAGGCGAGCGACTTCTTCTCCATGCCGTAGAAGGTGCGCTCCTGCAGCGTCTTCATGTCGGAAGTGGTCAGGTTGGGTTTTGTCTTGAAGTAGTCAAAGGCTTCGCAGAAGAACCCCGCCGAGCCGCAGGCATCGTCGCGGATTTTGTCGCCGATCTTCGGCTTGACCACCTGTATCATGGCGCGGATAAGCGGACGCGGAGTGTAATACTCGCCGCCATTCCTGCCAGCATTGCCCATGTTTTTGATCTTGGCTTCGTAGAGATGCGACAGCTCGTGCTTCTCAATCTGTGAGCGGAAGCGCAGTTCATCAATGTGGTCAATGATCTCTCGCAGATTATAGCCGCTGGAGATTTTGTTTTTGATCTCACCGAAGATCTGCCCGATTTTGTATTCGATGGTGTTCGGGCCGGTAGCCTTCTGAGTAAAACCGTGCAGATACGGGAAGAGCTTCTGATTGACAAAGTCGCGCAGGTCATCGCCGGTTAATGCTTTGTTGTGGTCGAGCTTGCCGTCTTTACCCTTTGGCGCGGCCCATGTGTCCCATCGGTAAGGTTTGTCGAGGATGTAGCTGTATTTCTTGCTGCTCAGCGCAGATTCATCGGCGCGGTCTTGCTCCAGACCGTCCAGATATTTGAGGAACAGCAGCCATGAAGTCTGCTCGGTGTAATCCAGCTCAGTGGTGCAACCAGCCTCTTTCCAGAGGATGTCGTCAATGTTTTTAAAGGCTTGTTCGAACATGGTTACCTAATTTCTTTCCACTGTTGCGGTCAGATCTGTCTTGCTAAACTTCTGGTTGGATTTCGATTGAAAGCAACCTGATTTACGGCCTGTCTGTTTGGCTTCAATTCCCGGTTTGTTGATACTCAAGGTATGCTTAAAGATGGAGAGATTCAATTGCATTTAAACGGTTTGGATCCCATCATTAAAAAATCCGGTGTTGGGGGGAGCACCGGGTTTGACCCTTTTAGTGCAAATGAGATCGGGGAGAGTCGTCATTTGCGGGTCGGATGAAAACATGAATATGAATGTGTTTTGTCAACCCCAAAATCATGCTAATGCAAATAAATACACAGATCTTCACGCTGGAATGCAGAATGCCGCTTGTTAGACATCGTCCTCATTAGGCCAATAGTAATGCACGCTGCCGACCGGATAGATCAATTCCTCATCCTGGTGCTCTTCGGCCAGATCCCTATTGGTTTCTCCAATGAACGATTGGAATGTAAACCATGCGGAAATGGCGGCATCCCATTCATGTTCGTTTTTGATTTCTAGTTGATTGCTGGCCTTAGATTTACATTGGAGCCAGTCTGTCATACTAGCCTTGAAGGCATAACGCTTGCCTGTGAGTGCGCGATAGAGCATCTTTGGATGAGTCTCATTCAACACTATGTGGGACCATTTTTCCCGCAACTTGAAGGCCATCGACATGCCATTCAGACACATCGATCCATATAGACCATTTGCAGAAATCACACTTCTTGCGACATCCGGATACGACTTCCTCAGATAGCGGTCAACGGCTCGCCAACCAGCATTGTTCTTGAACGGCCAAGAGAGAAGAGTGTCAATACCTGCAGCGTTTGGAGGTACAATGCACTCGGATGAAAACCAACTGATGGCGTCGGATACATTGTCAAGTGTCATAACCTTAATGACTACGGATCCGTTCTTACCTACGGAAGTAACCGCCGCACCATGAGAACCTCCTCCCCCTGGATCATACCCGAGAACATTAAGGACGATATGTGATGTTCTGCCATTCTCATTCGGCTTCTTGGGCATTTCCCTTCCAGAAAATATGAGGTTCACTACAGACGGCGAGGGCAATTACCTTCGTCTTGTTGTCAATATCAACCCACTACGCGTGAACGGCACACGCGTAGATCCCAAGTACAAACGCCCATTTCGGCGTTCGGTCTTCTTGGATGAGACGTCTCACTCACCGACCGAACGGAAATATGTATTCCATATTAATCTAAGATTTCCCTTTGGATGTAAGAATCAAGCGGATGGTTGTTTCGCCTGACGTTTCTCGGTTACGGATAGACTGCGAGATGAACTTCCGAACCTCCCACATAGTACTGAAGTTCAAAAATACACTTTCCTCTCAGGTGAGTACGAAAAGCTTACTTATCCAGGGTATCGCCATGTGTTCGTTTTTGCTCTTCTGTCAGAAGGGCAAATCATCCCATTCAGTTTTTTCTTGGAGCTGTGTTGCTTTTTTATTCTTATTTTCTAAAAACTGAATGAATTTTATTGTATTAGAGACGTTATTGAATATTAGTATGCTTTCGTGATAATTCAAGAGAGGATTGTCATGAGCAAAACTCTTGTTATTTCTAATATCGTTGAATGCTTCTAAAACATGTATGGAATATTTTAGAATCCTTTCGGTCATTATCGACTCGATAAGTTTGCTGTCTGTGATGTATTTTACATATTTACCATAAACGCTGTTCAATGAATCACTCTTGGCATACAGTATTTTGTGGCTATCGCACAATTCCCTTACAAAACGCACAGCAAAAGTATGCAGTCTATCGAGAGCTGACTCGGGTTCGTTTTTTTCAATACTTTCTCTAATGGACCTCGCCAGTAGCTTAAAATCCCTGTCGTCTGAGATCGCCTGGATTGCATTAATATGCTCAACTACATTTCCTTGTTTTAGTCGTTCAGTAATTGCTAAACATTCTTTATATAGGTCTTCTACTGAATCATAACGCAATTGGCCAGTATGAACTTTTGAAAGCCAATAATCTAAAAACTGTCCTAATAATTTCCCAACAATATAATTGGGTTCAATTTTCCAAAATTCTCTAAGTCTGTTTGCCTTTGAACCTGATCGATAATTGTATTTCACGTGGTAGATGTCAATTCCTGTGGCCTCCCCAATAAATTCCTGAAATGTTCTGTCTGAAAAATCCATAACATATCCAGATTTCATGCCAAGAAAGTCTTCTAATTTTGCTTTCTCAATAAAAGTCAAGTCTGCCATATTCTATGCTCTTCATGCACAAATCACGCAGTCGTCTTTGCCGTTACCAATCGATCAATTCTCTCCTGAAAAAAAACAGAAGCTTGGATTAGTTGCTATTAACAAAGCGATTGACGCTGTATTAGTAAGGCCGAAGAATGTCAGTATATCTATTTGTTAGCCCATTCACGAAGACTGGTGAGAAGAATCGTGCTTCGTTCGATTTCTGCTTTGCAAAGAGGCAATGTACTGTTTGCAAAGATTGAGCTCTTCAATCCTTCTTTGAAAAACAACATATCAAGTGTTCTATTGATCAGTCGATACTCAAAATATGAAACTGCAATGGCCTTGACAATACTGCTGTCTGCAAAAGGATATTCAACCACCATAGACCAGCATGAATCTTTGTTCTCGGTGACGAGTTGATAATAGGGCACGACAGTCCGCTTGGCCTCTTCAACAATTTGAGTCATTAATTGGATGTTGCGCTCAACCTCATCAGAAATTAGGCGGACAAGTGATTTTTGAACCGACAGATTGCGTTTTGCTGAGAATCGCCTTTCCAGCCAAAAAGCCAACAATACGCCAGCAACAATGGCGATGAAGTGCCAGATACTATCCCAAGACATGAACCACGGGAGTTTAGATGTGTCTGTTGGATTCTGCACTGATTGTCTCAACGAATCAGAAACTACTCCAACACTTGCGCTGTTAAAGATCGGAGGTTTCAATTGAAAACCCATGGAGTATAAAAAAATCATAGCCCAGAACACGCCGAATGAAACAGAAAGTAGGATCATTGTTCGAGAGACAGATGGTTTTAGCATTACAAAAAAATTTACGAAGCGCTTCCACAATCGATACCATCTGACTTCATTGTATCGAAGACTTTCCCTTACCTCCTCATCGATCACGGTGGAGTGTGGCGGGAAATAGAAAAGTTCAAGGGTGGGGTCGATATTCCTTTCGATCTTTGCAATTTTGCGCTCCCATCGATCCTGCCAATACTTGCTGCCCAAGTTAATGCTGATCCACATGAGGGAAACGAGAAATCCAAAAATAGCGAGGGGAAATGTGTATTCAGGTTTATCGGCCTTAAACAATGCACCAGTGGCAATTGCAGTATTTAGCACCAGGAAGTAATTACTCCGTTGCCAAAAGAGTCTGATCTCAAGATTGCGGATTTTGGTTGCTGTGTCATATGGATTAATGAGTTCCGACATGTTCTTACCCTCTTTTGGATGGTGAATCTTGGGCTAGAAATTTAAACACTGCATTTCTTATTTATCGCAATATCAAATCATTGAACGGATTAATTGCGTTTAGGTCCGTTTCGGCGCACTTTCTGTACCTCGGCCTCCTCACGTTACCTCTCGCGCGTTTGCTGCCAAGTGAGAAGATTTCTTTCATCCTTGCGCCGCTATGTCCGGGCAATGAGAGCCGCAATGAGAAATTGCTCGGTCTCTAACTCCACGCCCTTCCTGGATCATCCTAGGGCGATTTTCGACCACTTTTTCTGACCGCTCCAAAAGAATTTGCCACTCTGAAAAGAACGACCGCCAAGACCATTCTCATTGTCCGTAATGCTACCTTTTTGGACATAGGATCTTCGTTTCACAAGATTAGCTAAGTCCATGTTCTTCTTCTAGGCGGTGGCACAGAATATTGTCATCTATAGATTCTGCTACTCGGAGTATCGCAGAGAGATGCTCCACCCAGTCCCGATGTGCCACGGCTTGTCGCAGTCCTTCTACGAAATGAATAGTAAACTGTCACTCGGCTGACGTCGCACCAACAGCATGCCAGTACATTACTGTAATCTATCCCTTATCCCTTCCAACCACCTTACAATATCACCATTCGGGTCCGCCGCCTGTATCTGAGCCCATGTCATACGTTGCGTCACATCACTATTCAACCTTCTTTTCGCATTGCTAATTTTTTTCTTTTTAGTATCTGGGTCCAATCCATTCCAGGGATTTGGACTAGCAGCATCATGCTGCGTGCTTGCAACTATTTCGGGTACATCGTCCATGTCGCCAAACCTAACGGGAAAGCCAAAAACTTCTTCAATACAATCAGCATGCAAATAGTTTTCAATTTCTCTCTTTACCGTCAACTCCGCCCAGTTATTTCCTCCCCTTGCTCTCACGACATCGCGTTGTCCTACATATTGCGGGTTTGCAGCGTCATCTAAATCGTATATGTGAAATTGAGGAGTACCCAATCCACTCAAGTAGTCCTGTGTAACCCAATCCTTGAGTGTGCCCCCGCCTAAGGGGAAAATTGCTACTTTTGGATTTGCCGAAAGATCTGGAAGATCAATTCTGTTTTGGTGGATTGTTGCACTGATATTTTTCATAAACACAACGTCATTGGGTCCCTCAACACAAATAAGTAGGCCTGGTTTTAATGGTTCGGGCAACATTCCCAACGTATTAGCGATCATTCTCATGATATCATTCTGATTGTCCAAAACAACAGCGTTGTCTCGCCCATCCACGGTTATTAATCGCAAATCCTCTTCATTAACTAAACCCGCAAGAGCCGGATTATGTGTTGTAATCAATACATGCGTGTTGTCAGTTTCCGCGAGTTCTTGAAATGCCTTTATTAGCATTTCCTGATGATTCGGATGTTGTGAATTTTCGGGTTCTTCAAATGCATAAATTATTGCCTGTGAGTTGTTCTCATTTCTTCGTCTTTCCGCCTCCGCTCTAAAAAAATTTAGGACGATAAGGCGTCTTACTCCACTGCCTCGTTTATTTATCGGAATATTTCTATCACTTGAGAGCGTTAGACTAAACAGACTTGCCCATTTAGGATCTGTTTTGAAATCTGGAGTCAATTGCGTCGCCAACGCTGGATTCATTTCTTGCAACTTTGACAAAGTCCTATTGGCCACATCGATGGCTTTCGTCATTACCCTTTGTTGTATTGCCGCAAGCTCAGGACCCAATTCAGCAATCGCTGAATTGACTGCAATTTTCATTGGGTCTGTTACTTCTTTGTCTGCATCGTTACTTTCTCTATCTGATTTGAAAAGCGCATATTGCGGCATCCATTTTCTCAAGTAATCCCAAGCCTCCTTTGCTTCTTCTTTATCAACCTGAATTTCTGATTGTCCCAAATTCAATGCGGCAAATGAGCCCCATATAGCGCGGCGGATTGTGGAGTTGACGTTCCCATTATAGTTGCCTGGGGGAATTGCCAATTGAGTTGCTCTTGCTTTTAGTTCTGCTTTCTTCAACAGCAGCAAATCATTACCGTTTACGATTGTTGGGTGGTTTGCAACAATAAATACTTTCTCTTTCGGCACGCTTGCACCGCATGTAAATAGTTTTTTTATCTCTAAGTCACCACTTGCATTCAATAAATGCTCATCTTGCAGCGATGTTGGATTCGCAGCGTCAATTATCAATTGCGTTGGCAGTTGATCAAAAATGCAAGATATCTCAATTGTATTTTCTCCTGCAGCAAACGCATCAACGTTTAAGTCATCCCGTTCAATTTTTACCAATGAGTTGTTAAAAAAAATTTCCAGAGCCTCTAGAATTGCGGATTTACCTGCATCATTTCTTCCTATGAACACAGATAGATCGTTAAGATTAACAATAGTCTCGTTTCTAAAACAACGAAAGTTCTTAAACTTGACAGATTTAATTCTCATTATATTTTCCTTCTAGGAATGTTTTACTGACACATTTACACTTTCATAAGTCTGGAGAATGCTGCAGTTTTTAGAACTTGTCCAATTGCTGGGTAGCTTGCCGGCCGGCTGCTACTGATGACGTATGCAGACACCGATGATGGGAACAACAAAATTGTGCAAATGCAAACATCTATTCTGATTTCCGGACAGAAGAACAACACTATGCCGAGGGTCCATTCAATAGTGTAGGTTATTTTTCCAGCTCAGCGATCTCGATGTATCTGGTTTTCTCTGGCAGCAAAAGTCTGGGTTTGTCTTCAAGGCTATTCTGAATGAGCTCTTTAAGTTTATGATCGATCATTCCAATGTCTGTGAAGAGATCTCGATATATATGGTATCGCCTTTCCCAGGTCTTTTTGTGGGTGCTCATCTCTATCTTCAAGTCTTTCCCGAGATCTATTAGCTGACTAGCGACATCGTTCATTTTATTGTTGTAATCATTGCTCGAGAGATAATCATAAACTCGTTGGACTGCTTTCTGTTTTGCTTCATTCGACATCTTGAGCAACGCCATTTTTACCAAGCTTTCGCGAAGAGTATACGTTATTGGTTCAAGACTGACAGGACTAATCACAAAAACTGTCTTCTCCACAAAATAGTATTGCTTTTTAGATGGAAATGCATTTGTTACTAGTATAGCATAGTCAGCCTGGCGAAGCCTCCGAGCTTCTTTTGCTTGTTCAATATGACTTTTATTGAATGTCTTTACTTTCTTGCACTCGTATACAATTTTGCCCACTTCTTTTCCTTGCTCAGTAACGAACTGGATGATATCCCCACCCTTTCCAGGGTGGTCAAATTTATCTTGAGGAAATAGTTCTTTGAGTTTTGATAGAAGTTTGCCTTCTTCTAATAAACCCTCTATTTGTGGTGTTATACCTTTTTCTATTTGTTCCTTCAGCTTTTTGATTTCATCGTTTGCTTGAGCATATTTATTCGCTGAAACTTTGAGACTATTTTCGAGTTGCGACATCTTGCTCTTCGTTTTCCTCAAATCGACCTGTTGCTTCTTGAACTCCCGTTTTTGTTCTTCTACACCCTTATCCACTCCCTTCTTAATCTCCGACTTCATTTTCTGGATATATGACTTCTCCAGCTGATCTCTCTGTTCCTTCAATTGCTGCGAAGATTTCTTGGCCTGATCCAGAAGGATGCGTTTGGAATCCCGAACAACCTTTGCTTGCTGCCGCTTGAACTCCTTTGCTTGTTCGGCAGCGCGTTTTTTATAGATTTCACCTTGTTCTTTGACCTTTTTCCGTTCAGCCACCAATTTCCTTTTATTAAGTTCCTCCTGTTCTTTCAACCTCTTCTGCTCTGACTCCAAATGTCTTATGTGTTCTTGTTTATCCTTCCAGAGGCCAAGAGCTTTGTCATATTCCTCTTCAGTTAACGGTTTGTTGCATACGGGACACTTAAGTATTCTATCCATTCTGGACTCCATTTCTATTATTTGTGCGAGAACACTTATATCACGAATAGATTTCCCCTTGCATGATGAGGCAGGTAAATGTGAATGGAACCTTGGCTCAGGTTATCCAATTTCCTCTTTAGTCATCTGGTAAGTAGAATCATCCCATCCATGCCGACTGAGGTAACGTTCTTTTCATTGGAATTGTTGATCTCACGATAATTGTCGGCATAAAATCTGAAAGCGTTTTCCGGAATTTCGTGATCTCGCATAGCTTGATACACCTCATAATCCAACCCAAAGAAATAGTTGGGCATGCCAACCTCGCGCAGCATGAACGTTCTCCCGAAGCGCTCCTGACGTTGGGCACCATACCATGCGTCGTCGTTTAAATATGAAGAATAGTAGTCATTCAGAAATTCTCCGATCGAGCGTTCGTACCTTATGCCAGCATCAGGTGTTTCGTCAGGATCAATGATCTCACCATCGATTCGATGTCCAGACATATCGAAAAATGTGACAACCCTCGTAGCCGGCGGGACACCATTGATTGACACGACCTGAGAAACCTGATCAATGGCATGCTGAAGTTCGGCTGGATTTGGACCGGACGAGTATCCCTTTGCTTCAAATACGTGCGGTCTGCCACTTTTATCGATTCCTATCAAATCTGGTTCCCGAGCTGGTCTTGGGCTAGGATGTAATTGGATCTTTGGGGGCAACCTTCTGCCAGATCGCGAGAGTGTGATATTCCCAAAATGTCGAGTATGTATCAGCCAAGGAATATCGAGAAGCAACTCCGCACATGCTTTTGAAAGCCCCATGCCGAGTTGATATGATACACTAATCTTCTCAGACTGATCCAACCTATGCATGAATAGATCGGATAGTCTCAGGTATCCATTCTCTTCTCGAACGTGAGCGAATGTCATACAAAGTAAATATGAGAGCCGCCAAAATCCTGATTGTAGAACTTCATGCCGCCCCGCCTGCCCAACACTCATTACACACCGCGCGAGTCCGATAAGGGAGATATCAATGTCACTCTGCGGCGAGTTCAACCTGGCATATTGTCCGGTAAAATTGGAAATAGTGGCCGTGATCATTTAACAAATCTTCTCCTTGCACCGCAGATCTTTTTCGATATTGTGGAATCGACAACTGATTCTCAACTGCATTAGGTCAATTGCCACCGAAAATTAGATTTGATTCCCGTTTAGACTGCCTCATCTGCAACTCGCGCATCGCCAGAGCCAGCATTTACAAAGCGAGTCCATTGGGCATAAGACAAACTTGAGAATCTGTTTGATCTGACGACTAGTTTAGTAGTGCCAGATCCCCCAAATATCAGCCATATTGTACCGAGTTTCTATTTGGATGTAATGTTGTTGTCCAGAATGCACTGTTTATAGACAATGAATTTTCTCTACCAGGATCTTTCTAAGTTTAGTCTCATCCTCAATCAGTGGCGGCTAGATAGGGTCGCTACCGGCTTGGGTGCATTCTGTCGTCCTCAAAAAATAATTCATTAAGCGTTTGCTCGAATCGCGCTATTTGTAGTTCTTACTTTTGCCGCCAATTGGCCGGGAAATGTGATGAGCAGGTCATGCAAGGCGTAAATGTGTAAAATGAATTACTGTCAAAACAGCAGTGTCGAAGATTCGATAAGTCATTGCGAAGTCCCAATTCCTGCGGCCAATTGCTTGGCATTTGCGATCAAAGTCACCATTGATTGAGAACCTTTTCGAGATATTTGGCAACTGGACCTCTCCGAAGATACTGATGGGCAAATTGATTTCGATAGCTGCGCAAGCATCCATAGCAGCTCGTATCTTCTGCACATTTACACCCTCCGCTGACTCTTTGAAGCGCTCCCTCCAGGGATCTTTTGAGGTCATCCTGATTTTCAAGACGAGCAACAAGTCCTGCGCCGCCAGGGACGTTGTCGTACAGAATTATGGGAGGCAAATTATGCGTTCCGTCTGAATTTCTTACGGTTGTGCTTAGATCAGCTGAAGGTATTTGCAATGCCTCTGCAACTCCCTCGACGATCGCATATGCTAATGAGTAGCTGAACCATATAGGATCAAATACATCTGATTGAAGGAGAAACTGAAGTTGAATGACATCAGTCGGGAACTCATGGCCTAGAGAGAGCTGATCCGACCACTGACCACTGCAATCAGAACCCGTTGGAGACTTGTGATGTTTTTGCAATTGCTTACTTATTTGTCTATAACCTCGACCGCAGACTGTACAAATTCTAAATCCCTCTCCGCGCCTTCCTTCACATAAAACAACCATCTTGGCCGGCACAGCTTTGGTGATATCAAGTCCATGGAAAGAACTCACATTCGGTTCGGCAACATTAAACCCAACGAAGTACGGCCGGGTAGTAAAACTCTTTGCGGGCCTTCCCTTCGGCTCGTCTGGTCGTTCCCTACTCGTGACAAACCCAAAAATTGGATCTACGTACGTGCTTCTTACCATTTTGCGGCAACACTCTTCGGGAACTAGATCCTGTGTGTAAAGATTATGCGTTGTGCATCTGGTATAGTGCTTTATCGGCCACTCCTTCCCTTTCACGCGTTTCAATCCGGCGGATGTCCATTCTTTCTTGTTTGCTATTAGCTTACTCGTAGGAGCAAATTCAGCTATGGCGATTGAAAGGTCGCGTTGAAGTGACGTCTCTGATGACACTTGGCTTCGGTTCTTCTTGACAGGCTGGGTATCCAATTCTACGACATCGACTGGGAACCCGTACTTTGGAATAATTGCTTTGCGCGAAAGAAAAGCAAGGACCTTTTCATCTGCAATCGTGTTTTTTCTATCTTGTGCCCATGTTGCATCTGAGTACTTCCCTGCTCTCTTCGCATCATCTTCCATGGATTCAAATTGGACATAATCACTGGTGACCTCTGCCTCGGCAAACGCAAGTTTCGATTCGTTGCCTGAAACTTTTTCTATCCAACTATTATCATATATCCCGACATTTACGGCGATCTCTGCAGGTACAATCGTGACCAATGCCTTTTCTAGTTGTTCTTTCTTTTCATGAAGAAATTGGACAAAATCAGAAACGCCCGTCGGTGCATGGAAATTTCCAATGAGCGCTTGGACTGATTCAAATCTTAACTGATTTACGTGAAAGTACTTTGATAACACTGTTGCCGTCATATGTCGAAGAATTATTTTTTCATTCCGCAAACTTAAGGTTGGTGGTTTTGTAATTCCTTTCATCATTTTCAGCGGCTCGGAAAAATGATACAAGTCGTGTGGAGCTCGTCGCGCAAAAGTTATTGCAATTCCTGGATTCTTTCTCCGACCTGCCCTTCCTACGCGTTGCGCGTAGTTGAATGATTCGGGGGGAACATTTCTCAAGAAGACAACGTCCAAGTCTCCTAGGTCAACCCCCACCTCGAAGGTTGTCGAACAACTCAGGACATCGATCCTATTTCTCTTGAAGTCATTTTGAAATTCACGAGCCTTTTCCTTATCTATTTGCGCTGTGTGTTCTTCGACGCTAAGATGTCCTGGTAGATCCTCTTGGTATAGCAGCCGATAGTGATTAGAGCCTAAATCTGCGGACTGTATCGCACTGAGCTCGCCTGGGCAATTGTGTCTTGGACAAATCTCCCTGACGGAAATCTTTGATACACGTCCGCAAGTGGAACATTGAAAAATGGAATCAGTATCACTAACAGGATAAGCCCGCCACCAATCAGCGTTCATCCTATTAGCATCTCCAACCCGAACAAGGAATCGATCGTTTGCGGGATGCTGATCGCTCCATCGTCTAATTGCTCCCCAAACTGACTCCAAGGTAGTATCTACAACCGCCTCGACCTCGCTCAGATCCGGACTGATCTTCCTCAAAATCCTTCTGAGAAAACCGGCTCTGGCGGTTGTTTTTCCCATCCAGCTATTGATTCCGTAAGCCTTTTTCGCTTTAACGAGTTGGGTTGCCATCTGCCTGGCTTGAAGACCTAGGTCTTGCCAATCTAGAGCGATGGATTCCTCTGACTTCAACTCCACTGATCGCTCTCTTCGCATATATCCAAAAAGCACCACTAGAAGGTCCAATACTTCGCGATTATTCAATGACCATGGGGGCTGCAATAGTAGTTCCGGCAAGGCAAAGTCAGCTGGCCAATCGATCGTCCAGTGTACCAGCCCAACCCCATCCAATGATATTCGCGGCTCATCGGTTAGGAACTCTCTGTAGAGAGCTATCCAAGCCTCACGTAGCTGCTCTGTTGGACTTTTTGAGGCCCCAAATACTTTTTCCTCTTTGAAAAGGTCACGCAACCCCTTTGATATATCACGAAGTGATAATCCTTCACTAGTACCACGGGCAGCTTTCTTTGCAGCTTTGAAGATAAAGTTTCTGTTCCGTATGTCTTTGTAAGATTGTTCCAGATACCATGCGAAAAAAGCCGCCTCCTGCCTTCCATCGGCAAACGCCAACACTTTTTTGTTCTCTTTCGGAAGAACTTTATGAAGTGTCGTGGCGATGACTGCGTGTGGTCCATCCGTGCCATGAAGCACTTCTCTCACGGGATCTGATCCCCTATATCCGCAACTTATGCATTTGGGTGCCTGATCTTTTTCACCATCAGTTTTTTCCTTCTCTCTTGAGGTCTCTTTCGTTATTACGACGATCGAATCATTATGCCCGCAACTACTCGTACCTAATGACATGGTAGTGAGCGACATTGCTCCACAACGCAAACAAAGTCGAAATCTTTTAAGATCGGAATCTTCCTCTCCATCAGAGTCATAGTATTCTATGGATCCGTTTTCGACTGGAAGATAAAACTCTGCGCCAAACTCTACTTCCCCTGGATCTCTTATAGCTTCAGTGAGTTTTCCGTCCTTGAACTTTCCAACGAAATAATGCTGGCCGCACTCTCTGCATAGCGCGACCTCAAATGCTCGTCCCTCGCCTTCGTTGGATTGTCGATTGAGATAGACTTTTTTTTCAGGCCGATAGGAAACTGTTGCACCTTCCAACGAGCGAAGGAATAAGTGATAGCGCGCTGATAACAGTGGTGACTTCGTACTAGAGTCAATCCCTTTTAGAAGGATTTCGACCAAGTCAGACAGTGCAGGCAATCGTTGGTTTGGGGATAAATCTCCGAACAATTCATCCGCCAAGAGCGCTGTTTCAACTGGCGAGTCGGATATTCTATTTCGTAACCGGATCGAGCGAGTGTCACTTCGCAACATCTGGCCAATGGATTCTGAAACATCTTGATGAGCATCAAATGTTACTCCCATTTGAGTCGACAAATCGAAGAGCCTTTTGAGGATATCGTCGGAAGGTGTTTCGAGAGCTTCCTGAAGCAATGGATAAGAACTTGTTGGAATATCAATCGCTCCCTGTTGTGGAAGATCCTCACACTCTCCTAGGATTACATCCTCTCCTGAGAACGGCTCGCCAAACAGGTTTGATGCAAACTCGGCCACTTTCCCTCGATCATTTTGATCTCCTGTAATGGACGCACTCGTAGCTATGCAACGAAATTGACTGACTTGTCCACCTTCCCTCAGACGCTGCTTCAGTCGTCGGATGAGCATAGCCATTTCGATTCCCTTAGATCCCCTGTACTGATGAGCTTCGTCCAATACCAAGTAAACCCAATTTTTAGCATTGTTATTATCAAATAGCTCACTGTCCTTAGGTCGAAGTAGCAAGTACTCCAGCATGGAGTAGTTGGTCAAGAGAATATGCGGAGGAGTTCTTCGCATTTCAGTCCTTAACACCAACTCACCTGAATATCTGTTGTCTATTCGGCTACGAGCATTGCGCCAGGAATCGTTTTCATCTTCAGGTGTGGCGCCAGTATACTGACCATAGGTGAAACGAAATGGAGATCCGTAACTTTCGAGAAGTCTGCACAGCCCAGCCGGAATCAGTTTGTCACCCGTCGCGCCAAGCCTATCTCTCTGATCATTCACGAGCGCATTCATTGGATAAAGGATAAGCCCTCGGACACCTCCGCTAGCCTCAAGAGTCCCATGCTGAAACTCAGCATAAAGATGTAACAATATCGGATAAAGGAAAGCCTCTGTCTTGCCGCTACCCGTCCCCGTTGCAACAACAACATTCCTTCCTTGATATACACGACGGATGGCTTCTTCTTGATGGACATAAAGCGTCTTGTCAGTAGCCTTTAAGAACCCCTCGTCCAAAGACGAGCCAAGAAGGGTTTCGAAAAGAGAGCGTGATGTTACACGTCTTTTGAAAATAGGCGTCGCTTCGAGGTACGGTCCCTTACTCAGATTCCCTTCCTGTTCGAGTGCTCTTTCAAATGATGCACGCAGAATAGGATCTCGAAAGTAAAACGTTGTCTGAAGATATCGGCGATATTTTTCTTCGACGACTTTTGCCAATTCAGAAGGATTCATCGTACGCACTCCTCGTGGATCTTACTTAAATACTGCCCGCATCGCGAATCATATTTCGGTACCTAAGTTCCAAGACTGCCAAGAACTCTTGATTGGTGTTGGCAATTGTGATGTAGTTTCTCACCCACCCTTTTCTTTTTCCAATTGGTTTTATGCCCCGGACCTTCAATATTCCCCAACCGATTTCGATAAGACATGCTGACCGAATTACACACTCGTTCCGTTTTCCCTTGGCATCAGGCGACATCCAGTTCTGTATACATTCCTTAATCATTTCAGAGTATGCCGGTTGATTTGCCTTGCGGGCCAGACGGGCCATGTACTTGAAAAGTTTTCTTTTGTCGAGGCGGATCTTAATCGAAGCTTTGCAGATAGCTTGCTCTTTCAGAATCTCTTTTTGCTGTGGTAGGACAGCAATAACTTGCTCCTCCAAGTTGCCTATCATCAGCTTCACTTCGTGATCAACTGCAAAACCGGCACTATCAATAGCCGCCTCAAAGTGCTTTAAGGGAATTACAACTTCGCGTTGCGTTACCTCTACACGGTATGCCCTTACCGTTCCTTGATCGAACCTGACTTGTATTTCCTTTGTCCATCGATTTCGAGGCAATCGTATCTTAATCGAATATTTTGATGTGGCGAGGAGATGATGCGGAGAAAGAACCACCGTCTTATCGGTCCAGTTTTCTCTTTGATGAGTGGCATGCTGATCGCAGAGGCGCCACCACACTCGTTCGATAAGAAAGGTCAACTCAATCTTTGGATGCTTTTGGGTAAGTAGCATCCACTCCGAATTGTCAGAATCGGGACTAGCCGGAATTTCTATTCTTGTCCCTTGCTCATTGATATCTAACTTGAATTGAATGTGCCCAGGACTATTCAGCTTAATGGAAGAATTGGTTGAATGTTGAATATCAATTCCAACGATCGTGTGCCCGTGCGTTCCAGGCATTGGATTGTTTTGCGAAATGTTGATACTACTCAGCGCCATTGCAAATCGGAAATCAAGACTTTCAACCAACTCTTCTTGCGTGTTATACAATCTGATGAAATACCAACCCGATTGTCTCGCCTGGAAGTAGGGACTCAAGTCTTGAAGTTCGACTTCTCTTTTGGGAACAAATGAGGATCTCCAACCTGAATGATTCTCACCCTCTTCCCCTATTACGACTATTGATATGTCTCCCCAATTTATGCCGTCGCGACAACGTAGTCTTGGCAAGTGTGTTCCGAAAAGTGGACCCATTGCTTCATTTGCATCTTCAATCAATGAGCCGACTAGTTCAAACTTCGAATGCAGATTTGGAATTTGCATCGAGCTTTGATCCGGAGTATCAAATGAGATACGACCTTCAATCGTTGAATCGACATTGGCAAGATGTGCCCTAAGCCCTACAAGATTGCACTGTGCAGAGGGAACTCCGGACGATTCCCCTTTACGAGTCCATGTTTCCGGCACGATTACAAGGAACGTGCCATTGGTAGCATATTGGACACGCCTTCCCCACTTCTGATGTTGCCCTACTAGTTTGAATAACAAATATGGATTTGATCGCTCCCCAAGTCGTATATCATGGCTCTGAGATAATGACATCGATGAGACATTCACTTCGGAACTTATATTGGACAGAATCCATCTCCAGTCCGTCTCCTTGATGAGATTGCGCCCATCTTGTGTGACAACGTAATCCGTTTGATCTGCATACTCATCAGTGGTCTCTACGCCTAAGAACCATTTTCGGTATTGGTACCAGCAAACGATTTCTGGTTTGCGAACGCGTGGACGTTGTGCGGATGAGGATTCAATCTCATTTGTGTCAGATTTTCTTTGCCCTCTATGCGCACCTCCACGTCTATCTGGAGAGAGTTTCCTTGCCACACCCGGCTCTGCGGTCTCTTCAATTTTGGAAATTTCTCCCTCGTCATGAGTATCGTTGTTCTTCTCGTACTCATCTTCGGTGGATTCAGTGAATGAAGTCTGTGTTGTGCTTGCTTCGGCGCTTTCGCCAAACAGAAGTCCGTGAGACTCGGTTCTGGCGCCATCTGTGATGCCCACTCTAGCCTTCAGCTCAAATTCGGTTGTCTTGCCTGAGGATATGTTTTCTTGATCATCGGTCTTGCCACTTTCTTGTGGAGACAAACTGTTGATTTCTTTGTCAGTATTGACCAAATCGTCGGAGGCAATCGGGCCTGCTATTTCCGGTGAAACGCCATTTGAAGAGGTTTCATTCAAGACAGGTCCGAGGTGGCTTTTGTCTTCGGAACTCCCAGGATCCGGTCCGACAGATGGCATAAATTCACTGAGCAACATATTTTTCATAGGATCATCGGCCAGCTCCAGAAATGGAATCCGTGCTCGCACCTCTACTGCAGATGGAATCCCGCATGGTCCTTCACCACCTGAGACTGATTCTTGGCGCATCACCTGTTCTGAATCTCTTGTTGCAGCGCTATCGTGGGTGATTCCAACGGCTTCTTTTTCTGCACCTTCACACACCGCATCCACTATTGGTGGCAATGCTCGATCCAGCTCATTTTCATTGGCTACTCCCTCCTCGTCCAAGAATGGTGACTCGAATTTAGCGTCTACTCCTTCTGAAGGCTTAACTGTTTGTTCCACGAGTGGGAGATTCATTTGATCGCTAGCCAACTCGGGTGAACACGTTGACGAGACAACCATCTCATCCCTGGAAAGCATCTCCGCCACTTTGCGCCGACGCAGTACACTAAATACACCGAATGCTAAGACTACTGAAACGAAACACACCAAAACCACGTACATTGCTAAGGTGAATGAAGGATCAGTCATAAGATTGTGACTCACGGATTGTCTTCAGGGCATTTTTAAAACATTAGTTATCAGCATCGCCATGGCGGAAAGGCGATTAGTCGATTTTATCCAGGAAATTTCCAGGGTATCAAAAACAACTGGATGACAATTATGGCCAAGCTGGGTTGACTCCCCTCAGGGTCCCGTTTCAATTAGCATCGATTTACTTGAGCAAAGTAACGTTCGAATCTATTTCTAATTGCCGCCAATGTCAAGACCGACGCAACATGCTATTATTCAGCAATTGCCACATCTTATACCGACACTTTGCATCGAGCTCTTCGTGCTCCTTTTCGCTTCAAACATGTTCATGCTATGTTTTCAGATGAAGATCGGGAAATAAGTAGAGTTCTCTGGTTGCTGGACTTCATGGGTCCTCCATTGTCCAGAATGCAGAGTTTATGGACAATCGGGTGCCGACCATTTTCCGCTTAATGCATATTCCTAACAATATCAAGCTATCGCGATTTCTATTGAACATTAGGTAGCCCTAATTTCGATTTAACATAGCGCACAAAGACGCAAATGCCCGGACTTGTTAAGGTTCGGGCATGAGAATTGTAGAGAATGCGATAACTATTTTAGTGGCGATGCTTTAGAGTCATTTGGAAAAAGATAGTGCATGACTATATACATTAACCCAACTACATTCACCGTAGTTCCGCCAATCAGTGCAAGCAAAACGTCTTTGTCTAAATCAAACCATTTGAAATGAACGCCCTCAGACCATAGAATTACGAAAACGCCACCTAGCCACCAGCATATCAGCATGAAAATATTGTGAGCATATTTTTTCCGTTCTTCGATATCCTGTTCAAGTCCGTGGTTTAAGAGTTCCTGGCGGCGTTTCTCAATATCATCTTTTTCCACGGCGGTAAGCTGGTCGGGGACATTCCCGCCGGATGGCGGAGAAGATATTTTGTTAAGGTCTTCGCTACTCATTGCGCTGGATTCATTTTAGACCTGAAATATGACTTCATATCCTCATCGTCAAGATAGGGTCTTCCAGCTTTCCGTGCCAGATCCCACGGTGCTCCGGACTCATGAGTGGCATTTGAGAGCTCAATCCCAGAGAGGCCCTTATGGGTATCCCAAATTTGTTTTAGAAATTCCGATACCTCTGCATCCTGAACCGAGGGCGCAATAAATTGATTACCGTTAAATTCCGTTCCAAAGTCCGTTATTTGATTGGAGCCAAAACTGGCAAATTCTCTGTAAATGTTCTGAATCACTGGGCCGTATCTCCACGCCCCGATTTTTTCTGCAAATAGTTGCTTGTCTTTAATGGCTAAATACCAGCCATAGGCATAGTATAGCAACTTCTGAAGTTTGAGCGGATCAAGGACGACATTCTCGTCCTTGCTTTTCTGAATGAAAAAATTTGCCAACGCCATTATGCTATTCATGGATCACCATCCTCTAAATCAACCACTTATTGAAGCATTGCGCGGAACATCTTTTATGTATTTTATTCCGAATCGCGCAGTTAGGTCGCCAAGAATATTTGTATCAAGTTTTCTAAGAATGGCCCTCTTCACTATCATCTCCGACAATCCAATTTCTGCCGCAATTTTTCGAGCCATAAACGTAGCAAGATCGTCTTCGTCATTGGGCCTGTCATCCAGAATGCTTTTGAGATTTTTCTGCATCCAGGCTGTCAAGTATTGATGAAAAAGGATGCTTGGCAATAATAGTTCAGATGCAACACACTTTGCCTGTTTTTCAATTACCCTGCGCGTCGATTCTCGCGTGTTTGTTTCTAATTGCGCCCGATCTTCTGGCGTTTCAATCTGCGTAAAGATGCTTGAATGGATCATAATATGAGCCAACTCCTCAGCGATAGTAAATGGCGCAGAGTTTGCTTGATTCATATAATGATCTGAATCGATATATATTTCTAAGCGCTTTCTTTCTTTATTATTGTAAGCTGTGCCCTTGCAATCAAATTTACTCTGCAAATCATCAAACACCTCTACCGGATGCCCAACCCTATGCGCAAGAATCTCGACATTTATTGGAAGCCGCATGAAGTTTGCCCCCTCTTGTAGGTAGCCATTCCGCTTCAAGAATGCCTCGGCAATCTTTCTGGCCGGCTCTTCCTCAATTCTTGGCAGGAAGGGTATTTTAATATCTTTCATTAATGAAGTCGGAGAGTTCTTTGAGTTTTTCAGGAGTCAGATTTTTATTTGATACCGTTCTCAAAAAAAGTGGAAAACCGGCAGTTTTTGCCATGTTTCGGGCAACGTCTGCCGGAAACCGCCTGTTGTCAACGGCGGCCTGATCTTTCATCTCTTGCGACTGTTGGCCGGGAAGATTAAGCGCACCATTGATCGCCTCTAAGAGCTCTTCATCCTGCGGAGGATTAATTGTTTCCCTCTCGACTCTCGAAATATACGCTACATCAATATCCGTTCTGCTCGACAAATCTCGGAGGGTCATTTCTCTCTCGATTCTCTTCGATCGCAACATCTCTCCGTATCCCATGGCGATACTCCCGTATGTAATAGTGAAAATTTAATCTTTTGTATTTTCACTACAAACATATATCACCAAAAAATTATTGTCAATGCCAGTTTATTATTTATTTTGAGTGAATTTTTACAATATTCTCGCATATTGTATTGCCACTACAAACCAATATTCTGCATCGTAATACGTTATACAGTAACATCTTATAAATATATTGCAAAATATGCTTGACAAGTATCAAAGAAATTTGTATGTTTAATACAAATGAACAACAAATGGAGGCGTTAAATGTCGGCAGATTTAAATCAAGCGATTAGCTCTCTCTACGCAGAACTCGGCTCGGTAGAGGCCCGTTCTTTGGAGATTAAAAAAATGATTAACAACCTCTCTGCCATGCTGGGGGAATCCCTTCCGTTCTCGAATGTTGAGACGACAGTTGGATTTGGTAACCAATCCATAAAGCCAGATCAGTTTTTTGGAAAAGGGCTATCTACTGCCGTTAAAGAGTATTTGAAAATGAAAAATCAGGCATGCACGGCCCAAGAAATTTTTGACGCTTTGCGGGCGGGTGGATTTGAATTTTCAAAGGACTGGGGAGAAAAATTCCAACTAAGGAACCTGACAATCTCGTTGAGTAAGAACAGAAATGATTTTGTCTTTGTAAAGAGTAGCAACGCCTATGGACTGTGGGAATTTTATCCAGATAAAAAACGGGAACGTCAAAAAATAAAAGGACAGAACGGATCAGATGTTCCCATAGATGAAAATCCCGGCCCCGCAGATCCTATCGGAGAGAGTGTTGAAGAAGAGCAGAAATAAAAAAACCCGATCAACGGGAATTGACCGGGCCAATTAACAGATTCCACAACAAACCGGCTGTGAATGGCAGCCAGAGAAAGTCGAGCGGTGTATGCGTAAAGTGCTTAAACTAATATAGTCCGCCCGTTTTAAGCGGGCCTACTGAGTGCTTCAACACTCAGCAAGCCCTAAATCCAACGCCTGCGATGAACAAGCGTAAGATCTCAAACGCAAATTACTTCATTACAGGATCAAAATCAAGTATTTTTTTTCTTGGAGCCTGCAATGAATATCCTTTCTCTCGAAAAGAAAACCCTAATCCTCTCCCAGTTGGTTGAAGGTACAAGCGTTCGTAGTATCGAACGCATTACCGGCGTGCATCGTGACACGATCCTCCGCCTTATGGTTTCTGGGGGCGAACGCGCTCAAGAGATCATGGATCGTGAATTTGTAAACCTCACATGCAAACGCGTACAGGCAGATGAAATCTGGACGTTCGTTGGGAAGAAGCAAAAGAACGTCCGGGAAGGCGACTCTCCCGAATGCGGCGATCAATACGTATTCGTGGCAATGGACGCAGAAACAAAGCTGGTTTTGGCGCACCAAGTAGGCAAGCGCACCTCCACCGTGACGCTCTCTTTCATCAAAGAATTGCAATATCGTATTATGAATCGTTTCCAGCTCTCTGCGGATTCCTTCAAAGCTTATTTCAATTGAGTAGATGAAGTATTCGGCACAGAGATTGACTATGGACAGATTCACAAAGAGTATCGGGAGTTTTCCGGTGAAAAGCGGTATTCTCCGGGAAAGATAATAGGTAAAACAATAACCTCTTTGATTGGAAGTCCAATTGTAAAGAAGATTTGCATAAGTCATATTGAGAGACAGAATTTGACTATGAAAATGCAGATGCGTAGATTTACACGACTTACAAACGCATTTTCTAAAAAGCTGGACAATCTCAAAGGGGCTCTCGCATTGCATTTCTTCCATTACAATTTCATGCGGATTCACTCTTCGTTGAGAGTTACCCCCGCGATGGAGGCGAAAGTCACGAAGCGCATTTGGGGTTGGAATGATTTACTAGTTGAGAACATGGCGAATAAGGCAGCGTAGTAAATCGCCTATGTTTTCAGGGGTGGATTTGGAAGAACTATGAAAAAACTCTCTTACACAGGTCTGTTACTTCTTGCAACCATATTTGAATTTGCCGCTTCCATTTTCTTCGCCATACTATTTATTCACGATGAGGAATTACGGGAAATAGTTGCCGGAGTCCTCGGCGTTGGCATTGCTGTGCTTCTTTGGTCATTTTCTTACAATCCCGAAATGGCCGACGAGGCTTTGAGAGAATCAAAATACCTGCCGAAGTAATTTCGGCCCAGAGACTCAAGTCAGTCAGAATTTGAATTTCTTTAGATCCGACCGGCAACCGACGTACTCCCCTGCACCGGTTGCGCTTTAGGTCAAAGCCCGGTAAGGAGCCCTCCAAGCCGGGTTTTTTATTTTGTAGCCATTCCTCTTGATAAAAATTCCTATATTCTTGCGAGGGAAATCCCCTCAATTCCGTCCAACTTTTTACGAGACATGCTATGCCAAAAGTAAAAGTAGCGAGAAGCGCGAAGACCGGGGAATTTGTTAAAAAGTCCTTTGCAAAAACCCACAAAAGCACTACCGTTGTGGAAACGATTCGTAAAAGCGGAACTAAGAAGAAATAGAAATCCTTTTCCTCTTCGTTATCCACGTTTTAGGAATCTTCGTAATCTCGGCAAACTGATCCTCTCTGTCTGTCTGGGGATTGTACTTGCTCGCGAGAACAAGGTATTTTTTTGACTCTGCGAGAAGATAGCCGCTTTGACAGATTACAATGATTTCGCTCTTAGCCCACGCAAGAACCTCTTTTGCGCTCTGCCACTCCGTTACAAGGGTTTGAGCATCACACCATTCGATATAGAGCAGAGGATATTTCAAATTAGGACACACTACCCAATATTCAAGCCGGACATAGGAAATTCAAACAGACTTTTTCATACGTGAATGCGATGAAAGTGATTTTCTATTAGATGCCACACAACAATGTTGGCTTCATCGCGTTTCGTATAACAGAAATAAGTAGGCAATCGCCGGGAGCAAACAGACCCTAGCGCAGAGGCTTTACGATGCTCACTTTTGAGATTCTTAATGGGACTCGCTTAACACCTTGCGCCCCGTTTTTGAATATGTCTAGCGCAGATCACTAACGGCATTGGGGAGGTTTCACGATATTTGTACTTTGCTCAGTACCAGGACGTATTATCACCCCACTATAGGGAGCAACATCAATGGTAAACTTTAAGAGTCTAGTCAAACAAAAGCGCGCGGTTGACGCAAGCAAACTACTACCATTATTTGACTCCCTAGATAGACATGCATCTCATATTGAACTGAGGCCTGTCCAAGAACAAGCACTCGCTCTTTTGACGGAGAGACGTCCTGAAAAAGATCTGGTTTTGAAAATAAGCACGGGCGCGGGAAAGACGCTCGTCGGATTGATTTACTTGCTCTCACACATGGAGGAAAAAGAGGAGCCAGGAGTTTATCTGTGTCCGACGAACCAGTTGGCAGAGCAAGTACTCGAGGAAGCATCTAAACTCGGGATCCAAGCTGAGCAATATCCAGCAAACGAGCCGTATACTTCTGTGGACGCTGCAGCCGGAAAATCCATCATCGTGTGCACATATGCGAAGCTCTTCAACGCAAAGTCGACGTTTAACCGGCAGGACGTTCTCTTGCGGCCGTGTGCCATGGTTCTTGATGATGTTCATGCAGGCGTCGAAGAAATCAGAGACCACTTCACTCTTAGAATTACAAATGTTGATTTAGTGAACGTACTCCTACGTCTTCTCACAAGCTCATGTAGCGCGTACTGTCCTGGCAAGTGGGAAAGCCTCACTGCCGGTGATCCGACATTATCTATGGAAATTCCATTCTGGCTATGGAAGCCACTCGTGCCCGAGGTTCTCAGGCTACTTTCACCGCACTCTGAGAATGGCTCCTTCGTGTTCGTGTGGCCTTTCCTGCGTGACATACTCCAGTATTGCCGGTGCATCATCTCAGGTACCTCCGTCGAGATAATTCCCGATGTGCTTCCGGTCACACAGATTGAAGCATATGCACAAACAAAACACCGGCTGTTTATGTCGGGCACTCTCGCTGACGATTCCGTACTTGTCCGCGAAATTGGCACATCCGTCGACGCAGCAAAGACTCCAGTTCTCCCGAAAAAGGATTATGGCCTTGGAGAGCGGATGATCCTCGCACCATCACTTGTAGAGAAAGCGTTAGGTCGCGAATACGTGATGGATCTGGCAAAATCGCTTGCGAAAAAAGTAAATGTTGTAGTCTTGTGTCCAAGCGAAGCACGAGCTCGAGATTGGCAAAAACACGGCGCCTTGATTGTCCTCGGAGATGATGTCTCTCGAACTGTGAAAGGTCTTAGAGACCCTAAGTCTCCGCCCAAGCTAGTGGTTTTCAGCCAGCGATACGATGGTATCGATTTGCCGGACAACTCTTGTCGCGTGCTTGTCATCGACGGCATGCCCTTTGGCGAAGGCTTGACTGACAGATACGATGTTGGTACGAAGGCTACGCCAGCCGGGATGCGCAACAGGACCGTCTATCGTATAGAACAAGGTATGGGTAGGGCAGTACGTTCACACGTTGACTATGCAGTTATTATACTTGCTGGTGCCGATCTTGCTAATTTCATCGCAAAGAAAGATGTGCTCAACGCCATGAATCCTGACACCAAAGTCCAGCTACATCTTGCATTAGACTTGGCCAGACTCGCCAGGGAAGAATCTCCGCAGGACGCTGAGAAGGAACTTCGCAACATGATACTACAGTGCTTGAACCGCGATCACAATTGGAAACAATTCTACGATGAGAATGTACGTAGTGTAAAACGAGCTGCCAAACCTACTTCTGATATCAAACTCGAAATGGCCCACTCTGAACGGCAGGCCTTCCAGCGAGCTGGGCAACATACGCCTGAAGCTTCAGTGAGGATCCTAAGACTGGCTATCAATGGACACACTCTCTCTGAAGAAGAAAAAGGTTGGTATCTTCAGAAAGTCGCTGGCTATCTCTTCGATATTCAGCCCGCGGAATCCCTTGAAGTTCAAAGGGCGGCATACGAGCGCAACAGTTCTCTCTTCTGTCCACCCGAGACCAAGCTAAGACCCTTGACCGTCCAGGAATCTGCTGTCCAAGACATAATACTCCGATGGTTCAGTCAGTTCGAGAATCCCAACGGGGCCATCGCTGCAGTTGGGGCCTTGCGTGCAAGACTTTCATTCGAGGTTGGCGCTGATTCGATGGAACAAGCTTTGCTTGAACTCGCCCCCCTTCTAGGGATGTTGGGTTCTAGACCGGAGCAAGAAATTGGCGAGGGACCTGACGATCTATGGCTCTGGCCTTCGCAGAGCTTTGTGGTTGAGGCAAAAAATCTCATCAAGGAATCACTTCATAAGAAGGATGCTGGGCAACTTTTACTCAGCCTCAAATGGTTCTCAGAAAGTTACTCTACTAGATCTGCCGGCCAACCAATCATCGTCGCAAAGGTATCTGTCGCTGACAAGAAGTCGGGGTTCCCATCAAACACGCGGGTAATCACTCCAAATAGAATGCTTTTATTACTATCCAATATTGAGAGATTCTTCGAGGCGCTTATCCATGGTATGCCCCAGTCGCTCAATCCAAAGAACGTGGCGCAACTGTTGCCGCAGTTTAGTCTAGCTCCAGATCAGTTCCTCGGGAAGTACACTGTCGGGATCACACTGCAATGAGCTGTACATACAGCAATAGCAGACAAAACGGCGGTCACATCTATTTCAAGATTTCTTTGGAGTTCGTTCCATGCCGCTTCTCATAATAAATGGATTCATCTGCAGGATCATAACGGAATGGTATTTCTAAAATAGATCTTTTTACAAACATTTATTAACCATTGGGTCTGACTTCAATAGATTAGTCCGAAATGCTTTGTCATTTCATTGTTGTCCGTAATGCGAACTTTATAGACAATCCGCCACCGACCCACTCACCTATGCCAGGAATTGTACGTTTACCGAACCAGATATGGTATGCATTTCTGGCGCCTTGAGTTCATTAGTATTCCATCAGTACTACAGATTCATTTGAACTTCAATTCTGACTGGACTGGCATCCTTTTCTTGCGGAGGGTTCGTTTTTCGGCAGGCGTAAGCAGCTCAAGGTATTCTTTCAACTGCTCCTCATTTACTCCCAACCCCAGCAGCATCGTCATGGCAGCGTCCACGACCATATCGCAGTATTTTGAAATATCATATCCGTCATCCAGTGCATACAGCGCCAACGGCACAGCTTTGCGAGCGTCTTTCTTCCCCGAGGCATCAGTAATGATGTATTGAATAGATTCACCCGGTGACAAGGATACACCTGATTCAGCCAATGTCTGCGATACGATTGCATTAATGCTGCGGTTGCTGTATTCGAACGGATCCTTGGAGATATGCCGCTTGACAACGAGATCATACGGATTCACATTGCCGGCTTTTAGCTGATCGACATATTTCTTCACCACGTCGATAATCTCTGCCAGCAATGATTTGATTTCCTCTATCGTGCTTGCCTTGCCCATCACATCCAGCATTTCCTGCTGCATCTGCTTTACATATTTTGTCGTATCTCTTCTGCGTGTTTCCAGCCCACGTATCTTAAACTCATTGGATTCATACATTCCCACATACCGCGTAGCCGTAGGCAAATCCTCATCCATCTTGGAGCTTGGGAAAAGGATCCATTTGTAAATGCCTTCAAACGATAATTTGATGCCCACCTCCTGCTCTATCTGCAAAGCCAACTGTTCATAGTCCTCGCTTGTTGAGCCTTTCTTCTTCAACCAGACACAATCAACAATGCCGTGGATCAATTCATAACCTTGATCTTCGGCAATCTCTTTTGCCCGAAGGATGTCCCGTCTTGAATATGCATTGACTGCTTCATGTGCTTCAATCCTTCCAAGCCTGGATTTCTTGAAACCCAGATATCCGAAACATGTCACCAATATCCACTTGAGCGCGCTCTGCATCTTGTCGTATTTCTCTTTCAACTCTTTCGTCGGCGCTTCTTTTTTGAGCTTCTTATATCTGGCGCGCTTTCGTAGAATCGGTTCGAGCACAGACGGCACAAGACCTATTCGCTTCTCACAGATACGATAACCAATCTCAGGCACTCGCTTCTTCGAGTCCGGACAGCAGGGACAATTGATCGTCTCCGGTGAGATGTTGTGGATCTTCATGATCGTGGGATACATCGATGCAAAATCAAGCTCTGCCACCTGCTCATGGTAGCCTACGATCGGCATGAAGTGCAAACCGCCACGGTCCGACTTGAGCAGCGTTTCAAATGATTTGAAGGCTTCAACAACGGGCTTTTTGTAAGGAACGAGATAGTTGTTCCTGTATGTCCATGCGATCTGCATCGACGACAATGCAGAACCAATGCTTGTTCTTGCCTGATGCTGCATACTGATCTGAGATATACGGGCAAGCTCATAGAGCCCTTCTAAGTCGGCTTCGCCGACAATAAATGAGTTCTCTTTATCGACATGCCATCTGCCGGCCAGTTCAAACATGCCAGCCCGGTGCTTGATCTGTCCATATGAGAAATAGCTCATCGCCTTGGTCTGATGAAAGACTGCGTCCGTGTCTCTGTTTAAATACAGCGGCAGGCGGTGTTTCTGAGCCAGTTCGAAAAGCATCGGCAACAATGCAGAATCACCATATGAAGTAAGAATGATATCGGGATCATACCTGGTCAAATAATCATTGACCTGCGCAATCAACTCTATCGGTGAGTTCTGCTCAATGACGATCTTTCGGCCTTCAACAGCGATTTCAATTTCCAGATTGCGTTGATATTTGGGTTCGAGAAGCTTGATTGAGGGAGAAATCGACATTGTCACGAGTTCAGGCAGCGAATACCGCTCAGCGTCAAAACTGTCGTAGAGCTTCCATGACTTGAGAGTATTTTCTTCTACATCGTATTCACCATATGCCAGTGGGAAAAGATCCGTCATATAGTAGAACATCTGCATTACTTTGATGTCCGCATTGTAGAAGGCATGGTAGGAGAAGTGTTCTTCTATCTTCCTTACGACCGCCTGAAATTGCAGGGGTTGATGGATCGATACTTCAAGAACCGGAATCTCTTTGTTGGCATACAATTCCTTTTTGACCACTTGCCTAATCGATACCGGTGAGGGCAGTCTCTGCCTCAGCCCTTCGATCAGTTTTATTCCTTCACTGTCTGCCTGCAGATAGAAGCATGGGCGGAATGGGTAATGCATTTTGTGCTTCCGGCCATCAAGATCTATAAGCCAGACAGTCATTCCAGTTTTGTTTGCATATGCATCAAACAGCCACCCGGTGACAGTCACTCTTTGCCCCAATCCCTCAACTCGTCTTCAAGTCTCTTGGTATATTTGGTCTGTTCAATCAGCATGGAAAGCAAAATTGACTCGAACGGTATCGGTCTTGCCTGAAATGAAATCGACGGTAGATGTTTGTGAGCATTAGTGAATAATTCATCGAAGATAATTTGATCCTCTTTTCTGAGCGCCTGGCGGAAGTTGGACCAGCTCTGCTGCTCGTGCTGGATGACTCCGGTGGCTGTTGGTGTTGTCCGTCCCATCGGTTCCTCCTTCTATCGCTATTCGTTCAAAATTATCTACTTGCTCAAGATGATATCTCACATCCGACATTCTCTTTACGGATTCAAACAGGCGTTCCCGTTCCTTCAGCTGAAAATGCGGCACTCGTGACACCAAGAGAGTCGAGATTGCATCGCTGCGAAGCAGGTTCAGAGTATCCCTGATCCTTCGCATGATTGAAAAGACATCCTTTTTCGGAACCTGTTCGTCATCCATCAGATCGATGAAGCCATACAGAACGAGCGTCTTCGCACCAATTTCATTCATAAATGGACCAAGATCTTCTGTGATTGCCAGCTCCAGCTGATAAGCGGTAAATGCCCGCGAGACGAACGCATTACGTAGAAACACGCTCGGGTCTATGCCGCGATACCGGGCAAGCTTTGCCAGATAATATGGATCAACCCGGTTGGAAGCGTCAACAAATACAACTTTGCCGTTCCTTCGAATGATCTCTGAGGACACCAGCGTTGCGGTTGCAAAGACCTTCCGCTCACCATAGAGAAGACCGATCCTTCCCGGTGTCGCGCTGAAATGCGTGCTGACTACTTTATATGGCGGAATGTTTGTCATAGATTAAAAAACCCGAACAACTCCATTGCTGAAGTTCATCCGGGCTTGAGATTCTCAACAACCCTTTTGCTATGTCGGTTTACTCATTTGCCAAACTATGAAGCCTTCTTTTTGTTCATCGCTGAATCCAAACGAAGCTTATCTTTCGACGATAGATGGGCAATCACAACTCCTACAATCTGAAACCGTTCATCATTCTTGCTGATGACAATCGGTTTATATTTTTTGTTGGCCGGCTGCAGCGTAATGATGTTGCCATCCTGTTTATACCATTTAAGCGTAGGTTCGCCTTCGACCAGCGCAACTACCATTCGGTTCTTTCTCACTTGTTCTTTGGGATCGATAAAGACCAGATCACCTGTTGCAAGCCCAGCATCGATCATGCTGTCACCGCGCACATAGAGACCAAAGACATCATCCGAACCGGAAAGATACTTTCTGGCTTCGAACGTCTCGACGATGTTTTCCTGTGAGTAGAACGGAACTCCAGCCGGAACAGAACCCAGAATCGGAATGCCCGTTGATGACTTGAGCAGTTCGATCCCACGCGCAATACCTGGCGTATACCGGATCACTTTCTTTCGTGCAAGGGCCAGAACATGATCCCTTGCTCCGTTAGGTGACATTTTCAGGATTTTGGCGAGTTCGGCAGAGGTTGGCGGAAGGTGATTCTCGTGAATATAGTCCCTGATAACCTTAAGGACCTTCTCTTGCGTCTTGGTGAGTATTCTTGTATCCATTGGCCGCCTCATACTGTGTTTTTAATTACTTCATAAATATACAGTATAGTGGCGCGGCTGTCAAGCAGAAAATCGACCTACTTTTCCTCAATGGGCTTCATGCATTCCTCGCCCTCATTGCGGGAGTTGCTGACAAACTTAGAGACGGGATAGGCCTTCATGCTCTGGGCCGGGTAAGGGACAAGCAGCTTTTTCAGTGCATCTGTATCGTTGAAATCGGGATCAAGCCATTGTTCAAAATGTTTTTCGGGCAGAATTACAGGCATACGATTGTGAATCTCTGACATCAACTCATTGGGAGTCGTTGTAATGATACTGAAGCTTGGTATTTCTTCTTCCGTTTCCTTGTTCTTCCAGATAGAATAAACCCCAGAAAAGAAAAACGGCTTATCATCCTTCATCCGGATACACATCGGCTGCTTTTCTTTATCGCTGATCTTCTTCCATTCATAAAATCCGTCTGCAGGAACAAGGCAGCGACATGCCTTGAAGTATCTTGAGAACAGTTTGCTTTCAGTGATGCCTTCCGCCCTCGCATTAAATGAGGCGAACTTCAGATCCGGTTTTCCATCTTTTGACCAATGCGGAATCATCCACCATGTGGCTTCCATTGTTTGAAGTGTGTTCTCGCGGTTGACGACAATGGGGAGTTTCTGTGTCGGCGATGCATTGAAGCGTTTGACTTCAAGATATGGGATTTTCTGTTTCTCCAATTGAGCCAGAAACTCTGTCGTCGCAAAAACTTTTCTGCCGCTGAGTATAATATATCGCCCGCACATGATTGATCTCCTCACCTATACAACAAGGCAATTATGAATTGAGTTTCCGCGCGCGCATGATCCTCCATAAATGCGGATAGTTCCAATGTCCGTAATGCAACATTTATGGACAATGCTGGGGGTAAAATATGCGACAATGTCTCAGTTGAATGGGGGGGATCCGGCTAGGTTCATCGATGCACAGAGCTAGTGGAGATGATCACGTGTGAACAAAATTTTCTTAACCAGCACTCTTCATCTTAGGCATTTCACTCCAAGTCTTCCCTTCCAACAATCTACCCGCCTTTTTCTTGTTCACGCCTCCCCATTGCTTGAAAAAGAAAGGAACATCAGTTCTCTTACACTGATCTCGGATGTCAAGAACCCATGCCTCATCCATAGGCCTTGAGCCTGGACCAGACTCGCCTCCAACAATCACCCAATTGATCCCTTTTAATTCAATCTTCCTTATTGGACCAAGCAAAGGTTCGATAGAAAGAAACTTCACGACCGCATGCGTCTTGCGCAAGTCGTCGATGCGATAAGTATAGTCCTGACTCTCAATGCTAACACCCATCCAAATATTCGGCTTCCATTCCAACTGCTCGTTCAATTGCAGAAGACGATCTGACCTTTTCGTTAGGATTTGAAATGTGTGCCAATGCGCCTTTCCCATGACCTTGAAGATCTTTTTGATGAATGCTAAAGAAACGTCCTTATGAAAAAGGTCGCTCATGGAATTTACAAAAATTGTCTGGGGTTTTTTCCAACGAAGCGGCAATTCCATCGATTGCTCATGCAAGGACAGCCGAAATCCTTGAGCGTAGTTAGGCTGCCCCATCAGCATTAGACGTCGCGACATTCGTTCAGCATAGCAATGTTTGCATCCCGGACTGATTTTGGTGCATCCCGTTATCGGATTCCACGTGGACTCAGTCCATTCAATTGAAGATTTTGCTGCCATATTCAGTTTATCCCGGAAAGGTTACTTGAACATCATCAGAAAATGTGACTACACCTTTTCTTTTGCGTCGTTCTGACGCAGGTGGATTGGCTTTAATCTTCCCCAATTGTTCAAGATTCGCGAGTGCAGATTTGTAATTACTACTAATATAGGGAGTGTCCACACTGTGGTCAAGGTAAATATCTTTCATTGCCATTGTCTTCCCGGCATATCGACTTGACAGAGACGACTCCAGTTGGTCGAGTGGTCGAGTTAACTCGAACAAATTTGGGAATTTAATATCTGCTGGATTGTATTGAAATGATGGAACATTTTGATCTGCTTGTGAGCTTCTTTTTGCCATGATCCCCTTCATAATCTCGTATCCCTTGAAATTCTTGGATACAAAAATCAAATGGTGGCTAGTTCTATTTCCATAACCCTTTTTGAAACAAAACGGCAATACGTATTTTCCTCCCAATTCCTTCAGCGCCTCAACCAACTCTTCTACGATTGAATCTTCTCTTTCTTTGACACTTAAGGAACCAAGTCTGGCTCTTAGAGCATCTGCCCTGTCTTTACCGAAGAGAGCATCCATGTGTTCGGGAATACATGGGTTGGTGATTCCCATATTGATCCGGTTGTAATTGAAGAAAAAAATGCAATCACATCCCCAGTTCTTTAGCACCGAATTGATAAGTCTCAATGAAAGACCTTTGTAGCCCCAAGGATCAACAAAAAAGAGAGTGGGGACCAGATTCATTTTTTCAAAATCTTCCGCGATATGATCCCCCACTTCCCCACAATAAACATGAGGCTGATGTTTGAGCGTCTCGATTCCAGGTAGAGACTTAATTGCTGACTCTAATTTTGAAATATGATCTGCTTCAGCATCATTAAAAATCGTGACGAGCATTTCTCGGAAATCTTCTTCTTTTATCGCTCTTTCAAGAATGAGAAGCGGCGTTGATGATGTTCCATCGCCATACCGACCTGGTCCAGCAAAAAGATCGATATAGGCAATTTTGTTACCATGAGTCTTCGCGGACGGGATGACCACTTTTGCCCAAGCCCAAAAATACTTTGCGACAATTTCGGTCTTTATTTGTGACTGTTCGGTTGATTCATCAAAAAAATTACCACATGTCATGGAATTTGCCTTTGCGAAAGCTTCCCAATCGACGATTATCTGGTGCCCGTCCGTTTTTACATCTCAATGAAAATTAATCATTATGCAAAGCCCTATTGCCACGGCTACGACTACACTGAGAGTGGTACCAAGTAGATAGTATTCCGCAAAGTCTTTGTCATCCAAAAGACGAAAACGAGCAATGGATTTTGCAGCTACCACAAATGCGACTGCCTCATAGCTATGAACTATGACAAAAGCGACAATGAGCAATCGCTCTATAATCCCAATGAGTTCGCCAGCTCGCTCTTCCTCATTGTCTTTAGAAGTCAATTCCTTGTCGTTTTTTTCCTCTTTGGTCCTGGGACTCTCTCCAATGTATTGCCACACAATTACTGCAAGAATTAGCAGTCGTTCAAAAACATTTGTCTTATCACTTAAGTACTCATTTTTGCGAGGTTCGATTTGTCGAGTTGATTTCTGATGATCGTTCTTATTTTCGTCTTCGTGTCTGTTGCTGTGGATCGCAGCCATTGCATTGCTTTTCAACACCGGAAAACGTAGCATTAAATTTCTAACGATCGAAGTTCCTCCATCGACAACAAAAGAGAATCCCATAACCAATAAAGCAGATTTTTTCACATCGACAATTTGACCACTCATTAGGAAGTTCCAGACCGTATCAAACAACATGATGGATCTGAGACTGCCAATGCAGGATTTCAGCGCCAGTAGCAACAGCAGCAGCGCTACGTTCTTTATGAAGAATGACTCGATTAAATACTTTTTATCAGGATTTTTATAATAACTCGCTTTTGTAAGAATGAAGTAAAAAACTGCAAAGATGATAATGGCTACGCAAGATGAAATCGAGGAGTATCGTATTGTGGCGAATAGCAGTACAATGATCAGCAGAGGATATTGCCAGAGCGACCACTTTTTTTTATCGCGAAAATATCGGCAAAGAACAAATTCGTAGAATGCGTATCCGCTTGCAAATAAATATGCATATTCAGTGTTCGATGATAGCATTTCCAGATTCCTCCGGTAGCGGTATGAAGCCTCTGTTCGAGGTCAACGGCATTGGTTGTCTTTGATAATGTCAACCATATAGGTTGACATCTAATATATCAACCTATATGGTTGACTTATTACTCATCCGATACCTGACAAGATATGATTCCAGGGCGTCTACAGCAGCATTCATTTCTTTCACAAGGCCAGTTTTGGCCGACTTAGAAACGGCCTGCTTTGTTATATGCAATTTCTTGGCGATCGCCAATTGCGTCATCCCTTCTTTTCGGCGTTTAAGAATTTCCCGCTGATTTTCGCTCAGCTGTTGCCATTGCTTGTCAAGCGAGATAACGATAGCATTAACTAATTCCCCTGCAGGGTCATCAAATTGATAACGAATTTCATTCTTATTCTTTTTTGCAAGCAGTAGCGCTTTCCGTGCATTATGAAAGCACGGACCATCCATTCCCAACGGCTCACGCCGATTGAGCGGAGTTTCGAGGTTCCCGATGCCGATACCAAATGCAAATGGTACCGGTTCCATAAGGTCCTGCAAACGACGAGCCAATCTATAGCTTCTTACCGGGGAAGAAAGCAACCCTTGGAACTCATCTCCGAGTGTAATCATAAAAGGAGAAGCGATTTCAGACTCAAATTCCGTATTGATGGTACGAATGGCCCTCTTAAATCGAACCTGAATGCTGCCACGTCGCTCCAATTGTCGGGAGTTGTTAATATCCCCGATTATTGCGCAATATTGAATACTCATGATCGCCCAGTTTTTTGCATAAAATACACTTTCTCTTTGACATTGTCTACCCTTCCCAACGCCCCCCACAAAATCTTCCTTATGGCGAAATGCCGTGGATTTCAACAATGGCTATCCAAATGGATTATTGTTTAAGAGACCATCCCTTCCGACAGTCCCAATTTCAGGCCACTACCAAGAACTTGCCGCCAACTGGGATTGGTCCGAAATTTCCACGGCGATGGTTCCTAAAATCCGGATAACGCCAGTATGATTCCGGCACTCCTATGGAAGACAACTTCCGCCAGTGTCCGGAATGCGAACTTTATGAATATTCTGCCATTTGTTCCGACCGATTTTCCAATGGATCGGACGTCTCCAAAATCAGATTTAGGATTTTCCCTCTGTTAGAATACATTTGCCAGTATACCCGTGATACAAGAAATTCACTTGAATTTCAGTTCTGTCTGAACCGGCATTCTTTTCTTCCGGAGGATTCTCTTTTCGGCAGGCGTAAGCAACTCAAGATATTCCTTCAGATCTTCCTCTCTGACTCCCAACCCAAGTAGAAGCGTCATGGCAGCGTCCACCACCATATCGCAGTATTTTGAAATGTCATATCCGTCATCCAGCGCATACAAAGCCAATGGCACCGCCTTGCGAGAATCTTTCTTGCCTGATGCGTCGGTAATAATGTATTGAATAGATTCGCCGGGCGACAACGATACGCCGGACTCCGCCAATGTCTGCGATACGATTGCATTAATGCTGCGATTGCTGTATTCGAATGGATCCTTGGAGATATGGCGTTTGACAACAAGATCATATGGATTCACATTGCCGGCTTTTAGCTGATCGACGTATTTCTTCACCACGTCGATAATCTCGGGCAACAATGATTTGATTTCTTGAATCGTATTTGCCTTGCCCATCACACCCAACATTTCCTGCTGCATCTGCTTCACATATTTTGTTGTATCTCTTCTTCGTGTTTCCAGCCCACGTATCTTGAACTCATTGGATTCATACATTCCAACATACCGAGTAGCTGTTGGCAAATCCTCATCCATCTTGGAGCTTGGAAAGAGTATCCATTTGTAGATGCCTTCAAAGGATAATTTAATGCCCACATCCTGTTCGATCTGCAATGCTAATTTTTCGTAGTCCTCGCTCATTGCGCCCTTCTTCTTCAGCCAGACACAATCAACGATGCCATGTATCAATTCATACCCTTGATCTTCGGCAATCTCTTTTGCACGTAGAATATCCCGTCTTGAATATGCGTTGACAGCTTCATGCGCCTCAATCCTTCCAAGCCGAGATTTTTTGAAACCCAGATATCCGAAACATGTCACCAATATCCATTTAAGCGCACTTTGCATCTTGTCATATTTCTCTTTCAACTCTTTCGTCGGCGCTTCTTTTTTGAGCTTCTTGTATCTGGCGCGCTTCCGTAGAATAGGTTCAAGCACAGACGGCACAAGACCGATTCGCTTCTCGCAGATACGGTAATCAATCTCAGGCACTCGCTTTTTCGAGTCCGGACAGCATGGACAATTGATCGTCTCCGGTGAAATGTTGTGGATCTTCATGATCGTGGGATACATCGAAGCGAAATCAAGTTCTGCAACTTGCTCATGGTAGCCCACGATCGGCATGAAGTGCAAACCGCCCCGGTCCGACTTGAGCAGCGTTTCAAATGATTTGAAAGCTTCAACGACAGGCTTTTTGTAAGGGACGAGATAGTTGTTCCTGTATGTCCACGCAATCTGCATCGATGAAAGGGCTGAACCAATGCTTGTTCTTGCCTGATGCTGCATACTGATCTGAGATATTCGGGCAAGCTCATAGAGCCCTTCCAAGTCAGCTTCACCGACAATAAATGAGTTCTCTTTATCGACATGCCATCTGCCGGCCAGTTCGAACATGCCTGCCCGGTGCTTGATCTGCCCGTATGAGAAATAACTCATCGCCTTGGTCTGATGAAAGACTGCGTCCGTGTCTCTGTTTAAATACAGCGGCAAGCGGTGTTTTTGAGCCAGTTCGAAAAGCATCGGCAATAAAGCCGAGTCGCCATATGACGTAAGAATGATATCGGGATCATACCTGGTCAAGTAATCATTGACCTGTTCTATCAGCTCTATCGGCGAGTGCTGCTCAATGACAACCTTTCGGCCTTCAACAGCGATTTCAATTTCCAGATTACGTTGATATTTTGGTTCGAGAAGTTTGACAGAGGGAGATATCGACATGGTCACAAGCTCAGGCAACGAATACCGTTCAGCGTCAAAGCTGTCATAGAGTTTCCATGACTTGAGAGTATTTTCTTCTACATCGTATTCACCATATGCCAGAGGGAACAGATCCGTCATGTAGTAGAACATCTGCATGACTTTGATGTCTGCGTTGTAGAAGGCGTGGTAGGAGAAGTGCTCTTCTATCTTTCTTACGACTGCCTGAAATTGAAGAGGTTGATGGATTGAAACTTCAAGAACCGGGATCTCTTTATTGGCATACAATTCCTTCTTGATGACTTGCTTGAGTGATATCGGTGAGGGCAGTTTCTGCCTCAGCTGTTCGATCAGTTTTGTTCCATCACTGTCTGCCTGCAGATAGAAGCATGGGCGGAATGGGTAATGCATTTTGTGCTTCCGGCCATCAAGATCTATAAGCCAGACTGTCATTCCTGTTTTGTTGGCGTATGCGTCGAACAGCCACCCGGTGACTGTCACACTTTGCCCCAGTCTCTAAGTTCTTCCTCAAGTCTTTTCGCATACTTAGTCTGTTCAATCAGCATGGAAAGCAGGATAGACTCGAATGGTATCGGTCTTGCCTGAAATGAAATCGACGGCAGATGTTTATGGGCATTGGTAAAGAGCTCATCGAAGATAATTTGATCCTCTTTTCTGAGCGCCTGGCGGAAGTTGGACCAGCTCTGCTGCTCGTGCTGGATGACTCCTGTGGCTGTTGGTGTTGTCCGTCCCATCGACTCCTCCTTCTATCGCTATTCGTTCAAAATTATCTACTTGCTCAAGATGATATCGCACATCTGACATTCTCTTTACCGATTCAAACAAGCGTTCCCGTTCTCTCAGTTGAAAATGCGGCACTCGCGACACCAGTAGAGTCGAGATTGCATCGCTGCGAAGCAGGTTCAGTGTATCCCTGATCCTACGCATAATTGAAAAGACATCCTTTTTAGGGACTTGTTCATCATCCATCAAATCGATGAAGCCATACAATATGAGCGTCTTGGCCCCAATTTCATTCATAAATGGACCAAGATCTTCTGTGATTGCCAGCTCCAGCTGATAAGCGGTAAATGCCCGCGAGACGAACGCATTGCGCAGGAACACGCTCGGATCTATCCCGCGATACCGGGCAAGTTTTGCCAGATAATATGGATCAACCCGGTTTGATGCATCAACAAAAACCACTTTGCCGTTTCTTCGAATGATCTCAGATGATACCAAGGTTGCCGTTGCAAAGACCTTCCGCTCACCATAGAGAAGGCCGATCTTTCCCGGTGTCGCAGTGAAATGCGTATTGACTACTTTAAATGGCGGAATGTTTGTCATAGATTAAAAAACCCGAACAACTCCAATCTTGAAGTTCATTCGGGTTTGAGATTCTCAACGACCCTTATGCTATGTCTGTTTACCCGTTAGCCACTCTATGAAGCTTTCTTCTTATTCATCGCTGAATCCAAACGAAGCTTCTCTTTCGACGATAGATGGGCAATCACAACTCCGACTATCTGAAACCGTTCATCATTCTTGCTGATCACGATCGGTTTGTATTTCTTATTTGCCGGTTGCAATGTAATGGTGTTGCCATCCTGTTTATACCATTTAAGCGTAGGTTCGCCTTCAACCAGCGCTACCACCATCCTGTTCTTTCTCACCTGTTCTTTGGGATCGATAAAGACCAGATCACCGGTTGCGAGTCCTGCATCAATCATGCTGTCACCGCGCACATAGAGACCAAACACATCATCCGAACCGGAAAGATATTTTCTCGCCTCAAATGTTTCTACGATATTTTCCTGTGAATAGAACGGAACTCCAGCCGGCACGGAACCCAGAATCGGAATGCCGGTTGAAGTCTTCTGGAGTTCAATGCCGCGAGCAATGCCCGACGTATAGCGAATCACTTTCTTTCGTGCAAGGGCCAGAACATGATCCCTTGCGCCGTTAGGCGACATCTTAAGGATTTTGGCAAGCTCAGCAGAGGTTGGCGGAAGGTTGTTCTCGTGAATGTAGTCCCTGATAACCCGAAGGACCTTCTCTTGCGTCTTGGTGAGTATTCTTGTATCCATTAGCCGCCTCATACTGTGTTTTTAACTACTTCATAAATATACAGTATAGCGGCGCGGCTGTCAAGCAGAAAATAAACCTACTTTTCCTCAATGGGTTTCATGCATTCCTCGCCTTCATTGCGGGAGTTGCTGACATATTTAGACACAGGATACGCCTTCATATTCTTGGCCGGGCAAGGAACAAGCAGCTTTTTGAGTGCATCTGTGTCGTTGTAATTCGGGTCGAGCCATTGTTCAAAGTGCTTCTCCGGAAGGATTACGGGCATACGGTTATGTATCTCAGACATCAGTTTATTCGGGGTCGTGGTAATGATACTGAAGCTCGGTATTTCCTCTTCTGTTTCTTTGTTTTTCCAGATTGAATAAACCCCGGAGAAGAAGAACGGTTTTTCATCCTTCATCCGGATGCACATCGGCTGTTTTTCCTTGTCACTGATCTTCTTCCACTCATAGAATCCGTCGGCAGGAACAAGGCAGCGGCGTGATTTGAAATATCTTGAGAACAGCTTGCTTTCGGCTACCCCTTCCGCCCTCGCATTGAATGAGGCGAACTTCAGATCCGGCTTGCCATCCTTTGACCAAGGTGGAATCATCCACCAGGTGGCTTCCATCGTTTGAAGTGTGTTTTCGCGGTTGACGACAATGGGGAGTTTTTGTGTCGGAGATGCATTGAAGCGTTTGACTTCAAGGTAAGGGATTTTCTGCTTCTCCAATTGGGCCAGAAATTCCGTCGTCGCAAAGACTTTTCTGCAGCTGAGTATAATATATCGCCCGCACATGATTGATCTCCTCACCTATACAATAAGACAATTATGAATTGAGTTTCCGCGCGCGCATGATCCTCTATAAATGTGGATAGTTCCAATGTCCGTAATGCAATCTTTATGGACTATCGGCCTTCTCGACACCAAGGGACATGAGGCAACTTGCGCTGCGGTGTTTGTGCGCGCGCGATCCGCCTTTGATACTGAACTGCTGTTGATTGAGACGCAAACCTCAAAGCTGCTGAATGTCTCAATGACCGAGCACGTACATACCGCGCGGGTGGGTTGAGCGAATTGTTAGGGCTTGAGCGGTTGAATTGACGCCACTCGAACCACTTTTCCGGTTTCCTCATAGAGCAATTTGAATCTCTCGATCTGGTTTTCTCTCAAGATATCCCTGTTCCCCTTGACTTCACAAAAAAACCAGTCCTTTGTCGCTTTTGAATAGACAAATAGATCAGGCAAACCACTCTGCCTCTCATCCACGCATTTAAAAATGTTTGGGTCAACGATGTCTGCAAATATCTCCACTTTTTGCGGATGGGCTTTCGTGACGTAGTATTCAACCAGACTTTGATAGCCGGTAGCTTCAAAAAGCATCACTGCCGTCAACCACTCAAAGAAGTGACCCTCCGGCTGCGAAGTCGCTAATCGCTCATCGTCGGAATCGAAAAGATTAGGATACCTAGCTCTCCAATCTTCGACGAGGGCACCCGATTTAAAACGGTCGCGTTGAGCAATACTATATACAAAATTGTAATCTGGCTTGATAATTTCCATATGCGAAAGCCCTAGCGGACGGACTTGAGCTAACCTGCGGCGCCCGCTTCACCGAGCCGCTACCTCACCCGCCACGAAGTGCGGGCGACGTCAGGTTGAACGACGTGTTAAACCTTTAAAACACCATTTACCAAAGATAGCGTCTCGAAAATTCCGACGCGACCGCTTCTGGCAAGACGTCTGCGGCGAGTAATGACTCAATAGTGCTGACTCGAAAGGTGGCCACATCTTTCAAGACAGATTTATACCGCTCGCTAGACCGTGCGTAACTCGGATTCTTTGCCGGATGGACAATTGCAAAGCTCGCCCATGTCCATTGTCGCGACGTGTCTTGAAGCATCGAAAGTGCGAGCAGATGATCCAGCCAAATTTGTTGCAGGTCGGTACAGAGAATAGATTTCATTGATTCCAATGAAATTACACCTGATCTCTCAGTCACTTCGGCGTAGCGTTTGCATCGGTCATCGCTCGGGATCTCTTCTGGCTTGCAATCCTCATGATACTTGGTTTCGACTCCGAGCATCCCTTGGGTACCATCTTCCAACTCAAGTTTGAATGCGACATCAAAAGCACTTCTGTTCTCAAGGTACAATCCCGGCAGCCTCCGTCCGGGCGACCACTCAAACAGAACTTCACTGACTCGACCAGGTACGCCGGGCCACCAAGCATGCACTGCTCGATTCGCTTTTTCCATGTCCATTTGCAATGAACCAAAGAGGTTAAAACACATTGGCATTGACGACAGTAGATCGCAAAAGAGTCGATCTTCATTAAGGGTTTGATGCGGTTGTGGCTTTGCCAATCGATCAAAGACAGCACGCCGAATAGCGTCGTTGAAAAAGTTTGCCCCTGATTTTTTCGCAAATTCCAGATCAATTCGACTTCCAAGGGATCTTGACTTCTCACCGTTTTTCACTCGCATTGGCTGAGAGCCGATTGGGAGGTGCATTTGTTCTCGCCACAAAGCTTGTTTCAGTCGTGAACGGCGTTTGAATGCAGTGGTTTCCGGATCGCCAAAAACTCTATCGACAGATTCACAGCAGAAGTGCGCCCTGAGATGCTCTTCTGAAATATTTTCTAGTGCTTCCATGTACCCTCGTTTTAAAGGCCTAACGGATCGCGGCTAAGCTGGTTAGGTTGCGTCTTACGGAAAATGTTTCTTAACTACTCTTTTCTTTTTCCGCCAAGATTATCTTTGCCGCTTTCAAATCGATATTCGCTTTATGTCCATGTTTGTCAAGTAGATGTAAAAGGTTGCTCCCACTAAGAAGTGTCAGTGGTTTACCTTTTGCAAATTCATAAGCATCCGGACCATAGTCAGCAGTTGTAACAAGGATTCCTTTTGTCGCTCCCTCGTTCATCACTGTCCCAAATAGATCACGAACTGCCGATACACCAACAGTGTTTGTGTACCGCTTAGCCTGAATAACTATTTTACCACCTCTAATTGGATCTGGATCAAAGGCGACCGCATCAACGCCTCCATCTCTGCTTGCTTGCGTTACTTTGACCTCGCCACCATATTGTGCGAACTCTTTCTCAAATAATTCCCTTATGAGATGTTCGAAGTCTTCCCAATCCATTGCGGCGAGATTGCTGGATTGGTCAAGTTCATCGGCAACTGCATAAGATGAAATAAATCGTTTATCTTCTCGGCTAATAGTAAGAACAGGTGCGATGGGCGTCAGGCTATACAATTGTGAACTACCTATTCCTTTGAGGTTTTTGAAGCAAAGTTTAGGATCGACGCTTGATAGCTTAAGAGAAAGAAATTCTGAACGATTTGCCATAACAGATATTATACAAGCATTAACTTTCTTCCCCGTAGCCTTATTTATGGAACTAACCCAACCATTAAAAACGATCGCGCCTAAAATCTTGGGACTATCAGCTTTATATAACTCGTGAATTGTTCGAAGTGCAATTTGGTAGATCACGTTGTCATATAACTTATTGATTGTAGATTCAGAAAGATTACTTTTAACAAATATATTCCGTGATTGGATATACTTAATATTCTTGATTCTTGGCATTTTATTATGGGAAGGTAATGAATATTCTAAAATGAGAATCTTTGTTTCTGGATTATAGTCCAATTTAAAATTCTTTGAAATGCAGTCGGGATATTCCGAATTAGATAATACTGATTCACAATAATCAATAATTGCATCTCGGTTGTTGCCGAGGAATTTTGCCTTTTTTGCATCTATAGTTTTATTTATTTTTTTCTGTCTTTCGAGGAACGCTTGTTCGCTTGTATACCAGCATTCTAAGCGTCTCTTGTAATTTTCCTCTAAGTCATTGTTCTTTTTTAGAATTTTCTCTCTCATTGATTCTAATTGCTTATGAATGTCTTCTTGCCATAATTCCAACTGCATTTGGTATTTTTCATTAGCATCAGCGTTCTTCCTTAATATTTCATCTCTTTGTTTTTCCCAAATTTCGTAATCCTTCTTGAAGAGTTTTTCGGCATTATTGATTTTACTGACTTTTCGGGATGAGATAAATCCATCCAATAATGTAAGATTCGGTTGGTATTTTAGCGTAGAAACAATCGGTGGAAGAGGAACTTCCTGTAGTTTAGGTGCTTGGGGTTTTATTTGATTGAAAGCAGATTTGTTTTTTTGTGCTGATATTAAGGTCTCAAGAAAGACAAGTTCTGGTTTGTTATGAGATGTAAGCTCTATTGGAATATTTGGAATATCATCCAGTTTTGGTGGCGCCGGTTTGGATTTATCGAAAGTCGAATTATCTTTCAGTGTTTCCCATGTATAAGTATTCCGTCTTTTCAATGAGAATTGTAGTATGTTTTCAAGCTGTCGAATGGCGTCAACAGCAGCTTTAGTTTGTACTTTTGCCTTATTAAGCATTGCCTCTTTGTTTATCACGATACGATCTTTCTCATTTCTCTGTTTTGTATGCTGGCATATAACAATTGGTGAAACTATTTCAAAACGCAACCTAACGGATTGGAGTTAACCTGCGGCGCCCGCTTCACCGCGCCGCTACGTCGTCCGCCACGAAGTGCGGGCGGCGTCAGGTTGAACGACGTGTTAGGCGGAAAGCTGCCTATTTCAACAACTGACATTTAACTACAGACTTACTTGAGCCGGAGCTCATCACTAGGAATATATTCGAACTCGATTGCATTTCTGGGTTCCATTGAAAGAGATGATCTCCTGCCGACTGATATTCATCGACAAGAATATCAATTGATCGACCAAGAACATCGTATGCTTCGAGACGCACCCAACTGTGTTCTGCCAAATAGTATGAAATTGTTGCGCTTGGATTAAACGGATTCGGATACGGAGTTCTCAGTTTGAATGATTTTGGTAGAAGGTCGTCTGTGCTCTGAACACCTAGACCCGTCTGATATGATATGAAGGATATCATCGCTGAGTCAGCAAGACCAGAATTTCCGCCCATCTTCAGGGTAAACCGACAAGGACCTCCAAAGGCTAGAACAATAGTGTCCATAGGTACAAGAGAATAGGCCGAATGGTAAGATGATAGGTTGGTATAGAACAAAGAATACCGATTTTGATGCAACGAGTCCCGAACTTTAAAATATATACTGTCTATTCTCGGAGGAAATGCTTGCATTGGTATGCCGCGAATGAACGAACCATAACAGGGCTTGATGGTGAATCGGTCATACCCAAGACTATCTCTCATAAAAGAACATCTAAATCCCGGCGGAGTACAGGTTCCCCAGAGCGAAAGAGAATCCATTTGTGGAAACACGGAAATCCCTTGTGCTGACGAGACGGCACACACGATAAATGCCAGTATACCTATCGTCAGCAGACGCATAGCATTTTGAATTTTCATATGTTTGTCCTTTCCGCCTAACGGACTGGCGTTAACCTGCGGCGCCCGCTTCACCGCGCCGCACGTCACCCGCCACGCAGTGCGGGCGACGACAGGTTGAACGCCGTGTTAGGTTGTACCCTTTAGAATTGAATATCTGCACCACTATATTTCTGACTTTTTGCGCAGCTTATGCTGAATAGAACCGCTGCACCGATAAGCATATTTCAAAAACTTTTCTTTTTAGAACCCACTGCATCAAAACCATGAGTTTGCAGATTGCTGAGAGAACCTACCACACAACGATACCGCAATTCCCTTTTCCCGCGGCCATGGTCAAACAACCTAACGGATTGGAGTTAACCTGCGGCGCCCGCTTCACCGCGCCGCTACGACGTCCGCCACGAAGTGCGGGCGACGTCAGGTTGAACGACTGGTTAGCCCGCTTCTAATTTCCATTTTGATATGTCATGATGAACTTTTTTGAATTTCTTAAATCTTTTCTGAAGATTAATTTTTTGTGAAAGTGAATCCCTACTATAAATGTGACGAAACAAACCTTCAAGTTCCTGAATAGTTTCACGAGTAATGTTATCATGCACTTCAAAAATTGAAAAGTGAGACCACTTTCCTGTTTTTAGTTTATTACGAGAATGTGAATTTAGACGTCCATGTATTCCTGCCTTCTCTGCACCCGCCATTCCCATGTAAACGACATTGAAAGCGTCTCCTTCTTTGTTGAGCAACACATAAATACCCCTTGTATTTTTTGGAATATGTTTTCTGTCATCTTTAAGTCGAAATTCATCGTATCTTTTTATGATGCTTAATTCTGCAATTGGCATAACGTAATTCCTTTCTTGTTAAGCGGGCTAACCAATTATTGGATTGTTCCCACATTGTTTGTTATGAAGATCTATTTCCCTTGCAGCATACTGATCACACGGTACTAACCGCCGCCGAAACACAAAAAAAGTTGAACGTAGTTATGCGGTGATAGACCGTTTCCGTATAGCGTGGAATCAAATACAAAACCCCCATCATCACTTCTATGACAATGAGGGCTTCCTCTTCTCATTCAACCGTTTCTCCAGACCCCATCTGTCTTCCGGTTATATATATAGCGAACGAATCTACCCCTAATCGCTTCAAATATCAAGCAGAATCCATACCAGCCTCATGATCTTTTTTGCTATTCATTGAATTTCATTTTTTCTTAAAAGCACTGCAAATACTGAGCGTTATCACTCTTTCAGCGATACGAATATCGTTTGGGTAACTTTTTCGCGGGCAGGTTAGACCGTTGAATTGAATAAAATACATTTTGTCTCAAGCTTTGCAAGACCCATACGAGGAATTACAAAATCTCAAAAAAGTAATTCGACATCTTCGATTGAAAATTACGTGTTTACCGATATGAATGTCAGTTTCTTTCGACCTTCCACTCTATGATGGACATTGAGAGCGTCGCATAAGTTCTCACCTCATCTGATTTCAGCTCGTCCTGGGTCATCCTAGAGTGATTTTCGACCACTTTTCTCCCGCCGTCAAAAATTGTATGCAACTGTGAGATAAGCAACTGACAGAACCATTCTCATTGTCCGTAATGCGGACTTTATGGACAATGGAGATTTTGAGTTTCCAGTTTTTCAACAGATCGTCGATGTTGTGGACCATTTCCAGTACCGAGATCTCTATTTACGAGAGCCCATTCTTCATCTGAACATCTGCCTTGCGTTTTTAGATTCTACATCAAATAGATTCGCAGTATCCAAGCGTCTACGCGGGCGTCTTTCTCGCTCTGCCCTCCTGAATGAAGTGATGTGGTACGTGTTGCGAAAATCCGTCTGGTTGCTCGTTGGGTTATTCGGGCATTGTGGGATAAATGACGGGTTTCCGTCTTCGGATGTAGTCTCTTGGCAAGTCAACTGCTTCGCTCATGAACTTGGATAACTCCTTCAGGAAATCCGCTGTAAGCGAACCCCTTGGAACTGCTTCAAAAACACATTCCCCATTGTTCATTCTGATATTTTCCAACAGTTCTCTGCTCATTCGATCATAGCATTGCCATATTCGAGACATAGGTCCGTCGGCGAGAAGAATTTCCTCAAATTCGACGTGCTGGGGTTGGGTTTTCATAACGTCTTCTAGCCTAGCAAAGGGTATTTCAACGCGAGATATTCGGCTATATTCGGCTTTGCTCTATATTTGATTAGCCTTTTGGGGTTCTTGAAAAGTCTGGCGCATTCGGACCATGTTCACGCCCGATCTTCATCGGGCTATTCTGGAAGTGTAGGATAGATTACATGCTTCGGTGTTGGGATATCCCCTATCGGCACTCCTACAGACAGTGCTTCGATGCCTTTCTTGTGCTCGTCCATTGCCTGACTTATGAAATCAGATAGATCATGTAGACATTCTGCATTAAGTATGCACCCAGCCTCTGGCTCGTAAAGGTATTGACTCCTGCTTGGCTCCCAATAGACTACTCCCAGTGTGTTGGTGCGCTTCCGGTTCCGGCATTTCCATAGCCGGGTTTTGTATTGCGGCGGTCTGCTTGCCTCCTGAAACTCAATGTATTGGTAGGTGGTTTTCATAGTGTTTTGCAATGTGAAATAATCCGCTATAATCCGTTATACTCTATTAAAGTACTCGTTAGCTTTTCTCCTCCGGCTGGGTCGGTTTTTTGAACTCTCGGGCGTGTCTCGGACAAGTTCCGGTGCCGTCTTTGTGGAGTATCCAGCCATCTCGCTTTGCCTGACTGCGGGGCGTCGCCAATGTCTCTCAATGCGTCTCCGTAGTCACGGTCTGTCCTCCACTTTCCAGTCTTCTCTGCCGCTCTACCGTGAATATCAATTGCATCATATCACAGACTGGCTTTGTTGCCGGGATTGCATACTGCAATCCAAATGACGGAAAGACTATCATGATCGCCGCTCGGTCTTCTCTCGCGGCTAAAACCTGCCGATAAAGCGCTCCTCACCGCATCATAAAGCCGTTCTTTCTCGCCTAAGTCATTGATTCGCGTTTTCTCTTCTACGATATACTTTGACGGATTCCGTCCATGGCTATTTCTTTCCCCTTCCCTGCGGATATCTTGCCTTGCTCCGGCTGTCCCGCCTGCTCCTTCCCGACAAGCAATGGCCGTGAATTGACCAAGGACAAGTCTGCATTGTTTTCGTCTCAATGCTCCAGACTTGATCGATATACTTCGATTTCAATCAGAAACACTATTAGCGCTCTCCTTTCACTTATTCCCGCTGGGCGTCTTCTGTTGGAATGTCCACAAAACCACTGAGCAATGAAAATTCTTTCATCTCATCATCGTGTTCAATATACTGGTGCTCGCCGTTCAACTCCTGTGTGCTGTGCCGGTACTCGAGATATTCAAGGGCTGCTACCCAATTCTCCATGTCGCTGCCATAGTCGAATAGCTTTTTCACGTCTTCATAAATTATGCCTTCATCGATCCTTACGGCTTGGACATATTGCCGATATTCTTTAGGGGCGTAGTTTTTCAGCACGTCGGATAGCCCGTACCAATACGCTCCGAAATTCTGCCAGTAGTTTTGTCCTTGCTCCAGCAAAAACCCAATGCAGTTCTTTGTTGCGCTTGTGAGAAACTTGTATGGCGTTGTCTGTTGGCTGGTTAGTATTTCTTCAACCTTCGCCTGCACTTCTTCTTTGAGTTGCATGGCTTAGTATCTCCCTCCGGTTGTTTCATGCATTCCTAATATTAGCAAATTTTGGACTGTCATAGTAAGATACCGAGATTCTCGCCGACAAGGAGAACGAATCTGCGGCCATTACATCTTGCAAGGATTTTTCTTGATTGCGCGATCCTGCTTGAACACCGCGATTACATCGTCGTCATTGTCCGATACTACGCTTTGCTGCGAGTTGTTAATTACAAGCGATTGTTTCTTCACCACTTCAAAGAGATAGTCTGCATACGCTTCTGCATCTTTTTTCGGATCATCACATGGGATTTCTATTTTGCGAGTCATTATAGTCCCTTGAGGGCTCCCATTCGTTTTCAGCAAGTTCAGTGAGTTCGGCAACATTGGGGATGCTTCTTGATATGATACTGAGAAAACCAATCGACTCTTCCTTGTTCAAATGGAAGACGGCTGCATCGTATATGTCGGGGTCGCCGAACTCAGTCCAATTAACGCCATCGTCATTGCGATTGAAGGAGCGGATTGAGGGTACTGAATCCAATCCTTCAACTTGGATGCAGAAAAGCCGTTCAGTATTATTTCGATAAAGCGTGCAGGTCATTTAGTCGAACATCCTTATTTGTCCTTTTGCCCTCAATCTCCACTTATCCGGTTCTATGCGTTCACCAATATCCTCTAAGACGCTGAGGACGGTCTGTTTCTCCGGCGTTATCCCATTTTTCAGAAGTGGGATTATGTGAAAAACTATTTCATCAAAAGTTGGATAATCTTTCCTATGTTCAGCCCTTCTAAGCATTGCAAGGACGTAGTATCTTATCTTCAATCGAACATCAAGATGCGTTTTGAATTTTTGATTTTCCCGAATAAAAAACTTCTGACTCTCCCCGCTATATTCAAACGTCTCGGTTAGTAGTGAAGTTAGATCACTATACTCTTGTTTCATGAGGTCAAGAAACCCAAGCTCAAGCCCCTTAATAATCAATTCGTCGTTTATTTCTTCGAGCGTAGCCCCGTGATTCTTAGCAATGATCCCCTCAATTGTTTGTATGATGATATCCCCAATCTTCATACCAAGATTGGCTTTGAGAATTGCTTTGGGATTGCGCACTTTTTTGAAGTTGATAATCAATTGCCCCTGTAGGACGGTAAATGGGTGCTGTCGCTTCTTAAAACTTGATTGACCGTTTGACTGTTTCACGGCTCCGGCATATTCAAATCCGGCAGTTTCGGCGCTGTAAACAATTAGATACCACAACGCGGGATCTTGATGTGCGAAAACAAAACTCATCCACCGGTCAAACTTTAGGACGCGGTACATTTCTTCAATGGAACCCTTTATTAACTTGCCATAATCCTCTTTGCTCTTATTATGCTCCCCGCCTTCAATCGCCTCTTCTGCATAGTCTCGCTCTGTCACTTTCAGATCAAGCCAAGCATTCCACATAGTCGAAAGATCAAGGTACGGGATCTTCTTTCCATAAGGCGGATCAGTGTAAATATAGTCAATAGACTCAGACTTGATAAACTGTAAATCGGTTGCTGTGCCCTTAAGAACTTGAGCGTTTTTGATCGTTTGTTCATTGATTTTATGTTCAATTTCTTTTTTTGCGGCTATCACCTTCTTAAGCCGTGATTCAAAGAAAGTCCAGATGTCAACAAATGCGGGCTTTTTCGCTATTCGATAGCGATAATATGCAAATACGCTGCTATTCCCACGCCCATCTGATCTACCTGCGGACGAATGATAGGTTAGATTGACTTTGTTCAAGAGTCCCGAAAACATTAGCAACAAAGTTTTCTGAATATTCGGCTGCTTTTCTTTCTTAATTGACCATTTCAATATCGCGAGATGAGCCAGCTGCTCCTCTGTAAAAAGCTCTTCAACATTGTGAACATCCGAACCCCTTGGAAGTTGGAATCCTTTTGGATATGGATATTTTTGAAGTGCAGCCTTGATTTCTTTCTTGGATTTTGGATAATGCGCGTGGTAGCTTTTCTTCACGCGCTCAAATGCTTCTCCCAACTCTGCGATCTTGATAGGCGCAATTAAACCATCAACGATAAACACCGACATTGGATTTAAGTCGATATGGATGCCCTTGCGATCTGTCATCAGGGCCTCAACCAATGTGACACCGCTTCCGCCGAACGGGTCCAATACTATGTCGCCAAGCCGAGAAAAATTTCGGATATATTCCTGAACAACATTCCACGACTGTTTTGTGAAGTAACCATGCACGCCAAAGTGTCTCTTTGATGTCTGCTTGCGTACAGGAATTTCGTCAAGTAGTGGGCGATCCAAATAATTAAAGACCTTTGATCGCACCCGCTCTATTTCCGGCAATTGATTGTAGGTAATAGTTTTGCCAAACTGAAAGGCATCGGGGGAGAGAATCGACGATAATCTTTCCCAGCACTCATCAATGTCCCTGAGATCAAAGCATAGAACGGGCTTTTCTTGTTCGGGACGAAATAGTACAAATTGTCTCCCATTGCACAGGGCAAAGTACCTCGTTCTTATTTCGGGATGAATGGCGTAACTATATACCTGTTCTACATTTTTCCCTGTTCTAATATTTTCATTCGGGGCCTTTGCATCCAGTACCCACGCGAAATTATCTTCTATCTTCAAGAGATAGTCGGGGAACTGGCTAATCGGGCGTTTTGTCGTACCAATCTGAACGAATGGATTTTGAAGTTGCTTGCTGCGGACTATGTTCCTACTGTCGTACCCGAGATTATTCAACAACGGTGTAATCAGTTCTTCTCTAACGCTATCCTCTTTGAAATTAGATGAATTGAGGCCACGAAAATCAAATTCCCCAAATATCTTTTGTCTTACGTCCATTGCGTTGCCTTCGATTCTTTGTTGTGCTGATAACCCATGATATTTCCGCTATATCAGCATTGATGGTGAAAGCTGATTGCCCTCAAGGTCATAAAATGCTGGGAGCTGGTTTGTTTTTGCAGTCTCTGATCGCCAGCAGCATGGCAGATATCGCCTGCTGCGCCCCGTCACCTTCTTTTGATGCAAGGAAACTGTCGCCCTTGTTGGCCTTCCAGTACGTCTGGTGTGCAAATACGTTGGCGTCCGATGTGTCAACGTGCGTGTGCCATAGACGTATATCCCACCCTGCTTCTATCGCCCTTACTACAAGGTCGCTCTGGAAGATTTTCCGGCTGAACAGCTCTCCGATTTCCAGCAATGTGTTGTAGTCTTTCTCGTTCAGCTTGTCCCCGTACATCTTTGTCATACTTGCAAATAGTTCTTTAACTGCGCTCATTGTTGACCTCCTCAATCCCTATTTGACGGATAAATCTAAAATGGACACTTTACTGCATACTCGCCTACTTGCACGCATCCAAAAACTCCTGAGGAACCCGTTGACCCAGTTCCATTGCTTTCATCAAGTCCGTCATCGCGTTACTCTTTTGGTTAAGCCCCAAGTATGAGATTCCTCTGTTGTAATAGGCTTCTACATAATTCGGTTTCAGTTCGATTGCCATGGTGAAGTCGGCGACGGCTCCCTGAAGATCTCCAAGGGAACCCTTTGCGATCCCCCTGTTAAAATAGGCATCTACATAATCCGGTTTCAGTTCGATTGCTTTTGTGACATCAGCAATGGTTCCTTGATAGTCTTTGAGCGCCCATTTTGCGACCCCCCTCTTGTAGTAGGCTTCCGCATAATTCTGTTTCTGTTCGATTGCCTTCGTGTAGTCGGCGATGGCTCCCTGATAGTCTTTAAGGTCATACTTCTTTTTTGCGCTCTCAAATGAATCCTTCGCACCATTGTTTGAACAAGATAATCCGCTAAGACAAGCGACGACCAATACAAAAAGAATCAATTGTTTTTTCATTTCATTTTTCTCTCCCTAAGGATCATCTTGATTTGACCTGTCTTCGTATTACGTGCCAATGCTTAATTTATTTTTTGGTTTCTCCAAATTGAAAAGCATCAAGGTATGGCAGAAGTGCTTTGGCGGTCGGACTCATAAATGAAGCGGTAAGAAGATCGTCAATGTGTCCCCAATTCAGCAAGCGGTCTTTTTCTCTTGTCAAAGTTAACTTGCAAAGGATTTTCTTATTTTTCCCACTCAAATTACCATATTTGTCTCTGACTTCTTCAAAAACCACAAAGTATACATTCATGGTCTTTGCTTCAGGCAGTTTCTTAAAAATATTTCTTGCTGGTTTGAAAATTGCAGATACATCTACAGAAAGCATAATGTCCTCAGCTGAATAGCCATTTCCGGCACCGATTATCGCCCATGTGGAATTATATTCGAGCGTAATATGGAGCATGCCGTTGGGTTCAATAGATGCCCCATAGAAATCCGCACCATTTACTTCCTTGTAGAGTGGCTTTAGTAATTTAGATACGTCTCTGTATTGAGCACTTGCAATGCCCACCGACAATAGTGCAACAATCAAGATCTTTTTCATTTTGAATCCCCTTCCTTTGTACATAAAAAAAACGGGGCGCATCTACATTCCCGCTCCGCTCTGAGGCACTGGTATGCCCGCTAACAAAACGAAAATGAGTGCGCCCCGATGAAGCGGGGCGCATCTACATTCAGTATTTTGTTAGCGTTAGAAAATTACCAGTTTTCAGCGACGAAACACTAAATAAGATTGCGCTATGAATTATGCTCTTTTCTTTATGCCTTTACTCGCTCCATATTTTGTTTGTGACTTTTGCCTGCTTGAATCGCGTAGGTACTCGTAATGGGTTCTGAACACGAATAGAGTTAAAATAACGAAAGTTTAGTGCAATAGCAGTAGTCGATCAATTTGAAGATTCCCATAGTCTCGTCAGTCTCAAGTCCTCGTTTTACTTGCGTCATTGTGTAGGATGTTGCAAAGTGTTCAATCCCGAGAGGTTGTATGCTGCATTTTTATGATTTCAATGAATGGATTCGTTTTTGTTCCATTCAGAATCGAATAAATTTCTCCGCTCCTTGCTTAATCCTCTCAAGATTGTGCCAATAGGTTTGTGTTGTTGCGATGTTCTTATGCCTTGCCATGGCACCGGCCTGCTCCAAGGTAGCTCCTCCAAGAATCGATAGAGTAATGGCAGTATGCCTCAATGAGTGTGCCGATAGTCGCTTTGAGTCGATATCTATCCCAATCAGAATCCCTTTGATGATCCTCGAAATGCTTCTCGGTGTTAGGTTTCCGCCGGCGTTCCTATTGGCTCCCGAACAGAAAAGTGGTGCAGATTCTTCCACTTTTCTTGTCACCAGATATTTATGAAGGGGTTGGATCGCCTCATCTGTAAGTAGTACAAATTCATCCTTGGAATCCCTTCCCTTGCCTTGAATGTAGAGTACTGCCTGTCCAGCTTCCTGCCTGACATCTCCTACCAGTGCTCTTGCCACCTCAATATCCCTGAGGCCGGTCCTTGCCATCAGATTGAATAGCGCGATATCTCTCAACCCTGTGGGAACCCCCTCGTCCAATGAATCCAACGCATTTCGAAGTTGATCTGGTGTAAGTGTATCTTTCATATGACCGTTCGGCTTTTTCAGACCTTTTATGCCTCTGGTGACATCAGGGCAGACCTTTTCAGATTCCAACCACGCGAAGAGCTTTCTCACCGCTGTCATGTATCCATTTACCGTGAAGGCTGATTTCGTTCGCTGCTGTAGATAGGTGCGATATTCCAGAATGTCTTGTCGCTTCAATGGAGCTCCCAATAGTACGCGTCCAGATCCGGTCATCCATAAAATAAACGCCCGAAGTTGCCTTTCATACGTCTTTCTTGAATTTTCTCTCACGTCCTGTGCTTCAAGGAACTCCGATATTATCCTATGAATATCAAGATTTTTCTCGGGAAGATTCGTTGAATTTGGATGCAAGGCTAGGTGATTATCCATATTTCCCTTCGGGATGTGAGATATTGCACTATATGACATCTCCACTCTATTAAAGCATGCACGAACTACCCTCTCGGCTCATCAATTTTTGGCTTAGCCATGTCTTCTTCACGTGGAAAAAGGAACACGATGCCGCTGCCCCCAATTTCTTGACGGAATTTCATTCGTTGTTCGTACGTTGAAGTCGCAAATATGACCTTTGAAAAGGCCGCAATAAACTTCTGCGTTTCAGCTATTGAAGTGTAGTTCTTCATTAGTCTGTTGTGGGTACGGACGATCTTGAGGAATTGCCTAAGGCATCCATATATCATAGCGATGTCTTTATCATTCAAGTTCTTTTTTACGGACAATTTTTTCCAGATATATTTCCGCAATCCAATAATTGTACTAAGTTCATCGTTAATTCCATCAAGAACCGATTCTGAAGTTGTTACATATTTGTCGGCCTTAGAAAAAATACCATTGCGGATTCGGTGCTGATAGGCCTTACGTTCGCGTTTAACACCGATACCCAACCTCGCCTTTCGAGCCCTAATGGTGCGGATGGGGAGATTGAAGTGCGTTGCTATTTCCGCATCACTCTTTCCGGATTTGGAAAGCTCCCTGAGAATGCGATCATCTGACTTACTGATTCGAGTTGCCATGATTTTGTATCCTTTCAATCTGACTTGATGTGTGATTTTTTTTGAGAGACCAATCTCGCTTGTGGTGTGATTGCCGTGGACTAGAGTTTACTTTCTTGAAAAGGACCATAGTTGTCTCCACTCGATTGAGCTCTTTGCTTTTCTACAGCGCCTTTCGAGTCTAAAATATTTACTGCGTTATGGAGATTTGACGGTTCAAGATGCGCGTACATCTGGGTTACTCTTAAGCTGGAATGTCCGAGTAGTTTTTGAACTTGATAGAGCGATACTCCGGCCTTGACTAACCAGCTGGCGAAGGAATGCCGGCATGAGTGAAAATGCAATCGCTTATCGAAGTTGTTTTCTAGGACAGCAAATTTGAACTGTCTTGAAATCCATGTCGGATATCCGGGAAATCGATTTTCCCCTCGAAAGACATATTCCCCATTTTTTTTTCTCTCGCTGAGCATCTTCAGTACTGTGTCATTCAACGGAATGGGCCTGAATTTTCCACCCTTTACCCGGTAGTACATCGTGCTGGTGATCAAGACCATTCTTGATTGGAAATTGACTTCCTCCCATCGCAGATTGACGACCTCACCCAAACGGGCGCCGGTCATGAATGCAAAGAGCACTATGTCATGGAGTTGTTTCTCTTTTATCACCGAGAGGAGTCGGTCTCTTTCATCTTCCGTGAAATAGACCGGTGGCTTGGCGCTTACCGCTATTGACTCGGAAGCTTTAGCCGGATTCTTTGTCAACAATTCCCATGCGATTAGCCTGTTGAAGAATGCCCGCAGGCATCTCTGATGTATATTGGCTGTCACATCGGAGACTCTTGAGAGTTGGTCTGCAAGGAAGAGATCGATTTCTCGGGTTGTGACATCCTGGATGGGTTTGTCTCCAACGAATTTGAGAAATATCCCCAGAGTGTATTCATAGATCTCGTAGGTCCCTTTTGACCTCCTGAGCTTGCAGTTAGCGAGAAAATCTTGAATGAGCTTTGAGAGAGTGTTCTTAAGTGAGAGTGGTTGTAATGGTGTTGCGGATTGGAGTTTTCGTTTGGCTTCTCTTAAGTCTTTGGTATGCAGTGAGCGTTGAATGTTCTTCCATTTGCCATCCACTTTTGCTTTGTGAATGGAATGGTAAATACCGGTACTGCTCCTGATGAGCGAGGCCATTGTTGGGTTCCATCATATAAATGAAGCCCGCCGAACTTGTTAGGTGTTTTGTTAGGGTGTTTTTGAAACGGGAGAGTTTGTTGAGTAAAGCGTGAAGAATTTTAGGTGAAGTTGGAAGGTGACAGGCAGGCGCTCTAACCAAACTGAGCTACGACCCCTAAAAATTGCTTATAAATATAAGAAATGAGCGACGGAATTGCAAGTGCGAAGACAAAAATTTGTCCTCTGCTGACCGCAAATCAATATCCTTTGCCGGGTATATCGCTCCTGAATTTCTCTATCCCCTTTCTGTCGTTCATCGTGACGAACACTGTGCGCCCATCCCGGCCTCCGAAGGCAAGATTCGTACAGTTCTTTCCGGTCAGTTGAACTTCACGAAGAAGTGTCCCATCCGGCGACACGACGGCTATCGTGCCTTTGCCGAAACGTGCAATGTAGAGATTTCCATTCCGATCACACTTCATCCCATCCAATCCGAAATCGGCAAATTGGATCAGCAAAGTTTTGCCGGAAGTTCTGCCTTCCGAATCCACGCGATATTTCCACACACGGCGCTGAACGCTTTCATTCACGTAGAGCGTTTGCTCATCCGGACTCAGCGTGATGCCGTTTGTCGTTCCCATATTCAATTCCAGCAGCGTGCTCGAACCATCCGGATCGATACGCCAGAGATTGCCGGTGTCATTCGCCCATTTGGGATCCGAGGCGAATAGCTGATCGCGCGTATTGATACAAATGTCATTCGGTTGGTTGAAGGCGCTGTTGTGACAAAAGACCGTCACCGCCTTCGTGTGCATATCAACCCGCAGGATATTGTGCATGGGGAAATCAGCAAGCAACATCTCCCCTTTCGAGTTGAATTGTATGCTGTTGGCGATACTGCTGTCGGGAAGCGTGACAAAGATCTCGCAGTGTCCCGCAGCATCGACTCTTCCGATCGTGCCTCCCCTCTGATAATTGACGACATAGAGCAATCCCTCCCGATCGAAAGCGGGACCCTCGATATTTTTCGTAAAGAGATTTTCCGCTGTGAAATCAACAGAATGGGAGTCAATGGGCGGCGACATTGTTGCGCAGGCCGCTATCAACAAAAGAAAACTGAGAGAGAGCGCTGTAGTATGTTTTCGTTGCATCAGTAGTCCATGGATTTGTTTTCGTCAAGTGACTCGGGCAGATAGATGTCAGATCTGTGTGACGAGACCGTCGTCAAGTTTGAAGACTCGTTTTGCGATCATCATCGCAGAGGAAATGTCGTGGGAGATGAAAAGCATTCCCATGCCGGATGCTGCTTGGATATTCTTCAGCAGCGAAAGGATTTGCACCTGTGTCACGACATCAAGGGATGCAGTGGGTTCGTCCAGAATCAGGAGCGTCGGAGAGACTGCGAGCGCTCTGGCCAACGCAATCCGTTGACGTTCTCCCCCGCTCAATTCTCCCGGCCGCCGTTGAAGGAACGAAGGAGGCAATCCGACAGACTCCAGAAGCGCAGAAAGTGTGCTGTCATCACTGCGCCCGGACGGAAACGCCTCGTTGAGTGATTTCTCGACCGTCATCAGCGGATCGAGAGAGGCTGTATGGTTTTGGAAAAGCATCTGCACATTTCGCTTTGGCTTGCGTCTCCCCTTTGCTACCGGAAAGACTTGCGCGGCATCAATACGAATGCATCCCGATGAAGGCTCGCAGAGACCAATTATACATCGCGCGAATGTCGATTTTCCCGATCCGCTTTCGCCAATCAATCCGACGCATTCATTCTTTTCAATAACGAGGTTCACATCACGCAGGATGGCGCGCGCCGGAACTCCTGAGCGCTGATCGGCCGCCCGGTATTCGAGATTTATGATCTCCAATGCAGACATCGCACGTCATGCCTTTCTTCACATTGTTCCATCGCGATGGGACTCTGAAGGCATTCGGGTCCCGATGTAACACAGAGGGGACTGTATGCACATCCATACCCGTCTGACTCCGATTGCATGATGCCTGTCGCCGTCCGGAAGGTGTTGGACAATTCCTGTAGACCGTGCCCTCGAAGAACTCTCTTCGTAAATGGATGCCTGGGATTTTCGAATATTCTTTCTGCCGGGCCATACTCGACAAAGCGTCCGAGATACATGATCGCAATGGTATCCGCGATGCTTCGCGCAAGCTCCATATCATGAGTGACGACGACGGCGCTCATCTGCCTATCCGTCCGCTCTCTACTAATAGCCGCGGAGAATCGATCGCGCATATCCGGATCGAGGGCGCTTGTTGGTTCGTCGGCTATGAGCAGCAAAGGTTTCACATAAAGCGCCATTGCGAGAAGAAAACGCTGCAGCATACCGACACTCGCCTGGTAAGGATACAGAGCAAGTAATGATGCCGGATCGTCGATGCCGGCATTCTTCAACACGTCGACCATTCCTTTCTTATCAGAAGCAGCATGCGGAGATCCTGCACCAAATTGTGTCACGAGCCGAAAGAGCGGATTGAGCGCTTGCACAGCTTCCTGAAAAACATATCTTATTTTCCGACTCCGAACCAACCGCAATTCCACTTCAGTAAGCAAAGTGATGTCGCGTCCCTGCAGAAGCACTTTCCCGCTCTGGTGCATCCCACTGCCAGGTGTAATCAATCCGGTAAGAGCATGCGCAAGTGTTGTTTTTCCTGATCCGCTCTCGCCAAGAATGCAAAGAACTTCACCTCTGCGGAGAACAAACGAAACGTCCGCCAATATTGGTGCACTTCGGCTTTCTGCTTTACCTTGAACGGAAAGCCCCCTCGCTTCAAGTAATGTCTCATGTAACATATGCATAGAGTATAAAAAATCATCGCCCTAAACTCAACGGATTTCTTGCATTTCTCCCAATCGATTCATAACTTCTGTCTCATGAGATTAGGCCAATAATGTCACTTTACCGGTATCTTGTTATACTGTGTGCAGTATGCACGATTGTGAATGGTTGTGACCGGCAGGATGCAGCCAAACCGTCACAGCCTGTCGTCATTGCCCTGAGCAACGATGTAGACACGTTTAATCCTCTTTTTGCATCAGATGCTACAACGGGTGAGCTCAACGACCTCATTTTCCCGAGCTTGGTCACTCCCTCATTCGACACCGCCAGCGGCGAACTCCATTTCTCCCCTTCACTTGCCAAGTCTTTTGAATTCTCCAACGATTTGAAAGATATCACATTTCACCTGCATTCAAACGTCTTCTGGTCTGACAGCGTTCCGATCACGGCATATGATGTGCAGACAACATTTAGCCTGTACGCAGATCCTCAGGTGGGAAGTGTTCGGCAAAGTGCGGCAGATGGCATGATCAAAAAAAGTGATGGATCAGTCGATATCGCCAAAAGTGTGGAAGTCATTGATGATACTACCGTCGTGTTCCACTTTCGGCAGACCTATCCCGGACAATTATTTGATGCAGGTCTTCCTCTACTCCCGGCGCATATCTTCGATAAGATATCACGGAAAGATCTTCGCACTCATGAGTCGAATCGAAAACCAGTCGGGGCCGGCCCCTACCGCCTCCGATCTTGGACACCGATGCAAGAAATCGTCCTCGAACCGAATCCGTTGTCACCCATCGTTACCACTGCAAAAAGTCCCGTGCTTGTGTTTAGAATTGTGCCGGAGTATAGATCGCAACTGAATCAATTAAAAAGCGGCGAGATTGACATGCTCCTCAGTCTGGAAGCTGCCGATGCCGCCGCAGTCACGGGCGGCAGTCAGCAGATCTCCCTGGTGAGAATTCCGGCTAGGCGATATCATTTCATCGGATGGAACAACATCGATCAACAGTCGTATGCCGCATCCGGCGGCAAAGTGATTCTTCCTCATCCGCTGTTCGGCGATGCACGCGTCAGGCGCGCGCTCACGCTCGCCATCGATAGACTGAAGCTCTTGGAAGCACTTTTAAATAACTACGGCGTCCTTGCAGTGGGACCGATCGCTCCATTTTTCCATTGGGCCTACAATGATTCATTGCAGCCGTACGCCTACGATCCGCAGGAAGCCCGTCTCCAGTTGCAGCAACTTGGCTGGAAGCCTGTCGGCCGCGAAAAGGTGCTTCAAAAAGATGGAAGAGAATTTTCGTTCGCACTCTGTGTCCCCACCGGTTCCCCATTCTGGTCTTCTGTTGCAACAATTGTGCAAGAACAGCTTCGTGCCGTCAACGTGAAGGCCACCATCGAACATGTGGAACGGGCCGTCTACTGGCAATCTCTTCAGGAAAAGAAATATGATGCGTGGATAGCCGGTTTCGAGGTGCCGTTGCAAATGCAGCAACAGGAGTTCTGGAGTTCTGACCTCGCAAAAAATCCGTTTAATATTTCTTCATATCGCAACGCACGCGTCGACCAGTTACTGACTGCAGCCCAGTTTTCCACCGACCCCCGCGATGCTGGAAAAATGTGGAAAGAATTACAATCGATTCTGCATCGCGACCAGCCGTTCACATTTCTGTTCTGGGAAGACAGAATTGTCGCAATGAATTCTCATCTTCGGGGAACAGCAATCAACGTGTTGGGGACATTTCAGAGCGCTCCCCAATGGTCACATTAGTCATCCGGCGCATTGCCGTCGCTCTCGTGCTTGTCTTCGGGCTGGCGACCCTCGTTTTCTTTCTTTCCCGGCTTCTGCCGGGGGATCCCGCGCTTCTCTTTATTGCACCAAGCGTCCCGGCATCTGTCGCCGATCGATTGCGAAACGACTTTGGTCTTTCCGGTTCCTTCACTCACCAATATATTTCCTGGATTGCCGGAATACTTCACGGCCAGATCGGATATTCATTTTCCCTGCACCGCGAAGTACTTGGCATTATCGGGAACACACTTCCGTACACTCTCCTGCTCGCAGGTAGCGCCATAGCGCTCGAATTCGTTCTCGCAATCGGAGTTGTGTATTGTCTATCTCTGAAGAATTCCCCGTCGCGCAACCGTTTCTTCTCCGTTGCATCAATTTCCATGTACACGATACCGTCATTCTGGATTGCATATCTCTTGCTCCAGACATTTACCGTCTCATCGCATATCTTCCCATCTTCCCATTATCACTCTGTCGGCATCGACACTGCTTCATGGCTGTCGCGAAACGCGGATTTTCTCCTGCACTTGATTCTACCCGTGTGCACCCTCGCCTTGCCGGGTGCCGCCGGCCTGAGCCGTTTTTTGAAAGCTTCTGTTGATCAGGTTGCAGGCATGGAATATGTTCTTTTTGCGCGGAGCCAGGGACAGAGCACCACGCGGATTTTCTTCCGCACCATTCTGCCGAATGCCATCGCGCCGCTTCTGACACTGGGAGGACTGGAACTCGGCACATTGCTCGCGGGTGCACTTATCACAGAACAGATCTTCTCGCTGCCCGGCATGGGGCGGCTGACCATTGCTGCTCTCTTCGCACGTGACTATCCCCTCATCCTGGGCTGTACCATGACCGCCGGAATTGCCGTCATCGCTTCGAATATGCTCGCCGACATCCTGCACGCAACCTTGGATCCACGGATTCGCGGAGTTCGCCGTGCGTAAAAAATTTCTCAATGCCGCACTTCTGCTTCTGACAGCATTGATGACTGTTCTCTCTGTCCTCCGGTGGAAGATCCTTGCCGCAGCTATCGCATCGTTGGTCTCTTTCCCGTTCGCCTGTCTCGAGCACTATAACGGAACCGCCTCGCTCATGTCCATCAATACCGCCGACTATTGGCTTGCGGCCATTGTTTGGATTGGACTCTGGTCAGTCTGTCTCCACAGCAGCTATCGTTTGATCATTCCCCATGCGGCACGACACCCGGTCCGATTCACACAAACGCAAAACGGGACTCAGACGGAATATCTAATCGGGCTTTTTCTGCTGGCCGGTGCCATTGCAGGAGCCGCGGTCGCACCGATTCTCGCACCGGTTGATCCGCTGACACAGGGAGATCTCTTGTCAACGCGCATGAAGCCCCCACTGTCGGTGCTCTCTCTTGAAGAAAATGATCTCTCTTGTTTGACTCTCTCCTTCTCTCCGGGCGTAATGTTTGAATCATCGTCGAGGTACTTGCTTGGCCGCGAGACAAAATACATTTCCACGGGCGGAAGCTTCTCCTCCCCACTGGAGGGCAAAAAAGTCTCAGAGGTACTTGTGCTCCTGGGTACGGATGACTATGGAAGGGATGTCTTCAGCCGTCTCTTGTACGGCGCCAGGTATTCACTGGATATTGGCATGTGTGTACTGGCGCTGTCACTCGTGGCAGGTACACTCATCGGATTTTCGGCAGGCTATTTCGGCGGCATGGTAGATTCCACTTTAATGCGTCTGTGCGATTTACTATTGAGCATCCCACCGTTGTTCACGACCATCGCACTCATGTCCTTTCTCGGCAGCAGCATTCCTGTACTCATTCTCATACTCGGCGCAACCGGATGGATGGGTGTCGCCAGGATCATTCGCGGAGAGGTGCTTCATCTTCGCACGCAGGAATACATCATTGCGTCCGAATTACTCGGGGTGCACCCATTTCGGATCATGCGGGATCATCTCTTTCCGAATGCACTGCCGATCCTTGTGACGGTTGCTGTACTGCAACTGGGAAACATTGTTCTCGCCGAGGCCTCACTCAGTTTTCTGGGTTTGGGCATTCGTCCGCCCACTCCCAGCTGGGGAAACATGATCGGCGATTCGCTGCACATGATCGAGTCCGGATGGTGGATGGGTGTCTTTCCCGGTATAGCACTTTCAGCGCTGTTAATTTCACTTCACTTTCTCTCTGACCGCAACCGATGGGCGACGTCGTGACTCCTCCACTGTTCAATCATCGCTATCGGATTCTGAAGCGGCTCGGTGAAGGGAGCACTGCACAGGTATATCTCGCGGAAGACACGCTCAAGCATCAACAACGCATCGCGCTGAAGAAAATTCATCCACTCAGCAATGACCAGCTCTCCATAGAGCGCATGCGGAATGAATTTGCAACACTCTGTCAATTCGAGCATCCCAATATTGTTCGGGTCTTTGATTTTGGATTTTGCCGCGATGAGCAACAGTACTATTTCACGATGGAATGGATCGACGGCTTGGATCTTGCGCAGGTAACGGCAGGATCGTCGACGGCACAGACTATCGGATTGTTTTATCAAATTGCCAAAACGCTCGAGTTCATCCACCGTCACGATCTCATTCATTTCGACCTCAAGCCTTCCAACATTCTGGTCACAAGACTCGGCGAATCGAATGACGACTTTCCGTTGGTGAAGATCGTGGATTTTGGTTTTACCGCGGACCGCATCGAGACACTGCATCACTCAGTCCGTGGCACACCGGACTATCTGGCACCGGAATTGATTCGCGGAAGCGCTTACGACTTTCGCGTTGATATTTACGCCCTGGGCATTCTTTTTTATGCCACTCTCACCGGTCATGTTCCATACCGGGGGCGACACGTTGCAGACGTACTTCACCAGCATCTGAATGATCCCATCCCACGCCTGACGGAAGAGTGCCTCAACGTTCCCCTTGCTTTTGAAGCACTCGTCTGCTCGATGATGGCGAAAGACCCAAAGGACCGCCCTTCGTCCGCGATAGAAGTTGCAGCCGCACTACTTCCATTCGCGGAGCCACGTCAGCGCCTGGTCGAAGCTTTCTCCGGCATTCCCGTGCAAAAAGTGGTTGGAAGAGACAAAGAGATCGCCGTCATCGAACAGTTCATGTCTGCTGCCATGGCACAGACTAATAACAAGAACAGTTCCATAGCAACCGCCCTTCTGCTATCCGGGCCGCTGGGAACCGGCAAGACACCACTGCTCTCCGAAATTCGACGGCGTGCCATGGCAAAGAACATCCGATTTTTTCATGCGCGCTGTTTACGGGACCAAAATAATCCTTACGATGGCCTCGGCACTATCCTTCGCGAGCAGTTGCTGTTTCTGCGGACGTTGGGGCCTGACGGCATGGACTTGCTTGAGACGTACGAAACAATATTGCTTTGCTCAGATACCGTCGACACAAAAGAGGCTCATACCAGCTACTTCGCTTCCTGGTCATGTTTTTATCAAGATCTTTCCCGCCTAGCCCCCTTTGTCATCTGGTTGGATGACATTGACACGGCGGATTACTCAATCCGGGAGCTTTTGCGTTATCTTCTTCGCAACTCCATTGGCTATCCGATCGCGTTCCTGTTCACCGCTGAAGCCGGCAAGAGTATCTCCGAAATGCTCCGCACCAATCCTGACCTCAACATTCTTTCACTCCCACTCGGGGGATTGGATCCAGCGGGTGTTTCAGAACTTGTTTCACTCTCCCTGGGAATTTCCGGAATCCCAGCGGATATTGTCGAGCGCATTCATTCTATCTTCGGCGGTTCGCCCTTTCTCATTTGGGAATTCCTTCTGCAATTCGAGACACTGCCGCCCGATAAGAAACTGAAACGACTTCGTGAAGAATTGGACAACCTCGCGTCCTCCGGGGAACAATCGGAACGAATCTCCAATATTTTTAATCAACGCCTTCGCCAGTGCAAACCGGAAGAACTTCTCACCCTCCGCCTCATCAGTTGTTTCACGTCGCCGGTCGGCACGGATGTCCTGCAACGTCTTGTTCCATTCCATCAAATTCGCCTGAAACAGATTCTTGAACGCCTTGTTTCAAAGGATCTCTTGCTGCGTACACAGGACAATCTGCGCCATGGCATCGCTCACTCGCTCTTCCAGCAATTCATCTACAACGGCCTGCCGGAAAAACAGAGCATCCACCGTGCGATTGCCACGATCCTGGAAGATGTGCAGGATGATCCGACAGGAGATGAAAGCGAACAACACGCCTATCATTTTGAACAGTGCGGCGATGTCGACAATGCTTTCCATCACTACCTGCAGGCTGTCGAGAAAAAGAGAGCGCAATTCGCTCTTCGGGATTGCATTGCGCTTCTCGAACATGCGCGGTCTCTGCCCGGAAGAGATTCCGAGGACTTCCACACAGTCATGACGCTGGCGGAACTATACAGCTCGGTGGGTGAACACCAGCGTTCGGCGGAACTCTATGACCAGGCAACTCACAGCAGACATCAGACTGGACACCCGATGTTCTCGCTGCTGAAATCACTCGCGATGGAACAGATCCGCGGTGGACAGACTGAAACGGCTTTGGAGACACTCAAACTGGCAAGCGCGCATGCCACGAACGAGGCAGAGCTTCTCTCGATCAATGAAGCAATGCTGCATGCGGATATTATGCGCGGAAACTATGATAATGCACTTCATCGTGCACAACAAATTCTCGACTCATCAGTAACGCAATCACGGGGACCGGAATTCGCCGGGATCTTCAATGCACTCGGAATCGCATACTATCACACGGACCAGCACGCGGAATCGATAAGTGCATTTCAGTCAGTCATTGATATTTTTGAACCGCTTCATGATCATGCTAAGTTAATTCATCCCCATTTGAATATCGGCAACGTCTACAGCAGTCAGGGGGCTTTCGAGCAGGCGGAAACGCATTGGGTGCAGGCGCTCGCATTCTCCCAGCGCGTGGGCAATCTGCAGCAGGAGGCACTTGCTTACAATAATATGGGCATCGCCGCATACAATCAGGCCCGCTACGCCGATGCCGAGCGTTTTTATGATCAGTCGAGCAAGATCTTTTATCGTATCGGCGACATGCGGGGACTCGCACTCTGCCTCACCAATCTCGGGGAGGTCCATCGCGTTCATGCAGAATATGAGAGTGCGATTTCCTGCTGGAACAAAGACTTGGAATATTTCCGCATGTTGAAAGATCCCTATGGCATCACGGAGACGATTCTGCTGTTGGGGGAAGCGGTCTATATTATTGGTGACTTCGACACGCTCTCGCACCTGGTAGAGGAACTCTCTCAATTGATGCGCCATGGAGGGTCCAAACACCATCGTGCGGAATATCTGCACCTGCTCGGGTGCCACGCTCAGGCAATGGGCGAAATTGAACAGGCGATTGCCCGCCTTTCCGACGCGCGCGTACTCTATCACGGCATGAACGATCTTCGCAATCACGCGCTGAGCTCCCTTCTGTTGGCAGACATTTTCATCCATACACAGCAATTCTCCGAAGCGATGACTGTCCTGCGCGACGTCCTTGCATCGGGCGCCACTGGGCGCTGGCCCGGCATTTGTGCAGAAGTCCTCTTCCAATTCGGAATCGTCTCGCGAAGCAGCGCCGATTTGGAATTGGAGCCGCCGTTGATTTATTTTAAGCAGGCATATACGTCGATCCAGAACGAACCTGTTAGCGAAGTATCGTGGAAAATTTGCCTGGAATTGGGGAAAGAATATCTACGCCGCGGGCTTGCCATCAAAGGACGACAATTTCTGCTCCTGGCAGGCCAGAGTGTCCGCATGCTGTCGGGCGGGTTCACTGAATCGGAGCTGCGTAACCGCTATCTCGCCGCCCATGGCCGGAGGGCACGGCTTGCTGAAATCGACTCGATGCTCCCTTCAATATGATGAAAATCACATTTTGTCTTTTTCAGTTGTTTCCGATGTGTTTTTAAAGTAGATTCGACCACAACTCTGCTTTCGAAATTCGCGGGTACTGACATAGGCTCGTATGTCCACCGGAAAAAGTGATCCCGAGAGACAATCCTTCGTCATCGCAATGGTCGCATCACAAACCACGATGCGCGCGGTCAAGAAGATCTTTGCCGGAATCGAAGATGTCGATGTCCGCTCCGTGACGTTGAAGGCGCTCGCATCCCCTCTTTCCATCTCCACCAGACTACACGTGCTTCTCTTAGAGACGCCCGACAGCAGCGATTACGTATTCCAAACAGGTCTTCGAGCGATTCGCAAAGAACATCCTGTATTTCCCGTTGTGGTCCTGACGCCATCACCGGACTACTCTTCTGCGGTGGACCTGATCCGTGAAGGCGTAAGGGACTACTGCGCGTTTCCCCTGGACGCACGGAAACTATTCAACTCGATTTCGGAATTGCATACGGCCTGGAAGCAGTTGGAAGATCAAAAGTATTTTATCTCACTTCAACAATCCACCTATGACTTCAGTCAAATTGTCGGGAACTCACCGCAGGTGCAGACAATTCTCAAGATCGTTCAGAAAGTCATTCGCAGCGACTATCTGACCACGTTGATCCTCGGAGAAACCGGAACGGGAAAAGAACTCCTCGCAAAAGCCATTCACTACAATAGCAGTAACAGGGAACATCCTTTTGTGGAAATTGGATGCAGCGCCATTCCGGAAACTCTGTTGGAGTCCGAGTTCTTTGGTTATGAGAAAGGCGCATTCACGGACGCACGAGAGAAGAAAATTGGCCTCTTCGAACTTGCATCAAAAGGAACAATTTTTCTCGATGAGATCGGCGATATCACTCCGTTGACCCAATCCAAACTTCTCAAAGTGATCGAAGAGAAGAAGATGCGCCGCATCGGCGGCTTCGTCGACATCCCGGTGGAAGCCCGCATTATCGCTGCGACAAGCAGGAATCTTGAAGAGCTTGTACGCAAGGGACTCTTCCGCCAGGATCTCTACTACCGGCTAAGGATATTGCCTCTTCATCTTCCGCCGCTTCGCGAGAGGGAAAATGACATCCTTCTTCTCGCAGAACATTTTCTCACTCAATTCAACATATTGCACCACAAGAATGTGCGGGGATTTACAGAGAGCGCTAAACAGATACTGCGGCGCCATCGCTGGGATGGAAATATCCGCGAATTGAGACACTCCGTTGAACGGGCTATCGTCCTGACCGATGAGGAATGGATCGATGAAAAAGATTTTGATCTGACATTTGAATTGTACAATGATTCGTATTTTGCTTCTCCAGCCCCCGCAGAAAAGGAACAGACTTCCGACGGCTCATCGTTGAAATTGACTTTCACTCCGGAAGACGCTTCAATATCGCGTATGGAATCCCGTTTGGCCCAAGAAATACTCAAGCGCGTTAATGGGAATAAAAGCCAGGCTGCCCAAATCCTCGGCATCTCGCGCCCTCGCCTCGATCGTATTCTCAAGAGAAGCGGCCAGTAATGCGTGTTGCAATATGGTATTACAGCAGTGTGATCCATCTCATTACATGTAAAGTGGATTCTTTCCATTCTGTTTTTCACAGAGCACTTTTCCGATGAAAAATGCATATTGATCTATGGCACGATAGTTGAAACATAGTTAGCCAGTCGGCGGATTGTGCAGTCTACGAAGACGGTATACAGTATGCGCCGTATGCCGAAACATGTTGTTCACTTCGCTGACATAAGAATGCATGTCGTGATTACGGTCGGCATGCAAGACGTCTCACGCAGAGGTAGCGTGCATTCCCGCCGCTCTTCGACATGAGCGCATGATACGATATATGATGTAGATTGAATCGGCGCAGGGCTACGGCGGGATTCGACTCCTGTTTCCGTGGACCTGACTAGGTCATTCATTGATGTGCATTCACATCCGTGTTTCATTGCGGTGTGGAAAGCATAAGGACTCATTCTCCATGTAAAAGGGACGACGGTACCTCGTCCCAAAACAAAGAACATAGTACACGTTTCCACTCTCACCCACTTCATATTCATTTCTGGAGGTTGTATGAAACTTTCTATCACCGCAATCACAGCCATCGTGATCACGAGTCTCCTCATGGGGTGTGCAGAAACCAACAATCCGGTTTCCGCCCCAGCGACCGGCAATACGCCGGCTGTCAGCGTTCTGGACCTTCCCGCTTCGGCATCACATTCCCTGGCGAAAGTTTCTGATCCTGTCGTTATCACTCCTCAGGATGGTGGTGTCGTTACTGTCACCAATACCTATACCACACTAACGGGGAAAACGGCGAGCATGATAATGACTCTGACCTTTGATCCGGGCACTGTCACTGCGCCGACAACTGTGACCATCGCACTGGACGACCGAAAGGTGATGGCAGACTTCTCACCCAGCGGGACCGTCTTCCAGAAGCCCGCGCACTTGGATGCCGATATCACCGGATTAAATCTCTCCACACTGCCCGCTACAACCAAACTGAATCTCTACTACCTGAGCGGCAGCAACATTGAAAAAATAGCTGTCCAAACGCTGAACTGGGATGCCACTACGGGCACCTTGCAGTGCCGTGGTGGAATGCTACAACACTTCTCCATCTATGGATTCGGATTTACAAAATAACGGAAGCGTATGAATTATTTCACCAAGAAAAGGAAGATATAACCATGAATACGACGACTAAGACATTTGTCGACAGTCTCGGTTCTCTTCTTCAGCGCTTCTGTAGCGATACGTTCTGCCGTGAACTGACCGCAACATTGGAATTGATGCGCACAACCGAAGAAAAAGCTTTGGAACGGGCAAAAGACGTCCAAGCGGAAGAATTGAGTCTAATCGACAACAGCCAACTGGAACATATTACGGTACAATGTAAAAAGCATCTCCGTGTCCGCGAGTATTATGAATTGCTCCTTGAAATCGCCGCGCTATGCATCCGTACCGGAGAATTTATTAAAGCAAAAGAGCTCTATACCGCCATCTGTACGATGGAAGAAAAAGGACCTCGCCTTATTGATCTCACGGCGAAAGCATATGCAAAACGCGCCGAGATCAATATCCGCCAGTCCGACTGGAAGGCCGCATTGAGCGATCTGCGGGCAAGCAAAAAGGGATACAGCAAGCCCAGAAATATTTCGGGCCTTGCACATGTCGAATCGTACACCGGCATCTTCTATGCATCCCAGGGAGATTTCAAGAACTCCTATACACACTTCAAGCGCGCCCTTTCGTTGTTTGAAAAAGCCGGCGATGATGCGATGGTCAGCACGGTGCTTATGAACCTCGGCATTGTTGCGAACATTAAGGGACAGTTCAACGAAGCGATGACGTACTATCAGCGTGCGCTGCCGCAATTCGAAAAAACCGGTGATATGTCACGCCTTCCTGAGATCCATCACAATCTGGGCATGACATTCCTGTCAAAGCGGGATTTCAAGCAGGCGATCAACCAATTCGACGAAAGCCTCACCTATTCGACGAAACTCGCCTACGAACCGATGATCGGTATTTCCTTGCTCGGCAAAGCCTCGGCATATGCACGCTACGGCGATCAAGCGCTCTCGATTGCCTATACCAATAATGCGCTCCGGATTTTCCGCAAACTGAATGACCACTTGAGCATCGCCGATGCATACAAGGTGAAGGGCATCATTCAACGCGACATGAAGAATCTGGATATTGCAGAGCTCTATTTCAATACGAGCATTCGATTGAACAAGGAGTACAACAATCCGCTGAACCTGGGCGAATCGTTCTATGAACTGGGCCTGTTGTACAAAGCAAAAAATGAAAAGGACAAGTCTCTCGATGCATTGAAGAAAGCCCTCGGGTACTTCAAAGCAGTGGGAGCCGAACACGATGTCACTGCGGTCCGGACGGAACTTTCGCGACTCGCAACATAACGGTGCTTTTCGGGGCGACTGCACAACGTGCAGCAGCGAACGCCTACCAGCGGCTGCTGCACGTGTCCTTTTTTTTGCGACATTCACCTCTATACAGCTTACATCGAATATGGTTAAAATAGACGAGCTGGTTCTTGCCCGGAATCATTCTACTCTCACGTCCGCGGACTTTGAAAATATTCTGACCGTTATCAAGATCATCAATCGCTCCTTGATTCTCGAGGACGTGATGAAGCTGGTCCTCGATAATGCCATTCATATTTCCAAAGCGGAACGCGGATTTCTAATTCTCGGCACCGATACGCAGACTCTCCATTCCGTGCTCGCCAGAGATGCGCATGGAGCCACACTCGACGAGATCAGCCACAAGCTCAGCGACAGCATTGTGCGGGATGTGTTTCAAACGGGTGAATCAATTTGTGTGGAGCACGCCCAGCACGATGAATTGTACGATCAACGATCGAGTATTCTCAATCTCTCCTTGGAAACCATCCTCTGCTCACCGCTGATTGTCCGTGAAGAAACGATCGGTGTGATCTACGTCGACAGTCGTCATATTCAACCGGTGAACCGGGATGAAATCATCAATCTCTTTGAAATTCTTGCCGGGCAGGCAGCCGTGTCCATCAAGAATGCACAGCTTTACGATCGCGTCAATACCGCATTCGAGGAACTGCAGAAAGCAAACGACGTGATGGTAAAGCTGGACCGGATGGCAATCAAGGGAGAGATGGCGGCAGAAATCAGCCATGAATTGAAAAATCTGTTCAACATTGCATTGCTGCAGCTCGATTCACTGGAACGGTCATTCATGAAGTATTCCCCCGAAATGGCACTTCAACGCATCCGCGAGACACATGAATCGGTGAAAAAGATTTCTGTCTTCGCGCGCAATCTTGTGGAGACGTCATCACTGCAAACAACAAAATCCATTGGAAATTTCAATAAAGCCGTGTCAGGTATTGTGCAACTGGTCGGGGCTTTAAGCAAATACCATGATGCGTCGATCACGTTGATACTGGATGATTCCCTTCCGTTGATGAAGTTTGACCAGCAGCAAATGAGCCAGCTACTGCTCAATCTCTTGAATAATGCTGTCGAAGCGCGACCGGAGACGACGTTGCAATTGACAACGACGTACCAACGCGAAAAAGACCGTGTCCGTCTTACGTTGACGGACAACGGTCCTGGTATCCGTGAAGCTCTGCTGATGAAAATGTTTCAGGAGAAGTTCTCGACGAAATCAGACGGACATGGATACGGATTGCCAATCTGCAAGAAGATCGTCGAAAATCATGACGGCGTGATTACTGTGAGTTCCTGCCTGGACAAAGGCACAACCTTTACGATCGACCTACCCATTGATGGAATTTAGGGAGTGCACTGCTCCAACAACACGGACTTAATCGCTTTCCCAATTGCTTCCTGCACATTCGGATCGACCAGAAGCGCCCGGCTGACCGCATTGTCGCCGATTTCGAGCAACACTCGATACGGTGCGACATTCACATTTTCATCCAGGCTGTAGAACGCCAATTTCCCCGTGGTCGCACAGCGGTAATCATTCCGATTCGGCTCGCTGTCTCCATGCACCCCTGCATTTTGCAAACCACTCGCCTTGCAGACAGCTTTTACGAGCAACGCTGCCAATTTTCGATTCGCTTCCTCGCGAGAGTCACCTTCATGCACAAAACCCCAGCAGGCATCGCGCCTCGTTCCGCCATTGTTGTGAATAGCAACAAACACATCCGGGCGCAGTGCGTTGGATTCCTGCAACTCGAACGCATATCCGGAAATCTTTCCGCTGTCAACATCCACCGTATGTGATCTTTTTGTATTACTTCCCTGTTGAGCGTGATGAAGTCCGGGTTCATTATAGCTCCATACTTTTTTCATTTGAATGCGGTCGGAAGGCGCTGCAAGTACGGCGTCTGCAATAGCATTGCAGACCAGTGCTTCGTTGAAGTCCCGCCCGGTATCATTCTGATGCGACGGCTGAATAACAATAAGCGGACGATGGTCGAATTTCTCCACAACGCGGGCACCGCTGCATCCCGCAACAAACAACAGCAGGAACACCGATGCGGAATATCCGATTCCCCTATGTACTACGTCGTGTTTAAACAAGGTCTAGTCCTCCTACAGTTGGAAGTATGTTCTTATCAGCAGCCATACGGAAGAGAAGCTCGAGTGCCTTTTTTCCATTCTCACCCATATCAATCGTAAGCGCGCTCACATACATTTTAACGAATCGCTCGCCAAGCGATGTGTTAATGCCCCGTCCCCATTTTAATGCGTACGGAATTGATTCATTCTGATTTTTATAACCGAAGTCGATACTCTCTTTGAGACCCAAGGACAATGTGCGTGCTACGTCCATGCCGAGATCTTTGCGAACAACATCCAAGCCAAGCGGTAGCGGAAGTCCGTTCGTCTTCTCTTGCCATAACTCGCCAAAATCAAGTATCTTGTTGAACCCTTCCTGGGCATACGTGATCTGTCCCTCATGAATCAGAAGGCCGGCGTCGAATTCTCCGCTGGAAACCCGGGGCATGATTTCATCAAAAGGGATATCTACATTTTTAATGCCGTCAGTAAAAATTTTGAAGATGAGCGAGGCTGTGGTCAGAGCACCCGGCGTGGCGATGGTCTTCCCTTTCAACTCGTTAAGGGTGCGGTACTTCTTTGAGACGATAACGGGGCCATAGCCCTCACCCATACTTGCACCCGTTCTCATAATCCAATACTTGTCAGACACATAGGGATACGCGTGCGCTGAAATTGCAGTCACTTCGAGCTCTCCCTTCATCGCCCGGACGTTCAGAGATTGAATATCCTCGAGAAGATGTTTGATCACAATGCCGTCCAATTTTACTTTTCCGCTGGCAAGGCCGTAAAACATAAATGCATCATCGGGATCGGGGCTGTGGCCAACGGTGATAGTTCTCTCTGCCATGCTGCTATTCTCCTTTTATTCCTGTGTATAAAGTTACAATGCCAAATGTCATTGGGGTCTGCGTTGTTCGGGAAAAGCCTGCGGCTTCCAACAATCGGATAAAATTTGCTCCATCCGGAAATTTTAAAACTGTTTCAGGTAAATACTCATATGCAGCACGGTCCTGAGAAATCTGTCCGCCGATTCTGGGCAGGATGTGCGTGAAATAGAAAAAATATATCTGCTTGAGCGGGAACGAGTTCGGTTTTGAAAACTCCAGAATAAAAACTGAACCTCCCACTGTGAGAATTCTGTGCATCTCCAAGAGCCCGTGGCTCAAATCTTCAAAATTGCGGACACCGAACGCCACCATTGCAGCATCAAACGATGCATCCTGAAACGGCAGATGTTCTGCGGCACCCGATTGTAGGGAGATGGTCTGCTCAGCATTTTTCCGCGCAATCTTCTGCCGGCCGATGGCGAGCATGTTCTCAGAGATATCGACAGCGACTATTTCATCGGGATGCGCCCGTAAAGCGGCGATTGCCAAGTCGGCTGTCCCCGTTGCAACATCCAGAATCCGCCGTGGCCTTCGTTCGGCCAAACGGCGGACCGTCTGCCATCGCCAATATACATCTATCCCTCCGCTGAGGATGTGATTCAGCAAGTCATAGCGGTGCGCGATGGCATCAAACATTTTCCCGACTTTGCTACTTTCCAAAAACGAAATTCCCTTCTATTTACTGCAATATCAGTCCGTTGGGAAGAGGGGCCCTGCGCATTTCAATATGTTGGTCCGTGCGCATCGTTTGATTCCTATCACGGGAATCAATATACGATAATAGAAGGGAATTTAGAAATAAATTATCCCATCCAGAGATTCCTATCGAGTGAGCGATACTGTATCGCTTCACTCAAATGCTCCATGCGAATTTGATCGCTCCCGGCAAGATCTGCAATCGTGCGAGCCACTTTCAGGATCCGGTCGTATGCGCGTGCAGACAACCCCAGCTTCGTCATCGCTGTCTTTAACAATTCTTCGCCGGAAGAATCGATTGCGCAGAATTGCCGTATCTCCTTCGACTGCATGTCCGCGTTCGCAAAGAGGCCAGTCTGGTGAGAAAACCGCTCCTTCTGAGCGTCTCTGGCACTGATGACTCTGGCGCGAATCTCGGTAGAAGATTCTCCGGGTTTCTTTCTGCCAAGTTCCGCCACCTTCACGGCGGGGACTTCGACGTGAATATCTATTCGATCCAACAGCGGACCGGAAATCTTCGCCATGTATTTTTGGATTTGCAGAGGTGTGCAGGAGCATTCATGATTCGGATTTCCATAATTGCCGCACGGACACGGATTCATGGCACATACGAGCATGAAGTTCGCCGGAAAATCCAGCGACATTTTGGATCTGCTGATGGTCACATGCGCATCTTCAAGTGGTTGCCGCATTACTTCCAGAACATTTCGGGCGAATTCCGGCAGTTCGTCCAGAAAGAGAACACCGTGATGAGCCAGCGATATTTCGCCCGGGCGCGGAATGGTTCCACCACCCACAAGTGCGCTGTCGGAAATGGTATGGTGAGGAGATCGAAACGGCCGGGATGCTACGAGGGCTGTGTCCGGCGACAATAATCCGGCGACGGAATGAATCTTTGTGGTTTCGATGCTTTCTTCGAACGTTAATGGAGGCAAAATGGATGGGAGCCTTCTTGCAAGCATCGTTTTTCCGGATCCGGGCGGGCCGATCATGATAATATTGTGCGCCCCGGCTGCTGCCACTTCGATGGCCCGCTTCACATTCTCCTGTCCTTTAACATCTGCAAAATCGAGATTGTATTTTTGTTCGACGGAGAATAGCGCTGCCCGATCGATTTTCAATGGTTGCACATCGAAAGCGTCTCCATTCAGAAATTCTAAAACGCCGGTGAGCGTCTCGAAGCCATACACATCCAAACCCTCGACCATTGCCGCCTCACGGGCGTTTACTGCGGGAAGAACGACACCACGAAAGCCCTTCTTGCGTATTTCTACCGCAATCGGCAGCACGCCGCGCACCGGACGCAACGAACCGTCGAGGGCCAATTCACCAAGAATAATCAGCTCCTTTAGCATGTCCGTTTGTATCTGAACGCTCGACGCGAGCATTCCCACAGCAAGTGCAAGATCGAATGCTGATCCCTCCTTGCGCACATCGGCAGGAGCGAGGTTGATGGTAATGCGTTTGTTCGGATAGAAATAGCCGGAATTTTTTATAGCAGTGGCAACCCGTTCCCGGCTCTCCTTCACGGCGTTGTCCGGCAATCCAACCATGATGAAACCGGGAACGGTGTTCTCGATATTCGTTTCGACTTCAATTAAGTAGGCATTGATGCCAAACGTCGCAGCGCTTGTAATGGTGGATAGCATACATCCCCTTTCTATGCTATGAACGAAATGAAGTAACTACTCAGCGACTACTGACCTGCACACAATGAATCAAAAGAAGACCACAGATTGCACGGAAAAAGCCCAGATTTTCACGGATTACGATTTTCGCAGCAATTTTGGATACAATCTTTCTAATTCAAAAAAATTGCATCTGTGACAATCCGTGCTTTTTTTGTGCCGTCAGTGTTCAATATCTTTCTCGCTGAGTAATTATGAAATAAAAATCCATTTTTCAACTTCGGATCCCCCGATCCTGACCGACATCAGAGTGTCAGCTCAACGGTTCGCCCGCAAGAACTCAAGTCTCGGTTGCAATTTTTCAATGGGTGTCAATAATTTGTCTTTCCCGTAAATAGCATCTTTCGGATTCTCAAATGCCAGCTCGTACTCATTGCTCATCACAATCGCCTCTTCCGGACAGACTTCCTCGCAAAAGCCGCAAAAAATACAGCGCAGCATATTGATTTCGAATCGCTCCGGATAGCGCTCCTTTCCAAGTGACGTCTCTCCTGCCTGAATATCAATAGCAAGGGGCGGACACACGCGGCTGCAAAGACCACACGCAACACAGCGCTCCACATCATTTTCCAGAACAAGCACGGGACGCCCCCTGAACGACGGTGTCATCACTACCCGCTCTTCCGGATATTGAATCGTCATTTTCGGTTGGAACATTTCCCGGATGGTGACAACCAATCCCTTCGCGATTTGCGGAAGATAAAATTTTTCCAGCAGCGTCAGGTCTTTGTCGCGAACAATTTCACTTCTGTCGTTCCGTTTCATTCCCGTATTTTCCCCACGTGCCTGCCCAGAAAAAAAATCAGCAGAAGGCTCACCAGTCCGATGACGGCAATATACAGAAGCGAAATCGGCCGAAGGATCACCAATCCGGTGATCGCAATATTCACGAGAGAAATCGGCAGCATGATTTTCCAACCGATGTTCATCAATTGATCATATCGGAATCTCGGAATAGTCCAGCGAACAATAATAAAGAACAGCAACACGCCGACGACCTTGAGTCCAAAAGCCGCAACCTGCAGCAGACTGGTTGCCATTGCTGAGACGCCAAATTGATCGAGATATGGAAATTGCCATCCCCCGAGGTACAGCGTCGTAATGACAGCGGATGCCGTAATCATGTTCGCATATTCGGCCAGGAAGAAGAGGCCAAACTTCATACCGGAATATTCCGTGTGATACCCGCCCACCAGTTCCGGTTCCGCTTCCGGCAGATCAAACGGCAGGCGGTTTGTTTCTGCAAATGCAGAAATCACGAAAGTAATGAAGCCGAGCGGCTGCAGAAAAATATTCCAGGCCGGGAAGAATCCACCGAGATACTCTCCCTGCTTGATCACGATCTTATCCAGCTGCAGCGATCCGCTCAGCATGATCACGCCGATGATCGACAATCCCATCGAGAGTTCATAGCTTATCATCTGTGCGGAGGAACGCAATCCGCCGAGCAGCGAATACTTGTTATTGGACGACCAGCCGCTAAGTGTAATGCCATAGACGCCCAGAGAGGAGAGCATCAGAATAAACAGCACGCCAATATTCACATCGGCAATCATCAGTTTGTAGGAATGGCCGAAGAGCGTGATGTGGTCGCCGAAGGGAATCACCGCAAATGCCGCCATGGCGACGGTTAAAGAGATAAGCGGTGCAAGACTGTGCACAAAATTATTTGCCGCTTTCGGAACGATATCTTCCTTCATAAAGAGTTTGACAACGTCCACAATCGGCTGCACGAGGCCGAAGGGTCCCACTCGGTTGGGGCCGTAGCGGTTCTGTACCATTGCGCTCACACGCCGTTCGACGTACACGAGGTACGCCACGGTCGTTAGGTTGATCAATATGACGAAGACAATTTTGATGAGCGGCTCCAGAACTATCATAGTCTCACATCGGCCTCATGATTGCGTCGATTTCAGCGTACATCCCTTGACGCCTATGGCAAGATACGAAAGTCCGCGAAAGCTTTCCACCTTCTGCGAAATTTCCTGAAACACGTCGGCGGCGCTTGCATATTTCATCTTCGTTCCCATGAGCGCGGCAACGGCAGCGATGATTTTCCACGATGGACGTGCGTCGCGCCGCTGACCTTTGCCCCACCGATCGTTGTGGGCTGCAAACTTGTCCCATCGGCTCATTTCAAAACCGTCAAATGCACGTTCCTGTTCCAATGTGGCGACGGCGGGACGGAGGCGCTGCACGCGTTGCTGGAAATTTACGATGGTACCGTCTTTTTCAGCGTAGGTGGAAGCAGCCAACACAACATCCGCCATGCGGACCGTGGAGTTGTCATTCGTTGCGTGCACAACAAAGAAATCAAGTTTTCCGAGAGCTTCCGCGATTTCCGGTATCGATGCGAGATTCGAATCAAGAGAATAGAGTGCCTTGATTCTCCCTTCGCGAATACCGGCTAAAATTCCCTCTAGAGTGAGACCTTCTTTCATTACACCGACGCCAACTTCCCGCGCACCGGCGGCATTCGGAGTTTTGTCCGCGCGAATCAACAACGCATCCTCGTCGCCCGGAATTTCATGTGGAACAAGATTAAGATGGCGAATGCCGAGAACTTCTTTCACAAATTTTTGAAAGACGTAATTGTCTTCGTTAGTCTCAAACGGCGATCCAATGGCTGCAATTTCGGATTTCTTATAGGAACGAAGCTCGGATACGACGCGTGCGACGGCTTCATCCCATCCGACTTCCACCAGACGCCCGTCTTTCTTGATCATCGGCGCTTTGATGCGATTATCTGCATTTACCTGCTTGAAGGTTTCCAATCGTCCGTGATCGCACATCCAATAGCTGTTCACCGCTTCGTTTGCGCGCGGTGTCAGCCGGAGAATTTCGTTATTGCGAACTCCAACTTCAATATTGCAGCCGCGTGCACAGCCCTGACACACGCTGTCCGTAAATGACATTTCCCAAACACGCGCTTTGAACCGGAAATCTCTGTTTGTCAACGCACCTACCGGGCAAATATCCACGACATTCATCGAATAGGGATTGTCAAGCTGCTCTCCCGGAAATGTCGTCAACGTCGTCTTGTCACCTCGTTCAATGAACTGCAGCTGGTGCTGTCCGACGATTTCATCGCAGAATCGCACGCAACGCGAACAAAGGATGCATCGCTCTGCATCAAGCATCACGCGCGGGCCGACTTCTACACGCTTCGGCTTGTGCACCTTATCTTCCATGAATCGGCTGACTCCTGTGGAATGCTTGTAGGCATATTCCTGGAGCTTGCATTCGCCGGCTTCATCGCAAATCGGACAATCCAGCGGGTGATTGATGAGAATGAACTCCATCACTGCTTTGCGCGCTCCAAGAACACGATCCGTCTTTGTCTGGACGACCATCCCTTCGGCCACCTGTGTTGAGCAGGCGATGACCAGCTTCGGCATCTTCTCCACTTCCACCAAACACATTCGGCAATTGCCGGAAACCGACAATGTCGGATGCCAACAGAAATGCGGAATCTTTATCCCAAATTGACGCGCAGCCTCAATCACCGTGAAACGGCTGTCAACTTCGTACCGGACATCGTCGATGGTTATGTTCACAGTTGGCATACAGATTTCTCGACAATACTTTTCGTCTATACGGTTAGTCAATACGAAATCTTGTTGAAAAAGATCAACCCAAAAAACCAAAATGTAAGATACTACCTGCGCCGCGGAAAGAGCATTTGCCACAGAGAACAATGTTCCGGTGCCTCACATCGCCTGGACGAAAATTCCTTCAACCAAGCCACGGCCAGGTTGCTACTTCCCTTCCAGTGTTGCACTATAAGATTCATGGAATTTCTTCAACTGACCGACAAGCACTTCGATCTCTTCCTGCACGGGTAGAAACGTCGTGCGGAAATGCAGCGTGTGCGGCAGCTGTCCGAAACCGGAACCCGGCACCACACAGATGCCTGTCGTTTCCAGCAGATTCATGCAATACGCAGTATCGCGTTCTTCTTCAAAAGCGAGGCGCTCCGTTTCCGACATTGCCTTCGGATTGATGCCTTTCGGAATCGGCAATTCGAATTTCACAAACGCATACATCGCTCCCTGCGGCACATTAAGGGACATTCCCTTGATCTTGTTGACACCCTCGGCAAGAATCTCCGCCTTGCGTTTCAGTGCGTTCAAAATTCCATCACGTTCACGCACGTATTGCTCATAACTCTCGTCGTCCGGCTGTGGTGGTGCCACCATCAAATACGTTGATAACTGACCGGGAATATTGGAACAGAGACTGATCGACTGCATCTTCACAAACTCCGCAAGCACATCGTCCGGGACGTTGCGAATTTCAAGATAGCCGCCACGATGCCCACACTCGCCCAGAAAGCCTTTTGATACAGAATGCACGCTGAACAGCGTCAAATCCTTCTCATTCATTTCGTTGAACACCTTCGCGAAGGAGTAGAATTTCTTTCCCGACGCGTACACATTTTCCTGATACACCTCATCCGCCAGAATCGAGACATTGTATCTCTTTGCAAAGCGAACGATCATCTCCACATTCTCATGCGACAAGACTGCGCCGGTAGGATTTCCGGGATTGATCACCACCAATGCGACCGGATTGATGTTCTCCTTACGGGCAGTTTCATAACTTTCCACCAGCGCCGCTTCGCTCAATTGCCAGCCGTTCTTTTCGTCCAGAAAATATCCGATCTGCTTTCCGCCGTACAGATCAATCGATGCGCTGTAAAGCGGATATTGCGGAATCGGAATCATGTAACCGTCATTCTCATGCTTCAGAAGCGACAACAAAACGGCCTGCACACCCTTGCTGGCGCCATCCGTGAGAATGATATTCTCTTTTCTTGCCTCAATGCCATCCCGTTTCTTGATGAACTCCGTCACCGCCTGCCGAATGAATGGTATTCCAACACTCTGGGAGTATGCTCCGGTTCCATGCGGATGTTTTATGAGAATCATCCGTGCACGTTCGACAAGATCTTTAGGATATTTCGAAAGGACTTCCGGGCGTTCCAGCAATTCCGGATACTCCAGCAGACTGAGCACCTGGCGAATGTAGGTCAGTGGCTTCTGCTTCAGCGCCTGCGGGTTTCCGATATTGCAGTAGATTATTTTGCGACCCTGTTCTTCCATTTCCTGAGCACGATTGACGATGGGTCCGCGCACGGCATATTGTGCCTTAAGAAGCTTCTCATTAAGTTGCTGTTTCGTAATCATAGAGTTCCTGCATTTTCATTTTTTATGACAATCGTGGAAAATTTGTTCTCATCAAACAACAATTCTGCAATTTCAACAAGCTCATCGATTGACACAGCGTCCACCCTTGCCAGAATTTCGTCCATTTCCATGAACGATTCAAAATAGAGTTCCCCGGGACCCAGACGCATCATCCGGTTGGATGTGCTTTCCAGTCCGAGCATTGTATTCCCTTTCAATTGTGCCTTGGTCCGCAGTAACTCGGTCGCTTTGACCGGCGTTCGCTTCAATCGTTCCAATTCCCCGAACACCAGATGGAGACACTTGTCGATATGCTTATTGTCTGTAGCGATATACATGCCGAAGGTACCGCTATCACTCATAAAATTCAAAAACGAATAGACGGAGTATGCGAACCCGTACTTCTCGCGGACATTCTGAAATAGACGCGAGCTCATGCCGTCGCCAAGCAGTGTGTTCAACGCCAGCGCCGCAAATCGTTTTTTGCTGTGCACAGAAAATGCAAGCGTGCCTGTGCAAATGTGCGCCTGTTGAATAGGTCGTTCGTAATGAACGATATTGCGTACACGGCGGGGAAGCTTCGAAGGTGCCGGTTGAGGAATTGCCTTCTTCTCTCCCGTGAAATAGTGTGCGACATACTCAACAATCTTTTCATGCTTGATATTGCCGGCTCCGGCAATCACCATCGCCGCCGGATGATAGTGCCGACCGACATATTCATTCAGCTGATCGCGGGTGAACGTTAATACGTTTTCAGCCGTGCCGATAACCGACAGCCCGAGCGGATGCCCGCTGTACACATCTTCTTCAAAAAAATCGTGAATCAGATCGTCGGGATCGTCTTCGAGACTTTTAATCTCTTCGATGACAACCTGCTTCTCCTTCTCCATCTCACCAACAGGAAATTTCGAATTCTGCACCAGATCGGAGAGAACATCGATTGCCAATTCCGAATGCTCGTCGAGCACTCTGGCGTAGTAGCAGGTATGCTCTTTTGTGGTGAAGGCGTTCAGATAGCCGCCGACGGATTCAAGACTTCGTGCTATTTGTTGAACGGAACGATTTTTCGTCCCCTTAAAGCACATGTGTTCGATAAAATGAGAAATACCGTTGTTGACCGGAGTTTCATCTCTAGATCCGACACCGAGCCAAACGCCGAACGATGCAGATTTGACGTGCGGAATTTCTTCCGTTACGATTCTAATGCCGTTGGGGAGGGTCGTTTTTCGGTATGCAGTGCTGGTTTGAGACAGCGAGGCGATGCGTGTTCTGTTTGCCATATTGTGTAAATATAGGCGAAATTCGATAGAGAATCAAGAAACTACAGCGGAGATTAACTGAGTTGAAGGGGTTGGGACAGGTTTTGCGACATGCTGAACGGCTTGGGGAGCAGCGCCCATCGACTCTTTTCCCTGCATTGAGCGCAAGGATTGATTCCTATCGCACGAGGAGCATTTTCCTTCTATGGAATTCGCGCTTTCCTACCGGCAATCCGGTCGCTGCCACTTTTACATTCGTGAGTTGCAAGGCGGACGAATTGCGCACCGAGAGTTCGATGGTGTTGTTCAATGACGCAAAAGGTATCGGGGATTGAGCGATCACAAATGACGCTGCAAATAGTAAAACAAACAAGAGTTTTCGCATTTTGACTTCTCTCCATTGGAAACAGATTGATCGCAGATTATAAAGATTACACAGACTGCGCAGATGAGTCAAGCTGACCGGACCGCGACTCGCCAGAGTCGCCTAAGTCTCGATCTTGATGAATCCAACGAGAGATCCGGTCTGGCGACCGGTGGTCCGTTCTCTGATCCCGGTCTGTCGAAAGCGAATTGGTCCCGGACCGCGACTCGCTCAAAGAGCCTTCGGCCAGAGTCGCATCGTTTCGATCTTGATGAATCCAGAGGGAAACCGGTCTGGCCAACGGCTCATTGAACGACCGGTGGTCCATTCTCGCAAAACATATTTGTTCTGGACCGGTCTGGCGACCGGCGGTCCGCCCTTGCAAAACGGGTATGGCGAACCGAACTCCAGCTAAGGAATACTCAAACTTATTTCCACAATCGGATTGGTGCTAATATTTTGTGTCTTATCCTGCTGCACCGTACCCGACTTTGCACGAAATTGGAGATTTAACGGCAACAATTCTTTCGTAACTTCTCCACCGACCGTCGTTCCAATTGCGCGCCATGCACCGGAATAATACGACACCGTTGCATTATCTACCGGATTATGCTGCGCGTTCTTCACACGCACCGTACAGAGCGTTGTCGAGAAGGATATCGTTGGATTTGTGTTCAAGTCCTGGGTTTTATCCAAACCCGCAAAGGCGTACGTCATGCGGAATTGGTAATTGTTCGGGAGGAGTTCCTTTGCTACAACACCGTTCGATGTTGCGCCAAAATCCCGCCATGCACCTGAGTAATATTGCACTGTGCCTTGATCCATCAAAGTGTTTTGGCTATTGCGAAGCTCAACCGATGCCGGCACGGTTGCAAATGCCACAACAGGATTTGTGCTCAGATCTTGCGATTTGTCTTTGCTCGCAAATGCGTACGTCATGCGGAATTGGTAGCTGTTTGGGAGCAACTCTTTGGACACAGCACCATTCGACGTTACACCAAAGTTCCGCCATGCGCCCGAGTAATACTGCACTGTGCCTTGATCCATTAATGCATTTTGACTATTGCGAAGCTCAACCGACGCGGGCACGGTTGCAAATGTGACGACCGGGTTTGTGCCAATATCCTGCGCCTTATCCTTGCTCGCAAAGGCATACGTCATGCGGAATTGGTAAGAGTTTGGCAATAGTTCCTTCGTCGCAATGCCGTTTGATGTTGTACCAAAATTCCGCCATGCACCTGAGTAATATTGCACCGTGCCTTGATCTATCAAAGTGTTTTGGCTGTTGCGCAACTCAACCGATGCGGGTACCGTGGCGAACGTAACGACCGGGTTTGTGCCGATGTCCTGCGTCTTATCCTTACTCGCAAAGGCATACGTCATGCGGAATTGGTAGCTGTTCGGTAGCAATTCTTTTACAACAAGTCCATTGCTGGTTGTGCCGAAATTGCGCCACGCGCCGGAATAGTATTGCACCGTGCCGGTGTCGATGGGATTGCCGCCACTGTTGATGAGCTTCACTTGCGCGGGAACTGTTTGAAATACGATTGTGTCTGTCCCCATGGGGACACTATTCCTTGTCTTGGTACCATTCTCGTATGTCATTCGGAGCGACAGTGATTTCTGGGAAGTAACAATGGTGAATGTACCATCGTTGTTGTTTGCCGCCTCTTTCCATCCACCATCGTAATATTCGAGCACACCTGATTGTAGACGAATCTTCTTGCTCGATTCAATAAGCACTATTGTACCTAAAGAAGATGCTTGGGGAATCTCTTGAATCAATTGAGAAATGTCGAGTATGAGATCCCTAACGGCGGATTTGCTCACTGAACCACTCGCGCTATCTTTTCGAATGCTACCTATCATAGTGTTGAGTGCATTACGAGCCATAGCAAATGACTTTGCCTGGAGGAATGTGTAAAATTTATCAATATGCAGAATATATTGATCCAGAATCGCGTCTTCATGTATGAGACCAAGCTTCCTCATTGTCTTCATTTCATTGACGACATATGCTTGATTCAAATCTTGTTTGATACAGGTCCTTTCTGTGTCGTTGTCCGCAATAGATAGGCTTGCGGTCAACGTCATGGAAGAATCCATGAAGCCGGATGCAGAGCCGTGCCACACTCGAAGCCGGTCGTCAGAGAATATTATCGCAATGTTGACAGAGACATACGAGCTGGTTCTTCCCTGTAAAATGAACTTGTAGTCACCAGAAATGACGGGTGCAATAATCCCTTCTACCATGTCAATCGTCGTCGAATCAATATTTGATTGTCCCGTGGAGGGATCAAGGATGCCTTGAGTGGCCGTACCAATTTGGAGATTTGGGATTTGTGAAAATGTACTTCCAAGTGTTCGATCAATTCCTGTTTTACGACCCATTGGATCTATGATCAGCAAGTCGAACTTGCCGTCAGCATTTATCTGCAAAGAGGTCTGGGCGAATACCTCGTGGTTCATAAGAATGAACATTCCCAAAAACAGAATTCGGCAATTTGTATTCACTATTTTTTCCTCCTCACAATCACAATTTTGTTAACATCATATGTGTTGTCCTTATGCACATAGGAATTTAGGGTGACCTTTTTTCGAATCACGGTCCAATCTCCAGCGGGATCAATTACCGAATAGCCTCCGCTATTCTTCGATGTAATCAGAACCCAGTGTGCACCATTGTTCACCTTTGCAATCACATAGGTATCTCCGTCGAAAACCGTATTTGAAAGAGTTTGCAGTACATTTTCTGTGATGGGAAGCGGAGTCTCAAAACCATGGTCTCTAGAACTTATTGCACCACAAAGAACGTTGCCATTCCACTGACCAGTTCGTTTGTCATAATCAAAAAGGCCATTATCTGACATATATTCATTCAGGGTTTTTGGTGTTTCGTTGTTATCATAGGCTTGTAGGATCATTGCCATACAAGTGAGCGCACACCCCACCCCTCCTACTGTGACCGGATGTTCAGTACCGTCCTTATCGAATTTCACATAATGATCATAGCTATCCTCTGCCCATAGGACATTACTTTGGATATATCGGACACCGGAAGTCTCACTTGTTCTCATGAATACAGTACCATAATCAACCGACGTTTCCAATCTGTTTGTCATACTGACAAACACTCGCACACCTATAGGAAATCTCCCCGGAGGTGGAAGTGATCCACCTGTCACGACGACTCGTCCATTTTTAATGTCGCTGTATTCTGAATCGAATATCATTTCTCCTTCAACACCAGTTTGCAGATTCTTAAGCTTCACGACATTATGTCCCTCTGATCCCAGCCAGATGCTGCACTTTGTTCCTGCCGGCGGTTCTTCTTCCTTAATACGAATGATTTTCTTATGATTCTCGTCCCAGATCTTGTAAAAGGTTGTGATCTTGACGACAACCTGCTCAGTGTTTAGCATCGCGTCCAGAGAATTTGTGACCTGAATAGAATCTGCCAAACCGAATATCTGCAAAGTGCATTTCGGATCATTGCATCCGCCATTGGTTTTCAACATCCTTGCTTTTTTCTTCGCCGCTGATTGTCCAGACGATGATAATTCGATTGGCATTCCCCATATTGTAACAAAAGCACTGTCATCCATCATCGTCGTATCCGCTATGAACTTTATCGGCACTCTGACGCTGTCAAATGACTGTGCAACATCTCCATTCGCGTTCATCAGTTTTCCGTAGATGCCGCCATCAGTGATTGCGATTCCAAAGAGCTGATCGGCAGGATATGGTGCAAATGTTGTGTCGTTGATTTTCTTCATCACCGTCACGTCCACCGTATCGCCGGCGTAGATTGGGGTCTTCAGAAACTGCACCGCTGGACAATAATCATCACCCGGAATTACTTTAATTTCTCCCTCTCCGCGGACCTGCGTCATTCCCTGATACGGACACGAAGTAAGACGCCTCGCATATTGCAAATCGCCCTCACCGGTCTTAACTCCAAACAACTTAATCGTCGTTGTGTCCTTCGGCATCTTGCCATCTGCGCAAAACTTTAGCGAGTAACCAAAATGATAGTTGGGTCCCAGCGGTGCTTGAACATTATACACGGTATCACCCTGTCCATACTCATCACCGCTCTCCCGGCCATACCACATCTTTCCGTACGACAAGCTATCCATCAATCCGAATGTGAGCAGCGGACCTGTCCCGCGAGCCATCCAATCATTCTTCCAATTGATGAAGTCCACATTGATATTTGCCTCTTTTCCCCACGCAACAACCGGCGGATCACTAGTGATACGAACAGTGTACGGATGAATCCAAAATGTCTTAGAGACGCTGCATCCACCACACGATGCCGTCATTACTACTTTTGCAACACCGGAGTCCGGCGCAATGCCGTTGGCAATGACAATCGGCTCACCCAAAAGCGCAGAACATGTATTGCCGTAGACAGTGCGAGTCCAATAATCTCCAAGTGATGCATATTGCGCGCCTTCCGTAATTGCGTAGCGAACGGAATCCGTGCCCGGATAGAAGCGTCCGGTGCCGCAATTAAGCACCGGTATATACGCAGCGCCGGAATACTCTTCGTAGCTTATTTCATTGCCGGCATTCCCAGAGGGATCCAGGTCGAAGCCGGAGTAATAAGGAGTCGTGTAGGAATACATGTCGTTACCATCGTCGGACAGAGTTACCGGCTCAAGATCGCCATCCTTCACTATGACTTGAGCAGCCGCGCTACTGTGGCTGGTCCCGTTCAAATTAAGTTCATAGGTGCCCGCCATGGCGTCGTCAATAACGAGAGTTCCGGACGTGGAACCCTCCGGCAAATACTCTGCAATGTTCCTACCCGAACACGGCATGGAGAGATACAGCCAGAAGATCGGACTTTGCGGAGGCCATGTGATTGAAAATTCTATTCTTCTACTCGATCCCGAATTCTGAGCTCCCGTTGGCGCAAGAGACTTACGAGGGAAAATGTCGATATTGTCCTTGATAGTCACCTGCGAAAAAGACTGTGTTGCACAAATAAGAGGGAAAAACATCAAGAGAAGACACAAACGCCGAAGATCTCTGCGCCGCAATAATCTAACAGAGAAAAGAAGAGAAGAGAAGAGAAAACAGTACCACACACTGCGAGCGAAATTTGATTTTGCGTACTACGGTACCCCTCCAAAAAAGACTGAAGAATGACAATGCATTACGACGAAAGAAGCATACGGCTTTTTTGCGGGGAATGCAAGAGGCGAATATCATGACGAATATCTCGTCACCATGCTCCAGCGTGGTGACGGGCATGCCAACGCTCCTGCTAGGCAACGATAAGAAGCGAGTTTCCCATTTACACAAAGAATTTTACACACTCCATTCGAACGAAATCATGGCACATCCCAATGCTATCGCGGAACAACTCCACATCGCCATCTTCCGTCCCAGCATCGTCAACGTCCATCCGGACGATCCTACCGTGCATCCTGGTTCCTCCGCACGGCATTTTGCTCCGCCTATCCTGCGTCGCGTCGCCACCAAACTCCATTCCGGTCTCATCTTAGTCCATTTCGAATCGCTCAATGTTCATCCCGGTGTCGTCAATGTCCATCCGGACGATCCTGCTGTGCATCCTGGTTCTTCCGCACGGCATTTTGCTCCGCCTATCCTGCGTCGCGTCGCCACCAAACTCCATCCCGGTGTCATCTTAGTCCATTTCGAATCGCTCAATATTCATCCTAGTGTCGTCAATGTCCATCCGGGCGCCGGCTGAAAGCAATACGGTATCATCGAATCCCCTCCTGACGCCGTTGTGGTCCATCCAGGCACTGTCAAAGACGAATCGGCAGATATGTATCTCTGTCCCACCGAATCATGCTAACGCCGACAATATAGTGTGCTTGTCTCCGCATAAAAAAAGGCAGACTCGTCAAGAATCTGCCCTTCAAAGAAACATCCTTAAGGTGCTGCCGCTTATTCAGCTTTTTCCGTCACGCGCTCAGACATCAATTGATACCGTTCTCCCAGCCACGCGCCAAAGAACGTCAACAAAAATCCTTCGGCAAGACCGATGAGAAGAATTGCCAGCGATACGTCAAGGCCCAAAAGAAACTGAATGAAAACGTACTCGATCACGATAGCGATGGCGCCCGCCACAGCGGGCTCTTTGATCGTAACACCGGGTGACTTATAGCCGACCACAAATCCGGTCACCACGAAGCTGAAGGCAAACACGAATGACATGATTTGAAGATTGAGATTGTACAATTTGGGAAGGAGGAAAACAAAAAGAACATTCAGCACGAAACCAAGCACGGTGCCGACAATGACCCATTTATATTGAAAAGCCGATGGGGTTTCATTCTCCTCAAGCGTTCCCTGCAGCTTCTCGCCGATCCATCCGCCGACCAGAGAAAAGACGCAGCTAAACAGCAGCAGCAGGCCCATCATCGTCTTGTCGTGCCCGATCTCGGCATCGATAGCAATGATGATGCCGCCCATGACCAGCATGGTAATTAATCCGGCAATCATTGCCTCACGAATAGTGACGCCCGGCGAAAAATAGCCGACGATGGCGCCGATCAAAACAAAACCGGCTGTCGTCACAAGAACCTGAATTTCCAAACTGTGAAATGTGGACGATACGGACAGAAAGGATATGGTCATAAAGACGATGCCGATCACAACACCGATTGACACCCATTTCCATTGCAATGGTGCTTTGGTGTTTGCCGATTCATCAGCCATGATTGCCTCCCGAATATTATTAGTGTGATGTATGTTTGTTAAGCAACATATTTTCGATCTTGGCAGCGACCATATCGATGGCGACCAGATTGTCGCCTCCACGCGGAATGATGATATCTGCCCAGTGTTTGCTCGGTTCCACAAATTCCAGATGCATGGGCTTGACGGTCTGGATGTATTGATTCATCACAGATTCGATGGAACGCCCACGCTCCAGAATGTCCCGGCGGATGCGCCGCAATACACGCTCATCAGCATCCGTATCGACAAAGATTTTGATATCCATCAAATCGCGCAATTCCTTGTCAACGAAAATCAAAATGCCTTCGATCAGAATAATGTCCCTTGCCTCAAGTTCTCTGCTTTCCTTCAGGCGCGAATGTGTCGTAAAATTATAAATCGGCTGCTGGATCGTCCTGCGCTGTTTCAGCCCGCGAATGTGCGAGATAAGAAGTGATGTCTCGAGGGAATCCGGATGATCGAAATTGATCTTGTCAGGCGTCAATCCGTTATAGGCGGAAAGATCCTTGTAGTATGCATCGTGCTGTATGACGACCACATTTTGCTGAATGTGCAATCGTTCGAGAATCTTTTGAGTGACCGTCGTCTTGCCTGAACCGGTCCCTCCGGCAATGCCGATAACAAGCTGTTCCATTCCTGATCCTTACATTGCCCTACATTTAACCTGCAATTCGAATGAATATAGCGGAATTCGCCGGGAGAAGCAATCCGCCGCCGGAGAAATCGCCACTTCCGCCCAATTCATTCTCACCGAAAACGTCCCGCCGTACCGTAGGTTAGGCATTCTTGCCTGACCAGCTTCTGGTTCGCACATTGATTTGGACAGGCAAGAATGCTTGTCATACGTTGCGATATTTTTATCCAGAGAATGAATTAGAGCAAACGCCGCACACCACGCATAATCGCCACCGCGTTGCCGACAAGAAGCATTACAAACATCGCGGCGGCAGCTAACAAGACGGACATCCCAATTCCTTCCGGCAGCACAAAGCCCTGGGCATCCACAATTGCGGAAATCTGATTCTTAGACCAGACGAGCGCTCCCAATGACCCGCCAAAAATCAATATAATCGCCACAAGAGCGCGCCGGAAATACGTCCAAAAAAGCGTCATCCATCCGACACCAAGATGCGACAACAGTGTGATTTCCGAATCGGAACGGAGAATCATAACCTGGAAGTAGAGAACCAGCACAAACGCAGCAAGCAAGACAATCACGCCGCCTATCAACGCCGTTGCGGAAAGGGCCAGTTCCAGCAGGATCCTAACCTTCCCGCTTCGCAAGCGCTCAGCATTTGTCTGCAATGCATGTTCGCGCACAAAACGAATCAGCCGCTCGTCCGCAGGGTCTCTGGTCTTGACAATGAGCCGTGCCGGTTGATAGGTTCCCCGAACTCCATAGTTCGCATTCGCCCAGGTCATGAACGAAGTCGGAACGAGAATTGAATTTACACGGTCGCTGAAACCGACAATGTGCGCTTTCGTCACAAAAGACCTCCCCGCAGATCGTACCGTTAGGTCGAAATCCACAAGTTCAACCGATTTGCGTGAGAGCTGTGGCATATTGTGTCCCGCGGCGAATCCAAAATTATAGAGATCGATAAAATCCGCAGAGACAATGAGAGGTACGGAGGCCGATCTTGGATTCCATGTCCAATCACGCGGCGTGATATCCAGAAATGAATCGGGCACAGATTCAAAGAAAGCTTCGGATATGAGATGGAGAAACTGCATGCCAAGCAGTGCCTGAAATCTGCTTGCTTCAATCCGGCCGACGGAAAGGACGAACGGTTGCCGGCGAAGCGTATTGATCTCCGCATCGGAGAATCCGCCCTTGCCTCCGGCCAGTGCACCGATTGTCGTTACCCTCTTTGCGAGAAATATATAGTCGCCGCCAATGAGAGATGCGTTTCCCCGCACAGTCGCCTGCATGTCGCTCCAGAGCTGTACGGAGACAAGCAGCAATGTGCATCCGAGCAGCGCCCCGCCAACTGCAAATATGAAATAGCTTTTTCCTGTCTTTTTGCTGAGTGCGCGCCGCACGAGCGGCAGAAGAGTTTTCATGTTAAAGGCCCAACTCCCTTCCGCATTTCAATCCGGCAAACGGCGTGAACCCGGCAACGATCAGTCCTGCTTCTCTGCTTTCACATTCTTCATCGATCAGAGCAGCCATAGCCGCGGCATTGTCAGCGTCAAGATGACTGAACGGTTCATCCAGCAGAAGCCATTCGAACGGCTGCATCAACGAGCGGATAAGCGCAATGCGCTGCTGCTGCCCCAGCGAAAGTTGACGGCAGGGACGGTAGAGACACTCTGCCACATCCAGCCGCACGGCGTATTCTTTCAGTTTCAATTCATCGGCATACCCGGTGATCGCATTCTTCAATGCAACGTTTTCCAGCCCGGTCATTTCGGGAAAAAGCCGAAGTTCCTGGAACAGCACCGAGATACTGTCCCGCCGCACAGAGGTCCATCGTGTATGATTTCTGGAACGAATTGCCTGCTCGCCGCAAACGACCTCACCGTCATAGTCTTTGCGGACTCCATACAGGATCATTAACAGAGTAGTCTTCCCTTTACCGGATGGTGCGGAGACGAAGACGCGCTCGCCCTTATTGAAGGTCGCTTGGGTATTCCATACTTCCGAATGATGGTCCGTCAGGAACATGCGCAAAGGATGGGGAACAACATTGTGCAGTGCAATACTCATTGGAAATATCTCTCCGACAGTTGGAGTAACATTTCCGTCACTGCCTGCAAGCTATTTTTTTCTTTTGATTTCAACGTCATGTTCATTTCCACTTTTTCCGTTGCGTTGTGCCGAACTGCTGTTACGGCGATGCCGTCGATTGTATTTCCGGCAATCTCCATCATATCTTTTGTCCGATGATCGGGTACATAGGGTTCAAGAAGAGTGAGCACCCTCGATGCCCGCAGTGAGAACTTTGAAAGGCAACCTGATGAGATTGTATCAACAGATTTCCGCGCACGCTCGATCATGTTTCTTCTATTGGTGAGAAAGACAAGATCATTGTGAACTACATAGTAGAGCTCATACTCTCCAAAATGAATTTCCTGATATCCGATGGCATTTTTCGCGATGCGATGCTCCAGAAGATATTCAGATCCCTTCCGGATTGCCGCTTCATTTTTCAATCCGACACCGAGGCCGAATTGCGGGAATGGCCATACCCTGCCGCGCAGATCTTTTCCCGGTTTCACATCCGTCACTTCAAGCACAAGGTCACCCGACAAGGCGTCGAATATATCCTGCACCGAAATGTTGACGGCGTTTTGGCGCGAGCTGAATCCGGGAAGATTCTTTCTTGCAACTGCTTTTGCGTTTTCCATTGGAAGATGGAATGCAGCTACGAGTAACGAGGAATCGCTGAACACCGCCGATAGAAGCTTTCTGTCTTGCAGCCCTTCCGAAGCTGACGACGATGCCGGACTGGATATGGCAAGCGTAGATTTGAGTGTGCCTTTTTCAAAGTCGAGAGAAAACCGGAATTGCATACTGTCGACCGAAGGAAGGCCGTACTGCTCCAGAGTCTGCCGCACAGAACTCGCCAGCACCGCACCCGAACAAAATCCAGTGATATCATGCTCAGATTCAATCCACTCGTGATTATCCTGCAGCGCTTGGAAGGACTTCTCCGCGGTGGGATTCATCAGGTCATCGAGTTCGGCCGTGAGAAGCTCCCACGTCTCTCCCGGCGTCGCAAAAAGCATTCCAAAGTTCTTGTTCCATGCGAAAGCAGAAACCGCGGACAAGGGCAGCACTTGGTATGTACCTCTTTGTTCCAGCACGGAGCCTTCGGAGATGCGTGAAAGAAACTTCGCAGCTTTCTCCTGATCCCGAATACCAAACAGAATTCCGATTCCGCCTCCCGGTTCCGGCACGGCAAAGAGATATTGATTTCCGGTCAATTGGATGCCGGTTTCTCCCAACGGATCCGAGAGAAGTTCGTCCACACGCGGATAGAGCCGCAAAACTTTTCCCCTGAGTACACCGATTTGCGGATAGGCAGACAACTCCTTGAGATCACACTTGAAAGCAAGCCTTGCAATGTTTGCACGGAGAACCAGAACGGACCTTGCCGGTATCACCTGTGCATAGTGAGGAGCACGATTGGTGAGAAACCAATAGACATCCATGATCGTGCTTCTGAAGACAACCACGGACAGAAGAACGAGCGCTGCGGCGCCTGCGCTAATGATGAACCATCGTCTGTGTTTCACTGTTCTTCGCGAGATGTCTTTGTTGAAAATAATTGATTCATCCTACAAGCTGACGCAATTTTTTGATATGAGCCGGTCCCGTGCCGCAGCATCCACCGATGATGTTCACCCCAAGCGCGAGCAGCTGCTTCGCTTTGGGTTCCATCACATCCGGGGTTTCCTTGTAGACCGATTTGCCGTTCACATTTTTCGGCAAGCCGGCATTTGCTTGCGCGATAATCGGCTTTGAGGTCAACGGGCGCATGACCTTCATGATCTCAATCATCTCGTCAAATCCACGACCGCAATTTGCCCCAAGGATGTCGGCGCCGGCAGCACTCAATCGTTCCACTGCCGTGGGCACGTCGACACCCCACATCGTGTTGATGCCCGCCTCTCCTGCTTCAAAAGTCATGGTGGCAATGACGGGCAACGCCGCTGCGTCTTTTGCTGCACGCACCGCCGTTTCAGCTTCATCGATGGACATCATCGTCTCGACAAAAAAGAGATCCACTCCTGCATCTGCGAGCGCGCGTGCCTGTTCGGCGAACGCATCATAAGCGCTCACTACGGGAAGATCACCGAATGGCTCCAGCAGATCGCCGGTCGGTCCTATTGAACCGCCGACAAATTTTCCTGCAGGGCGCACGCTCAGTGCGATCTCCACCGCGGCACGGCACAGCTCATCGACCCGCTCCGAAAAACCGTGCCGGGCAAGGCGAATGCGATTGGCACCGAACGAATTTGTCTCGACAATATCCGAACCTGCAGCGTAGTAGTCAGCGTGAATCGCTTTGATAATTTCGGGATGTGTGACGTTGAATTCTTCCGGACATACACCCGTCGGCATGCCTCTTTTTTGAAGTTCTGTTCCCATTGCGCCGTCGGACAACAAAATTTTTCCACTTGCGAGAAGATCCAAGATTCTGTGCGACATGGTGTCATCCTTTTCAATTCCATGGTCTCTGCGATAATTTGCGACATCTGCGTATTCTGTGATCCATATTTTTTTCTTGCTGAGTATCTACGTTGATTGGTAATTACTCGGCGTCATCATACCCTTCTCACACTGAGCCGCTACGTTGATTGTATGAATTGTGGTATGCACTTGCTTTCTGCGTATCTGCGGTTGTCTCCATCCAGTCAGTGTGTATAAAAATCAATCATCGCATTGATCGCCCTGCTGCAGACAGGATCAAAGTCGATCAGACTCAGGGAGAACATGCGGCAATCAATAGCGGGGCGATACAATCCTTTTGAACTGTAACCGGCGCCTTCGTATGCACCGACAACCGGCGCGCCGTCCTGTACATGGAGAATCGCCTGGCCTTCTTTGATGAGGCGTTCGCGTTTCTCCGCGTATCCGGCTTCGTCGCGGCGCAGCTTGCCGCGAGCCGCCTCAATGCTGTCATACTGTTCTTTTGCCCAAGGCGTCGGCAGCGGAGTATTGGCATCCACCATATTTCCCCACTTCAACGCGGCGCGATCCGCATTGGCGGCGATGTTTGGTTCCCAAGGCTCGATTCCTTTGGGATAGAAATCGTTGTACGCTACAGACGATGAATAATATTCATCTCCGAGCCCTGCAAAAGAGTGGCCAAACTCATGCACGAAAACATAGTCAGTTTGCCAGGCAGTCTCAGGCGTTTCGCCGATCGTGAAGCAGGTTGCATACAGTCGGAAAATACCGCCGCCGCCGTACCGTTTTGCGTTCACCAGAATATAGATGGCATCGTACGGCGCGAGCGCCGCATAGTCGCGCAGAGCTTTATTCTCTTCCGTCAGCACATAGCGCGCGGAGCCGAAGGTGTTGTATGTCGTGCCAAGAGCATTTTCCGTATAGAGGTGGACGTCCGGTTGATCGATGCCGGTTTCGGGCGACTCCACTTCCACAGCCCACACATTGAATGCATTTTTCCGGTCCTTGAAGGGAGACGTGCTGAAGAGTGTGGCGGTGAAATGCTTGACATCCGCACGGAACTTGTCCATGTCTTTCTTCGCATAGCCGTCGCCGAGAATGACAAGGTCCACCTTCTCATGAGGATCGCCGTTCGCCATCACTTCATTTACCGCGGCAGACACAAGGTGCTTTTCCCGGTGAATGTCGATCGATTGCGGATCGATAATCGTGGAATATAATTCCTGAAACATCGTCTGCTTATTCCTTTTGCAAATGCTGAACTGAAATCTGTGCAAGGGAAATGGAAAGCGTGCCGTTTCCAGGATTGTCTTAAAAACACCAGCCGTCGCTTCCTCCGTTGTCTGCCATTCATTAAACATCGTCGAATATCCATGCGAATAGACGACCTGATTCGTCGTCGCATCGGTGATCTTAAAAAGATACTCACCAAGATTCATGGTATCGACAAGATTAGAAAGGCTTCCCGGCCAGATGTCCTCCTCATACATTGTATTAATCCCAAAGTGCTCTTCCAATTTTGTGCCGGAGTGATAATAATCCAAACGAAATACCGCGTCCCGGAAATGTGCCGAGAACGACGCAGGCTCTTTTGCATTTGCGCCAGTCACAAAGATCAGCAGGAAAAGTCCGATACCGATTTTTTTCATTGCGTTCCTTTCAGAAAAATTACGAGGCCGCACCTGCCAGCCGGTTTCTTCGCATACGTGAATAGACAAGAGCGCCCATGAGACTGCAGATCATGGCACCTAGTCTGATCGTTTTCTGCGGACCGAGACGATCACCCAGCATTCCAATCGCGAGACTGCCAAAAGGGAACAACCCGGTGAAGACGAGCGTGTACAGTCCCATGATGCGTCCCCGAAGATGGTCCGGAGCATTGCGCTGCAGTGTAGCATTCGCTGTCGAGAAAAATGACACCAATCCAAATCCGACGCCGACGAGGCTGAGCATTGCGAGTGCCGGCGTATTGGATAGGGTAAAACAAAACACAGCGATCACAAAGATCATGAGACCGGTATACAATAGCTTGCGTGGTTGTATTTCGCTCACCTTCGACGCGACCGTAAGAGCTCCGGCCAGTGCACCAATGCCTGTCGCACTCAGGAGACGACCTAATCCTAACGCACCCGTCTTGAGAATCCTGTCCGCAATGATGGGCAGAAGTACTGAATAGGACCATCCAAAGATGGTCACGGTTGCCACAAGAATCATAATGGCCGCAAAGATCGCATGCTGACGAATATAGGACAGCGCTTCGCGAATCTCCGAGAACATAGAGCGTGACGAAACTTCCCGGCGATTCACTCTCTCGATCTTCATAAGCAAGAGACCGGTAATCACTGCAACAAAGGAAATACCGTTCAGGAAAAAGCACCATCCGATTCCGTACGCCGCAATGACAACACCTCCGATAGCCGGCCCGATCATGCGTGCGCTGTTAAAAAGCGCTGAATTCAATGCAACCCCGTTCGGCAGATCTTCCTTCCCCACCATGTCGATGACGAAGGAAAGCCGGCTGGGCGCATCGAATGCATTTACCACACCGAGCAGCAATGCAAAGAAGCCCACCAGCAACGGCGTTGCCCAGTGTTGCCAGACGATGCACGCCAACGCAAATGCCTGAAGTGCCGCTATACTTTGCGTGAGCAGAAGAACGCGTTTTTTTTCAAATCGATCTGCCACAGCGCCACCGAGCATTGCAAACAACAGTGTTGGAATGGATCCAAGAAATCCGACGATGCCCAACCACAATGCAGAGTGCGTCAAATCGTACACGAGCCAGGATTGCGCCACCATCTGAATCCACGTTCCGGTGAGGGAAAGTAATTGTCCGGCGAAAAAAAGGCGGTAATTGCGATGGCGAAGCGAACGAAACATCTTCGAGCTACGCAGCCGGTCACTTATGAGACCGCGAGAGTTCATAATGCGGTCAGTCCCGATCTCGTTTTGATTCGCGGGCGCACGACTACCATGAAGAACGCCACGTACAACAAACCTCCGAACGCGTCGGCAAGCATGTCAAAAATATCCGCAGTACGGCCCATGACGTATAGCTGATGAAACTCATCAGAGCAGCCATATACCACGGCCGCAACGAGCGCAAGGTAGAGACTAAGCTCGGCAACAGCTTTGTTGCTCGTACTGCGAAATGCCCGGTGTGCCAGCCAACAGAAAACAAAATAGAGGCCGGCATGAACTACCTTGTCGGCGTTCGGAAAAAGTCTTACTTGGGGAAAGTCGCGGCCCGGGATAGAAGACAGAAAAAATATGAAGCAACACCAGAGAATCACCGGGAGTCGATTTTTGGCAAATGGATGGTTTTTGTTAGACATTTTCTTTCTATTCGATACGATAATAACTCAGATTACTCAGAAAAACACAGAATGAACACAGATTAGACCACCTAACGCCAGCGTAGCCGCAACCAAATGTGTGAATGCGAAATCCGAAAGAACTCAACGCAAAGTCGCAAAGGGCGCCAAGGAAGAGGGAAAGAAATTGCGATAGCTGCCTTTGCGTATCTGCGTTATGTTTTTGATTCTAATGTCTGCGATGGCAAATCATTTGTGCTTTTTTGCAAAGATTCTATTTTTAAGAGACTAACCACTTTGAGATCACCTTAGAGTGACAGGATGGCGCTCGGCAATTGCTTCACTATGTCACTTGCCATTGTGCTTCGTTCACCGAGTGCTTCTGTCGCAAAGTCCCCCGCCCGTCCATGAATATACGTCCCAACGATGGCGGCCCAAAACGCATCGACGCGCTGCGACAATAAAGCCCCAATTATCCCGGAGAGAACATCCCCTGCACCGGCCGTTGCCATCCCGGGATTGCCCGTCGTGTTTACAGCGACTCTTCCATCCGGTGACGCGATGATGGTGGAGGCACCTTTCAGCACAAGTACCACGCCGTGGTGTTTCGAAAACTTTTGCGCCAGAGAAAGTCCATCTTCCTCGACATCTTTGACCGGGAGATTGAGCAGCCGCGCAAATTCCCCTGCATGCGGGGTGAGAACGATATTCCTTGATTTCGTTTTTCTCAACAATGCCGTGAGTCCTGCAAAAGCATTTAGTCCGTCTGCATCCAACAGGATCGGAAGGTTGGTCTCCGACACAACACGTCGAATCAGCGACGCCGTTTCCTTATTGCGGCCGAGACCGGGACCAATCACGAGAGCATCCGCCCAACGCAATTTTTCAAAGATCATTTTCCCCGCAGACGCCGCAACTGTTCCGTCTACGGTCGCATCCAGTGAAAGCGGCATCACCTCCAGCGTTCGCCGGGCGACAGTGGAAAATTCCGTTGCGGGAATTCCCAGAACAACCGCTCCTGCTCCGGCTTTCATGGCAGCCCGCGATGTGAGCAGGGCCGCGCCGGTGAACCTGCGGGAACCGGCAAGCGCAAAAATTTTTCCCACGGAATATTTATGCGCGGTTGCCGGTCGGACAGGAAGGTGCTCAATAATGTCCTGCCGCTCCGCCGCAAAAATGTCGTCTCCCACCGACAGTATCAGTTCTTCAGGGACGTGAATGTCGGCGACGAGCACTTCACCGCAATATTCTCTGCCGCTTCCGAGCAGAAGTCCCGGCTTAAGCGCCGCCATGGTAACGGTCACATCAGCTTTCACCGTGCAAGGGGCGGATTTTCCGGTTGTCGCATCTAGACCTGAAGGAATATCAACAGCAATCACCAGCGCCGGCGATGTGTTCATCCATCGGACAATCGATTGGAGTGTTCCCCGGATCTCGCCATGGAACGACGTCCCGAAAATAGCATCAATAATAGAGTCGTAGGATCGTTTCCGCACAGATGCAAATTTCGAAATAGGAATCAGACGAAGGGCTGGGTGACCGGCAGTTGCGATCATCTCATACGCCTGCAGCGCATCGTCACGCAGCGAATCAGCACCGGCGGTTAGCAGTACGTCCACCATTGCACCACGGTGTGCCGCATGCCTTGCTGCAACAAAGCCGTCACCGCCATTGTTTCCCTTGCCCGCAACGATGAGGATGCGTTTCCCTTCGAGACCGTCCAATTTTGATGCTGCCACATCGACAACGCTCCGCCCCGCATTCTCCATCAGTATGACAGAAGGAATTGCATATCGCCGCGTTGCGAGTCCATCAACGCGATGCATGGAAGTGGCATTCAGCATTTTCAACATATTTCCTCCAACAATAGAAAAACCGTCCGTAGAACGCTGTTGCATCTGGACGGTTTCCTCAAATTGTCCCCGTTAGAAAAACAGCCGAGTAATATCGAGCACAAACGACGGGAAGAGGCCGAGGAACAGAACACCGGCCGCGGCAAAAATAATTGCACCCATCATTCGTTTCGACGTACCAATCGGCTCTGTCTCTGCCGGTTCTTTGAAATACATATAGACGACAACCCGCAAGTAATAATATGCGGAGAGCAGACTTGCGACAACACCCAGAATTGCAAGCCATGTCTGGTGCGACTCCACTGCGCCGGCAAAGAGATAATATTTTCCAATGAATCCCGAGAACGGCGGGATGCCGGTAAGCGAAAACAGAAAAATAGACAGAAGCGCCGCTGTGACGGGATTTCTCGCGGCAAGTCCGGCGTAGTCCTGATATGTGAGATTCTTCTCCCCTTCCCGTTCCAACATTGCGATCACTCCAAAAGCTCCGAGATTCGTCAGCGCGTACGAGACGAGATAGAACAAGATCCCCTGCAATCCCAACGATTCCGCCGGCCTCGCAGAAGCAAGTCCAACCAACATGTATCCGGCGTGCGTGATGCTGGAGTACGCAAGCATGCGTTTGAGATTTGTTTGCGCCAATCCAAAAATATTCCCCACCACCATTGATGCCGCAGCGAGGACCGCTATGACCTGGATCAATCGCTCGACACCGCCCGAAATCGGAATTCTAAAAAGCAGAATCATGGCCGCAAATGCCGCAGCCTTTCCTCCGGTGGACATCAATCCTGCTACAGGCGTCGGCGAACCTTCATAGACATCCGGCACCCACATGTGGAACGGCACAGCCGCCACTTTGAATGCGAAACCGACCAGCAGCAAACCTAGTCCTGCAATCATCCAAGGATTCATCACCGCGATAGGGAAAATCATCACGATCCGGATGAGATTTGTCGACCGGGCCGCACCGTACACCAACGCAATACCGTAGAGAAGGAATCCTGTCGCAAACGCGCCGAGAAGAAAATATTTCAGCGCCGCTTCATTTGAACGGACGTTTGTTCTCCAAATTCCTGCAAGCACATAAAATGACACAGACATTAATTCCAGGCCGAGGAACATGACGATAAGATCCGCTGCACTTCCCATCAGCATCATACCGGTCACGGCGAACAGCACGAGAACGTAGAATTCCGCATGATGCAAATGCATTTTCTGCAAGTACGGTTCTGCCAGCACGATCGTCAAAAAACCGATTAACAAGAAAAGCATTTCAAAGAAACTTGCATAGCCGCCGACGAGAATCATGTCGGAGAAAGCCGTCTTCATCTCCGCAGAGACCTCCAGAGCAAACCAAGCACTCGTCAGGATACCGATGAGACTTAAAAAGTATACGATACGCTCAGCTCGGTGAAATGTGGCCTTCACCACGAGGCCGATCAGTGCCGTTCCCGCCACCGTGAGGATCGGCGACACCTCCCACAACTCCCGATACTGAAAATCCATATTCTCTTCCTCGCCAAACCATATTCTAAAAAAACAGCCGCTTGGCATTTTGGTGAAGATGTCATTCCCGCGTGCTTCTGGCGGAAATCCACGTTTCTTTTCTGGATGCCCGACAAAAGCGTTCGGGCATGACAGGAAACTCGTGAAGTGATTACCTAAAAAATAGAAACCAGACGATGGCGTACACTGGCAGCAGATACGCGAACGTGAATCGAACGATGTATCCTAAAAATGACGGCATCGCGACGCCCGAATGTTCCGCGATAGACTTTACCATAAAATTCGGACCGTTGCCGATGTACGTGCACGCACCGAAAAACACAGATCCGAGCGACACCGCTTGAATATACTGCCAATGGTCGCTCAAAAATTTTGCCATGTGCGCTGGATTCTCGACCACCATCCCGTGAAGACCGAACGCTGCAGCGAGAAAATTCAGATAGGTCGGCGCATTATCGAGAAACGATGACAGCAATCCGCTGCCCCAATAATACTGTCCGGGCGTTTCCAGCCCGAGCATACGGCTGTTGAGCGTCAGCCAATCCAGTGCGGGAATCATAGTTGCAAAAATTCCCGCAAACAAAATGGTTACTTCTTTGATCGGCTCGAAATTGAATTCATTTTTCTCATGAACACTCTTCTTGGTCGTGTAATACGAACCGACTGCAGCAAGCACCATAACCACCTCCCGGGCACCGAAGGGATGCTCGATGAAAACCGCCGCAAGTATGGCAATAAGAAATCCGAGGTTGGGCACTCCTTCGACACGGGGTTCCTCTCCCGTCCGCTCAACTGCCTTCTGCGTTTGCTCGCTCAAATGACGGAATTGACGATAATCAAGAATGGCAAACATGCTTAGCAATGACACAACGGCAAATAACCATGGCAGCCAGGTTTTTTCCCCTATCCAGAAAAACGGTATGCCCTTAAGGTATCCGAGAAAAAGCGGCGGATCACCGATGGGAGTCAGCGCACCGCCAACGTTGCTGACAATGAAGATAAAGAACACAATGTGGTGTGCCTTGATACGATATTTATTGACCCGCAAATACGGACGGATCAACAGCATCGAAGCACCGGTAGTGCCGACGATATTCGCAATCACCGCACCGAATGCAAGCAACAGTACATTGCCGAGAGGCGTTGCGCGCCCGCGGATCTTAAAATGAATTCCGCCCGATACAACAAACAGCGAACTGATCAAAACGATGAAACTTACATACTCCTGTCCTGTCTCCAGAAGCCGCGGCACGTTGTGCAATGCCAACGTGTAGTAAAGAACAATCAATGCCCCCAGGGAAAACGAAACAGCCGGATAGTTTTTCTCCCACCACTTTTTTTGAAAGAACGGCATCACTGCGATGGCTGCCAGTAACAGAACAAACGGCAGAATCATCACAGGCGACACCGGAAGAATATGTACCTCGTCCTGCGCTCCTACGGGGAGTGTCGCCGCACCGGTAAGGAGCAACAACTGCCAACAGCGTTTCCACCAGACGGAAAGCAGACGGATCATTTGGTCTCTGCAGGCTTGGGTGCGATGTCACCGTTTCTTGTTTGCTCCAGCATCCTGACCAGTTTCGTCGTGGACGCTGCGGACGGACGCAGGAATGTTGAGGGATAAACACCGATCCACACGATGAAAAGAATAATCGGAATAAGCAGACCGATTTCACGCGCGGAGAGATCGGCGAGTCCCTGATTTGCCGGATTCTTCAACGTTCCAAACATCACCCGCTGGAACATCCAGAGCATATACACTGCGGCAAAGATCACACCGGTTGCGGCAACAATCGTGTACACCGGCGTCGCAAGAAACGTAGACTTGAAGGAACCGAAAAGAATTAGAAATTCGCCGATGAAACCATTCAGTCCGGGAAGTCCAATGGACGACAACATGGTAATCATAAAAAATGCAGCGAAGACCGGCATCTGCTTTGCCAATCCTCCAAACTCGGAAATTTCCCGCGTATGCCGCCGGTCGTAGATCATGCCGACGATAAGGAAGAGCGCTCCGGTGGAAAGCCCATGATTGATCATCTGCAGAATGCCGCCTTGAATTCCCTCTTCCGTCATTGAAAATATTCCGAGCACAACAAATCCGAGATGGCTCACCGAAGAATAGGCTACGAGTTTCTTAATGTCCGTCTGCACCATGGCCACCAGCGCACCATAGATGATGCCGATGACTGCAAGCGTACACATCAGCGGTGTGAACTGGAATGACGCATAGGGAAAAAGCGGCAGGCAGAAGCGCAGCAGTCCGTACGTTCCCATCTTCAGAAGAACACCGGCAAGAATCACGCTGCCTGCGGTCGGAGCCTGCACGTGTGCATCTGGCAGCCACGTATGAAATGGAAAGAGCGGCACCTTAATCGCAAACGATAAAGCGAAAGCGGCGAACATCCACATCTGCAACGTGGAGGGAATTTCGGGAGCAATGAGCGACAGCTTGCGGAGATCCGTAGTGAAAAACCCGCCCGGAATTGTCGAAGCATAATATGCCAGCGAGATGATCGCCACCAACATGAGCAAACTTCCCGCCATCGTATACAGGAAAAATTTTACTGCAGCATAGATTCTATCCTTGCCGCCCCAGATGCCGATGATGAAGTACATTGGAATCAGCATTGCTTCCCAGAACACATAAAACAGGAAGAGATCGACGGCGATGAACACACCGATCATCCCCACTTCGAGCAGCAGCATGAAACCGATGAAGGACTTCAACCGTTCGGTAATAGAATTCCAGGATGCAATGAGCGCCAAGGGCATGAGGAACGTTGTCAGCAAAACAAGCAGGAGGGACAATCCGTCAATTCCCACAACATAATTCATGTCCAGGCTGTGAATCCAGGGAATCTGCTCGACGAACTGCATTTCAGCAGATGACGAATCAAATCCATAATAGAGAGCGATGGAAAGAATGAATGTCACCAGCGACGATCCGACTCCGATCGCTTTGAGGATCGATTCCTTCCCTTTCGGCGCCAATGCCAGGAGGAGAATTCCCAAAAACGGTGAGAAGAGAACGTATGAGAGCATAGCCTGAAGTCCCGTTATTCGAAATCGGATTAGCGCACGAACAGCCAAGAAATAACGAACAAAATGCCGACGACAAAGATGATCGCATAACTTTGCGTGACACCCGTCTGGATCCGGCGAAGAATTTCCGCCGTGAAGCCCGAGGCCTTTGCTGCAAAGTTAATCGTTCCATCAATGACACGGACATCGACGATGTTCCAGAGCAGCTTCTCTGACGTTTTTTTGATCGGCATCACGATCGTTGCATCGTACACTTCATCCACATAATATTTGTTGAAGAGAAGGCGATAGAGGGGTGCGAAGCGCCGTGTCGCCGCTTCTGCGAGTTCCGTCCGGCGGAGATACACATAGCGAGCTGCCAGAATGCCCCCTATCGCAATCGAGAGAGAAACAATCATCAACAAATACTCCATCGCGACAGATTCCGAGACCGGTAGTGCGAGTTTTACATTTGCCTGTTCGAACACCGGCTCCAGAAAATGCTCAAACTGATTGCCGCCGCCAAGGATGGCGGGTATGCCGATACATCCACCGACGATCGACAGCACGGCAAGAACAATCAGCGGGAGCGTCATTGTCTTTGGAGCTTCATGCGGATGCAAACGATGTTCGTCGTAGCGCGGGGAGCCATCAAACGTGAGACTCACCAGTCGGAACATGTAGAATGCTGTCAGCAAGGCGCCGCAGAGCCCCATGAACCAAAGGATGTACGATCCGCTGCTGAAAGCTTTCCAGAGAATTTCATCTTTGCTGAAGAAACCTGAGAATGGGAATATCCCGGAAATTGCAATCGCACCCACAAGGAATGTCCAATATGTTGTCGGCATCGCCTTCTTCAGGCCGCCCATCCTTTGGATGTCCTGCTCCTCATGCATGGCATGAATCACCGCACCCGATCCAAGGAACAAGAGGGCTTTGAAAAACGCATGCGTCATTACATGAAACAAGCCCGAAGCAAATGCACCGACGCCCAGCGCGAGAAACATATATCCCAATTGACTGATCGTGGAATACGCCAGAATTTTTTTGATATCGTTTTGTACAAGGCCGATCGTCGCCGCAAAAAGAGCCGTCAGGGCGCCAATGATCGCCATCATCTGCAAAGTCACCGGCGAGAGTGCGAACAGGATGGAACTGCGTGCAACCATGTAGACGCCAGCCGTCACCATCGTCGCAGCATGTATGAGCGCGCTCACCGGTGTCGGGCCAGCCATTGCGTCGGGAAGCCAAATAAACAACGGAATCTGCGCGGACTTTCCCGTTGCGCCCAGAAATAGAAGCAGCGTAATCCACATCACAGTTGTGTCCCCCACCGGAAGAACGCGGGCCTGTGTGAAGACATCGCTGAAAGTGAGTGAACCGAATGTCGACATCATGAGAAACATTGCAAGAAGAAAACCAAAATCGCCGACACGGTTAACGATGAATGCTTTCTTCGCCGCATCGCCTGTCGTTCCCTTTTCAAAATTCTTTTCGTACCAGAAGCCGATCAACAGATACGAACAGAGGCCCACGCCCTCCCAGCCAAGAAACATCAGCACATAGTTGTTCGCAAGGACGAGAGTGAGCATGGCGAAGATAAAAAGATTCAGATAGGCAAAGAATCTCCAGAAACCGCGGTCTCCATGCATATAGCCGATGGAGTAGACGTGAATCAGGCTGCCGACGCCGGTCACGATGAGCGTCATCAGGATTGACAACTGATCCACCTGATAGGCAACATCGATCGAAAGCTTGCCGGCAGTAATCCATGAGAAAAGACGAACGATGTGTGATCGTTCCTCGACCGGAGTGCCGAGCATCTCGATAAATATTCCCACCGCAATGACGAAGGGAATCACGACAACGAGTGAACCGATTGTGCCGATCAGTTTTTCGGATTTGACCTTCGCTCCTACCAAGCCGAGGAAAAGAAATCCTGCCAGCGGAAGCAACGGGATGAGACTGACGTAGGTTACCATAGTGGAGGGAGCACTCTTACCATTTTAGAATATTGATATCGTCGATATTGACCGTCTGCTTGTTCCGGAAGAGCGAGATGACGATGGCCAAACCCACCGCGGCTTCTGCCGCAGCAACGACCATCACAAAGAATACAAGGATCTGTCCTCCCGGGTCTCCGAAATATGCCGAAAACGTGATGAGCGTGAGGTTCACGGAATTGAGCATCAATTCAATGCACATGAAGACGACGATGGCATTCCGGCGCACCAACACACCGACGACACCCGCACAGAACATAAATGCGGAAAGAAGGAGGTAATACTCGATAGGGATCATTCTGGTATCTTCTTTTTTGCGAGCATGACTGCGCCGACAATCGCCGCCAGCAGCAGAAGCGACGTGATTTCGAAGGGAAAGAGATATGTCGTGTACATTACTTTCCCGAGAAATTCGACCGTGCCGATGTCTTGCGCATTTGGCGCCAGCGGCATCAACGGCATGCGCCCCTTCATACCCAGGATGTAGAACAATTCTGTGAATAATGCCAGGCTGCAGCCGATACCGATGTAGGTCTTGAAGGAAAGGACTTCGCGCAGGCGTCGGCCGTCACCGAGATTCAGCAACATGATCACAAAGAGCACCAGCACCATGATGGCTCCGGCATAGACGATAATATGCACCATCGCGATGAATTGCGCGCGCAAGGTCAAATACAGACCGCCGAGTGAGAAGAAATTGAGAATGAGAAAAAGTGCAGAATTCACGGGATTCCGCTGCAGAAGCATCAACACAGCCGACGAGGCCGCTACGGCGGCAAGAAAGAAGAAGACAACTTGTTCAAAAATCATAGGCTTTGCTGCGATTTGCACTGAGTGAAATGATAAATATAATCACTGAGGGTTGGATTCCCTCTACGATGTCGTAGACCCGCCGCTTGCGGCGTTATGTCATTCCCTCATACTTTTAGCGGGAATCTATTCGATGGATGCCCGACAAAATCATTCGGGCATGACAGATACCTCGCGGTTGCCGCGAGGATATTCATTTTGCATCTGCATGCCGTCCCTGCCAAATCAAAAAAAATATACGAAGTCTCACTTCCAGAATCAATCGACGACTTGCATCCCTACTTGCTGATAACAAACGTGAACACCGAGCCCTTTCCCGGTTCACTTTTGACCGTAACGAAAGAACGGTGTGCTTCCAGGATGTGCTTCACGATGGCAAGCCCAAGTCCCGTCCCTCCACCAGTGCGCGCCCTATCTTTGTCCACTCGGTAAAAGCGTTCAAAGATCCTCGACAAGTGTTCTTCCGGAATCCCTATCCCTTCATCCTGAACCGAAATCTCCACAGATCCCTCGCGCTCGGAGGCAACGACTTTGACCGTTTTCCCTTCGTCCGAGTAGCGGATTGCATTTTCGACCAGATTCGCGATCACTTGGCGCAAACGGTCGCGATCGCCATAGACTTCCGTTCTTTCTTTAAGCGACATTTCGAGAGCGAGGGAAATACCCATGGCTTCCGCCTGCGGTTCCAGTTCGCTGACCGATGACTTGAGAAATTCCGCGGCATCAAAGTACCGAAATCGCAGTTTCATCTCACCTGATTCTATCCGCGAGATATCGGTGAGATCGTTGAGAAGAATGCTGAGGCGGTCTGAGTTCCGAAGCGCCTTCTCGAGGAATTCCCTGTTCACACCCGGATCATCGATGGCACCGTTGAGAAGCGTTTCAATGAGCCCTTGCATGGAAAAGATCGGAGTGCGCAATTCATGGGACACGTTGCCGAGAAATTCACTCCGCACTCTCTCCAGCTTTTTCAGATGGACAAGGTCTGTTTCCAATGTTTCGAGCATGGCATTTATCTCGCTGCCACACCGGCCGATGTCATCGCTGCCCGTATATTCAACGCGCCGGGACAAATCACCGGAACGCACCGCATGCGCCACTTCGCGAAGATTCCGGATTGCCGCCGACGTTCGCCGGTCGATGAAAACATCCAACAACACGAGCGCCGCAAAGGCAGCCATACCGGTCAAAAATAACCATAGGCGCTGCGATTGAGACAGAGGAAGAGACCCGTGCACATCAAACACCGCTATCATCCCGACGCCCAGTGCAACCACACCGAGCAAGAGCAACATCAGAATTTTCAACCCTTGAACAGTAACTCTCATACATCATCCCTCAAACGATAGCCGACACCCTTAAGTGTCTCAATGTACTCGGCGTATTCACCCAATTTTTCCCGGATCTTGCGCACATGCACATCCACCGTTCGATCAACCACATACACATCCGAGCCCCAAACTTGATGCAGGAGCGTTTCGCGTGAAATGACTTTGCCCGGATTCTGAAAAAAGAAATGGAGCACGTCAAATTCTTTTTTTGGGAATTGAACGGATGCACCGTCAATGAGAACCTGGCGTTCGTCCACTACGATCGTCACACTGCCCACCGTAAGCCGATTTCTTTCCGTGACCGTTGCTGCAGTTCCCGCCGGCTGCTTTCGAAGAAGGTTTTTAATGCGTGCGATAAGCTTGGGAATGCTGATCGGTTTCACCACATAATCGTTGGCACCCAATTCCAGTCCAAGCACTTCATCGAGCTCGCTGCTCTTCGCTGTCAGAAACATCACGGGAATGGATTCCGTTGCTGGATTTTTTTTCAGCGCCCGCAGTACCTCATGGCCGTTCATCTCGGGCATCATAACATCGAGCAGAATGAGTTGAGGACCGCGGAGCGCCTTCGCAAGCGCGTTGGCCCCGTTCGATGCCGTCTGAACGCTGTATCCTTCCTTCTCGAGATTGTATTTCAGAAAGTCGAGCACATCCTGCTCATCATCGGCGACGAGAATCTGCTGTTTCATGCAACGTCCTTTTCATAGAGTATCGAGTGAAGTATCGGCATCAGTGCGTTTCGTGTTGCTTCAGCAAATGAATCCTCCCGGGTGACAAGATCTTTCGTCAGCACTCCCCATGTTCCCTGCCTGCTCCGGACATCATGCTCGTCGGCAAAGCGGTCGATCACCACACCGAGTTCATTTCCCTTCTCGAAAATTTCTTTTATGAAGGAAGCGGGAATTTCGACGGCACCCGAACTTCCAAAATGCATCTCGCTGCCATCGAAGATACAGACCCAACTCTGCAGAAATGCCGCTGAGGAATTGCGCCACACCCCTCCTTCCGCACCGGCTGCAACGATTCTTTCATCTTCAGGAATCTCCGGCTTCGTCGATTCATAGATCGACCTCGCGCGTGTTGCGGCTCCCGCCATCAATTCTTCGATTGACTGCGGTGTTGCTGTGACACCGCTTTCTGTTTCCCGGGCTTCAAATTTCAGCGATTCTGTCGGAATTAAAAAATGGCGCATGGCTTCTTCGAATCCTTGCTTGATGCCGTTGATTTTCGGGAGCCGCCGAGTGGCGAGGAGGACGCGCATACTATTTCTTTCCAATCTTCTTGGATTTGCGTGCAAGCTTTTTTAACTCCGGCGGCACCGGAAAGAGCTTGCTGAGTGTTGTAATTCTCTTGCCACCGCCAGCCGTTGTCAGAATAATCTCAATGTCCGGATTGAATTCGGAGAGAACCTGCCGGCACGCACCGCAGGGAGTGATGAATCCCGCATCGTCCGAGGTAATCGCAATCGCGCGGTACCGCTTCCTCCCTTTGGCAACAGCCTGGAACACTGCGTTCCGTTCCGCACAAATCGTGAGAGAATAGGAGGAATTCTCAACATTGCATCCATGAAAGATCTCTCCTTCTTCCGTCATCAAGGCAGCACCAACACGAAAATTCGAATATGGAGCGTACGCACTTTCCTTTGCCAGATTTGCCGTCGCAATCAACAGTGCCTGTTCCTCTTTAATTGTGCTCACGCTTCCTCCTTTTTGTCGTTGTTGACTCCTGTCTCATTGGCTCCGGGCACGGTACACTGACACATCGCCCGTAAGAAATCCCACGGATAGAGGCCGGTGTCGTGTCCATCCTTCCATGTGATCTGAATCGCATACGTTCCCACCGGCTGAATGCTTGCTACATCATAGCGTCCGGGAAGGATCAGTTGTTCCTGCGGCTCATAGGTATGCAGCAGTACGGTTTCTCCCTGGCATGCAGCGCAGGGACAAGTATCGCGAAGCCGCTTGAGCGGCAGCGGCGCAATGAGTCCGTCGTCCCAGGTAAACGTAAGACTTGCACTGTCATTCTGTTTTATTGCTGTGACACGCATTCGGCAAAAACCTTTCGCAAGTATGCAGCCCACAAAGTGTAGCCATCTTCCGTCAGATGAAGACCATCCTCGCTCAGCGTCTCTGGAATACATCCGTCAGGTCCGGCAAAAGTCGGCGTCAGATCCAGATAGTCTGCACCGTGCTTCTTTGCCACCGCTTCTATCATGCTATTGAGCAAGCGGATTCTCGGAATGGGCCTGTTCTCGAGTCCGCGAGTCGGCAAAATCGATTGCACCGTTATTTTTGTTGATGGAATCTGTTGCTTCAGATTCTTCAGAATTTTTTCATAGTTCTCAATGATCTTCTCGTTCGTGAACAAACCGGCCATATCGTTGATGCCAATCAGAATGAAAAGAAATTCGGTGCGGAAATTTGCGACATCTTTCGTCAATCGGCAATGATCGAATCTGTGTTGTCACCCGAAATTCCCTTGTTCACCACATCGAGATCCGGGAAGTACTTCGAAACATCAAATCCGGCGGTAATGGAATCGCCCAACATCATGATCATGCGATCCTCCTCGCCATCTCGCGCGGTTCCTGTACGTAGAAATAGATCCAGAAAAAAGCCGCAGCGGAAAGAAGCGCAGCGAGGATGAAAACGGAGGCATATCCAAACCATCGTGCAACCCCACCAAAGAGAACTCCAACAAACACGGCAGGAGCAGTGATCGTATTCACGAAAGCGACGTAGATCGGGCGCTCCGCTTCGGCAGAGAGCTCGGCCAGCAGCGACAACCGCGAGATTCCTTGCAATGTTGTCGTACACGCCATGAAAAAGAAGACCAGGCCATACAGCAAAATATTGGATGCAATAATAGCCATGAGACTCGCCGCGGCAGAACATCCTGCAAGAATCAACCAATTGACCCTGTGACCAAAGTGATCCGCCAAGAAGCCAAAGACAACATTTCCCAATACCATGCTCGACATGACGAGCATCGTGAACGTCCCTGCATAGGATGCGGGAAGTGAAAATTTTTCCAGCGCATAGACGGCATAGAATGCCGCAGCCGTCATCGACATCAATATCAAGACGTCCGCAATAATGACGTCACGAATCCGGCGGTCTGTTGTTAGTATTTTCCTGGCATTGATGACAAGTCCATGTGTCATGGGCACAAATTCTTTAGACTGCGGCTCACGAAGCGTGCGCAGACACATGAACGAAAGCATAGCAAAAATAAATGCAAGCGCAAAGAGGACGGCAAAATTAACGGGTGTCTGGATGGTGGCAAGGATGACCGCAACCAGCGATCCCCCAAGAACCCCGAATGCTGAACTGAGAATTTGACGCAGAGCAATCAACCGTCCACGAATCTTCACCGGTGTTGTCTTTGTGAAGACCTGAAACCAAGGGGGCGATGCCATGCTATTAGATACTGCCGAGAGGAAAATCATTACCAGCAAGGCAAGGACGATCCAGGAAGATCGAAGGCGGGCGGAAGCGGCAAGCGTGAAGATCGCGATTGCTAAAAAAGAAAGCCGATGCAAGAGACCATATCGAAGCATGAAGGATTTTGCCTGCGTTCCCCGGTGAGTCAAGCGGATAAAAAGCGCCTGGGGCAGATTCACGCCGAGCCACCAAAGAACCGGCACGCTTGAAATCGCAACGCTATTACCCCCCACCTGCTGAATAAAGACCGGCATAATTGTGTTGACGGAAATCAGACTCATGGCGAAGCCAAAAAGCGAACCGTCCAGGATATGGGCACGAAGATTTCGTTGCAGATCCTCTACTTGAAGGTTTTGATATTTCGACAATTGAAAGAATTTTGCAAGCATGTTCTTCAAAATAGCATAGTTTCGCAAAAATAACAACTCCAGAAATTTGATCGAAAAGCATCACCACTGCTCAACGGATTATCTTGGCAGAGCTTGGCTTTGCTGCAAAGACATCATGGGAAGCTAAACTTTTCCCTTTTGACTTTTGCTTTTTGCCTTTGTTTGCCTCCTGTCTCATTTTTTAGTACTTTATCACACTTCACCATCACAGTCAGGTAGAACTATGGACCTCTTCAACCAGTTAGCTCAAGATAATCACGAACAGATTGTTGTATGTTCCGATAAAAACTCAGGTCTCCGCGCCATTATCGCCATCCACAGTACCACACTCGGCCCCGCACTTGGCGGCACTCGTATGTGGACCTATGCTACCGACGAGGAAGCCCTGCGTGATGCACTCCGCCTTTCCAAGGGAATGACGTACAAAAACGCCATCGCCGGATTGAACCATGGCGGCGGCAAAGCTGTCATCATCGGCGATTCCAAAAAGGAGAAGACGGAGCTCATGTTCCGCGCATTCGGGCGCTTTGTTGACGGCCTGAATGGACGCTACATTACAGCCGAGGATGTCGGCATGGATGTTCGCGATATGGAATTCATCCGGATGGAAACGAAATACGTCACCGGCGTCTCCCCCGCGCTCGGCGGCAGCGGCGATCCGTCGCCTGTCACCGCCTTCGGCGTCTATTCGGGAATGAAAGCCGCCGTGCACGAAGTGACCGGAAGTGATTCTCTCAAAGGAAAAAAGATCGCAGTCCAGGGCGCCGGCCATGTCGCGCACTATCTCTGCAAATATCTGGCCAAAGAAGGTGCAAAATTATTTGTCTCCGACCTCTTTGAGGACAAGGCGCTCGCTCTGGCCAAAGAAGTGAAGGCAAAGTTTGTGAAAGCCGACGCGATCTATGATGTCGATGCAGACGTCTTTGCTCCCTGCGCTCTCGGCGCGATCCTGAATGATTCCACGATTCCCAGGTTGAAGTGCAAAGTGATTGCCGGCGGCGCCAACAACCAATTGCTTGATCAGGACAAACATGGCAGGATGTTGATCGACCGGAAGATTCTCTATGCGCCGGATTATGCCATCAACTGCGGCGGCGTCATGAATGTCGGCGCGGAACTCAGCGGTTATGACCAGGCGCGCGTCATGAAGCAGGCGGAAGGAATTTACGACATTCTCAAGCAGGTGTTTGCGATGGCGAAGCGCGAAAAGATCCCTACCTATGAGGCATCCAACAGGATTGCAGAGGAGAGAATTCGACGTATCGGTGCCATTCAGCATTTGTACAGCGGAACGTCGAATCTGTCCGGCCGCCTCGGCGAACTGAGTGCGAGAGGACATGCGTGACCACAATCCCGCAACCACAGAAGCGCAGAGCGCTGCGTGAAAAAGTCATGCAGGCGCTTTACGCTCACGAGCTTTCCAAAGATCCTGTCGCTCATATTGTAGCAACGCTGTTTGAGGATCTGCCTGAAGATTCACCAGACCGCGCATTTGCGGAACGGCTCTTCTCCATGGCAGTGGAACATCAAACTGCGATTGACACAATTATCCGGAAGCGTGCAGCAAACTGGGATTTCGACCGCATTGCCCTGATCGATAAGTTACTTTTGAGAATGGGAATCTGCGAGCTCCAGTATTTCGACGACATCCCGCCCAAGGTCACCATTAATGAGGCGATTGAAATTTCCAAACGGTTCAGCACGGAAAAGAGCGGCCAGTTTCTCAACGGTATTCTCGATCACATCCTGCAGGACATGAAGAAGGACGGCTCCCTCCACAAGACCGGCCGCGGACTTCTCGATCTTGCCGAAGGCCATAGGAAGAAGGGGCCGAAATCGTAACATGAGAGCCGCCTCATCCCCCCGCTTTCAGATTTTTGTCTGGATGCTCTTTGATTTTGCGAACACATCGTTCTCGGTCATGATCGTCGCGGTGGGATACTCCCTCTACTTCAAGGACATCGTCGCAGGCGGAAGCGGACGCGGTGATTTTCTCTGGGGGCTTGCGGTCAGTATCTCGATGCTATTGACGGCGTTGATCGCGCCGGTGCTCGGAGCGGCAGCCGATTTCTCCAGCCGGAGAAAACGATTCCTCTTCGGATTCACCATCATCAGCATTCTCTGCACTGCACTCCTTGCCTTCGTCCACGAGGGAATGATCATCACCGGCATGCTATTGTTCATCCTGGCCAATGTCGGCTTTGAGGGCGGGATTGTTTTCTACGACGCATTTCTTCCCGGATTGACAACGGAACGAAGTTACGGGCGCGTTTCGGGCTACGGCTTCGCGATGGGCTATTTGGGATCGCTCACGACTCTGCTGGTTGCAATGCCGCTGTATGCCGACGGCTTCATTCCGTCGAATCTCGGGAACGTCCGTTTCAGTTTCATTATTGCGGCGGTCATTTTTTTCATTTTCTCCGCTCCTCTGTTCTTTTTTCTGCGCGATCATAAAAAGAATTTTGAGAAACGGACATCCTACATCAAAGCAGGATGGGAGCGAGTCAGCGGAACACTACATCATCTGCGGAACTACAGACAAACGGGGCGGTTTCTTCTGGCATTCTTCATCTACAATGACGGTATCCTCACGGTGATTTCTTTCGCATCGATCTTTGCGCAACAATCGCTCTCCTTTTCGCTGAAAGAGATCCTTCTCCTCTTCGCACTGGTTCAGGGTTCCGGCATTATCGGCTCACTCATTTTCGGCGTGATTACAGACAAGATCGGTCCGAAGAAGACCATTAATATCAATTTGATTCTCTGGCTCGTTGTCGTTGCAGCGGCTTATTTCGTCCGCTCCAAAGAGGCCTTTTTTGCCGTCGGCATTCTTGCCGGCAGTTGTCTGGGTGCTTCCCAATCTGCAAGTCGCAGCCTGATGGCGCTTTTGACCCCAAAGGAACGTGTGGCGGAGTTTTTTGGTTTTTATGATGGCCTCTGCGGGAAGTCCTCCGCCGTGATCGGTACATTCCTGTTCGGACTGATATCCTATGTCACCAACGATCAACGAATTTCAATTTTGTCGGTCGGAGTGTTTTTTGTTGTTGGACTCTTGCTTTTGCAAAAGATCGACGATCCGTTCGTTGCTTCACGAAAGGCCGGTGTAACGGTATGAGCTCATTGACTCTCATTCTTACTCTGCTGCTCGGCACATCGGCTTCGCATGCGTCCGAAGCCGGTGCCGGCACGAACAAATACGTCAGTTGCGTTGTGGCCGTTTCCGATTCCGTCATTGACCGCGGCGGGTCTTTTACGATTTCGTTCATCCTCCATCCTGTCGACGGCGTTCATGTGAACGGTGATCCGACTCCAGACTTCTCGTTCACGCAGTCGGACAAATCCATTGCAGCAGACACGCTTCGATTCGCCGTCGATACATCCACGGGGCATCTGAATTCCGAAAAATCGCTGACATGCGTTCTTTCGATATCAAGAAATTCTTCGACTGGAATCCACACCTTGCACGGAACACTGTCTTATTTTTTCTGTTCTGATGAAAAAGGATGGTGCAATCATTACGATCAACCGGTAACTATTCACGTCCGCATCCGATAATGAAAAGCGTTTTCTTTGTTTCAGACTTGCATTTTGGACTTCAATCCTCCGAACAGGAGAAGGAAAAGGAACGCCGTTTTCTGAACTTCTTGGCGCACGTCGGCGCGGAAGGCGATCGCCTCTTCATTCTCGGCGATCTCTTCGACTACTGGTTCGAATACAAGCATGTCATTCCGCGCGGATACCATCATATTCTGTCCGGACTTGGTGGGCTGGTAGCTGCAGGCATCCGTGTCGAGTATCTCGCCGGCAATCATGATTTCTGGTTGAGGGATTTCTTTCCCAAAGAGCTGGGAATTCCAGTTCACAAGGATCCGATCTCCGTGGTTCTCGGGGACAAAAAATTCTATCTTCATCATGGTGACGGCCTCGCACTGCGTGACACAGGCTATCGTATCATGAAACGTGTTTTTCGCAATCGTGTTAACATTGCGCTATTTTCTTTTCTTCATCCCGATTGGACGGCTGCCATTGCGAAAGCCTCGTCCCGAGCGAGTAGAACCTATACCTCGCAAAAAGACTATGGCGAAACAGACGGCATGATCATCCAGGCAACAAAGAAGATTCAGGAAGGAAACGATTTTGTCATCATGGGGCACCGCCACCATCCGTTGCTGCAGACAATCGGCACTGGCACATATGTCAATCTCGGAGACTGGCTCACTCACTGCACCTATGCCGAATTTGACGGACGCACCATTGCATTGAAAACCTGGCACTGAAAATCCTATGGCAAAGACACCGACTCGCGGATTCAGTTCTGAAAAAATGAAGCAGTATTTCAGCGATCCATCCTTCCGGAAAAGAATGAGTACGAAAAATCGACCACGGACGCGCAGAGAGCGTGCGATTATCGCAGGACTCATCGCGCTCGCAGTACTCATCGCAATCGTGTACACGGTCTATGTGGTCTCCGGCCTCCCTTCCCTGGAACAACTGGAAAATCCGACACCCGAGCTCGCGACCAAAGTGTACTCCATCGACGGCGAGGTGCTGGATCAATTTTATTTCAAGAACCGAACTTATATTCCTCTCGAGAAAGTCTCAAAAGAAACAATCAATGCACTCATCTCCACCGAGGACAAGGATTTTTACACGCATTGGGGCGTAGCACCCTGGCGTTTTCTGCGCGCAATGGTTAAAAATGTGATGACGCTCCGGTTGCGGGAAGGCGCTTCCACCATTACACAGCAGGTCTCACGCAATTTGTATAACCTCCAGGGCTCCCGTGAAAATCCATTCGACAAGATGACACGCAAGCTCCGTGAATTTATTACGTCGGTGCAAATTGAGCGGACGTATACCAAAAAAGAAATCCTGGAGCTCTATCTCAACTGGATCTATCTCGGACGAAGCGCGTACGGAATCGCCGCAGCATCCTACACCTATTTCGGGAAACAGCCGGCAGATCTTTCCCTCGCGGAGAGCGCATTATTAATCGGAATGGCAAAGGGCCCGTATTACTATGATCCAATTCGCCATCCGGATCGGGCCGTCGAACGACGCAATCTTGTTCTTTCGCAGATGGTGAAGGCCGAATGCATCACCGAAGCGCAGGCTGCTGTGGCAAAAGCCGCGCCACTGCAAATCAATTCCATGACCCAGCGCACACTCACCGGCATCGCGCCGCACTTTGTGGAATATGTTCGTCAGATGCTGCTTCAGATTGCGGAGAAGCACGGTTTTAATATTTTCAAGGACGGACTTTCCGTCTATACAACACTGGACAGCCGCATGCAACGGCATGCCAATCGTGCCGTCGAGGAGCATCTCGCCGAACAACAACCGATATTCAACAAGTCATGGAATTGGGCAAAGCACCAGGATGTTCTTGCACTTGCACTCGACAAAACAATTCGGGAAACATTCGTCTACCGACGTGCTACATCGGCGCACGAACGGGATAGCATTACGAACGCACTTCGGGTTCATCGCCCCTTCATCGATTCCGTTAAAGGCGTCTGGCAGGGACTCCAGGTCGGACTCGTTGTGGTGGACCCGCATACCGGCGGCATCCGTGCCATGGTGGGAGGTTCGGATTACAAGTCGTTCAAATACGGACTAAACCATACCACACAAATAGAGCGCCAGCCAGGTTCCTCCTTCAAACCATTCGTCTATACAGTTGCTATCGACAATGGGTACGCCCCATCATATGAGCTTCTGAATCAACCGGTTTCGCTCGTCATGGCGGACAAGTCGTACTGGAGGCCGGAGAATGCGGATGGCTCAATCGGAGGCAAGTATACATTGCGCGATGGATTACGCGAGTCTATCAATCTCATTGCTATCCACGCCATCCTTGAAATCGCTCCGAAAGAACGTGTTGCCGAATATGCAAAGCGCATGGGAATAACAACGCACATTCCTCCGTACGAGTCGATCGCCCTTGGCACTGCGAAAGTCATTCCGCTCGACATGGCTGCTGCATTCGGCGTCTTTGCAAATGAAGGCATCTATGTTCACCCCAATGCTATCCTTCGTATCGAAGACAAGGACGGCAATGTTCTTGAAGAAGCAGTATCGGAACGCCGTGAAGTTCTCAGTCGCGAAACCGCCTATATTATGACCTCAATGATGGAAGATGTCGTCAATCGGGGAACCGGCATAAGAGTCCGCAGCTTCTTCCATTACCCGGCGGCGGGCAAAACCGGAACAACGCAGGATTTTGCCGATGCCTGGTTCGTCGGATATACGCCGGCACTCTCGGCTGCTGTGTGGGTTGGATTTGACGACCAACGTGTCAAGTTCACCAACTGGGATGGACAAGGAGGCCGTGCAGCAGCTCCACTATGGGGACGATTCATGCAGTACGTGTACGAGGACAACTCCATCAAGCTTCCGGCACAAGCTTTTATCCGTCCGGAAGGAGTTGTTGTGGATACCATTTGCGCCGATACCAAGAAACTTGCCACACCGTACTGTCCCGAAAAAACGACGGAAATATTTAATGTGAAACACCAACCGCCCCCGTGCGACAAGCACACAGCAGACTGGAGAGAAGGGGAACAACCGGCGGGCAAAACGCGGTTTTAGTTTCTTACAAGTGGAATCTTTCTAATAAAAGTAGCTCATGCTGCGCAGAGGTGGGCGACACCCATATTCTTGGCGTTAAGACTTTCAACGCAAAAGTCGCAAGAGACGCAAGGAAGCTGAAACAACGCTAGCGACTCTTGCGGCCTTTGCGACTTTAGCGTTGATTTTTTTTGCGTCCGAGTAGCGGCAATGTTTCGAACGACACGAAACCAAAGATTTGTCTTTGCTCGTTTGGTTGCGGCCATACCTCGTTGAGCGATCAGCGTCGCGAACCAGAAGTTCGCGTTACGTGTTTCAAACGACATAGGAATATTTTATAGAGAGGAATTTTGTTCATGCGCGTGCTCCCTGCAAAGAAATATGCACAGACACTTCGTTATCTTTGGTACAACTATACACATCAAGGGAACGGCGTAACCTATCCATTTTATGCCTCTTACAAAATCAATCAGACCTGCAACTTCAAATGCAGATTCTGTAATTTGTGGCAGGAACAGTCGCCGGGACTCCCGACAGATAAAACTTTCAAAGTGTTGGATAATCTTGGCAAGTCCAGCATCTTCCTCGTTAGTTTTGAAGGAGGCGAGCCATTACTGCGTCCCGATTTTCTGGAGGTGCTCAAATATGCCAGAAGACAGCCATTCTATCTGATGATCACCACCAGTGAACGCGGCCTCACAACTGACTATCCAATGCGGGAGTATTGTAAGTACATCGATTTCCTCCATATTTCGATTGATGAAGGACATGTCAATCTGGAGATGTTCGACCAGCTCGAGGAGTTTGTCGCATTTGGCTCCAGCGTCTGTGTTCAAACCGTGGTCACGAAGAAGGACATTGACAGGCTTGAGTCCAAAGTTCAGCGATGCCAGCAGGCCGGAGCAAAAATTGTTATCATGCCCGCCGTGCACCTCGAAGGTACCAAAGACTACTATCCGGAATTTTATGAATTTCGCGATACCGTGCTTGAGTTGAAGAAGCAATATCCAAACATCATCACAACACCCGATAATTTCTTCCAGAACATCGACAAAGGCGGCTGTTCCTCCTCTTCTATTGTCATCGATGCTGACGGAACGCTCTATTACCCCTGCCGTGTTCTTCCATACCGCGCTATCAACATGGCGGAGACGTCACTGATGGAATTTGTGCGAACGCGCCAGGCTGCAGAGATGCGGAACGTGATGACAGGCTGCGACAAACATTGCGGATGGTATCAATATTTCGCCACGTCCTCTTTCACGTCATTGTCCGAAGCATACGGCGCTCTTCAGCCGTACTTTGCCGAGATGCTCCACATCGGCGGCGATTCCGCGACTTCATCTTCGCAACATCCCACCAAAAATCCAAAATGATCGCGCACACCGGCATCATTCATCAGTTTCTCTTTCCCGGCATCATCTGGCGGATGACAAGTCCGGGAGTCTATCTGACGTTTGATGACGGCCCGCACCCGACGGCTACTGCTGCCGTGCTGGACGTCCTGCAATCGTTTCACATTCCTGCGACATTTTTTGTCACCGGAAGCAACATCGAAGCTAATTCCTCCCTGTTGCGCCGCACTGCAGCAGAAGGGCATTCCATCGGTATTCATGGATTCCATCATCGGCGGCGGGATGCATTGACCCGCGAATCTGTCAGGAAAGAAATCCTGCTGACGAGCGGCCTTTGTCGGAAATATGATGTCGAACCGCGCAACATCTATCGGCCGCCGTTTGGATTCTTCATGCGGGCAACAATTGCGGTGGCACAATCGTTGAATGTCCGCATCGTCCTGTGGTCAACCCTGACTGGCGACTTCAGGCAGTGGACAGATGAAAGAATTGTGCGCGTGGCGACACGCCGCTTGAACGGAGGAGCAATTCTGGTCTTTCACGATAATGACAGCACCGCTACACGCATTCGTTCGTATCTTCCCCGCTGTATCGAGACGATTGCCGCCAGAGGGTACTCATTCCAGAAGATTACATGACTGTTATCACCATCATATTGCTTTGCGCGACCATCGCTTATGTCGGTCACTCGACTCTCATGCTCATCGGGCTTTCCCGTGCCCGCTTTCCGCGCAACATCACCTACGAACCAAAGGTCTCCATCATCGTTGCAGCACGTGACGAGGCAAAAAATATCGGGGAGTGTCTCGCCTCGCTGGCGCAGATTGATTATCCATCTCATAAATTTGAGGTGATCGTCGTCGACGACAACTCCGCTGACGCGACACCTTCTATTATTGCTTCGTACCTTTCTGCACGCAGCAACTTTCGCACAATGACGGCACAGCCTGCGTCGGGGCACCTCCGCGGCAAGGCCAATGCCATCGCCCAAGGTATCGACATCGCTTCCGGCGAAATCATCATGATGACGGATGCCGACTGCATCGTGAGTCCATCTTGGGTCCGCGGCACAGTGGAACAATATAATGATACGACAGGCATCGTCGCGGGATTGACACTGCTGAAATATGACGATTGGTTCGGCGGCATGCAGACCATCGATTGGACGTACATGCTCGCCCTCGCTTCCTCTACGATGGCCCTTGGCAATCCCCTCAGCTGCATAGGTAATAATTTCACATTTCGGCGTGCAGCCTATGATGAAGTCGGCGGCTATCGGAATATCAAATTCAGCGTCACAGAAGACTTCGCGCTTTTCAATGCGATGACCCGAAGTGGCAAATGGGGTTCCCGCTATCCGATCCGCAAAGAAACACTTGTTCTCAGCAAGCCGTGCGCCGATGTTGCAGCTTTGTACAGACAAAAGCGCCGCTGGGGTGTTGGAGGAAAAGATATGAGCGTGAGCGGCTTTGCGATAGGGACCGTCGGATTTCTCCTGCATGCCCTCTATCTTCTCTTCCCCTTTGTGGGAATATTATGGCAAGTGTTTGCGGCTTCCTTCGCCGTCAAAATGCTCTGCGACTACTTCGTCCTGCGTGTGCCTCTGAAACGCACAGGCCGTTTGGCGGACTTGAGGTACATGCTTCTCTTTGAACCGTATTTTATTCTCTTTGTCGTTCTGCTTCCGTTCGCGGTGTTTCTCGGAGGTGCGGTGGTGTGGAAAGGACGCCGGTACTAGACGATGGGCAAACGGATACTCGTAGCTCCTCTTGATTGGGGCCTGGGACATGCGACGCGATGCATTCCAATCATTCGTGAACTCATGGTTCAAAATGCGGACGTTGTTTTGGCAGCCGACGGTCGTCCGTTCGAACTTCTGCGGCGGGAATTTCCCGACCTCCAGATTCTGCGGATGCCGGGCGTGTCTGTCAACTATGGCTCGCAATCAAACATGATGTTTACGATCGCCAAACAATTTCCGTCTATCCTGCGCGCGATTGCAGACGAGCACAAGGCTCTGCAGCCGCTCCTCCGCGAGCATCACCTGAATGCCGTCATTTCTGATAATAGGTTCGGCCTCTACTCTCGTCTGATCCCGACGGCGTTTCTCACACATCAAATCCGGATCCTCGTTCCGCGTCCGTTTCATTTTTTGGAATCGCCGCTTGCATTGCTGAATCGATTTGCAATCAACCGGTTCACTCAATGCTGGATTCCTGATATCGCAGGCGCCGCAAACCTTTCCGGCATTCTCTCTCATACACCGCCGTTGCCAAAGAATGCGAAATTCATCGGACCTCTCTCGCGCTTCCATCGTATGCCAAAACAGGATGAGGCCATTGACTGTGTCGTAGTCCTGTCCGGTCCGGAACCTCAGCGCACCATGTTCGAATCTGCGCTGATGGAACAATTGAAGACGCTTTCCGTCAAGAGTGTCGTCGTGCGTGGAATTCCCGAACGGAAGCAAAAGATGAAAATGGCGGAGAACGTAACTGTCATTTCTTCACTGTCATCGGAGGAACTGAATAAATTGGTCGCATGCGCGTCGGTGGTCATTGCCCGTCCCGGCTACAGCACGCTTATGGATCTGGCTGTGCTGGGCAAGAAAGCGCTCCTCATTCCCACACCGGGACAAACCGAACAGGAATACCTCGGCAGCGACTTGATGGCAAAGGGAATCTGCGCCATTCAGGCACAGAAGAATCTGGATGTGCACAATGGCATGGAGCAAGCACTGCATGCGAGCGGCTTTACAGCCATCGGTGCTGAGAGTCCTTCGCTTCGCTCAGTTCTATCATCATTTCTCGCCACGGTGTGACGATGATACCGCTGCCGCTCATAGCGCCTCCTGTCTTCACTTATGCAGAAATGCATTACCGATTCAAATATTTTTTCAGTTACTTGAAGAAACACGAGCCGGAGATTCTTGCCGATGCGCCTCATCGCCTCGAGCCCGGTGCCGATCTTCCGATCCTCCTCTTTGTGAAGGATGCCCATCTTTATCCGATGACGATCCATTCCGTCGTCGCGCACCTTCGGACGGATGATGAAAACCCAGGACAGACAATCTTTTTGATATCCGATCAGCAGGACATCACGGAAAAATTTTGGTGGCACGTTACGCAGATTCCTCTCAAAGGCGATTTCGTAAATTACGCAGGGCCGATCTTCGTTGATGTTGAATTTTCATATTCGGTAAAAGGAAAAAAGCGTCAGTGTGTGAATGACAACTACCGCACATCGTCGAAACAATCGCTGCGCGTCTATCGCTCCGCCACATCCTTGCCGGCGCTTCCCGGATGGATTGCGGGAGACGCACACACGCATTCGTGGCACACGGAGGATCAGGTGGAATTTGGTTCCCCCACGACGGCCTCCGTGATTCTGTCCAAAGCGATGGGGCTTTCTTTTTTCTGCGTGACGGATCATTCGTACGACATCGATGATCGCGAAGACAATTATCTTGTGAATGATCCAGCCATTCCCAAATGGATCCGGTTTCAAAAAGAGTGCAACAGCATCAATGCTCAAGAAAAATCTTTTGCCGTGGTTCGGGGCGAAGAGGTATCTTGTTGGAACGATGCGTCACGCAACGTTCACCTTCTGTTGTACGGAACACGGCGTTTCTTCCCCGGTTCCGGTGATAGTGCAGAGCGGTGGTTTCACACACGTGCGGAACTCACCATACCGGACGTGCTGCGCGAAAAAAACAACGCCGTCGCCGCATACGCTGCCCATCCATTGGAAAATGTTCCCTTGCTCCACCGTTTCTTCTTCGGACGTGGAATCTGGGGATTGACCGACATGATCTCAGCGGGTCTGAACGGATTGCAGATTGCCAATGGAGAGAGGACCTCCGCTTTTGAGGAGGGATTAGCTGTATGGAAATCTCTCCTACTGAAGGGACACCGGCTGCACATCGCCGCGGGCAACGATGCCCATGGAAATTTCAACCGCTATCGTCAATTGGGAATTCCTTTTTTTACTATCGCCGATGCGGACAAACAGTTGTTCGGAAGAATGCGGACCGCGGTCAAAGTTGCAGACGTCAGTGAAGAAAATATCGTCGCCGCGTTGCTCGGGGGCAATTCCTGCATTACCAACGGCCCCATCGGTGTTCTCTCCCGCGCTGCCGACACAGTGGCGGTAAGCGCAATTTCCTCGCCAGAATTCGGAACGCTGCAGAGACTCCACGTATATTCCGGCACAGTCGGAGATGCTGAAGAGCGAGTGCTTTGCGAGTTTTCTCCAGCCGGCCTCTGTCATTTCTCCGGAACGGTCAATCTTCATTCACCTTTGCCATCCTACATTCGCCTGGAAGTCGCAACGAGTGCCGGCACCAATTGCTCTGATGGCTTTTGTTACACCAATCCAATCTGGATATCGTCATGACTCGATTCAGCACACTCATTTTGCTGTTTGCTCTTTTTTCATTTCCCATACTTGGTGGAGAGCAAAACCTTTCGACAGTACAGGGATGGTCATTCGCATCTTCCGATCTTGTTTTTCATCCGCTGCGCGCAAACACGCTGGAACCCAGAGTCGGCATCCGGGAAGTGAGCGACCACTCATCGCTCCGCCTCGACATCGGAAACTCCATCGATGTGCTCCAATACACAGGCGAACAACTCTATACCGTCGGAGTGGATTTCTTCACCTACACGAAACTGCGCAGCGAACAGAACTTTCACTTTCCTGTGGACGCTGTCGATTATCTGTTCGGATTTAATGCAGGAATGAAGGATACACTCCGCCAGGGAATTCTCTCGGGGCGTGTTCGCCTCAGCCACATCAGCGCACATATGGTGGACGGGCACTACGACAATTTCGCGCACATCTGGAAAGACAACCGCAATCCGATAGTCTATAGCCGTGAATTTCTTGACGCCGTTTGTGCCTTTGAGCCGGAGGCATTGGATGGACAACTTCGGATCTACGCCGGCGGAATCTACATCTATCATATTGATCCCAAAATGCTTGGCCGCACAAGTTGGTACGCCGGTGCGGAATTTGTCCTTCCCGTTCTGCGCAGACTTTCCTGCTATGCAGCCTATCAACCAACGCTGCTCAACATTGGAGGATGGTCTGTGAGGCACGAAGTGGAGGCGGGCGTTCACGTTGGCATCCTGCACGGCCGCGGCGCCAACATCTTCCTCGCCTATCTGTCAGGAAAGAGCATTCAGGGGGAGTATTATAGCGTCACGGAAAAAACTCTGTCGCTGGGACTCAGTTTTGATCTCTAGCCCCATCCCTTCATGAAAAAAGGCCTCACGGCCTTTTTCATTTCTCACAAAATCATCACCTGCAACGTTAGCCGCTGCGTTTTGTACGTCCTCGACGGCGTGAACTTTCGATTCCCAGCCGGCGCAGTTTGTACCGCAATGTCTGTTCCGTGACGCCGAGAAAGAGCGCTGTGCGCGATTGATTTGATTCGTATTTCTCGAGCGTGCGCTTAATAACACCTCGTTCAATAACATCCAGCGACTCGTCAAGAACAAACGGTTGCCCTGCTTTGATATTGTTCAACACTTTGGCGATTTCAGTTTTTTCATCGATGAGTTCCGCAGGAAGTGCAAAGCGGCCATCCTCTGAAAAGATCACACAGCGATCAATCACGGCCCGCAATTCACGGAGGTTTTCTTTCCATGTTTGCTGTTTCAGCACGTTCAACTCGTTTGTCGTCAGAATCATGTTCTTCACGCCGAGTTCCGTGGTAATATCCTGCAGAAACACCTTCGCCAATTCCGGAATGTCGTCGATCCGGTCGCGCAGCGGAGGAATTTCCAGCATATCCATTTGTGAGAGCAGCGTATACAACTCAGGTGCAATCTTTTTTTCGTCCAACAAACGCTTGGGGGGATATTTCATGGTGATCAGCAAACGGAACTCGACAGGAACCGCCTTCGATCCGCCAAGCCGCCGCGTTGCACGGTCGTTGATGATGTTGATCAGACGCAGTTGGGTGCGGAATGTTGCCTCTTCAAGTTCTTCCAACAGCACGGTGCCGCCATTCGCCAGTTCGAACACTCCCCTCTTTGATGTGTAGGGAAGTTTATCCGTCGCACGTTCGTAACCAAACAATGTTGCTTCCACATCTTTTTCGTCAGTGACGCGTAGATTCAATGCGTAGAAAGGAACCGCCTTTTCGGATCCGGATCCAGCGGCAAAAATCTTCCGCGCTATCGCTGATTTTCCGACTCCAGTTTCTCCGACCAGCAGCAAGGCTTTGCGCGATGATGAACATCTCGCCATCTGGCGGCGGAGTTGCTCCGCAGCTTTGCTTTTGCCGATGGATGGATAAAATGTTCCTTCAGATTCCGTCATTTTGGATTTTTGATTCATGATGCGGCTCCCTCTGGTTGCGATTGCATTTGAAGATAGATATTTCCTGCGAACAAGTCAATAATCTCATCGCCTGCCTCACATTCGAAATATTTTACGCAATTGTTGTTGACATTTGTCTTGAATTTACTATTTTACCGTACGTTCTCACCCACACACATATAGGAGAATCGCAATGAACAAATTCCGTACACTTGTCGGTTTCACAGTGATAATGCTCTTAACTCTCACCGCGACAACTACCGCGCAATGGGCAACCCAGTTTGCAACTCAGGATGATACGCCGAACGGGACGGGACATCAAACCATCAGCGTCGGGGTCATCAATGACAATGCGTTCGTGGCACTTGTGGAACGCCCCGGTCCCCTCGTTGAGGGCAACTACACGCTATACGATGATGTGAATTATACCAAAGATAGCTGCATCGGGAACTATCTGGTGGGCTATGCCAATGCAACAGATTTTACGGGAAGGATAGATCGCATTCCGTACGGCAGCGCTGCGACACTCGGCCTCTTCAGCAAATGGGTTTCAGGTTTTGATGAAGTCCCGCTCTATCGGGCGTACAAAATATTTGCCACCCCGGACAGTCTTGTCTATGTTGCAAACAATGATCCGGATCACAACATCCTTGTTTTCAAACTCACCCCGGATTCCGTTTTGAGTACTGACTATCGTATGATAACCGGAACGGATGACATTATGGGAATAACGGTTGACGACAACGGCTACGTCTATGTTTGCGCCGTCAGCGGAACGACTTCAAACACAAAAGAGATCAAGATCTACAAGGGCATCAAGACGGTTGGAACTGCGTGGGGCACAACATACGATGATTCGCCCATCCAGACAATCGACCTTCCGACAGGGGTGTATCGAGGATTGACAACGAGCGGTGATGGCACGCAGCTTTTTGTCTCATCGATGACTGATGGCGCAGTGTACCGCTATGCCGGCGGTCCAACGAAAGGCTACACGAAAGATCCCGGTTTTTCGTTTGCGACGACTCTGGCTGACACTATTCCAGGCACAATGTACGACGTAGCGTCATGGGACGTCGGCAAGCCGCTTGGCATGGCTTATCTCAAAGACAACAACCTTCTTTTTGTCGCCTGTTCACGTTGGTTGGGCCATCTCATACAGACCCATACTCTTGTAGATGCGTGCTATTCATACTCGAAGATATTTGTCCTCAATCCCAAAACCGGCGCACGAATGGATTCTCTCGACATCGCCCAGTATTACTACAATCTTACGGGAAGTTACACGACACAGCTTTTCAGCGATACTGCTCACGCAGCAGGATATACGAGCACCTATGATGTAGGATTCAGTGAGAAAAAGAATATGTTCACGCAGTCAATGTATAGCTGGGTCGTTGAGAGGTGGCATTACACCGGCACACTGCCGACCGTCATCATCAACAGTGTCGGAAAACTATCCGCCGGAGATCCTGAACGGTGGGCGTTGGCACAGAATTATCCTAATCCGTTTAATCCGACGACCAGTTTCCGCTTCGATGTCGGTGCTGCGAGCAATGTCACACTCACGGTGTATGATGCACTCGGACGACAACTCGAAACAATCGTCAATCAGACGATGCAGCCGGGAAGCTATACAGCAACATGGAATGCTCTCCCCTACAGCAGCGGCGTCTACTTCTACAAATTGCAGGCAGGATCATTCACGGAAACGAAACGCATGGTGCTGATGAAATAAGAGGAGACACGTAACCTGTACAACAAAAAACCCGCCACAAGCGGGTTTTTTGTTTCATTGTTTAAATACTGCTGTTCAATAAAAAAAATACAGCCGTCTCCTCATTGCTCTCTGCATTCTCTGTGGCAAAAAAGGCCCCAGCGATAAATACATCACTATATTCTTCGCTTCTCTCAGAATGAGAATCGAGAAAGAGTTTTCATAAATCGAATAGGAGATTCGTCCACAGAGGATTCAGAAACGAGTGTTCAAATACTCCGCTGATTTTTTTCACCGTGCGCTCTGTAGCAAATTTTTGCCGCTGCGTAGTTGCCAAATGTTTCATGACTAGCGGAAGTAGTAGTGAATACTCAATTCCGGCAGCGGAACAATCACTCCATCGCTGAAATAGGTAAACATCCCTTCAACCGTGACAGAGAGCGACTGTTGTACCAGAAACTCCCCGCCAACTCCAATGCCAAACCGGAACGGCCCTTTTAAATTATTCGAACCATTGCCGGAATAGTAATAGCTGAGTCCGCTCGCACCGAAAAATCTCATCGAGCGTCCACGCACGAGATCGTACTGCACCTGCCCGCCGATTGAGGACGAAAGTATCGAGGATGCTTTCACGATACCGCCCACCACCTGCACCGACAGAAGTGACGGAAAGTGCGCTCGAAAACTTACGCCCAATCCGGTAGCAGCGCCGCCCGAAACGCCCAGTCCGTAAATATTCTCATGAAAACTTTCAGCATGCTGGTCTGTGCCAACGATTACCTGTGCTCGTGCTGTTTGCGTAGGCAGTGCGCAGAGCAGAGTGATTGCAACAAGTGCTGTCATCCATTTCATTTGAGACAACCTCGAAATTATTGGTAAGTACAATTGATTACGCATTTGACGTCACCCACCGAAGCAGTTCTTTCAGTGATGGACGTTTGCCGGTCAGCAGAATGCCGATGCGGAAAATCCGCGACGCCACCCACATCATTCCAATGATCGATAGCGTTAGTATTGTAAGAGACAGTGCAATTTCCCACCATGCCGGGAGTTGAATAGAGAGCCGCAGCGCCATAAACGTCGGGGTGAAAAACGGTATTTGCGTCAAAATCCGGGACAACAATGACGTAGGATCCTGCATCACCGGAAAGGCAAACGCAAGCGGCACGACGAGCGCAATACTAACCAAACTCGTCGCTTGTTGTGCATCCTGCTCAGTCGTCAGCGGCGCGCCGACAGCAACAAAGATAGCGGCATACAGCAAATAGCCGAGCACAAAATAGATCAACATCAGCAGCAGGTGATCAAATTCGACGACGTGCGCTTTCGTTGCAAAATTCACAGCGACCAGTATCGCCACCCAGAAGGAGACCGTTGCCAATCCGAGCAGGCTCAGTCCCAGCACTTTGCCGGACATGAGTTCGCGCGGCGAACAGGAGGATAGAAGAATTTCGACTATCCGATTTGATTTTTCTTCCACCACGCTCCGGATCAGCATTTGTCCGGATGTGAGCACCAGAAACATTAGCATCATGATTACGATGTAACCGCTGAAGAACGTCTCCAGAAAACCGGATTCCTTCTCCTCTCCTTTTGAAGAAATCTTGATCGTCTTCACGTCGACCTTGGTCGTCAGTTTACGAATCTCCGCCGGATCGAAGCCTCTTTTCAGCAGGCGGGTTTCGACGATCGACTTTTCTACAATGCGTGTGAAGCGCTCCTGGTCCCGGACGTTGCCGACGTTCTGCGCACGAAATTCCACTTTCCCGGAATCCCCGACGTTTGCCGGAATAATAAAACATCCCTCAATCTCCCCCGCAATCATCCGATCCGTCGCAATTTTCTTCAGATGATCAAGAGACATATCGCCATCCGAAAGCTGCTCCAACCGGTAATTGGGAATGCCGCCGGGAAGTTTATACTGACGATCAAGTTCATGTGATATTTTTGGAGCTAGTTCGTTCGTCTGATCAACGATTGCGTAGACACGCGTCTTTGTATCTTCTTTGGAAGCAAGCAAACCTGGAAGAACTACAAAGATACTCATGATCAGCGGCATCATCAGCAGACTGATAAGAAATGCGCGCGTTTTCGCTCTCTCGGTGAATTCCCAGCGGGCAACCGCCATCGTTTTATCCAACATGCGATTCCACCTCCTTCCGAACATCACGTCTGGCCTTGATGTATCTGGCGACGGAAAAAACAGCTGCAAGTGCGAGAAGCCCAAGCGTCGCCCATTGGGGCTGCTTTGTCTTCAACGACATCACACCAAAAATGAATAGAAAAATGAAGACGACGATGGAGCCCAGTAATGCCTTCCGCACCTTCGGATGGCTGGAAATTTTCGCAGCCGCGCTCTTGCGAACAACGACCGGTGGTTCTGTCGGGGAATCTGTGGCGGATGAATCTGCACCAACAACATGGATAAAAATGGAATTGAGGGACGGTTCGACGAATTCGAATTTCCTCAGGTCCAACCGTCCGGCTACTGCATTGAGCACCTCTCGTGATTGCGTCTGCGGCTTCAGAACAAGCTCAGCATAGTTCTCGTAGACTGTCGCCTGAGCCACCATCGGCAGTCCGGAAAGAAATGCACCGTCGCCGCTGTATTCGAGTCGGACGGCATCCTTGCCGAATTGCTGCTTGACCGACTTGACGGTGCCTTCCAGCACGATTTTTCCATGATTGATCAGGCAGAGACGATCGCATAGTCGCTCCGCAGTATCCATCTGATGCGTGGAGAAGATGATGGCTTTCCCCTGCTGCTTGAGTTCTTGCAGAATATCCTTCAGAAGTATCTGATTCACAGGATCCAAACCCGTGAAGGGTTCATCCAGAACGACAAATTCCGGATCGTGCAGTATGGCGATAATGAACTGTACTTTCTGCTGGTTTCCTTTGGACAGTTCTTCAATTTTTCTGTTCGCGTAAGCAGAGAGGTCGAAGCGTTTAAAAAGAAGATCCGCCTGTGCGCGTGCTTCGGCGACCGCCATTCCCTTCAGGGTTGCGAAATAGAGCACAGCATCCATCAATTTGTTCTTTTGATAGAGACCGCGTTCCTCCGGCAGGTAGCCGATCTTGTTGAGGATGGTTGGCGACACCGGCTGGCCGTCGAACGTGACCGTGCCGCTGTCTGCCGTCAAAATGTTCAACAGGATACGAATGGTCGTACTCTTGCCAGCACCATTCGGGCCAATCAAGCCGAACACCTCACCCCGTTCGACAGAGAGCGATACATCGTCTACTGCCTGAACAATGGTGAATCGTTTTTTTAGATTCGTCGCTTTGAGCATGGTTAGTCTCTTAGTTGGAGAATCCCTAAAAAAAACTATTTCGCCCAGAATTCAGTGTGTCTTCCTTCATCGAATTATTCGAGTAGATACACAAAAATTCGAAAGCAAAAGGAACGCTGATTACGCAGATTCATGGATTACGCAGAATATTATCTTCTGAAATGTATATCTATGCAATCCAATAATCTGCGTAATCTGCGATCCATTCATTTGGGTGCGGCTATGCGTGTTAGGGATTCAGTCTGTAAATCATCCGTGCAAATGGAATTGTCTCGCGCACGTGGTCGAGCCCGCAAATCCACGCAACGGTGCGTTCCACACCGAGACCGAAGCCCGCGTGCGGTACGCTGCCGTATCTCCGGAGGTCGAGATACCAATCGAATGCGGATTCCGGAAGATTGTGATCGTGAATACGCTGCAGTAAAAGATCGAGATTATCTTCACGCTGGCTTCCGCCGATGATTTCGCCATATCCTTCCGGTGCGAGCACATCCACCGCAAGAGCGAGCTTGTCATTATTCGGATCTCGCTTCATGTAGAACGCTTTGATTTCAGATGGATAGTGATGCACCATCACCGGCCGATCGAACTGCTCCGACACCACTGTCTCGTCCGTTCCGCCCAAGTCATTCCCCCACTCAAATTCGATTCCTTTTTTGTGCAGAATGTCCACCGCTTCATCATACGTAATACGCGGCAGAGGTGCTTTCACATTTTCGAGCATCGAGGTATTCCGATCGAGCGACTTGAGTTCCGGAAGGCGGTTCTTCAACACGTTGCCCACTATGTGTTGAAGAAAATCCTCTGCAAGATCCATATTGTCGTTCAAATCATTAAAAGCGACTTCCGGCTCCACCATCCAGAATTCCGTCAGGTGACGGCGTGTCTTCGATTTCTCCGCTCGAAATGTCGGTCCAAAGACGTATGTCTTGCCAAACGCCATCGCACCGGCTTCACCATAGAGTTGGCCTGACTGTGTGAGATACGCTTTGCCAAGGTCAAAATACTCCGTTTCAAACAATGTGCTGGTGCCTTCACAGGCTGCAGGTGTAAAGATTGGTGCATCCATCAGCGTGAAACCGCGATTGTCGAAAAACTCCCGGATGGAACGGATGATTTCATGGCGCACACGCAGAATCGCGTGCTGGCGCGACGAACGCAACCAGAGGTGGCGGCGGTCCATCAGGAATTCCACGCCGTGCTCTTTGGGCGTGATGGTATATTCGTGTGCGATGGAAATAATCTTCACGTCCTTCACTTCCATCTCAAAACCGCCGGGTGCGCGGTCTTCTTTACGCACGACACCAGTCATCGAGAAAGAAGATTCCTGCGTCAGTTCATCGAAGCGATTGAATATTTCTTCCGAAAGATTTGCTTTCACCAGAACGCCCTGCAAAATGCCTGTACCATCACGAACGATGAGAAAACGGATTTTCCCGCTGGAGCGTTTGTTATAGAGCCAGCCGGAGATGGTTACCTCTTCCCCGATGTGATTGCAAAGATCTTCGATATAAATACGCGAACGCATTGATGTATCCTTTCTAATAGTAGCCGCACCACCGAAAGCCGTCATGGTGTGAGAGTCCCGAAGACACGAGTCGAACCATCCTTCAACTGCGCTCAGGAACCATCCCTCGACTCGTCCGCGTAAAACGCGGACATCGCGACTAATGACATAAGCAAACGCCGTCATGGTGCGCGAGTCCCGAGGGGACGAGTCGAACCATCACAGGAGACGAATGTCCCTCGACGCGATCACCTCGATACATCGGTGTGATCTTGCTCGGGATGACGATTGTCATTATCGCAAAAAACAAAGGCAGCACCTTTGAATGGGCCTCGGGATGACGAGACTCCATGCTTGGACTCAGAATGGCCGCCCGGAAGCAATTTTCAGATGTTTCGAATATACAAAACTCAGGGTGGAACTACAACCGCTGATGCAGATTTGCGGCTCAGCTCATTTCCATCATACGCTTGATGGCCCGCTCCGCACGCTCGCGCAGGGATTCCTCCATGATGATTTCCGGCGAGCGGTTTTTCATGCAGAGATAAAGCTTTTCCAGAGTATTCAATTTCATGTAAGGACACTCGTTGCAGGCACAATTGGCAACAGGCGGCGCAGGGATGAATATCTTTTCCGGACATCGTTTCTCCATCTGATGAAGGATACCGGATTCGGTCGCAATAATGAACTCACGGTCCGGACTTTTTTCAACATAGGAAAGGAGCGCGCTCGTCGATCCGATGAAGACGGCATGCTCCAGTAGCGCCGCTTCACATTCGGGATGCGCAATCAATTTCGCCTCGGGATGCTCCACTTGCAGGGCAGCGACCTTTCGTTCACTGAACGTCTCATGCACGACGCAGCTGCCGTTCCAGAGGAGCAACGGCCGGCCTGTTTTCTTCACCAGGTAGGCACCGAGATTTTTGTCCGGCGAAAAAAGAATCGGCGTCTCTTCCGGTATCTGGCGGACTATTTTTTCCGCGTTGGATGATGTGCAGATGATATCGCTCAGTGCTTTTACTTCCGCCGAGCAATTGATATAGGTGATCGCGACGTGATCCGGATGCGCTTCCCGAAATGCTTTGAAAGCGTCGGCCGGACATCCTTCGGCGAGCGAACATCCGGCGTTCAAGTCCGGAAGGAGTACTGTCTTCGACGGGCTGAGAATTTTCGCCGTCTCCGCCATGAAATGCACGCCGGCAAAGACGATCACATCGGCCGAGGTTGCTGCAGCACGCCGCGACAGTTCCAGACTGTCACCGACAAAATCCGCCAGATCCTGAATCTCCGACTCCTGATAATAATGCGCCAGAATCACCGCATTCAATTCTTCTTTCAGGCGGAGAATTTCTTTTTCGAAGTCGATTGTCGTGCTGTTCATACTTTTATCCTACGCATGCAGACGTTGTGCTTCAATTGCCTGCATAATTTCTTTTACAGTGATCGAACCAATATTCCTATCGGCCGCATAAATGCCGATATGACGTGGATGTGCCGGCTTCCAAATAGCAGGATCCGTCAGCGCATGAAACGAAACGGTCGGCACACGAAGTCCGGAAGCGATGTGCAGGGTACCGGTATCATTGCAGAGAAAAAGGCTGCACCGCCCTATCACGGCTGCTGCGATGCGCAGCGGAACCACGGGCGCTGCATGCACCGGCACCGTCACAAGATGCATCAACCTCTCAAGGCGTTTCTCCTCGCCCGGCCCGCGCAGCAGGACGACGTCATAGCCGAATTTTTCGACAGACTGGTCGATCACGTTCGCGAGTGTTTCCAGCGGGAGGCATTTCGCCGAATTTTCCGCCCCGAAATGAACTCCCAGTACGGGCCTCGAAGATTTTACTCCCATGGAATGTAAAATGTCAACGCCCTCAGCCTTTTCTTCTTCTGTAAGAACAAAATCATATTCACGATTGTTCTCAATCGCACCCAGCGAATCCACAATGTCCAGATTGCGCTCAATTTCGGACTTCGCTGCAGGATCTCTTTCGGTCACGATAGTATAGATTCGCTCCGGCAGTTCTTTGTCATGCGAGGGATGACGAGGACCAACGATGGTGCGGGCTCTGCTCAGTACTGCAATGATGTCGGAGGTCAGTGAACGGGAAACTGTATTCAGAACGATAGCACAATCATATCCCCCATCACCCCGCACATCGTTCCAGAAGCGCCGCCACTTTTTCCATGTCCAAAAGTGCAATTTTTCCGAAAAAACAATCACCTTGTCGACAGACGGATTTTCCAGCATCATGGATGCCGTATATTCACGAACCACGACGGCGATCTGCGCATCGGGAAATCGCTTTCGCACAGCGCGTATGGCCGGTGTGGAAATCAGCAAATCGCCCAACTGGTCATGCTGACGCACGATAAGAATTTTTTTTATCGGCGCGACCGCGAGAACGTTTTCACCGGAATGCGCAGGCGGAGCGAGGGATTCAACGAGGCGAAGAAAAAGATGTTTCAGCTGTTGTTCGAGAGAACGCATTTATTTCTTGTCAGTGATGTCTTCGTAGTCGGCGTCTTCAATATCATTGAATTGCGAGCCGGAATCTTTCCGACCGACACCATCCCGCGGCTTCTGCGGCGGAGCAAAAACCTGGCGGAGAAACTGGAGTACAACGCCGAAGACTTTCGCCACAATAAAAAAAAGAATGAGCCAGAGCACAAAACGGATCATAAGGGACGATCACTTTCGGACCGGCGGATTATAATATTCCACGGGTGCTCTGTCTTCACGCATAATCTCGTTGTAGAGCTTGTCAAAGTCGTCGGGGTTCACAACGAAATCGATTTCCGTGGAATTTACAATCATCAGCGGCGAGTTTTTATAGCGGAAAAAGAAATAATTGTATGCGTCATTCAGGTCGGTAATATACTCTTCCGACATGTTCTCTTCATATTTGCGTCCGCGGCTCTTGATGTTGGCGAGCAGGCGCGGCACACTGGATTGGAGGTAGACGACCAGGTCGGGCACGGGAACATTTTTTTCAATGGAACCGACAAGCGTTTCGTACAATTTCAGTTCGTCATCCTGCAGATTCAGATAGGCAAAAATCTTGTCTTTATCGAAGATGTAGTCTGTCACCAACGCGTTCTGGAACAAGTCCGCCTGGAACAGATCACGCTGCTGTTTATAGCGGCTCAGCAGAAAAAAGATCTGAGTCTGGAATCCATAGCGCTCCGGCTCCTCGTAAAACCTGGCGAGAAACGGATTTTCCTCAAATTTTTCCAACACCAGCTGCGCATTCAGGCGTTGGGCGATCATATGGGCGAGCGTTGTCTTTCCCGCGCCAATGACGCCTTCAATTGCTATATAGCGGACGTCTGTGTGATGGAACTGCACGATATCTCCTTGATGAGTGTAGGCAATTGTGATGTCAGCTCTTCCTGATGCCTGACCGCGTGATGATCAGTACATTGGTTCTTCAATGTCTCGATGGTCATCTTAAGTCTTGGGTGGATCACCGCTCCACCGATTTCCGCAAGCGGCACCAAAACAAAATTCCGATTTGTCATTTCCGGATGAGGGACGGTGATGCCCAACTGTCCTCCCATTTCCGTACCGAATAACAGAATATCGATATCGATTTCTCTGGGACCCCAGCGCTTTCGTTCCAGACGGCCGATCTCCTGTTCAATCCGTTTGACACCGGCATGAAAATCCTTCAGGGAAAGTTCCGTGCAAAGTTTCGTGGCGCTATTTAAGAACTCCTCCTGATCTTCCACGCCGACCGGATCCGTTGCGTAGATGCTGGCCACCGCGGTAACTGCGGTGGACGGCAGCTGCCCCAATTTCACCACTGCAGTTGCAAGAGAGCGAAGTCGGTCGCCGACATTGGATCCCAGCCCGACATAGACATCAACCACGGAGCTTCTCCACTTCGACTTCAATGTGATCCAGCACGCCATGGATCGGCGCACTCGGTTTTCGCACGCGCACAACAGTCTTCCTGACCCGTTTGAATTCTTTGAGAATTGCTGCAGCGATCGCCTCGGCCAGCGACTCAATCAAAAAATGTTTTCTGCCGATGACCGCTTGTTTCATAACGCTATACACTTTTTCGTAGTTGACTGTGTCTTTCAGGTTATCCGAACGCCGGGCGGCGGAGAGATCGCAATGAAGTTCTACATCCACTTCAAACTTCCCGCCGAGCTCTTGTTCATCCGAGAGTACACCGTGATAGGCATAAAAGACCGCATTGTGCATACGGATGACGTCGAGTTTCTTCATACGCCGCCCTTTCCTGTGTCAAGGATTGCGACCGCCTGCCGCATTCTACGGATGGTTGCCTCGCGGCCCAGGATTTCGATAAGATGGAAAAGACTTGGTCCCTGCGGCACTCCCGTGACGGCCAGCCGCAGCGAATGAATCAATTTGCCCGCGCCGATCCCCGATGCCTCCGCTGCTTCCCGAAGCGCCTTTTCTGTGTTCTCCGCAGTAAAGAGATCAAGTGCTGCGAAACGGTCTTCGAGTTGCTCGATCCGCCCGGGCACTTCCGGCGTCCAATTCTTCGCTGCCGCTTTTTCATCATACGAAACCGGCTCGGCGAAGAAATATGGGCAGGTCGTCACAACATCGTCCACAAGCACGGCGCGCTCTTTCATAAGAGCGATCACCTTGAGCATGTACTCATCCGCAACGGTTCCCGGATAAAGAGTCTCCAGCAGCGGACGAACAAGGTTCAACAATTCTGCATCGCTTTTCAAGCGCAGATGCTGCTGATTCAACCAGAGTAGCTTGTCGACATTAAAGACAGCTCCCGATTTGCCGACACGTTCAAGAGAAAATTCATGAACCAACTCTTCCAGTGAGAAAATTTCCCGCTCGTCACCAGGATTCCAACCGAGCAAAGCAATAAAATTGATCAATGCTTCTTTCAGATATCCTTTCGCCTTGTACTCCTCCACCGCCACATCACCCTGACGTTTGCTGAGTTTGCTCTTGTCGGGATTCAGTAGGAGCGGAAGATGAGCAAACAAGGGTGTATGCCAACCAAAGAATTTGTACAGCGTAATATGTTTCGGCGTCGACGGCAGCCACTCCTCACCACGAATAACGTGGCTGATCTTCATCAGATGATCGTCGACGACAACGGCAAGATGGTATGTCGGAAAACCATCGGACTTCAGCAGTACCTGATCGTCAAGGAGGCTGTAGGCGATAGTCACATCGCCGCGAATGAGATCATTGAACATCGCCTGTCCATCGAGAGGCATTTTCATGCGAATGACGAAGGGTTCGGCTGCAGCAGCACGGCGCTTCGACTCCGCGAGATCAAGATTTCTACAATGACGATCGTAGCAGATGGGAAGTTTTGCGGCGGTCTGTTCTTTACGAAGTTTTTCGAGACGTGCAGAAGTACAGAAACAATAGTACGCATCTCCCTGCTGAATCAATCGCAGAGCATGATCTTTGTACAACGCGAGGCGCTGTGATTGAATATAGGGCCCCGCGGCTCCGGAAGTCCCGGGGCCTTCATCGAAAACCACGCCGGCCCATTGCAGCGTACTGATGAGGTTCTCCATCGCACCGTCTACCTTGCGCGATTGATCGGTATCCTCAATACGGAGAATGAATGTGCCATGATGTTTCTTCGCCAGTAGATAATTGTACAGCGCTGTGCGCAAACCTCCGACGTGGAGATATCCGGTAGGACTCGGGGCAAAGCGTGTTCTAACGTCAGTCATCTAGGTCGCTTTCTCTTCAGGCTCTGCAGCATGGTCAACACCGCAAAATGCCGGCATTAAAAAAAATTCGCCCTCCGGCGAACTTCGTATGCGCAAACCGTTCAAAGATACTAAACTTTCGTGGGGAACGCAAGAAGATTGGTCAGGCGTTGAAGTCCCGCACCTGCGCGGCATATTCAGCACCGCACACCAGAGGCTCCAGGACCCCCTTCAAGTACACCTTCGCGACGGATCCGGGATTGAATTCAACCCTGTCGACAAAATTGAGATTAATGCAAGCGGATTGATTCACACGGAGGAAATATTTTTCGGGAAGCTGTCGTTGCCAGTCGTCCTGTCGCTTTGTGACCATCATCCGGTCACCGTCCGCCAGAAAGACCTGCGATTGGTCGCCGTCTATCAGCACATACTTGATGGTATTAACCCGAACAATACTCACATGTCCCTCGGTCTTCAAGGAAATCATTGTGTCATAACCCAATTTCCGTCGGTACCCGTTCTCCCCCGCGGGCCTACCGTCAGGCGGCACATCGTTAGTGCCAACCGCCCGGCCTGCACTGGCTTCAAGAGATAATCGGCTGCTCGGACATCAAATGCGCGCGTCGCATGGTTTTCAGCACGCGTCACAAAAACAACCCTTGGAAAGCTATTAAGCCGAGCAGCAAAATCGAACCCAGAGACGTGCTGGACTTGTCCATCGAGAAAGATAGCATCCACATCTCCACGATCGATAAAAGTTCGCGCCGATTCAAGTGCATCCATCTGTGCAATGACTTCCACCTGATCGAAAGTAGAAAGGAGACGCACAAAGGCCTTTCGGTCTTGCTCTTTCTCGTCCACAACGATGGTTCGTAACTTTCTCACTGTCGCTCTCATTGTCTGCCACGATAGAAATTGATGACAAAGGTACTGGGAGAAAAGCCAATAGTCGAGATCTATTATATTAACGACACCAGCTATCGGCAAGCGGTTTTTTATTCCGTCAGACGGAAATCACCTTTTGACCACTTGGATCTTATTCTCTGCTCTGAACTACTATAGATTAACAAGAATTTTTTTATATCTTATTGTAAAGAAAGGCCTGTACTGGTGAAACAAGAAAGAATTCTGCTCCATATTGCCCTATTCATCGTGACTTTTTTCACGACAACGGTTGCCGGTGTTGAATGGCTCAATCTGGATCCATTCGATCTCATGAATTTCCATCGGGGACTTCCGTTTTCGTTATCCATCCTTGCCATCCTCACATGTCATGAATTCGGCCATTACTTTGCTGCGCGTCATCACGGCATCGATGCCACACTACCGTTCTATATTCCATTTCCAAACTATCCCGGACTTTTGAATTTTGGAACACTCGGTGCTGTGATTCGTACGCGCACACCGATACCTTCGCGCAGAGCGATGTTCGATGTGGGCGTCGCGGGACCAATCGCGGGATTCATCGTCTCACTCGGCGTTCTTGCTTATGGATTTCTGCACCTGCCGGACGTCGGTTTTATTCTGTCCATACACCCTGACTATTTTCATCCAACCGGCCAACAGGGATTGGGCCTGGCGCTTGGCAATTCATTGACCTACAAAGCGTTCTCCTTTTTCCTGACCGATCCCTCGACACAATTTGTTCCACCAATGTCTGAGATGTACCACTATCACTACTTACTCGCTGGATGGTTTGGCATTTTTGTCACAGCGATGAATCTGCTTCCTGTGGGACAGTTGGATGGCGGACATGTGGCGTACGCGATGTTTGGTCCACGGCATCGCATCATCTCCCGCGTCGTTTTTTGCTGCGTGCTCACGCTGGGACTTCTTGGTGCGCTCCCGCTTCTCGGCATTGCCACACCGTATGGCTGGCTGGGATGGTTCTTCTGGGCGGTTGTGCTGCTCTTTGTAATCAAACTGGACCATCCTCCCGTGGAGGACGAAACGCCTCTTGATCCTATACGCATGAGTCTCGGATGGTTTGCATTGCTCATTCTTATCGTGTCATTCATTCCGACACCCTTCTTGGTGTAGGAATTGTCACCTGACATCTCTCGGAAAAAGCACCTCCTTCGGAGGCGGTACGTGAAAGCACGTTTTTCTCCATTAGTTTGCGGCAATTGCTCTCATTGACATTCAGATGAAAAAACAGTACCATGCAATGCACGAAATCACAAACACAACTGCGCGAAGTCTCCTATAGAGTGAATTGCTACGGTTTTTGATGTTTTGAAAAAACAAAAGCAATGAAGGAGACTGCGCAAGGGCACCGAGCGGCTACGTAGTCCTCGGTTTTTTTGTGCCATTTTTATGAAAACAATCAACACCACGCTTATTCTTGTTTGCTTCCTGCTCTTAGCGGGATGCAAACTGCCGAATGATGGAGTTATTGATGTGGCAGCTCCTCCTCATGTCGATTCCCTCACAGTATCGCCTAATATCTGGGATGTTCCTCTGCGAGGAGGAATCGACACTGCATCCATTCTTGAAGACACCATCCTCGTAAGAGCCAAAATCCGCGTGGACAGTCTCGGGCTTCCCATCGCATTTGTTCGCTGTAATGCAACGGCACCTGACGGTACCTTGCTACTGAGTGATCAGGAACTCCGGGATGACGGCGTGGCTCCGGATTCGATTGCCCACGACGGATGGTACACGTGTCAGAGTACGCTCCGGACACAGCGTTCCAATTTGGGAGGATATACTTTCCGCGTTGCGGCCACAGACAAGGCGGGAACGAAGAGCAACGATGCTGCTACATCCTTTCTGATGAGAACAAAGAACTATGTTCCAACGCTCGGGACGATCGTTGTCCCAGATACGATAATCGTTCCGGCCGCCGGAAAAATGGACAGCGTGAGAGTGACCGTGGCTGTACAGGATACCAATGGATTGGATGACATCGCGACCGTGAAGGTGTCAATCATTCGGGAAGACGGATCAGTATCCGGCACTTTCGATATGTACGACGATGGTGGCACCATCACCTATTCGCCATACATGCTCACAAGCGGAGATGCGATCGCCGGCGACGGCGTCTATTCCTTCCAGTTTCCGGTCTTGAGCACAACGACGAGAGGCATCTACAGAGATTTCAAATTCGTCGCAGTTGATCACTCCGGGGCAGAATCTGCACCCAAAATCAAGAGAGCATACTTCCAATGAGAAAAGCACGCATTGCATTGCTGACATGCGCGACACTGCTGAGTGCTTTTCCGGTACTTTCGCAGTATCTTCAGGATCGTTCTTTTCGTCTGAAACAGGAAAGCTCCAACGTCACGGCGTCTCGTCCGGCGGGAAACGGCATCACCGATATCGTGGTCGCCGGAGACACCATCTGGCTCGGTACCGGCAAAGGATTGAGCCGCTCGGTGGACGGCGGTCGCACATGGACCAACTATTATGGAACTCCGGCTTTCGGAGAGGAAGACATCTCAGCCATTGCAGTGCTTCGCAACGAAATCTGGGCATCCACAGCGCACACGACGGAACGGAACGGTGAATCACTCCCCGAGGGAAGCGGTCTCCGCTACTCATCCGATGGCGGCAACACATGGCGAACCATTCCGCAACCACGAGATATCAATAACATTGATACTCTGTATTACAACGACTTCAGTCTGATCCGTGCACTCGGAGTGACGACGACGATTCAAAACCTCACCTACGACATTGCAGCGACTGACAGCGCAGTGTGGATCGCCTCCTGGGCCGGCATGATCAGAAAGAGCACAGACAAGGGGCTTACCTGGAAGCGTGTCATTCTTCCACCCGACAATCTGGATCACATCGCGCCGACAGACACACTAAGATTTGATCTTTCACCTTCCAGCGGAGCCTTGGGCCTTGCGGCAAATTACAACCACATGGGCTTCTCTGTCGTTGCGGCTGGCAATAGCGACATTTGGGTCGGGACCGCAGGAGGAATCAATCACACCATAGACAATGGAAAGTCCTGGATCAAGTTTTCTCATCAGAACCAGACTCTTCCCATATCCGGTGATTTTATTGTCGGATTGAAAATTCAAGACTTCGCGGGAAAGCGCACCATCTGGGCAGCAACCGTCAATGCAAATGATATACTCGAGAAACGAGGCGTGAGCTGGAGCGATAATGACGGCGCATCGTGGAAGACTGGACTGGACGGTGAATTTGCCCACAACATCGGCGTCAAAGATTCGATTGTTTATGCCTGCACCGATAACGGTCTCTTCCGCTCAGCGGATCATGGACTTTCGTGGAGCACGGCCGGTCCGATCTTCGACCGAGACACGAAAGAACAAATCCATACAAGCCAGTTCTATACGGCGACATCGTGGGGTGACTCTGTTTTTCTCGGAAGCAACGACGGCCTCGTAAAAACATTGGACAATGCTTCCCATTCCTTCGGATCAGAATGGCACATCCTCAGGGCATTCCGTCCATTGGCTTCCGTCAAAGATGTCTATGCGTATCCGAATCCTTTCTCCCCCGATGATGAGGTAGTTCGGATACATTATTCAGCCGGAGACACTCCAGCGCGCGTCACTATCAGAGTGTTTGATTTCGGAATGAATCTCGTGCGCACTGTTATCCAGAATGCAACCCGCACGGGTGAATTGGATGAGGTGTGGGACGGAAAAGACGATCATGGCCGGCAGGTGGCAAATAGTACCTATTTCTATCATGTGGTTGTCAACGACGGCACGCCATCCTGGGGAAAGGTGATGGTGCTGCAATGAAACGATTACTTCTCTATGGCATCGCCTCTCTGATCATCGGTTTATCTCTTGCTACCGACGCTCATGCGCAACTAGCCGGGCTTCCCGGCGCATTTTCGAGAATGGGCCTCGGCGCGCGCGGCATGGGTATGGGCAATGCAATGACTGCCGTAACAACCGGCGACCTGACGGGTTATTACAATCCCGCGCTTGCCGCATTTCAGGAACAGCACGCGACCGGACTTTCGTACGGCCTTTTGACACTCGATCGTTCCTTCAACACACTGTTCTACACGCAGGCGCTTCCCCCATCCGCGGGACTTTCTTTCGGCGTCATCAATGCCGGCGTGAAAAACATCGACGGCCGCGATGGTGATGGATTCCAAACAGGAGCCCTATCCACATCGGAGAATGAATTCCTTCTCTCCTTCGCACTGCGGCCGTCCAAGAAATTTTCGATAGGAGTCTCTACCAAAATCTTTTACTATCATCTCTATGATAAAATAAATTCGTCTGCTTTCGGCTTGGATTTTGGATTTCTCTGGCGCCCCAGTGAGCGAGTAACTGTCGGCGGCAGCCTGCGCGATGCGCTCGCAAAGTATCAATGGGACACCTCCGATCTGTACGGCCAATCGGGCAACTCGACAATCGAACATTTTCCTGTGCTGCGCACTCTGGGAGTTGCCTACCGCGGAGACTTATATCTCGTTTCCGCCGAAACCGAGCTGACAGCTGAAAACACGACGCTGCTCCGTGCCGGGGCAGAATGGATTCCTATTCCGGAACTCGCTTTGCGCGCAGGAGTCGATCACTGGAACGCAAAACAGAAGGAAGAGGCATCGCCCACCTTTGGAATGTCGCTCCACCTTCCCGTCGACGGCTGGGCTCCCACGCTCGAATATGCATTCGCGGCGGAACCGTATGCACTTTCCGCGATTCACACAATTTCTCTTTCTGTGAGATTCTGATGAAACGATCAATTTTGTCGATGCTCTTCCTCATGAGTACCATTGCTGCATCTGCGGGTATTGGTACCGGGATGCCTTTTTTGAAAATGGGTGTGGGCGCCCGCTCCATCGGCATGGGCGAAGCATTTTCCGCGGCAGCAGATGATGCATCCGCGTCATTTTATAATCCCGCCTCACTTGCCTTTGCCCAGCAGCCGACGCTCACACTCATGCATCGTCAATGGATCGGCGACGTCACCACCGAGTATCTTGGTGCAGCTCTTCCCGGCGAATCGTATTCGTTTGCACTCGGCATAAATTCCACCGGCGTCGACGGCATTGAAGCGCGTGAACATCCCGGACCGGCAACCGGCACATTCGGCCTCCATGACTATGCAATTACCGGCACCGGGGCGTATAAAATTCAGAATGATCTGAGCATCGGTATTTCCGCCCGATTCCTCTTTGAAAAACTTTATGTCGAAGAATCGAGCGGATATTCGATCGATGCCGGAGCAGCATACCGGTACAACGAACACCTGCGATTGGCTCTCGCGGTCACCAATCTCGGATCCGTGTCACCCCTCGCCACAGAATCCACACCACTGCCGGAAGCGCTTCGTACCGGAGCGGCGTATGGATCAACGATCACGAATGAAATTTCCGGACTTGTCACTGCTGATGCACTCAAGTTTTTCGGTGATGACGGTGCCCGTTTTCATCTGGGAGCAGAAGCAACGTACGATAATGTACTTTCGCTTCGATGCGGATATCAATTTGGTTATGAGGCCAAAGGACTTTCCACCGGATTCGGAGTGCGGTACGGCATTCTAACTTTCGACTATGCTTATGTGCCATTTTCCGAATCGCTTGGAGACATGCACACATTTTCGCTCAGCTTCCGCTTGCGCTAAAGGCAATGTACAAAGTCCCTACGACCCAAGTTTCTTTCTTTGTTCTCTGTGTTCTCTTCTTTTTCTCTGCGTTCTCTGTGGCCAAAGCTCTTTGCACTGAGCAGTAGGAGGCCGGAATGATATCAACCGAAGAATGAAACTCCACTCAAGAAATCTCCTGTCGCTTGTCGGCTATGATGCCGGCACCAGGCTGCTCGGATTTGCCGCCACAGCATATATCGCCCGGGTCGTTGGCACTGAAGGATTCGGCACCCTGAATTATGCGATGGCTTTCCTCTCTTATGCGTTTCTCATTGCCAGCCCCGGCGTGCATACACTCGGCACACGCACCGCGTCGCAGCAGCAAGGAGGTGAGCACTATCTGGTGTCCGATGTCACGCACATCCGGTTGTTTCTCTCGCTGCTGGTCGGGATTCTTCTGGTTGCCGGCGCGTGTTGGTGGACCGACAATGCTGTTCTGCGCGCTGTCCTACTTCTTTATGCGGCATCGCTCATTCCCTATGCCCTGCAATTAGACTGGTTCTTTCAGGGAAAGGAAGATGTCCAGTGTATCGGACTATTCCGGTTTATCGGCGGCGCAGTATATCTTGCAGCGATCGTGTTGACACTGCACTTCCCCTCGGATCTCATTGCTGTCCCTGCCGCATTTTCAATAGCGGCAGCCGTCAACGCTGCCGGACTTTTTTTTGTTTTTCGGCGCCGGTATGCGTCGGGATTTCCATGGCGCCCCATAAAGTCCCTTTTGCCGCAATGGGAAAAAATGCTCCTGCAGGCGCTGCCGATCGGCTACGGAACGATGCTCTCTCAATTGGTGCTCAGCCTCCCGGTCATTCTTCTCGGGCTTTTTTCTTCTGCAACAGAAGTCGGATATTTCAGCGCCGCGTGGAAAATCACTTTCTTTCTTCTTGCCATTGACCGGGGCATCTATCTCCTCTTTTATCCGCTCGTTTCACGAACACATGCGACACGACCGGACGCACTTCCGGCATTGCTGCACAGGATTCTACGTTACACGATATTGGTCGTGCTTCCGCTTTCTATCGGAATGATCGTGGTTTCTCCGCTCCTTGTGAATGTCATTTTTGGTACGGGTTATGCCGCAGCCGCTCCGATGCTCTGCCTTCTATCTCTGTACTTTTTCTTTACCATTCTGAATAGTATTTTTGGATATGCGTTGCTGGCGATCGGCGGGGAGAAACGGTATTCCTACGTGATGACGATCTTCTCAATCGTCACGGGAGCGATTCTTGTGCCGCTTGTGTACTGGAAGAGCGGGTGGGGCGCATCGTGCGGCATGGCGGCCGGAGAATTTTTCATGGCGTTCTTGATGTTGCGCGAAACAAAAAAGCGTATCACGCTGACATTCGCGTCGGTGCTGCTGAAGCCCATTGTTGCGGCAGCTATCATGGCGGCATGTGTTTCTACTCTTCTTTCGTACGGACTCGTTGTCTCTGTTATGTCGGGCGCCTGCATCTATACGGCACTGTTACTGGGCTTACGTGGAATCACACGCGACGATCTTGTGTTCATTAAAGAAAGGTTTTTGTGACGTGACATTGACTTGCGGACTTATACAACAGCATCCGGGCTGGCAAACGCTGCTGGAACAGGCAGGCATTCTCTACCGCCCCGTTCATCCCGACTTTCCTATGACCATTGACAGCTATGCTGTCGTCATTGTCAATGCAGAGCCCACATCATTTCAGCAGCGGGACATCCTCCAATTTCTCAAAGACGGCGGTGCGGTGCTCGCCACACATGGACACGGCGAATCGTGGCTGGGAAGCAGCCCGGTAAGAAAGTTCTTTTCATCGATCATGCCTGATCCTGCGCGCCCCTTTGTTCCCGAGGAAATTTTGGATGTCTACACAAAAGGAGTCCTCGACCAGCGCCCCCGTTCGGCGTCCATCGAGCAGGCCGGAGAAGGGTTCGCTATTCTTCATGTCGGACGCGGAACGGTCGTCACCATACCGTTCGACATCAATGCGCTCCTCTGCTCCCGGACATCCCGCAGAAAAAACTTCTATTACGAGACCGACCGACTGCCGTCGGAAATTGTGTCTTCCGTATCGAAAGGAAGTGTAAGGCGTTTTATCACATCCATCATCGAATATCTGTACACGTGGCGCGGCCTTCCCTTCATCCAGAAGTGGTATTATCCGGATGCGGCTCCGACCATCTTTACATTCCGCATCGACTCCGACCAGGGCACACAGGAACAGATTCGTTCGCTCTATGATGTCTGCGATCGTTTCGAAATTCCGGCGACATGGTTTCTCGACACACGCAGCCATGAGACGTGGCTTGACTTCTTCCGGAATTTCCGACATCAGGAGATCGGCGTCCACTGCTATCAGCACCTCGTCTCCGACACGGAAGAAGAGAACCTCTCCAATTTTTTACGCGCGGTGTCGCTCCTCCAGAAAGCGGGTCTTCGGCCGGTCGGCGCTGCCGCCCCGTTCGGCAAATGGAATGAATCGATTCAATTGACCTTTGAAAAGATCGGTGCCGCATTTTCATCAGAGTTTTCTCTCGACTACGATGATCTGCCTTTTTATCCGCGCATGAAGAAAAGATTTTCAACCATTCCCCAATTGCCAATACATCCGATTTGCATGGGAAGCATGCTGGGCGCGCGTTTTTCCGCTTCCGACATGGTGCGTTATTTTCTCCGAGTGACGGAAGAAAAAATCGCGGACGGCGAACCGGTCTGTTTTTATCATCATCCGACGCACCGTCATGCTGAAGTGCTGCATACTGTTTTCCAATTCATTCGCGACAAAAATATTCCTGCACTTTCCTATTCAGACTATGCCTCGTGGTGGCGCGAGCGTCTCTCCTTCTCCGTCGTGGCAGATTATCAGAAAGAGAATGGACAAATCGTCCTAACGGGAAATGTTCCATCGCGCGTCTCGTGGCGTATCGTGCTTCCAGATGGATCGACGGCGATTGTCCACCATCGTGACGCGATCGATTGCGCGCATCTGCCTGTCCAAGCACACCAGACTCCGCGTTCCGTACCTGCTGATATCCGGCGCGTTCGCGCAGCAGATCCACGTCATATTCTCCTTTTCCTTCTCAACACCTGGTATCGGTGGACGCAATGAAAATAACATTTGCCTGTTTCGATTCCGTCTCCATCGATCATGGTGGAGCGTTGGTGCAAGTTCTCGAAACCAAACGCGAACTGGAAGCACTCGGCATCACCGTCTCATTGTTCGACCGCTGGAAACCGTTCTCTCCCGCCGAAACGGATCTCGTGCACATTTTTGCCGCGCGCTATTCAACATTTCAGATGGCAATGACAATGCATTTGCTTGACGTACCCTTCGTGACGTCGTCGATTTTTTTTACACAGCATTCCGCGTCCGTCATCAGAAACGCTCTCAGAATCGAGAAAATGCTGAAGCGCTTTCGCTCCAGCATCTGGACGGACTACGGTTATACCCGGCAGATCTGTGACTGGTCCGAGGCGGTGCTGCCGAATACACACGACGAAGCGGATCTTATTCGCTGCGGCATGGGAATTCCCGCGGAGAAAATTACTGTCATCCCCAACGGCGTCGACCGCCGTTTTGAAAATGCGGATCCCGGTCTTTTTGTCAAAACGTACGGAGTAAAAGATTTTATTCTGAATGTCGGCCACATTGGGCCGGGACGCAAAAATGTTCTGGGACTCATTCACGCCCTCGAAACCATCAACCATCCGGCGGTGATCATCGGCCGGATTACCAAAGACGCCGCAGGTGCGGCGTGCGTTGCCGAGGCAGCGAAGAACAAAAATATGCTTCTTATTCCCGGCCTTGCGAACGATTCCGAGATGCTTGCGTCCGCCTACGCGGCATGCGACACATTTGTGCTTCCGTCGCTTTTTGAGACCCCGGGCATTGCTGCGCTCGAAGCGGGGCTCGCCGGCGCAAAGATAGTCATTACACCGCATGGCGGCACACGCGACTACTTTGGATCGATGGCGCATTATGCTGCGCCGCATTCTGTCGAATCCATTCGCAATGCAATCACTCAAGCGCTGTCAGAACCAAAAACTTCGGGGTTGCGCGATCACATCAGACGTGAATTCCTCTGGAGCACTGTGGCACAGAAAACTGCCGCTGTCTATCAGAGCGTCATCTCGAAACGGAGTAATCGCGCATGAAGCGAATTCTTGTCGTGCGCACCGACCGTGTCGGCGACGTGGTGATGATTACCCCCATGCTTCGGGAATTGAAAAGGAAATTTCCGGATGCGTATCTGGGCGCATTGACGAACGATAAATCCGCTGCGGTGCTCCAGCACAATCCCTATCTGGATGTACTGATTACTGACGATCTGAACAAGGGCTCTTTCTGGAAAACGGTAAAGAAAATCCGTTCGCACCGCTTCACCGATGCGCTGCTGGTTTGGCCAGCCGAGCGCGCCACATTTCAATTGCTTCTTGCGGGCATTCCCCACAGAATCGGCGTCGGCCATAAGCTCTACGAGATGCTTACATTCATGAGAAGCGTAAACCGCGACTACAATCCGCCGCTTCATGAAGCGCAGTATTGCATGGACCTCGCACGCGCGATCGGAGTCGTCACGAACAATCTCACACCCGAGCTCTACGTCAGTCAACAAGAACAGCACTGGGCACGAGCTTTTTTCCGGGAACTTGGCATTCAGGATTCTTCCTACAACGTCGTGATCCATTCCGGATGCCGCAAAACTTCCCCCAATTGGAGCGAAGGAAAATATTTCCAGCTCATCACTGCGATGCTGCAGAAAGACACATCGCGACGCGTCCATATTCTTCTCACTGCCCTGGAAATGAGCAATGGATTTCTTCAGCAAATTGCGGCGTTGAAAGACCACCGCATCCATAACATCACACCGGAGATCGGACCACTTCCGAAGCTGATCAGTGTGATAGGAGCCAGCGATGCACTCGTGGCATCATCCACGGGGCCGCTTCATCTTGCAAGCGGATTGGGAATCAAAACGGTGGGCATTTTCTGCAGTCGTCCCCTGTTTTGTGCGGCCCGCTGGGGCGCCCTTGGACCGATGGCGATAAATCTTGATGTGAGTGAAGAATACTGCAGCGCGCACTGTCACGCTCAGGGTGACCGGTGCGCGTTCGAGAACGGTATCAGTGTCGGGGACGTACTGCAGCATCTCGATATCTGAGCGTTGCCGCAACAATCTTCTCTAGATCGATCATACTTATACATTCCAGATTGTACGGACATTCCTTTTTCCAGCATGGCGCACATGCAAGCCCGTCCGGTGTGAGTTTGATACCCCTGTCATACAAATCAATTTCTTCCCAGCAGGTCAGGCCGAACCAAACGATCACAATCTTCTTCAACGCAATCGCCGCATGCATACCGAACGAATCCCCTGTAATGATGACATCACAGATGGCTTCGTAACATAATCCCTTTCGTACGCCCTCTTCGGTCGGCGTATTCACGACTTTGCTGCCAACACGACGTACGATCTCCGCGTTCCGCTCCGTGTCCTCCTGTCCACCGACCAGGACAAGACGAACGCCATGTTCATCTGCGAGACGGTTGAGGAGCGTTACATGCTGCTCGATCGTCATTTTTTTGTTCCTAAAGAGATTTGAACATCCTGTGTTAAATCCCACGACGAGATCTTCCTGATCCAGCCCATGCGCGTGTTTGAATGATTTGCAAAACGCCCGTTCTTCGGTGGACAATTCGAGCACATACTCATCTCGCTTCCATTGCAAGCCCATAGCTTCCTGGACAATCTGTGTTCCCGGCATCCGGTTCTTCCGGAATTTCAATTCATCATCCAGGCCGATGCGGTAGAAATACTCTGCATCCGGAGTCAATGGAACAATCGCTCCCCGGCTGTTCATGCCAAATCCGAATTTCTTTTTCGCCTTCAAATGATTGACAAATGAACAAGCACGTTGCGTTTTATCTATACTGAAAACGATGTCAAATTGAATATTTCCGAGAATCAGAAGAGTGTCCGGTTCCCACGTGTACACAGCATCCAGCAGCAGATTCTGCTCCAGAAGTGCGCGGGCGTTTTTTAACGTCAGCCAGGAGATGTGACTATCTGGATATTTCCGTTTGATCGCGGGAAGCATTGCTGTCGTTTGGAGTACCGCGCCCATTGCATCGAGATTTACGATGAGAATCCGTTTCCCAAACGGAACACGGTCAACGCAGCGCACATGACACAGCGCTCCGGGAACGCACGGCTTGTAACCCGAAAATTTCCGGCAATCGGGAATGGAGATTATTTTTGAGTTCTTCCGCAGCGGTGGCGCCGCTCGCCGTGTTGTTGTTTTTTTCGCCATTCGTTTCTTCATGTGAGTTGAGGGTAATCGCCTAGAGTATTGTTGAAACTGAGTTGCTTCAGTATTACTGTGCAGTTCACATTGAAAGAGTACCACCAGACTGTATGTCAGGCATTCCTGCCTGACATACTTTTGATTTAGAGATGTTTTTAGACAGGCAAGAATGTCTGTCCTACTTCCGCCATGCGTGCGTGTTTGGACGGGCAAGGCATCCCTTTGGGAGCGGCAAACGAAAGGGTTTCCGACAACGTCTCTGTTTGCATGCTCCCTTTCGAAGAAGGCGTCAGAGATCTTATGGCTTTCCTCACTGATGAACGAGTTTTTGAAATTCTTCAAACACTTTTTCTACAGGAAGTTCTTTCATGCATTTGATGCCGATCGGACACGAGAGCAGATTGCACCCGAGGCAATCCAATGCGGAATGATTCACCCATCTGTTTTGATCGCCATACGGCCCTTGCAGGCGCGGATTTACCGGCCCGAAGATCCCGAGCGTGGGTACGCCAACGGCAGCGCCTATATGCATCGGACCGGAATCATTCGAGACGAAATATGTACATCGTTTCAAGAATGCGGCCGATTGCGGAAGGGTGGTTTTGGGGAGCAGCAGCGACGGTGATTTTATCAGCGATTGCAGTTTGGCAACATCCTTCTCTTCCCCCGGTCCCCACATGAGCAAAATCGATGCATTGAACTCCTTCGCAATCCGATCGCTCAATGCGGCAAAGTTTTCAATTCCCCACCGCTCATTTTCGCGTCCGCAGTTCGAGTTAATGGCGACCACGGTCCTGTCCGTCAGATGATTGTTGCAGAACCATTGTTCAACGGCGACCACATCTGCATCGGCCAGCGGCACCCGTGGAAATGGATCAAGAATCGGCACGTTCAGCCTGCGTAGCGCATCCAGATTGAACTCAACATTATGAACGGTAGAGCTTCTTGGTTCAATTTTCGTGTTGTAAGCGTACGCTCTTCCGCGAAACGGATAGCCGGCCCGGATGCGCGCTCCAGAGAGGAATGTGGCCAATGCGGTTCGGGGATTTGAAAAAAGATCAAGAACGAGATCGTACTTTCCCTTGCGAACGCGGCGTATAAACGAGATATCCGATTCTTTCTTCCGGCCAAATTCCATCACCGTCGTAATCCACGGATTTCCGCGTATTATGCCTGCCGAGCCTCTTTCCACCAGAAAATCGATGCGTACATCGGGATAGCGGGCACGCAAATTCGCAACAACCGGCAACGCCGTGACAACGTCTCCTGTGCCGCGAAGCTTGATAATGAGGATTGATGTGAAGTTCATGGCATCAAAAATACACAATTCCGAGCGGGCTGTCAATTACATCGCAGTATTAAGACTTGATTGAGGAGTAGTTTTTAACTATCTTCACGTGAGGGTTCAGACGAAATAATAACACTCACATCTACGGAGCCATCATGAAAAGCAAATTCCAACTATTTTGTATCGTTCTTTTCACAGCAGTCTTGCTTCAGGCACAGCCAATCCTAAAACAGACCCGTTCTTATACGTGGCCGCTGAACAGCGGATCCCATGCCGATTCAGTACTCAACGGCCTGCAGAGCATACGCTGCGTGGCAGTTGGCGATCTAAATAATGATGGAAAAAACGAGATCGTCGTTACCAACTATAACGACCTCGGACATGTGCACGTTTTTGCAACTGCAGGAAAGGACACATTTCAGCTCGTTTGGAGTTCTCCCACGGTTACTGTAAACGGCGATAACTCCAGCCCGCGCAACGTCCTGATCGGAGATCTGGACAATGATGGAAAGAAGGAAATCATTTTTGAGAGCAGAGGCAACGGGGTCTTTATTTATGAATGGGACGGAAATCCAGGCTACAATTTCGGCACGCAGCCGTCACAACAGATTACGCCGACAAACTGCACCGGTTTTCCTGTGACGACCGGAAGTTGCTACACCGAAAAAATGAGTCTGGCCGACGTTGACAACGATGGTCAACAGGAATTGGTAATGTCATATAAAGCCGCCACGACGGCGGACACAAAATATATGATCATCAAAGGAAATGGAGATTGGAGCACGGACGATCCCGGCTTTTCGACCTTTGATATGCTCTATGTTGGTTCAAGAGCCAACCTTACAACTTGGGGCTTGGGAGGCGGTGCCGCAGCGGGCACAATGGCCGCAAACTTTGACGGCACAGGGTACAAGGAAGTATTGTTGCATGGTTATAACTATACCGATGTAACAGTGTTGCGCTACGACGGTGCGAATTGGGTGCTTTGCGATACGACCAACGGAAAACAGAATGTCTATCTGACACCTAATGACGGTGTAGCTTACTTCGGAGGGGTAGTCGCCGATGTCGACAAAGATGGCCGGGATGAAGTCTATTTACCGAATAGTATTCCCACTGCTCCGGATCTTCCGGGAATGGTCTACGGTATCTATTTCGATGCACCGTCAACACCGAATGAAATCGACACGACCAACAATGTCCTTAAGATCGATTTCTCCCCCATAACCGGCACGGGTAATATTTGGGGATGCGGAACTGGAGATATCGATGGAAACGGCAAACCAAACCTCTATTTCTCATCTGATCATCTGGGTGCCGCCATTGTGTCTGCTGAATTCCAGGGTGGGAAAAAGAATAATCCGGCAAACTGGAAGCTTAGTACAATCTGGGGCGGAGATACATGCTACCACTCACTCACACTTCGCGATTCGTTGGGCAAAGTGGACACAATTGCCGAGGTAAGTGATTTCTTGTGGGCGTCAAAATTCCAAGTGGCTGACCTCTACAATGACGGAAAACAAGAGATCGTCACCGGATATCAGCCTTGGTACTATGGAGGTGATACCACCATTGCAATCACAAAATACACGTGGAACGCGGCGGGCACCAAGTATGACACCACCTCGTACAATGCAGTGAATCCAAAGCGATTGGGCTTCGTCGTGCTCTCACCTGGTTCGGGCACTGGAGTTGTGGCGCATCCGTTGACTCTGATTACACCGGAAGACTACACACTTCAGCAGAACTATCCGAATCCGTTCAATCCGTCGACTGAGATTAAATTCAGTCTGCCGTTGGTGAAGAAGATCAGCTTGAAGGTATATGACATGCTCGGCCGCGAAGTGCGGACGCTGATCAACAATGACGAGTACACCAAAGGTTCGCATTCCGTGGTGTGGGACGGAAAAGACAACTTTGGAAAATCTGTCGCCACCGGATCGTATGTCTACACTCTGCGTACCGGCAATGTAGAGAAGTCATTGAAAATGGTATTGCTGAAGTAATTTTTTCTCCATCGATTACAAAAGAGCCTTGTCCGGAAACGGGCAAGGCTTTTTTTATCTCACATTTGAAATTGTACTATTCGGAATACACGTAGATCCTATTGATAATGGGATCGAAATGATGCTGCGATAGAATTTTATCGATATGGGACTGCGTGATCTTTGTTTCTTTCGGCAGTAATTTTACACCCGTGCCTGTACACAAATCCGACACAATCACCATTCCTTCCTGCAAATCGTTTACGGAGATCTGGCGCTTGCCCTCCATCCATGCCGGATTCTGAGTGATTGTGTAATATTCACGGGTGAGCTGGGCAACATGGGGATCCAGGACGATGCTTCGCATTCTCTGGAGCACTTCTTCGAGTGCCTCCGTATTGTTCGCCACCTCCAGCGGGAGCTGGTCCACGAAATTGACCGCACGTAAAATGCGTGCGGGAAGCGGAATTTGTTCTCCGATTTTCTTGTCCGGATAGCCAGTCCCGTCGAAGTTTTCCAGCTGGTGTTTGAACCACTGCGCCATAGGATCCAATTGCGGAATTCCTTCCACAATGGATTGTCCCATCACGGCAAACTCCGAGAGTTTCAGGATGTCCATGTGCGAAGCCTTTCGCGGATCAATCTGAAGCAGGTCGTCGGTGAAAGTAATCTTGCCGATTTCATGAAGTCGCGCTGCAAGCCCCAGCATCTTGACTGTTTGCGCCGGCAATGAGAACCGCTCCCCCATCCAGAGACAGAGCCGCTTCGCATTCTCTCCCCGTTGTTCTGCACCGGGAACACGTGCGCTGATAAGTTTTGAAAGAAGTGCAACGATTCCTTCAAAATTCTCTTCCAGCGTCACGTTTGCACGCTGCAGCTCATCCCTCTCCTGTCGCAAATCATCCTGCAACGTCTTAATGCGAAGAAGCGCCCGCACACGGGAGATGAACTCTTCCGCATTGAATGGCTTGGCAAGATAGTCGTCGGCTCCTATATCGAGCCCGGCAAGCTTATGCTCCAAATCCGCAGCAGCCGTCAGCAGCATGAACATGCATTCGCGCCAAACAGGATGTTTTTTTACCGTGGAGCAGAATTGAAATCCATCTTCGCCCGGCATGTAATAATCGCTGACGATGAGCGACGGCCGCGATTCCTGGACAAGCGGAAGAGCCTGCGCTACATTCTCGGCTTCCAATATCTCGTAGCCGCCCACATTGCCCAGCAGTTCCCGCAAGAGGGAACGCTGCGCCGGATCATCTTCGACTACCAGAACTGTCAAATGTTCCATGTTGTTCTCGCCTACCCTTTGAGTCATTTTTAATGATAATACTGATTCTTCGATTTGTGACGTCGAATGGATTTTCAGTGTTGCGCAGCCTCGTATCCGCATAGCCGCGTATTTCGTCCAACTGCCCGTCCCGCACTCCATTCGCCATGAGCACGCGGCGGGCACTATTCGCCCGGTCAACGCTCAATTCAAAATTCGTGTATCCATCCTGACGAGTATACGGCCTGCTGTCCGTATGTCCTTCGATAATAACGAAGTTCGGGAGCTTGCCAATGCTCTTGGCCATAATGGTAAGGATTTTAACGGCAGCCGGCTTCAGCGTTGCCGTTCCCACATCGAAGAAGAAAGCATCCGAGCCTTCCAGCAGTTCAATGCGCAGGCCTTCATCCACCACTTCAATTTTTATCTGTTTGCTCAACTCAGACAGTTCAGCGACCTTCTTGATATTGCCGAGAATGGAATCGCCCATCTGCTTCAGTTTTTCTTTCTCCCGTTTCAGAAACTCGTCGATGGCAACTTCCTGCGTTGCCGCGTTGGATCCCTGAAACATTCCACCGCCCTTGGTATTTTCGAAAAAGGCTCCGGGGTCTTTAAAGTACGCCGCAACGAATGATTTTACCTGCTTGCTCTGCCCGACGATCCAAAGTACTATGAACAAGGCCATCATCGCAGTCACAAAATCTGCATAGGCCACTTTCCATGCACCGCCATGATGGCCTGCATGGCCGTCCTTCTTTTTTTTGATGATGATAATTGGCGTATCAGATTCAGGGTCATGCTGCATGGTATTTATCCTTTGCGAGCCTCTTTAATGACCATTTCAATTTCGTTGAATGACGGTCGGACACTTTGGTAGATCACGCGGCGCGCAAATTCCACCACCACAATCGGCGCATTCCCCTTCGCATAAGCCACTACACCCGCCTTGATGCATTCATAGAAACGAGCTTCCGAGGCATTGAGAAGTCCCATATGAGTCGCTATCGGACCTACAAAACCGTACGACAACAAAACGCCAAGAAAGGTCCCGACAAGGGCAGCCGCCACTTTCAAGCCGACTTCTTCCGGCGGTCCGCTGATCGCGCCCATCGTAACGATGATGCCCAACACAGCGGCGACGATACCCAGGCCCGGGAATGCATCCGCCAGTGTCTGCACAATGCCCGGAATGGCGCCTGTCTCTGTGTGATGACTTTCGATATCAGCATCCAGCATCGCCTCCAGATCATGTGCCGCTATGCCGCCGCCCAGCATCAGTTTCATGGTGTCGCACAGAAATTCCAGCGCATGTTGCTGTTCCAGCAAGAACGGATTTTTGGAAAAAATCGCGCTCTCTTTGGGTTTCTCAATATGCGCCTCCACGTTAATAAGTCCATCGCGCTGTGCGACATTAAAGAGTTCGAACATTGTTCGGAGGAGGTTCACATATTGTTCCTTCGAGAATCGGTCGCCTTTGAATATTTTCCCGAAGCTTCCTCCGATTTGCTTCAGCAGCGCGATCGGCGTTCCTACAAGCAGTGAACCGATGCCGGCCCCGCCGATGATGATAAACTCGTTGTACTGCAACAACACCAATGGCTGTCCCTCATGCATCATGAAACCAGTGAGGATACTTCCAATAACGACAACGAATCCGATGATAATGAACATGGCGCTACCCTAATGAGATAAGGTTACTGTTGAGAATCCTTGTTTGCTGCGTTTGTGACTATAATGATGTCGACTCTTCTATTGCGCGCCCGGTTTTCCCCCGATGTGTTGGCAACGAGCGGGCGATATTCCGAATAACCGACAACAGAAATCTTTTCCGGTTCAATCCTCTGTTTTCCCATCATGTAGTAGGCGGTATTCACCGCACGCGCAACGGAAAGATGCCAGTTGGATGGAAACAACGGCGTGCTGATGGGCACATTGTCCGTGTGTCCCTCAATGCGAATATCGTTGGGAAGGCGCGCAATAATTCCGGTCAACGTATCCAGTGCGTACAACGATGACGCTTTTAATTCCGCACTTCCCGACGCAAAGAGAAGTTCTTCCATCATATGCACCGTAATGCCCCGTTCATTTTGGGTGACTGTCACCAGCCCCTTTTTCATGCTGCCGGTCAACGCAGAATTTATTTCCTGCGCAATTTTTTGACGCTGTGCCTGCACGCCGTTCACGATCGGCGGGATCGGCGACCGTTCGCCTGAAAAGATTCCCGGATTTTCCCTTCCAAACACACCGCCCAGCGCGTTGACAAGTTCGGTGTACTTCTCAACGTCGATCTTGGACATCGCATACAGAATCACAAACAGTCCCAGGAGGAGCGTGATCAAGTCGGCATATGTCAGCAGCCAACGATCCGATTGGTTTTTTCCCTTTTTGACGGCGGTCTTCTTCCGCATCGGTTATCCGAGATCCTGCTCCTTTGACGGGAGCATACTGTTCAGTTTTGCTTTTATGACCGAGGGGATTTCCCCATCCTGTATTGCGAGAACACCTTCGGTAATCAACTCCATGAAAAGGCGTTCCTCCGCCTGAATGCTCTTCAATTTGTCCGCGATCGGCAACCAGACGATGTTCGCCATGAAGACGCCCCACAGCGTAGCGATGAATGCCCCGGCGATGGAGTGAATGAGCTGATTCGGATCGCCTCCTGCGGCAGCGAGCGTTGCGATAAGGCCCATCACCGTACCAATGATACCCATGGTCGGCGAATACCCGCCCATTTTTTCAAACAATTCGGCGCCGCGGAAGTGGCGATCTTCGGAATTGGCAATCTCCGTTTCTGCAAGATTGCGCAGCACCACGGGATCGGCGCCGTCGATGGTAAACCGGAGAATCTTTTTCATGAACACGTTCGGAATTTTTTCGAGCTCGCGTTCCAGAACCAGCAGCCCGTCTTTTCTGGCGATCGTGGAATAGCGTACAAGCTGAGAGATGGTTTCTTTGACGGCGAAGGTCGGCGGAAAGACGGTGAAGCGCACCAGTACCCCAATTTTCAAAAAGTTCTTCAGTCCGACGCCAATTATCGCAGCAGCAATCGTACCTCCGAATACAATAATGAGCGGCGGTATGGACACAAGGCCGCCCATACGCCCCCCTTCCAGAATGAATGACCCGAAGATGGCCAGAATGCCCAGCAGAAGTCCGCCGATTGTGCTTATTTCAAATTTCCTGTTCATGCTATGTCAGATAATCCATCAGGGATTTTGGAAGAACCTTCGCAGCAACAGCCAACGCGGCATCCAGCGTCGATTCTTCCGTTTTCAGTTTAAGTGCCGCACCTGCAACGTCGACGTCCTGATACTGGGAGACGAGATCCTGCAAACGGGATGCTTGTGACTGCAAATAGGTCAGGGTTGTCGTCAGTCCCTGTTGCATGGCGCCCAGCTTACCCTGACTTCCCAGAATCGAATCTGCGTATGATGAAACAAGTGTACGATCAGCGGCACTCGGCAATTCTTTTACTTGCTGTGCCGATGGAGCCGACGTGTCTCCGGATTCCTTCAAAGAACCATTCTGCAATGCCAGCGTAACAACCGGTGCTGCGGACGTCGCCGTGGACGTCAGCACCAGCGGACTTGTCTGCGAAAAAGTCGCCATCGTTCCGGAAACGGGATCGAACGTTGCACTGGCGGTGCCTCCGGTAAAAGTTGCATTGGTGCCGGACACTGTTGTCATATCCCAGGAGTTATCCGCCGTCTTGGTCCAACGCATTACAAGATCATGCGTTGCTCCGAGGCCATCCGTCACACTCGCCGGCATGTCAACCGTTGCTCCCACCGCCGCCGTAGGGCTCAATGTTCCGTTTAGTTGCATTGCCGGATTTGCAACGCCGCGGAGCTTATCTCTTATGGAAATCATGGCATTCAACATGTCGGTCCCTTTGAACACATCCGCGCCGGTCATGCTGACAGTCTGTTTCAAGCCGTCACCGATCTGGTATTGCGTTGGAGAATCGTCACCGCTGTAGACGGCGATTTGTGACGGAGGACTCGCCGGATTCGATACAACCGAATAGGGAGCGGTTTGTGTGTTGGCGCCGCCGAAAAGATATTTCCCATTGAATTTTGTATTTGCTGTTCCAACCGCTTCGTTGAGCAGTTGATCAATCTGATCGGCAAAGAGATTGAGATCGGCGGGTGTCTGCGTGCCGTCTGCTGATTTCACAACAACGGCATTAAAGTCCTGCATGATGCTGCTGTAATTGCCAAGAGCAGTATCAGTGGCGGAGGTTGCGGCTTGGGCATCTGCAATGTTATTTTGATATTGTTGATTTGCACTAATGCCCGACATCATTCTCATAATCGCTGCAGCGGCCTGAGGGTCATCAGACGCTTTGCCCACTCGTTTGTTGGTTGCAATCTGTGTATTGAGCTTGTTGATTCGTTCCTTTACTCCATTAATGGAGCTCAGGTACGTCGCGGTCATACTGCTATCGGTAATTCTCATTATGATACCATGGTTATAAGTGTTTGATACATTTGATCGACAGAATTGATTATGCGCGAGGAGGCATCGAAGACGCGCTGATATTGCAGCATCATCGTCATTTCCTCGTCAATCGAAACGCCCGACACGGCATCGCGTTGACCACTCAATTGTGTGTAGAGAAGATTCTGTGTCGTCGCCACATCGCCCGATTGCTTCACGTCTGTGCCAATTTGATTCACCAATCCGTTATAGTAATCGCCGATACTGGTGGAGCCGTTGTTGAGCAGCTTTTCATCTCTCACTCCCGAGATAGCGAGTGCTGCACTGTTATCGCCGATCGACCCGTTTCCCGATACGGCAATGTTGGTGATATCGGAAGCTACGTGGGAATCCAGTGCGATACTCGAAGCATCCGTCCCCGAAAAGAAATTATTTCCGGTTGACGGCGGCGTGCCTGATCCGTATGCAGCCGAATGAATCTGATTTACCCGGTCGATGAGCGTCTTTGCCGTTGTATCGAGTTGAGTGAGATAACCCGGAATAGTAGTATTGTAGGCGTCCAGTTCTCCACCAAGCTGACCGGACTTTACGTTCACTTTTTGTGATTGATCCGCGGAATAAATATCTATGCCTGTGCTGCTCTTGACAGCTTGAAGCTGCATGGATCCGCTCCGGGAAGCTATGACAGTGCCGCCAATCATCACCACCTCAGAACCACCCGCCTCGTCGGACACGTTTATTTTGGCCAATGTCGACAGTTCCTCGACATGCAGGTCACGCTGGTCTTTGAGAACGGATGTATCGAGTCCGCCCGCTCCGGCAGCGACAATCTTGCCATTCAGGTCAGCGATCTCGCTCGTGAGCTGATTCACGCGAGTGACCTTCGCTTGAATATCGGTACCGATATCCGTATGAAGTTGATCGATGCCGTTGTGCAATTGATTAAAGCTTTGGGCAACGAGCTTGCCCTGCTGTTGTACCGTATATCGTGCAGTGGAATCTTCCGGATGAAGCGATAACGCTTGGAATGCATTGAAAAAACTATCCAAATTGGCACTGATGCCGCTGTCGGACGGTTCGTTGACAATTGATTCGATTTGGGAAAAAATGGTCTGCTGCGACTGCGCATAATTCAGTGCGTCGGAGGTGGACCGAACCTGTTGATCCAGGAATTGATCTCTTATACGCTGCACGCCGGTTGCCTCAACGCCGGTGCCGACCATGACACTGCCCTGCTGCAAGGCGGGCGTAGGTGTGAGTTCCACCCGCTGCCTGGAATACCCCGGGGTTGTCGCATTCGTAATATTGTTCCCGGCTACATCCATTGCGATACGCTGACTGGCGAGGCCGCGCAGTGCAGTTTCCATGATATCCGTTAATCCGGCCATAGGAGTTGCTCCCTTTCGTTCTTCAGCACATTACATTTTTGCGTCAACCAGCTGCCTTGAATAATCGCTGGTTATAATTTTCAGATTTCTCTGGATAAATCGAAGCGAGTTCTCGAGCAGCACTTTGTTCTGCGTATTGATTTTCAACACCTGTTCCACAATTCCATGGAGGCGGTCGCCGCAGGAGCGAATCCGTGCCGCGTCCTCCAGCTCCAGCACCCGCGTGAGTTCCGTTATCGAAAGCGTGTCACTGAGCGCGCCATTGCTCCGGCCGATTTCTGCCGTCAGTTCCTGTCGTTTTTTTTCGACCACTTCCATCGGTTTCATCACCGCCTGTTGTTTCAGGAGTAAATCGACCAGCGCGGCGCTTTGAAATTGCACAATTGCCTGCTGCTGTGCTTTCAGAATGTCCAGCATAGTGCCTGCCAAACCGGCACCGGATTCCAATAGTTCCACCAGCTCTTCAATTTTCTTCATTTGCGCCCGACTCCTGACCATTGAAGTAATTCAAATAGTCCATTACCCGTTTGACATATTTCTGTGTCTCTTTATATGGCGGCACTCCGCCATGTTTTTCCACAGCGGCCGGTCCCGCATTGTAAGATGCCAGCGCGAGTTTCACATCGCCTCCAAACCGCTCCATCATCATCTTTAGATACTTCGTTCCACCCTGAATATTTTGCTGGGGGTCCCAGACGTCATTCACACCCATTGCCGTTGCCGTCGAATCGACAAGCTGCATCAGGCCTTTGGCATTCTGCGAAGAACGCGCACGGGGTATGCCTGCTGATTCCGTTGCAATGATCGCTTTCACCAGATTTGGGTTGAGTCCGTGCTGTTGCGCAGCAGACGAAATAAGATCAGTCAACCCATTAAGCCGGTCCTGAAGTGTATCTGCAGCCAGCGTCACATTTTTCACGGACGGCTGTTGGGAAACCGGCTGTACACTCTTTCTCGCACGAACTGCCGTGGGGCTGGCCGGAGGTGGTGCCGCCGATGCAGTTACCGCTGCCGATATTGCATGCACCGTGTGCGCTTTTGACGGGATGAGCTGATCCTGCGTCTTTGGGAGCGGTTCACCGGTCAACTTCTTATACATCATCTCCGCCAAGCCCAGGCTGCTGTTCCGCGAGATGTGTTTTGCCAACTCCGCATCAAATACGCTTTCCATCATCTCCCCGCCAAAGCCACCCTCATCTTCCCCCTCTGCCTTTGGAACACTCTGGCGCATCGTTTTCAGCAGGTAACCGACAAATACCGATTCGAAATCCTGCACGGCATGCTGCAGGCGTACCTTGGACTTCGCGTCCATCTTGTCCGGCTTGACGCTTTGTGTTCCCGCACCAGTTGTATTATTAATGGAATCCATACTTCATCAGATGATAATCAATTCCGCTTTTAAGGCGCCCGCTTCTTTCAATGCCTGGAAGATTGCGATGATATCGCGCGGTGAAACTCGCATTGTATTTAATGCTTTAGCTACATCCTGTACCGTTGCCAGTCCGTCAATGGCATAGACGGCCGTGCTATCGTGTGTTGTTGCAATGGTGGTCATCTGCGTCTGCACTGTCTCTCCCTTGGAAAACGCACCCGGCTGTGATATCACCGGCACGGATTGCACTTCTATATTCAATCCGCCGTGCGATATTGCCACTGGCAGAATCGATACGTTTCCTCCGATGACAACCGTCCCGGTCCGTTCATTGATGATCACCTTCGCGGCAACATCCGGCGTCACTTCGAGCACTTCCACCTGCGCAATGAACTCCACAATTTTGTTGCTGCCACGCGATTCCATCGGCACCACCAGCTGTATCGACGATCCGTCAATGGCCGTGGCAAGCGGAGTGTTGAATTTTGCATTGATCGCCTCCGCAATGCGCTTCGCCGTCGTAAAATCAGATTGTGACAGTACGATGGCCATAGTACTGTCGCGGCGAAATTCCGTCGGAACCGCTTTTTCCAGTACGGCACCGCCTGGAATACGTCCTGCAGCCGTATGGTTTTTTCTCATCTCACTGCCACCTGCATTTACGCTCATGCCACCGACCGATACCGCACCCTGTGCCGAGGCCATGACGATACCGTCCATCCCGGACAGCGGCGTTAACAACAACGTCCCCCCTTGCAATCCGGTTGCATCGCCGAGCGAGGAGACCATGACGTCGACAACGCCGCCTTCTTTCGCGAATGCCGGCACCGCCGCCGTCACCATGACCGCGGCCACGTTGCGCAGCCGCAGGTCGTTTTGCGGTACTGTTACACCGAAGCGTTTCAACATACTTGTAACGGACTGTACGGTGAACGTGGAACGCTGCGTGTCACCCGTGCCATTCAAACCGACGACAAGACCGTACCCAATCAATTGCTGATTGCGAATGCCCTGAACGTAGGCGATGTCCTTGATTCGTGTGGCGCCGTGCAGCAGTGCCTCGGAGAATAGAAGACAGAGACAAACAGCAAAAGTTATCTTACGTAGTTTCATAATACCACCCCGACCTGCCGTTTAGAATATCCAATGAAAGAATTTCGTCAACCAACCCGGCTGCTGCGAACGGGAGACGATACCGTTTCCCTGAAAAAGAATCTTCGCATCGGATATGTTGTACGAATACACACTGTTGTCCGGCTGCACGTCTGACGGCCTGACGACGCCTGCTATCTGAATCAACTGTTCCTCGCCGTTGATGGTAATTGTTCGGCTGCCATTGATGTATAAGTTTCCGTTTGCAAACACCGTATCAACACGGGCGCTGATCTTGGCGCTCACCGATCCGGTTGAGGACGTCGAGCCGTCTCCCTTGAATTTATTGCTGGTTCCTATGCCTATGCTTGCATCAGGCAATGCTTTCCCTGACACAGTTCCGCTTCCCGAGAACGAGAGATCGCTCTCCCGATTCGAAGTAGTCGACGCACCATTCGTCGCGCTGGAAGTTTCCACAACCACCACTGTGACGGCATCACCGACGCGGAACGCCTTATTGTCGGAAAAAAGTGATCGCCCAACATATTGTCTCATATCCTGTGCATTCATTCCCGTGCTCATCAGCAATATGAAGACTGCCGTAAAATTACATCGTAGCGTTTTCATCGTACCATCCTTTCACTCACTGCTTCCACAACTCCGGGGCCCACGACGCGCGCATAGAGACGTTCATGGCTTCCTTGACGCTGTATTTGAATCAATTGTCCGACGACACCGTCTGATTTTGCGGTTGCCTTTGAAGATACTCGTACCGCTCCCGATCTTACGATGAGCAGGACATCAGCATTTTGATAGACAGCCGGCATCTGTTCCATGGAGTCCATCCGAAGAACGCTTCCGGCCGTGATAATTTTCTTCGTCCGTTTTCCTTCTATCGATGCACCGTCTGTGACATAGCCATCCGGAAGAGTCGTCGTTTCCCGTTCCTGATAGAGTAGATCCTGCTGTTGAACAATTGCGTGCTGCTCCAATTGCCGGGCTGCAATTGCGATGATTCCAAACGTACGCAGTCTGAATGGAACCATCACTTTTTTTACCAGCGATCCTCCTGCAACAACTGAGACGGCAACGCTCATATTGCCGCGAGCTGTCGGGGCAATGACATCGTCCACGCTGAGCCGATAGTCCGCCAAGGGGACTGTCATCGGGGCGGGAAGACTTCGAAATTCCAGCGACGTTCGCATGTGTCCGACCACCGTCTGATGCGTGCTGAAATAGCGTTCCACAACAGATTGAAACTCCGCCGGCTGGATCGTCAAATGCCCGAGCATACCCTGCACTATGAGGAGGCAAAGAAGCATCATCTGTTACCGTTGGAGATTATTTGCCAGTGCGAGCATATCCTCGACGGTCTTGATCGTCTTGGAATTGATTTCATAGGCACGCTGCGCAACGATCATATTGACCATTTCTTCCACGATATCGACATTGGAAGATTCCAGAGATCCTTGCTGCAAATCGCCAAATCCCTCGCTGGCTGCCGTTCCCAGAATTGGCTTTCCCGACGCGGCAGATTCCACGAACAAGTTGTTCCCGATCGGCGTCAAGCCGGCTGGATTGACGAATTTTGCCATTTCAAACTGGCCAGCCTTTGCCGGAGCATTCTCGCCCACGGCTGTGGCTTCCACAATACCATCGCTGCTGATCGAGATGTTCGTCGTCTCCGTCGAGAATGAAATGCCCGGTTCCACAATATATCCCTGTGACGTTACCAGCGTGCCCTCGGGAGACATCTTGAACGAACCATCTCTTGTATAGGCAATCGTACCATCCGGTCTGCGAATTTGGAGAAAACCCTCGCCATGGATTGCAACATCCAGTGGGTTGCTGGTCGGTGTGATGTCGCCCTGGCTGAAACTCTTCAGCGTCGCCACCGGTGCCGTTCCATTGCCAATCTGAATTTCGATCGCCTCCTGAACATTTGCGTTTTCCGAAATCTCACTCGTTTTGAGAGTTTGATACATGAGATCCTGAAATTCCGGCCTGCTCTTTTTGAATCCTGTCGTGTTGACGTTGGCCAGATTGTGCGCAATCAGGTCAACGTTTAACTGCTGTGCGGCCATGCCCGTTGCCGCGGTTCGCAATGCTCTGTTCATAGCTTTTCTCCTTTTTTAAAAAAATCCTTGGTGGGCCTACAATCTGCCAATTTCATTACCCCGCTGGAGAGTCTCATCCTGAGACTTCATCATTTTCTGGTCTGATTCAAAGTTCCGACTGAGATCGATCATTTGCACCATTTCATCTATTCCGTTCACATTGGATTCTTCCAAATATCCCTGGCGTACGCTCGTATGTCCTTCAGAGGGATCAATCTCTTTTGCCGCATCGGGAGAACTGAAGAGGGAAGCGCCTTCTTTTTTCAGTTTGCTGGTGTCTTGAAATGTCACCACTTTCACCTGACCAACGAGTTTGCCCCCTATGGTGATTTCGCCATCCTCTTTGATGGTGATGTCTCCGCTTGCCATTTTGTGGACATCGGGGATCTGGATTTTGCCATCCTTCCCTATGAGCGGATAACCTTCTGCATTGACAATGGTTCCATCAATCGTCACGGTAAAATTCCCATTGCGTGTGTACCGTACTCCCTGCGGTGTATCGACCGCAAAGAACCCGGGACCCTGCAACGCGAGGTCCAGCGTATTATTTGTTTGGTGAAGTCCGCCTTCACTGAAGTCTGTATATTCCCGGGCATCAAGGCCAACGAGATCTATGTTGCCTGTGCCAGTGGCTTTTCCCTGTGCCGCAGTATTTGCTTCGCCCACATTCTCGAGCATGGCAATGAAAAGATTCTCTTTTTTGAATCCTGTGGTACTGATGTTTGCAAGATTGTTTGCAATCACTTCCATGCGCAGCATGCGGGGGCGCATTCCTGTTCCTGATGCGTAGATTCCTTTTATCATACTACCTCCTCTGAATGCATGGCGGTTCTCCGAACCTGACGCAACCGGACCGCGAGTGCGATTTCTCCCTTCCCAACGCCTAATCTTTTTGCCAAAGCGGCGGCTTCGCCTTTTTTCCAGATAACACCTGCGCGTCGAATCTTTTCCGTAATGTTCAATGGCGAAACCTGATGGCTGCGCATCCTCATTGCGAGTTCCACTTCGCCGCGTCCGCGGTGATATTGCTGCGCCATATGCAGGACGTCTTCTTCCTCCGCCAGCTGATCCTCATCATTGGCATCCTCAGATTCGATCACCGTCAATTTTCGCTCCGCCCCGAATACGACGGCCGGCATTGGCGCAGGATCGATCTCCAACGGGGGGTCAACCCTCCGTGCGGTACTGTTTTTCTTCTCAAACCGTGTCCGCAGCGTGACGAGCACCATGCCTGTTCCAGCCAATGCAAGTCCTACTGATGCTGTGAACAAGAGCCACGCGGGTTGGCCGGTTTGCTTTTCCGTTTTCTCCGGAGCAGGTGCAATCACAGATTTCTTTTCAACCGGAGCGATCGCGGGTTCTTCTTGGCGGAGCGCACCCACTACCGGTTTGTAGGCGCGTGGTGTTCCGAAGTACTGCACGTTCTTCTCCGGAAGCGTCGGACCGGCAACTGCATGCCCGAAGACAAGAAACAGCGACAGGCTTGTCAACACTACAGCGAATTTCATTGCGCACTCCTGCGAATGGGAAGCGTAATAATGAATTTTATCCCTTGAGATTCGGCACTTTGAACGCGCATCTTTCCCTGATGTTGCTGGATGATTTTTCGACAAATCGGCAATCCTAGCCCGGTTCCCTTGCCGGCGGATTTCGTCGTAAAAAACGGCTCGAATATTTTTTCCTGCAATTCTTTCGGAATCCCGCATCCGGTATCGGCAAATCCCACAACCACATGCATACCCTCAACTGCAGAGGTGATGGTAATCGTGCCGCCACTCGGCATTGCGTCACGTGCGTTGATCATCAAATTCAGAAATACCTGCTGCAGATAATTTCCATTCCCCTGGATCAAGGGGAGATCCGGACCGAGTTCCGTCTTAATTTCGATTTTTTCATTGCGGAATTCATATTGCACCATCGCCACCACGTCTGAGATCGGTTTGTTGACATTCACCGCTTCGGTCAGAAATTCTTCAGACACGTTGCGGGCGAAATTCATCAGCCGCTTGGTAATCTCGCTCAGTCGAAGCACCTGATCGCGAATGGATTGAATGCCGTTCGGGACTTGGAATCCGCGCTGCATCATGTCGAGCTGCAGCACAAGCACTTGGACGGGATTTTTGATCTCATGCACAATGCTTGCTGCCAATTCACCGATGGCCGCCAGTTTTGCAACTTGGATCATTTGGGCTTCGGAAGATTTAAGTTCTTTGTTTGCGTTAAGCAATTGCTCATACGTCCGCCAGTTTTCCACACCCGCAGCTGCCTGGTTTGCCAGCACTGTGAGAAGTTGAATATCCTGATTAGAGAATTCCTGCTGATTTTTTACTGTGTGGATAAAGTAGATACCGAGCGCCTTGTTCCGCAACATCAACGGCACCATCACAAAATTGCGCGCTGTACCGTCAGCAACCAGATGCTCAAGATCCGGAACGATGACGGTTTTCTTTTCGGAAAATACCCAATCGACTATTCCGGATTCCAGTTGTTGTTGCGCCTCCTGCTGCAAACGGAGCGAACCGTTGCGCGACAACGGGAGCAGCCTGTTTTCGGCGGAATCAAAAAGGAAGATGTTCGAATCAATGACCGGGATGACCTGCCGCGTCAATTCAATTAACGTGCCGAGAATCGCTTCCGGCGTGACCGCTGTCGAAATACTGTTGGAAAGATGCTGCATTGCCACAAGCTCATCGATGGAACTGCGGATATCAAGATTGTTTCTCGTGAAATTGACATTTTCCTGCTTCAATGAATCAAGAGCAGACTCCAAGGCATTGATGTAATCGTCCCTGTTTTCGCTTCGCGAATCGAATCCCGGCATGGAATCGTCCATCCCCTGCTGCAGTGATATTTTTTTTCCGCCTTCAGTATTCATTGTCATTCGCCTTTGGCGCCGCTAAATGCGGTCACTTGATCAATATCACTCTGGAGCACTTCACTGTAATTGAGGAGGTACTCATTCAATATGTTCGGGTCATCCAGCTTCACACGTTGCAATGCCTGCGGATCGAAATCCACGCCTTTGTCGAAATCCGGGATCTGGTTTGTGAGTTTGTGCGACATGATATCTGCACAGTGCACCAGGGCCACGAGATCCGGATTTAATTGTGCGTTCGCCGGTGTGTGGTGCATCGAAACTGCTTCTTTCAAATGGTCCGGAAGATTCCATCGCTCCGCCAGAAGACCACCGACTTCGCCATGTGTCAAACCAAGTACGCTTTCCTCCGCTTCCAGAATCGAAAGATCCGTGTCGCGTGTAATGTCGATAATCCTGTTGAATTCGTTGTTGAAATACCGATGGATCACCGAGATACCCATCTCGTGCAGCAGCCCTCCAACAAATGCCTCTCCGGAAATGCGATAGCCGAGATCGCGCGCAAGTTTGCGGGCGATCACACCGGTAGTAATCGAATGATCCCAGAAGGATTTTGAGTCAAAATGTGTATCCGACTTTTTCTGCAGTGAGCTGACCAAAGAGATGCTGATCACGATCTCTTTCAGGGCATCAAATCCCAGGACAATGATCGCGAAGTCAATCGTGGAAATTTTTTTAGGAAAGCCATAGAACGGCGAATTGGCGATTTTCAATACCTTTGCTGTCAGGGCTTGGTCCGTGGAGATCACCTTGCCGAGCTTTGATGCGCTGGTTTTCGGGTTATCCACGAGGTCCACTACCTCGAGAGCGATCGCCGGCAACGCAGGCAACTGAATGATCGTCTTAATTTTTTCCCGTACTTGATCTGGTGAAAGCATGGCTCGCCTGTTCTCCGTGGAACCTAGTTCCAGATAACTGATTTTAATTTTATTATTGCACACGCGTGGCGTTCGTTGACTGATTGCTCGTCGAGCTTCAGGATCTGGGCGATTTCTTCAAATGTGAGGCCTTCGTAATAATAGAGCGCCAGGACGATTTTGTCCTTCTCAGGCATATCACTAATCGCGTCGATAAAACTCGTCTTCAATCCCTCAATCAGGTCGCTGAAGTCCTTCGAACCTCCAAGATCGTTTTTCATGCGCATGGAATACTCCTGCATCTTCTCCATATCCACGGATGCCTCGTCGAATCCATATACACTCACGGTCGCGGCATGAAAGTCCGGCTCCACCTCAAAGGAAAATCTGCCGAGATTCTCTTTATTGCAGAGCACGTCGGCAAAATGCACAGTAGCCGTCAGCACCGGATCGATAGTGGCGAGTTGGGGCGTATGGTGATAGAAAATTGCCTCGGTAATCTGCTCAGGCAGATTCCATCGTTCCGCAAGCCACTGTCCCATTTCCGAATGCGTCCATCCGCACAGCGATTCAATCATTTGTCCATTCCGGACAGCAGATTCTTTGGACTGTTTCGGAATGATATCGTTCGCGTATTGCAGCAAAATGAGATAGCCGATATCATGCAGCAGTCCGGCAATAAATGCATCGTCGGGATTGCACACCTTGCGATCTTCCGCCAGTTGACGTGCGACAAACCCGCAGGAAAGCGAATGACTCCAGAATTCCTCATAATGAAAGAGGACGTTGACCATGTTGCGCAGCGCATTGTTCACAACCATGCTTGCCACGGTTTCCTTCAACACGTCGAATCCGAGCAATATGATCGCAAAGTCCACTGTCATGGATTTCCGGGAATAACCGTAGAGCGGTGAACTTGCTTTCCGCAAAATCCGCTGCACAAGACCGGGATCCTTCACCAGCAGGGACGCGAGCTTCGCGACGCTCGTAGACGGATCGTTTGCATAGCTGATGATTTCCTTCACCACGGTCGATTGCATCGGGCCGCCGGGAAGGTTTTCCTTCTTCATCGCATTAGACTTTGTCATTGTATTCATCGAATTAGAGTAGTTTTCCAAGTTTTCGGCGAAGTGTCTGCAGCACAGCGGTGTGAATTTGAAACGCACGCGATTCCGACAGATTAAGCACTTTGCCGATCTCCTTGAATGTGATTTCTTCGTAATAATAGAGCACGATAACGAGTCTCTCTTTTTCCGGCAGATTTTCGATTGCGCGGATGACGATGCCCTTCAGTTCTTCCTGGCTTGTTGTTTCAAAGGGATCATCCGATGACACAAGGCTGTCGCCAAGCATCGCATCCGCAGTATCGTTCAGTGATACCATTGAACCCAGGGACATCTGCTGCACTTCTTCCAACACTTCGAGATACTCCTCCATTGTGATGGAGAGCTTTTCCACAATTTGTTGGACGGAGTACCCGGCAGAGAGCTTCTGATCCATTGTATTGACCATGGCCTCAGCATCTCTGATTTTCTTTCGCACCGAGCGCGGCACCCAGTCCAACTTGCGCAATGCGTCCTGAATTGTTCCGCGGATCCGGCTCATGGCATACGTTTGGAACTGTACCCCCCGTTCGGGATCGAAACGCTCGACTGCATCGAGCAGTCCCATTACGCCGAATTGCACAAGATCTTTCTTTTCGAGTGCCGCAGAAGACCTGTTCATGGGCATCCCGATCCTGCTGACCACATATCCCACCAAGCCCAGATGAGTGAAAAAGAGTTCCCGCTTTGGGTCGCCGTTGGTGCGATGATGCGTATGTTGTCGCGCGCCATTCATTGTCGTTGCATTCATTAGTCAGCCTTGGCCGGTTCAGTGGCAGTCGTATGGGCTGCAGTGCCGTTATGTGCTCCGCCAGCGCGCAGACCGTCCGACGCAGGAGTTTCCGCCGGCGATGCAACGGGCTTATTCCCTGCCCATGCGAAAACGAATACCATCACCACAGAAATGAGAATAACGCCCACACAGACGATAAATGCCCGCAGGATGACGTCGAACAACGGATAGTCCTGCAGTCCGAACGCAACCGCCGAAATGAAAAATGCAAGCAGACCAACTTGAAATATGAGCTTTGCCATTATCTATCTCTTCCTTCCTGTTCTTCCTGAACGAGGATGCGTTGAACAGCCTGGCGGAACGAAAGCGATGACGCCGATGTCGGGAACATCTTCGATACCGGTTGATGCGCTATCACCGCACGCTGAACGTTTTTGTCGAAGGGAATTGAACACAGGTATTCAATTTCCCGGTGGAGAAAGTGACGAACGGCCATCTGCAACTTCACCATCGCCTCATCTGCTTCAGAAGGAGAATGGGCCCCGTTCACCACCACCGATATTTTCTGCGTCTGTTTTACGGCAAGAATCAACTTGATTGTTGCGTAGGCATCCATTATCGAAGTCGGTTCTGTGCTCGTCACCACGATCGACTCATCCGCTTCGGTGGAATACCGGATCACTTGCGTTGACAATCCCGCGGCGGTATCAATAATAACATAGTCGAAGCGTTCTTCCAGCTCACGAATGCCGTTCATCAACCGCTGCTGCATAGTGACACCCATCTCCGGATACGCGGTATCTGCGGAACTGCCTGGAAAGAGTTTCAAATTCGGGGAAGCCGTCACCAGCACATCTTCGATATCGCGTTCGCCGCGCAGTACATGCCCCAGCCGGTATTGCGGTGCAACGCCGACCATAATGTCCAGATTCGCCAGATTGGCATCGGCATCGACAACAAGCACACGCTTGCCGACAGCACTCAACGTCACGGACAAATTTAGAGCCACTGTACTTTTGCCGACACCTCCCTTACCGCACGTCACGGCAATAAGGCGCTGAGAAGGCGTCCGGGAGTTCAAAGAACTCCGCATCGCCAATTCGCGCAGCCGTGCCGCCTGGTCCGGTGCCAGCGTTTCGTTATGCATGGATACTTGCTCCCGAGTACATCATTTTTGCCAGCACAGAAGAATCTGCCGTAACAATATCATCCGGGACAGTTTGCCCAGTAGTGATGTACGAAACAGGAATATGCGACTCCTGCAACACCTGAAGCAAAGAACCCACACTCGCCGCTTCGTCCATCTTGGAAAGAATCAGCCGGTTTGCCTTGAGGGACGAAAACTTCTCGACAACATCCGCGAGTGTTTTCTTTCCTGTTGTTCCGCTGACAACGAGATGAATCTCATCCGGTGCCGCCGCCTCGAGGAACTTTTTAAGTTCGGCGATATCTTTTGACAACTTCTGATTGCGACCAACGGTATCGATAAAGACCACATCCTTATTCTTAAATCGCTTTACCGCAGCCGCAATGTCCTTCGGTTTGTAGACAACTTCCATCGGGATATCCGCAATGCCCGCAAATGTCCGAAGCTGTTCGATGGCACCAATTCTATACGTATCCGCAGAAATGAGTCCGACATCCAAACGATTGATCAGTTTGCTGATGGCAGCAAGCTTCGCAATTGTCGTGGTCTTGCCGACACCGGTCGGGCCAACCAGCGCAATCACCCGGCACCCCTTTGGTTTCCCTTTCGGCATGGCGGCAGTCTTCAGCGAACATGCAATTTCCGCCAACAACGCTTTTTCCAAGTCGTTCCTGCTCGAGAGCTGTGCGTCGGTCAGCTTTCCGTACACGGACTGAACGATATCCGCAGCCTGGCGTTCATCCACATCATTGTGGACAAGTTGTGCGTATGCATGTTGAAGCAATTCCGGCAGCGCAGGCATCTTGCTGTATTTCATATGTTCTGCGATACTCTTCAGAGTTGCTTTCATCTCGTCCACGTCGTCGCGCAGCTGCTGATATTCCGCCTGCCCGATCGGCACGGCATGCTGGTTCCGTTTCTCAAACTGCTCCGCCATCGATCGAAGATCATCGATCGTACCCGACGATTCGGGAGACACGTTGCGCTCTCCTTTTTCCTGCTGAAGGATAGTGCGGAAGTTGTCTTCACTCTTCTGGCGGCTTTCTGGACGTGTTTTCTTCGGCAGCGGTTCATCAATGGCTGCAGTAATCTCAATCATTTCTTTTCCGAGGAAATTGATCATTTTGCTTTTCCCAATTTTTCGGGTATTAAGAATGATCGCATCGGATCCAAGCTCCTGTTTCATTTGCTCGGTGGCTTCCTTGATGGTCGCGGCCATGAATTTCTTAATTCGCATTGTCCAGCTCCAGTTTGCCGATAAATTCGATTTCAGTTTCTGCCGGCAGTTCGGTAAACGAAAGCACCGCAACCGTCGGGAATGATGTGTGGATCAAACGGTAGAAATAGGGTCGCACTGTCGCCGCGCTGAGGACGATGGCTTGATAGTTGTTCTTCGCCGCGGCATCCACGCTGACGGTCAACTCCCGATGAATCGTCTCAATGATTGCCGGAGAAAGTCCGAGGCTCGGACTGCTCTCGCGTTGGTTCTGCAGCGCCGATGTAATCAACTGCTCCAGTCTCGGCCCAAGCACAATGCAATTAATGACGCCCTTCGAATCCTGGAAAAGACGGGCAATCGTCTCGGAAAGCGAATGCCGGACGTATTCCGTCAAGACATCTACATTTTTTGTGACTCGTGCATAATCGATTAATGATTCCAGAATCGAGACCAGGTCGCGCACGGGAATTCCCTCGCGGAGAAGATTCTGAAGCACCTTCTGGACGGTTCCGGTCGGAAGCAATTCCGGCGTCAACTCATCAACCACCGCCGGGTACTCTTTTTTCAAGTTGTCGATCAGTTTCCGTGTTTCCTGCCGGCCAAGGATCTTATCCGCATTGCGGCGGAGCACTTCCTGAAGATGTGTCGAGAGAACTGCGGGAGGTTCCACCACCGTGTAGCCGGCCAGTTCGGCACGCTCCCTCTCATACATCGGCACCCACACGGCAGGAAGATTGAACGCCGGCTCGCGCACCTGCACGCCGTCCAGATCCTCGACGACCGCGACCGACCGCATTGCCAGCAGGCGATCCATCACGAGTTCATTGGTCGCAACCAAATTGCCGCGGATTTTGATGACATATTGATTCGGACCGAGTTGCAAGTTGTCGCGCACGCGCACGGAGGGAATCACAATGCCGAGATCCATCGCCAGCTGTTTTCGAATACCGGTAATGCGTGAGAACAGATCGCCCCCGTGGGCATCGTCCACGAGCGAGATCAATCCATATCCGATTTCCAATTCGAGCGGGTCCACCTGCACATAACTTTCAGCATTTTCTTCCTTCTTTTCGGCCGGCGCCGGTTCCGCCGCCGCTGCTTTCGCCGCATCCCGCACCTTATGCTGCTGCATGGTAACATAGCCGAGCGTACCCGCCAGGCCGGAAAGAATCAGGAATGGCATTGCAGGAAGTCCCGGAACGATTGCAAAGACAAGCAGCGCACCGGAAGAAATTAGCAGCGCTTTCGGCTTTCCAAACAGCTGCATCCGCACTTCACGGTCCAGGGCCTCGCCTGATCCGCTGCGCGTTATCACCATGCCGGCGGCCGTAGCGATAAGGAGAGCCGGAATTTGCGTGACCAGTCCATCGCCCACTGTCAACAGCGTATATGATTTCAAGGCATCAGAGAAGGACAATCCGCGCTGTGCCATACCGATGACAAATCCGCCGATTATATTCACAATGTTGATGAGCAATCCGGCAATGGCGTCGCCTTTCACAAACTTGCTGGCGCCATCCATCGCACCGAAGAATTCCGCCTCGCGCGCAACTTCCGCACGCCGCTGACGGGCTTCCATCTCATTGATCAAGCCGGCATTCATGTCGGCATCGATTGCCATTTGCTTCCCCGGCATTCCATCCAGTGTGAAGCGAGCCGCCACCTCGGCGATACGCCCAGCACCTTTGACAATGACGATAAATTGGATCAACACCAGAATCAAAAAAATCACGAACCCGACAACATAGTTGCCTTTGACGACAAAGGAACCAAAAGCATTGATAATCTCTCCCGCATACCCTTCTCCCAGCACCAAACGCGTTGAGGCAACATTTAACGAGAGACGGAAAATGGTCAACACCAGCAGCATGGAGGGAAATACTGAGAGCTCGATCGGACTCTTGATGTACATGGACACCAGAAGTACCAGAATTGCGATTGTGATATTCAACGCAAGAAGAATATCCAGCATTGCAGACGGCAGCGGCACGACCAGAAGTCCGCAAATCAGAAGCACACCGACAGCCAACAGCACATCGGTGTTCGATCCGAGACGTTCCAGCAATGATGGTTTTTGCACCAGACGTGCCATGCTTATGTCGATTTCTTTGTACTGTTCTTGATGCGGTAAATATATGCCAGTAATTGCGCCACTGTTTGAAACAGCTGCTCCGGAATTTCTTCACCTACTTTGACCGACTTGTATAATGCGCGGGCAAGCGGTCTGTCCTCAACGATTGGGATGTCATGTTCTCGCGCGATGTCCTTGATGCGCTGCGCAATGAGCTCCGCGCCTTTTGCCGTGACGGTCGGCGCGCCCATCTTTGCCATATCATATTGCAATGCTACGGCAAGGTGGGTCGGGTTTGTGATCACGACATCCGCTTTGGGTACATCCTGCATCATCCGCTTATAAGCAATCTGACGTTGGGCGGACCGCACGCGCGACTTGATCATGGGATTGCCTTCCAGCATCTTGCTTTCTTCTTTCACTTCATCTTTTGTCATTTTCATCGATTGCTCATGGTCATAGCGCTGATACGCGAAATCCAGCGCGGCAAGAATGAAAAACGCTCCTCCCGCCTTCAATGCAACCTGAAGTGCCATGCTGGAAAATGACTCCAGCACCGCCATCGTATCTCCATCCATCAGTGTCAGCACCCCATCCATCATTTGTGAGATAACCTTGTACGCCACCACGCCGACGATCACCATCTTGATGAGGTTCTTCATCAGTTCGACGAGCGATCGTTTTGTGAAGAGCATTCTTTTCAAGCCCGCCAATGGATTGAATTTTTCCAACTTCGGTCGCAGAACTTCTACGGAAAACATAAAACCGACCTGCATATAGTTGACAGCCGCCGCAACCACCATCATGCCAAACAAAAGCGGCCCGAGTGCGAGTGCGCCGGACACAATGCCTTGCACCGCGTAGTTATGGACGTTGCCGATGGTCAACTGGATTCTTCCGGCATTGGTAAACAGATTCCTGGCTGCATCCGCGATTGTTGATGCAACGGAAGCCGACCCGGCGGAAATAATCAGGACGCCGGCGACGATCATCACAGCCGAATTGATCTCCAGGCTCTTGGCCACAGATCCGTGCTTGCGCGTTTCCTCCCGTTTATGCCCGCTTGCATCTTCAGTTTTTTCCTGGTCGGAACCAGAATTGTTTTCTGCCATAGCTACAATGCCGCGACTAATGCATTAATATTCTCTTCAAACACGAAGAGCGATTTCTTGAACACGAAGACCACAAAAGGCGACAAAGACATCAGGATGATCATGCCCAACCCGATGCTCGCCGGCGCGCTGACAAAAAAAACATTCATCGCCGGCATCATCCGCGCCATGATCGCAAATGTCACATTCATAAGGAACGCTGCCACCATGACGGGGGCCGCAAATTTCACGGCAAAAACGAAGAGCATGACCGTCAGCGTCATCAAGACTTCATACAGCGGTTGCGAAAATGCCAGCGTCCCAATCGGAGATGTATGATAACTCAATTGCATTGCCTGGAGCACATAGTGATGTCCGTTGATGGTCAGAAACACCAGAATGACAAACAGGTACAAAAACTCGCCGATTACCGATGTTCCCTGCCCGCTCTCCGGATCGAAGATGTTCATCATGGACAATCCCATTGTGAACGAGATGATTTCACCGGCGTACTGGATCCCGGCAAAAATGAGTCCCATTGCCATGCCGAGCAAAATTCCGACGAACGCTTCTTTCAATACCATAATCACCAGTGGAACCAGCCGAAGATCAATCGCGCCCATGTTCTTCGACACGATCGGATAGAGCAGATACGACGCAAATCCTGCCAAGCCGATTTTCGTCATATTCGGGATACTCGAATGTCCAAAGATCGGGGCGGTCGTAATAAGCGACAATACCCGAACGAGAATCAGGAGATAGACGATAAATTGTGTGACGTAGATGTCCATGCTATTTCACAAGTGCCGGAATCTGTGCGAATAAATTTGTGGTAAAGGAAACCATCAGGTCCATCATCCATGGCAGCATGATAACGATAATGGCAGCCACCGCAACCAATTTTGGAACAAACGTCAATGTAAATTCCTGAACAGACGTAGCCGCTTGGAAAACGGAAATCAACAGGCCCACGACCAGAGAGACGGTCAATACCGGAGCGGCTAACAGCAGCATGGTGAAGAACGCTTCTCGAAACAGGTGCATGACAAATTCTTGTGACATCGTCCGACACTCCTTGTTATTGGTAACTCATCAACAACGATCCGACCACCAGATGCCATCCATCCACGAGAATGAAGAGGAGGATTTTGAACGGGACGGACAACATTTGCGGCGGCAGCATCATCATGCCCATGGACATGAGAATGCTGGCGATAACAGCATCAATGATTAAGAACGGGATATAGATAATGAATCCTATCTGAAATCCGGCCCGCAGTTCGCTGATGGCAAATGCCGGAATGACAACATATGTCGGCACTTCCGCGCGGCTTTGCGGTTTGTCCAGTTGGGCCATTTTTACAAACAGAGCCAGATCCTCTTCACGTGTATGCCTGAACATGAATTCCCGCAGGGGTTCGATTCCTCTTTCATACGCGGTCGCCATGGGCATTTTTTCGTTCAAATAGGGCTGAATTGCAACCGTATTCATTTTGTTCCAGACCGGAGCCATAATGAAAAAAGTGAGGAACATCGCCAGACCCACCAGCACCTGCGACGGAGGCATTTGCGGGGTTCCCATAGCCTGTTTCAAAAAATGGAACACAACGATAATGCGGGTGAAGCAAGTGGTCAGGATGAGCAGCGCCGGAGCAAGCGAAAGAATCGTCATCAAAAACAGGATCTGTATCGTGACGGACACATCTTCCGGCTTCGACGCCTTGCCCACTTCAAATGACAGTTTCGGAATCGGGAGCTGCTTAACCTGTGCCTCGGTAACAGAAGCACCAATGCCGGCGAGAACCACGCTGATAAGAATTGCGACAACCAATGTTTTCATTTTCTTTTCAATCCCATATTCTCACCCAGATGCTCCACGAAGGATTTTTTCTTGTTGCCAGCCTGCAACGCCGTTTCAAGGGTTGTGCCCCGCTGCTTTAACGCTGCGTCCACTGTTTGGCCGTCGATTTCGCCCATCATGCGAAGACCCTCTTCCGACGATCCAATCACGAATGCCTTGTTCAGAATCTTTACGACATACAGCGAGCGTTTCGGCTGCAACACCTTGTAGCCCACCACATCAACATCAACAATGTCGGCGTGAGCAGCTTGTCCGCCGCTCATGTATTTCTTCATCAGATAGAGGACGCCGACCATCAGACCAAGGACGGCAAGAAGTGACAACAATGCCTGGAAAAGTGCCCATGCCATTTTACTTCGCCGATCCTTTCAGCCGCTCGTTGTGATCCACCAGGCTGGTGATGCGGATACCGAAATGTTTTTCGATCACGACGACCTCACCCTCTGCCATTTTTTTCCCATTGATCAGGATGTCTACCGGTTCACTGGCCAGCTTTTCAAATTCCACAATGGATCCGCGCTGGAGATCAAGGATTTCCTTGATCGGCAAACTCGTTCTGCCCAATTCAATCGCAACCGGAAGACTCAGGTCAGAAATCATGTCGAGTCGTTTGTCCTTGTCCGGTGCAGTCGCCGCTGCGTCCAACTGATCACTGGGCGGGGCTTCCGTTGCAGGAGCCGGTTGGTCCTGGCTGTTCTCGAACGCCTTCATCATTTCTTCTTCAATCTTTCGTTCCTCTTCGGTCATAGCTTTTCCTCCTGGGCAAATTCACTAACAAATTTTGTCACCTTCACCGACATCCTGCTTTTTGATATTCCGGGGCGTCCGCGAAAACGTGTTTTTCCCCCAATGATGATATCCACTTCACTATCCATCGAAATATTGGTCCGCAATACATCGCCCACCTGCAACGACATCAAATCGCGCAGCGTCAGCGTTGTAAGGCCGAGCAGGCCGGTGACGGGTACCGTTGTTTGTCGGAGTTTTTTCAGCAGCGCACGGGACCATTCCGAGTCGCTCTTCAACGCCTGCATGCCGCTGAAATATTGAATATTGAGCTTTGCGAACACCCCTTCGAGTGCAAACGTCGGAAAGCAGATGTTCATCAAAAACTTCTGATCGCCGAACGACACTTCAAACGAAACCAACAGAACTATTTCACTCGTCGGTGCAATCTGCGCGAAGTCGCCTTCGCTTTCATACCGGTCCATCTTAAAAGACAAGTCAGCGATAATCTTCCAGGCTTTTTGTAAATCTGCGACGGTGCGCTGTGCTATTCCGCGGACGATATTCTGCTCGATGCGTGTAATCAATCGAGCCTTCTGGCCCGGTTCGGAAATTCCGCCCAGCAAGCGGGATACGAGAGCGATAGCAAGCTGCGGGCTGAATTCGATGATCGCCGCTGCTTCCGATTCCACGATGCGGAAAATGAAGAGGCAGCTCGGACTCGGCACTGAAAGCACATATTCCGAGTAGAAAAGCTGGTCGACAGACGTCACAGTGACACCGACAGACGTTTGCAATCGCGCAAGCAGGTAGGAGCTAAGAGACTCTGCAAAATTCTCGTGAATTGCCTGCATCGTACGCAATTGATTTTTTGACAATCGGTGCGGCAACCGGAAATCGAAATTGATGACTTCCTTATCCTGCTTTCCTTCCTGATCGAGTCCCATATCGATGGTGTCTATGGGAATACCGGAGAGGAGGCTGTCTATTTCTTGCTGCGAAAGGACCTCAGGCACGGCAGTTCGTCCTATTGAATGATGAATTTGCTGAAATATACGTTTGTAACTTTGCCTTTCTCCAGCATCGTGTTCACTTTGTCCTCAATCTCCTTCTTCAGTCTATCCTTAATGGCATTGTCGGATAATTCACCCAGCTGTTTCGAGGCAAGGATGGTATTCAACGCATCGCGTATCATCACTTCCTTGTTTGTCAATTCTTTTTCAAGATCTGCACTCGATACGGCGATACCCACAGTGGTCAGAAGATAGCGGGTTCCGTTAGTACCGGCGGGATTCACGATGATGTCTTTAATCACGAATACCTTTTGCTCTCCGCCATCCGCGGGTTTCTCTTCCTTCTTTAGTGAATTCTCATCCCCCTTTTCGGACTTGTTTCCCGTTGCGGAGGAAGATCCGCCCCCCATGATCTTCGTGAAGATGAAATACAGGAACACGAGCTGTACGAGAAATACCGGTACACCGATAATGATCAACATCTTATTGATTCCACCCTTTTGAGGCGCGGGCGTCTGGGGTGTTTGTTCTGCCGCTTGAGCTTCTTTTGCCATAGTCTTTCCCTTGTTTTTGACTGCACAAAGTAAGTCAAACGTTATGCCAAGCCTGAAAATGCCTAAATTGATGTTTTTTGCGGAATTTCTTAGTTATTCGGGAGGATGTTGCGGTCTTTGAAAAGGATTATGTCCAATATTAGCCAGCTGGTGGATGTTCTTGCTTGCTCGACTGTGAAGCGGTCAGGCATCTTGTTTTGTACTCAACAACTCTTTCAACCACTTCTGCCACCGTTTCTTTCACCATGATTCTCTTTCCGGAAACGAGGGTAATGATTGTATCCGGAGTCTCCTCGATGGATTCAATGAGCTCTGCATTGAGAACAAATTTCTGATTTTGAAGTTTCGTCAGTTCGATCATAGTGCACACTTCGGACCGAAGTGCCCTCCACCCGATTCTGCCGGGTGGAGAGCATCTGCAACATTTTATAAAATTATCTTGTAGTTCCTAAGCAACTGAAAACTTAAATGGTTTTTAACGCAGAGGCGCGTAGATCCGTCTCTTCTGTGTCATCCGTGTTCTATTAACAAGCCAGCATGTGCTGAGTAATTACCTTATCTTTTTACCGCTTCAGATTGACAACTTCCTGCAGGAATTCGTCGCTCGTCGTGATGACACGGGCCACCGACTGGAAACCGCGCTGCGCGGTGATCATGCGTGTGAATTCTTCCGCAAGATCAACGTTCGACTGTTCCAAGGCGCCAGACACAAGCACAGAGCTCGAGTTTCCCGGTTCCACTACTGCCGGCGTACCGGAGTTGCCCGAAATGTCAAACAAGTTCTCACCCGATTTCATCAAACCTGCCGGATTGTTGAACTCCACGAGCATCACCTGACCGAGCGGGATAACATTGCCGTTTGAAAATGAACCCTTCACGATGCCTGATGGATCGATGGAAATGCTGCTCAGCGAACCTGATGTGTAACCATCCTGTTCCCCCGGCGTCACGGAAAAAGAGCTACCAAACTGTGTTATCCCGGTGAAGCTGCTCGCCGTTCCCGCCTTCAAGTCGATAGATAATGGAGCGGCACCGTCATTCGGATCGAACTTCAGGGTTGTGGATCCGTCATCATACGAGAAGGAGCGGAGCGAACCGTCGGTATTGAAAGTGATCTTTCCAGTCTGTCCGGCTGTAATATTCGCGGGTGACGGAAGGTCGGCCGACCATGTCCATTCATTCGCGTTAACGCTCTTGGTCAACTTCAAGGTCAGCGTCTGCGGATTGCCTGCTGAATCGTACACGGTCACCGATGCACTTGTCGAATCCGAGGTCTTCGAAGGAACCGTCGTCAACGAGGAAGCTTGCGCCTGCTGTGACAGCTTGTCGTAACTCATCTTGAAGGACATGACCGGAGCGCCTCCTGCCGGCGTCAATGATACTGTCGGAGGCGTGAAGGTCAACAGTTTGCCCGTTGCGGGATCGAAGGTTGCCTGCCCGGTGCCATTGGTCACGGCCGCATCCGTTCCGGCAACATCCACGCTCCACGTATCCGCATCCGTCTTGGTCATCGTCAGTGTCACCGTGTGTGCTATTCCGAAATCATCTGTCAGAGAAAACGTCTGCGCCGCTGTATCACCGACGGCCGCGTCTGAATTTAGATTGCCGGTCACGTCGATGTTTGCGATGGACGAACTGGCATCAAGGTTGCCCTTAAAATTCGCAACCGATGTCGCTTTGGCGGGCGACTTCTGATCGAGTGCGATCTTCAGGTCTTCAAGTTTTGTGCCCGCGGGAATTGTTCCATTGCTGGAAGCCAGCTTGCCCTGAAGAATTGCACCTGATCCGGGATTCACCATTCTGCCGTTTGCATCAAGCTGGAACGTCCCGACTCTTGTATAATACGTTTTTCCGTTCTTGTTGACGGCAAAAAAGCCGCTGCCCTGGATGGCCATGTCTGTCGATTGCCCTGTCGATTCGATGTTCCCCTGCGTGAACAGAGTGTCGACCGTATTGACGGACATACCAAGCCCTACTTGGATTGCATTCATGCCGCCATTACCATCGAGCGGCTGCGTTGCACTGCGAAGTGTCTGTGCGAAAGCCTCGCCGAATGTCGTACGACTTTCTTTGAAGCCGACGGTATTGATGTTGGAAATATTGTTGCCGATCACATCCATCATCAATTGCATGTTTTGAAGACCGGAAACGCCTGCGAAAAGTGAACGCATGAATGCCATAGAGATACCCTCCTTGAGGAGTTATGTGGTGTTGAGTGGCGAAACGTCAGTCGGTCGGTTTCGCCGGAGGGCTTCCTCCTTCGACGCATATTGCATCCAGGGAGGACCAGCCCGTTGATTAAGAAACTTCTATGCCGCTATAATTGCACTATCAATATTCGTGAATACATTGTCCTTCATTCGTTGATTGTCCACAGCGGTGACCACGGTGCGATTGCGCACACTTACCACAAATGCCATGTCACGCAGTAGCACCAACGCATCTTGTGAACCTTTGTCGTCCGCTTTTTGCACTGCCGTTTGAAGATTCTGCATGTCCGACTCGCTGAGCGTGATTTGCTGAGAATCGAGCCGCTGCTGTGCATGCTTCGAGAATTTGAGTTCCTTCAGCTGCTTTTGCAGGATCTTCTCAAAGGTGCCCTCGCCCGGCAGTTCGACGGGGACACGCTGCTGCAACCCGTCAACTCCGCCGATGGGGACAAAGGGAACGCTGATCCCGTTAATGATGCTGTCTGACATTGCCGTTAACCTCCTGATATTTCCGTGATATTCGCAAGCAACACTTCCTGATCACCAATCACAAACACGGTTCCTGTCGATTTGTACCGGACACTTTGCACTTTCCCGAAGACATACGTCGATGAATCAATCACTTTCTGATTTGCGTCTGCGGCGACCACTTTCAATGTGTACGTCCCGGCTGCCAGTTGCTTCCCCATATCATCCATTCCGTCCCACTCAAATTCATGATCGCCGCTGGTTGTCGAAAGCCCGTGAACCGTTCGAACAATGTTGCCGCTGCTGTCGAGAATCTGGGCGGTAACCGAAGTCGCTTCTGAACTCAAGGTGTAGCCCAACTTGGCACTCCCAGACCCACTATATCCTATAGTATCGGTATTTGCCCGAACTTCTTTACCGATAAAATTGGTGGCCATCGCATTATTGATCGATTGCGTCATCACAGCGTTCGCATTGAGACTGGATTGCAGGTTGGTGTTAATGTTGGCAAGCTGTTCCACGGAACTGAACTGGGCCAATTGGGCGGCAAATTCAGTGCCCTTCATGGGATCGAGCGGATCCTGATGCTCCAATTGCTGCACCAACAGCTTCAGAAAATCATCTTTCCCCAGAATGGAACTCGTGCCGGTCGCTGCGGCTAGTGCCGATGAAGCTGCTGATGATTGCTGCACAGTTGATGTTGACATATACGCCTCTTAGATGGTAAGTTCGATGGTATTGTAGCCCATGTTCCGTTCCGCGGCATACTTTTCAGCCAAGGTGAAACCCTTATGGTCGTTTCGGTGCTTCTGTCCCGGTTCCTGCTGACCCGCGGTGTTTCTCGATCCGCCTTCGCCTTCTGTCAACACGTCGATCTTCTGAATATCGATACCACGCGCGATCAGTGTGTCCCGAAGGGCAGGCATATTGGCTTCCAGCACATTTCTCACTGTTGAGTTGGCAACTTCAATTTCCGCTTTAACTTTTCCGTCTTCCATGTTCACCTTCACCACGATTTCGCCGAGAGATTCCGGCTTCAGGGTTATCCGGATTTCTGTTGCCGTCTCCTTCGCCCCACCGGGAACCGATTTTGTTACTTCCTGCACGATGGCATCCGGGAGTGTTTTAAGCGTCGCGACAATTGTCCGTTCAGTCCGGACTTCCTGAGGGGGAGTCGTGAGTGTCTGTTTGACGGCGTGTGCAGCGGTCATTGGATCTGCTGATTGACTTCCCGTTCCGGAAGGAATAGTCTGTTGGCTGGCCGATGGGCGCGGAGTCGCTGCCGCTGTTTTGCCCTCCGTTGCCGCCGGAGTCATCTGCTCATGGGATTGAGTATTCCAGAGTTCTTCCTTGACGACCGGCGTCTGCTCTTTCGCGGCTTGCCTTCCCTCATCCTGCCGTGTCCCTGAATCTGACGGCCGTGATGTTTCGATCGGACGCTCCGCTGGAATGCGCTTCTCCGGCTCGGGCATTTTGTTTGTTGTATTCGCTTTTCCCGATTTCACCGAACGCACCTCAACCGCTATTGTGTCTTTCAGACCGGCATCTTTCGGTCCTTCGGGGAACGGCGCTGCGGCTCTTGCAGCCGTATCCGTTTTGCGTTCAGAAATCACATCAACGGCTGCAGTTTTCTGGGAATCCTTATTCTCCGGCGCGAACGACACACCGTTCACTGGCCGCTTTACGATAGTCGCCGGCTCGGCATCGGATTGAGTATTCGGCACAGCATTAGCCGGTGTGCTTGCCTGATTTCTTTTGACTTCTTTGAGCGACGAGGAGATCGGCATACTGTCGCTTGATGATATCGTCGCTTGAGGAGTCGTCGTCTTCGCGGAAGTTTCGCTCACGTTGGTTGCGGAATTCCCTTGCAGCACCGTGTCAATTGTCCGGATATTCAGCTCATCCATTTCCGGCATCTGATTCTTAAGTGCAGATGCAATGGTGCTTGCGTTTCTGGCTGGAGCCGGCAACGGTGCAGCGGTCTGAGATCTGACAGTTTCAGTCAGAACATATTGCCTGCCCGCGTCCGAATGTGCATTTTTCATCAGCCTTTCTGCCTGAACACTGGAGATCCCTGATGTTGCATCAGCAGTCTGTAATTCTCCTTTGACCTGAAGAACTACTGGAATCTGCGGCTGAGACTGCGTCCCGGTATTTCGACCGTCGCCTGTCCCTGCCGCTTTTGAAGCTGCGGTTGAACCACTTTCCTCTGGAGAATTCTTTCCGGCTAGCGCGGACAATGCAGGTGCGGTCTCGACCGCACTCTTTGTTATTTCCGGCCGGATCGATTTCGTTCGACCGCCTGTTTGTTGAGTTGCACCCGGTCCGTTCTTCTCTCCTTCTCCTGAGACCGGAGCGGCGCTGTCCTTCGATTTAGATGCGACAACCATGGCCAGCACCATGCCGCTTACCACTGCGGCTGTTTCCTGATTCGTCGAAAGTACCGGCGAGACGGGAGTTCCCTGCAATATGGCAGGTACATCGTTCTTAGCTTCCGCCGCCTCAATGGTCTTCGTCCCATCAGCCTTAGTCTTTTGCGGAGAACCTTCCTCCACCGAGTGACTTGACCTCATGAGTTTTGTTTCCGATTGCTTCGCTGCTGCCACCGGCACTGTCGCGACAAGTACTTCTGCCACCGACAACGGTTGAGTGGTTTTGGCATCTGTCGCTGGTTTGCAATCATTGGCTATTTGTGCCGGTACAGTTTTTCCCGTTGATGTCGGAATCGAAAACCGGGCAATCACATTCATCTGTGACGTCTGCGTGTTTTTTCCGAAAGGCAAGGCAACGGAGGGCAGGACATGGGATCCGGCCATTTTTCCAAGATCCGCAAGAGATGGCAGAACGGGATCTGCAGGAACAAGACGGATGGTTAACGGTCCGGATAATTCAGACTGCAGAGAATTTGCACCTCCAAGCTGGCCGATCAGCACAGTTTGAAACGATCCCTCCAGGGAAGCCAAGCCCTGTGTTGCTCCCGCCGGCGCCGTCTGTCCATCTGCCGGTTGAATCGGTGTTTCCGTCGCCGGACGTTCCGTCAGTCCAACAAGCAGTGATGCGATTGTCGTCATTCCTCACCTCATGAGTTTGCTTGCGCGTTCTACGTTCATTGCGCTGAGAATTTTTCCAGCCTGCCTTGCTTTAATGCCCATAAGAATTGCCTTTGCATCAGGATCCTGAAAGCTCTCTACGATACGCGCTGCGTTTTCGGGACTCATCGCTTCCAACATTTTAACGAGCATTTTCCGGTCTTTCGTTTTTGCACTGTCGTTCATGGCGGTTGGCGTCATCGCGGGACGGCTCTTTGAATCCAATTCCGCGATCCTCTTCTTGCTTACCTCCAACTCGGAGAGCAACATGTCTATGCTGTCGGACTTCTGGGTCAGAGCGAATGATTCATCGTTCTTCCCATCAGGATTGACCGCTGTTTTCTCCGCCGCCGACGCGGAGTCCGGCAATAGAGCATGTGTCGCATCATGGACCGGTTTCTGAACGGCCGCAACGTTTGGGTTATCAGCCATCGTCCTTTTTCTTTCAAATATTTCTGGTTTCACCATTGCCAGCAACATCATGGTAATTTCAGCGAGCACGAGCGTGCCCACGAACACATACACGTACATCATTTTCGACTGCATCATTACAGCTCCGTCCGAATTCGTTGTGCGAGCACATCGATCAGTCGTTGATCTTTCCGGTCCACTTCTTTTTCTGCAGCCACGCGTCGCTTATCGTTTAGATTTTCGACCATCTTTTTCGATTTACTTTTCTCGACTACCTCATCGCGTTTCGTGTCTTCCTGCACTTGAATTTCTTCAACTTTTTTTTCCTGATGCTCTATTTGATGAGACAGCGTCCGCAGAAAAGCCCTGTCCGTCTGCAGGTCCGTCGCCCGTGCCTTTAAATATCGCAGGGCTTCGGTCATTGCGGTTTCGTGCCGGTCATGAAGCATCGAAAGAGCGGCCGATTCCACATTTTTATAGCTGACGAGTTGAACGAGTTCCCCTTGTGCTTTCTTTTCCAAGTACTTTTTGACCTTAAGTACCGTCGTAAGCGGAGAATGCTGTTTCTTCATCATTCTGTCTTATCCCATCATGGAAAACAATCGCTGCAAACTTTCTTGGAATTCCGCCGGCTCATCCGATCTCTGCTTCAAAAAGGACCGGATTGCCTCGATGTTTTGGATTGCCTTGTCGATGCGGGGATTGCTTCCTTTGACATAAGCGCCGATATTGATCAGATCTTCGGCCTCCCGATATGTTGCCATCAGATCCAACAGGCGCTGCACAGCTGCCCGATGTTCCATCGACGTAATCGCCGGCATCACACGGCTGATACTTTCCAACACATCGATCGCAGGATAGTGCCCGCCGGATGCAAGGCGGCGGGAGAGTACAATATGACCGTCAAGGATCGAACGAACGGTATCGGCAACAGGGTCATTCATATCGTCACCTTCCACGAGGACGGTGTAGAGTCCGGTGATACTCGCCCGCGCGGAATTGCCCGCGCGTTCCAGAAGCTTTGGAAGCATTGCAAATACGGACGGCGTGTATCCTTTTGTCGTGGGCGGTTCGCCGATTGCCAGGCCGACCTCACGTTGCGCCATCGCAAGGCGTGTGATGGAATCCATCATCAACATCACATCCTTCCCCTGATCGCGAAAATACTCGGCAATGGTCGTCGCCATAAAACTCGCTTTGATGCGGACCAATGCGGGTTGGTCGCTGGTTGCGACGACGACAACCGATCTGCGTAATCCCTCTTCACCCAACTCGTTCTCCAGAAATTCCCGCACTTCTCTTCCCCGTTCCCCGACCAGGGCGATTACATTGATATCCGCGCTGCTGCCACGCGCAATCATACCGAGCATCACGCTCTTGCCGACACCGCTTCCCGCAAAAATACCAACGCGTTGTCCCTTGCCGCAGGCGAGTACGGTGTCTATGGAGCGGATGCCCGTGATTATTTGTTCTGTGATCATTCTCCGTTCCAGCGGATTGGGCGGTACTGCATGCACCGAGCGGATTTCATTGGTCTCCAACGCACCTTTCCCGTCTATCGGCATTCCAAGACCGTCGATCACTCTGCCGAGCATTCCGAATCCGACATGGGTGGAGAGTGATCGTCCAGTTGCAACGATTTCACTTCCGGGACTGACGGTATTGGCGTCGCCAAGAACCATGGAAAGAACGCGGTTGTTCCGAAATCCAACTACCTCGGACATGCAGACATCATCTCCATTGCGGGCTTTCACCACACACACTTCGCCGAGGCAACAATTCGGACCGATCGATTCAATCACAAGGCCGATCACCTGCGACACCCGACCGTTGACCTTTAACAGATCGAGCGTGCGTAACCGTGACAATCGCGAGTTCAGGCGCTCTTCGAATTCTCTTCCGAGTGACATCTCGTTTTCAGTCACCGCTTCGTACGATTGGGCAATATCATAATTGATGGCTCGTGTCATTCAGTATCAGGCATTCTCAAGCTGCTTGTGATTCCAACAGTGTTGATTCAATTTTCTTCAGCTGTGTCGACAGCCGTGCATCCACATTTCCCGAATCGCTCTCGAGTATGCATCCGCCGGGCTCCACTTTTTCGTCTCCCTCGATAACGATATCGCGCAGAGCATCGGAATGCGCCATGATGGATGCCCGTTGCTCGCGCACCATTGCTTCGTCGGATGGATGCACACGCACCTTGATATGCTCGACACCGACCACTCTTCGCAGCGCTTCCTTGATCTGTGCCAACACGATGGTGCTGTCGATGCGCACTTGGCGTTTGATTACAAGTTCGGCGATGCCCAGGGCAAATCGCATCAAAATTTCTTCCGATTGAGACTGGAGATGCGTAAATTCTTTTTTGATACTTCCCATCAGTGTCTCGAGCTGCACTAATGCTTTAATGATGGAGCGCTGACGTTCCTCGCTCAGGCGAGTTTCATAGTCGATCTGCGCGACGCGCCGTCCTTCTTCGATGCCCGCATCCCATCCCTGCCGGTATCCCTCGTCGAAGGAACGCCCGCGATACTGCTCGCGCTTCTCCATATCATCTCGTTTGATAACAGACGCAGGCGGCGCGTCCTGCTGTGCGTGCGACCGCGACCGTACCATAACCGGCTCCTGCTCCCACACTGGGAAGGGCGACGGCACCGGTTTCTCTTCCAACCGGACATTGTGTAGCGGCTTCCAGATGCGAACGACTTTAGACAAACACTTCCTCCTTCCCACCTCGTCCGGCCACCACGACTTCACCGGAATCCTCCAACTGCTTTACCACCTCGACAATTCGCGTCTGCGCCGCTTCCACTTCCTTCAGGCGCACCGGACCCATATACTGGAGCTCTTCCTTCAAAAGGTCTTGTGCGCGTTCGGACATATTGCCCATAATCTTGCCCCGCAGTTTGTCGTCCGAAACTTTCAGCGCCATCGCCAGATCCTTCTTATCCACTTCACGCAAGATCCTCTGTATACCTTTATCGTCAACAAACAGCAAATCCTCGAACAGAAACATCAGTCTTTTGATCTCACCGGCCAGAGCGGGGTCTTTTTCCTCGATTTTTTCCATAATCACTTTCGCCGTAGCAGTCGTGCATTTGTTCAAGACAGCCGCAACAGACTTCGTTCCGCCCATAGAACTCATGCTTTGGCTGATTTCCGATTCCGCAACCTCTTCCAGCACCTGTTCCATTTCGGAAAGGAGCGATGGCGCCACTTTGCCGAGTGTTGCAATTCGGTAAGTGACATCGTTTCTCAACTCTTCCGGCAATTCACCAAGGACCTGGGCAGTTTGATCTGCAGACAAATTCGAGAGAATGAGAGCAATCGTTTGCGAATGTTCCTTCTGCAGAAAGCTCGCGAGCTGTTTCGGATCGGATTTTTTTAGCATATCGAAGCCGGTCACATGCGACAGGACCCTCACTTTGTCCATGATGTCTGCAGCCTTCGCAAAGCCCAGCGATTTTTCCAACAGCTTTTGGGCGTAATCAATGCCGCCCTGGAACACGTACTGTTGGGCAACAATGAGTTGATGAAATTCGTCGGTGACGGCATCTATGGTCTCCGATGCAACGCCTTTCACGTTTGCGATCTCCATGGTCAACAGCTCGATTTCCGGCTGTGAAAGGAGTCTCATGATTTTTGTCGCGGCGTCAACATCCAACGACAACATCATTAATGCAGCTTTTTGTCTGTTCGTCAATGATTCTGCCTTCATTTTATGGTTCCTCAGCTAACCATACTTTCAACAAGCGTGATGCATCATCGGGTTTTTCCTGAACGTACTGCGTAATGCGTTTTCTCTTCTCGGAGCGCAAAAAGGCCTCTTCCGATATCTCGTCTTCTGCAGAAGGAAGTACCAACGACTGGCGGCGCGGCCTCAACGCGCGCTTCCCGCCCTCGCTCAACTGCAAATGGTCCTCCACGTCTCCCACTTCCAGCAAACGGCCGCCTCCCCCCATGCCCATCGCCCCGTGACCGAAGGAGCCAACATGCACTCTCATTCTTCCCAGCAAGCGTCGCAGGATAAGAAGCGCCGCCAGCATTGCCACCACAAGGAAACCCTTCTGTGCGATATCGTTATAATCCGCAAACGGAGCGTTTTTGTACACCATATCTTCTTGGGGCAATCCATTCCCGAATGGCAGGTTGACAACAGAAACCTCATCATTGCGTTGTACATCAAAGCCGACGGCACGCTTGACAATCTCCGTCAGCTGTCCCATCTCTTCCTGTTTGCGCGGAACATATTCCGTCTTCTTCTCCCCGTTCGATTCCACAGTCCGCATGGTGCCATTGATCATGGCCGCCACAGAGATCCGCTTGATGGTCCCCACACCCTCCACGATATGTTCCACCGTTTTATTGACTTCATAGTTGGTAATCGAGTTGAGCCGTGAGGACGGATCCGATGAATCACTCGTCGGCGTTTTCTCTTCCGTCGTCTGTTCACTGCGGATTGCCGTGTTTTCCGGATCGTACTTTTCGAGATTGCGCTCCACCTGGCGGAAATCAAGTTCAGCGGTCACCTGCACCAGGGCATTGCCGGTTCCCACAGCTCCTTCAAGAATCGATTGTGCCTTTTTTGTGATGTACGATTCGACTTTCTGCTGCAGTTCGTATTGTGTCGAACTCAAAGCAGAGAGTGAATTCGACTGTGCGTTGTCGGACAACAAGACTCCGCGGGAATCCAAGATAGCAACGTTGTTCACCTCAAGTCCCTCGACACTGCTTGCAACGAGATGGCCGATACCGGAAATCATCTCCCGCTTCAGCGGCTTGCCCGATTTCAATTTCAACACGACAGAAGCCGTGGTGGCCTTCTCATCTTCCTTGAACAGCGATTTTTCCGGAACAACGATATGCACGCGGGCGCCTTCCACTTCTTCCAGTTGAAGAATCGTACGGGCAAGTTCGCCCTCCAAGGCACGGCGATAGTTTATTTTCTGCACAAAATCCGACACGCCAAGATTTGTCCGGTCGAAGATTTCATAGCCGATCACACTCGAGTGCGGTATTCCTTCTGATGCCAGCGATAGGCGGAGTTCATAGACTTGCTGCTTCGGGACCAAGACCGTTTTGCCGCCATCCTCGAGCGTGTACGGAACGCTTTTCTCTTTCAGTTTATCGACGATCTTCGAGGCATCTTCAGGCGCGAGATTGTTGAAGAGCGTCCCGTACGCGGGACGGTTGACCACCGTCACCATAGCAATGATGGCGGCGACGGCAGCAATCGTGGCGCCCGCAAGCACCAGCTTCTGCTTTAGCGAGAGCCGCTCAAAAAATGACGCCAGTTGTCCTGATATCTGTTGTGCCATGATGGTTCTCCTAGACCGGCGTTCTCATAATTTCACGGTACATATCGATGGTCTTGTTGCGAATCTCCATCAACAGATCGAAACTCGTCCGCGCCTTCTCCACCGAGATCATCACCTCATGCAGATCTGTCGCCTGACCCGTCACCAGTTTGTCCATGGCCACATCTGCCTGCTGCTGCATACCGTTCACGTCGGAGATGGCATTGTTAAGCATCGAACCAAATGATGACGTTGATTCCTGCACCGAGACCATTCCCAACTTGCCACCCGAAGCAGGCTTTACCTCTTGAATCATTGCGAGACCCGCTGTAATTTTCATTGCATCATCCTTTCCTGTCCACTACAGATCCCAACGCCGCAGACTGTCCGCTGCCATCACGCCTGTAGGCGTGATATGATCGCACGGTATCCACCGCAGTGGGAAAAAGTTGTTCAAAGTAGGATTTTTCGCCGGAGGTCAAAATCTCCGAATCCGGCGAGGAATCGGCTTTCTGCGCTGCACTTGCAGCCGTCGGGGTCGGGTCAAAGTGTTCCCATTGGCTCGGCCGTAACGCTATCGAGGTGGCATTCGGGCCGTACGTTGCCGTTGGGGAAATTTGTATGCGATTGATTTCCATGATTAGATGTCCAGAGCGTCTTTAGCGATTGTTTTTTCCGCAGTCACCACCGTCACATTGGATTCGTATGCCCGGGAAGCGGAAATCATGTCCACCATTTCGGTCACTACATTCACATTCGGCAATTTGACGTAACCCTGAGGATCGGCGTCCGGATGGGAGGGATCATACACTGAGCGGAAGGGAGAGTTGTCGTCAGCCTCCACGGATTCGACCGCACCAGGGACGGACTCCGTGTTCGCAAATGAGGCGGTCGCTTCGCCAAAATGATTCTCGTTCGTCGACGCCATCTTGATCGATGCAGAATCAAATTGGGAAGCAAATGAACCCGGCTTATTCGCTTTCAACACAACCAATTTCCGTACGTACGGCCCCCCGCCCTCCGTTCGTGTGGTCTCTGCATTTGCCATATTGGTCGCGATGGCATTCATTCTTTTGCGCTGGGCACTTAAGCCCATCGAAGCGATATTGAATCCTGTAAACAACTTGTCAATTTTCATAGCGATCCCTTAATACTTTTCTCGATGTTTCGGAATGAATTCGCCAGAAGGCGCGATGCAAATTTAAAGCGAATCTGATTCTTTGCCAATTCAGACATTTCAAAGTCGATATCAACGTTGTTTATACCGCTTGCCAGCGGATCTTCACTCAATGATCCTTCGGCCGGCTTCTCGGTGACTTTCGCATCGGGAAGTCCCGGCGCCGACGGACCGACGGCGATGTGACGCTCGTCCGTCGTCAGAGGAACCAGCGTCTGCTGGCGCGATGCACCCGCCAGTTCTTCCTCAAACGTCACGCTCCGCGCATGGTATCCCGCGGTCGTGACGTTGGCAATGTTCGATCCAATGACTTTTTGGCGCAGTGTGTACGCACCGAGTGCCTTGCTGAGCAGCGGAATCTTTGAATCATCAAAAAGGTTCATGGTTGCAACTCCACCAGTGACTTTTGTATTGGTAGAAACAATTGCAACTCCAATGCCAAACTTTTTTTACTGGAAAAGCCTAAAGAAAAAGAATTTTATGCCGATAGAGAAAAGAGCACAGCTAGGTTGGCTGTTGATTGTGTAGCAGATGGCCACTATTCGCCATCATACTCGAGTACCACTTCCGAAGAACGGCCGCAGACACAGACGAATTCGATTCGATCGATCCGATCGCCCTTGCGATGAACAATAATTTGAGGTTTGTCATGCTCCACTGCAGCCTGCGCGTGCGATGGCGTTGCGTCCGAGTCCGCCGCGGCCGACTTGATAATATTTCCAACCCGGGACTTCGGCGGCAATTGGATGGAATTGGAATTCATCAATGATTCAAATGATGTAAACTCGTCGTTGCTCATGGAGTGCACTTTGTCAACTTATGCAATGTTGCGGGAATAGATTCGAGCGGCACCACCACATCTGCAATTCCCTCGTCAACGGCAGCCTTCGGCATGCCGTACACCACGCACGAGTCCTCATCCTGCGCAACAACACTGCCCCCTTTTTTCTTAATCAACTTTAATCCTTCAAGTCCGTCCTTCCCCATCCCGGTCATGATGACACCCAAAAGCGGGCCATTAAAAACGTCTGCAGCAGAGCTCATCATAATATCGGCGGACGGGTGATACAATGTGTTGCGGGGCTCATCCGAAATGCGCGCACAGACACCGCCCCTCGCTTTTGCAAATGTCATATGTTGTCCCCCGGGTGCTACAAGTGCAATACCTGGCTCCACCATGTCGCCGTCTTCCGCTTCCTTAACAGTCAATTCACTCAGAGTGTTCAATCGCTCTGCCATCGACTTGGTGAAACGCGGCGGCATGTGCTGTACGATCGCAATACCGATCGGAAATTTTCCCGATAATTTTGGAATCATTTGGAGAAGTGCAAACGGCCCGCCGGTGGAGATGCCGAGCACAAGCGCCTTGTACTCTTTGGATGATGCCATGGTCGTCGGCACCCTGGGCAACGTTTGACGCGCAGCGATTGTCTCCGCCGCAGGGCGGGCTATATTTGAACGGATGCGCTGCAACCGAAAAGAAAGAGAACGGCTCCGCACGATATTTTTGATCTTGGCGATCAGTTCTTCTTTGATCTTCACAATGTCAAGCGAGACATACGAGAGTTCTTTTGGTATAAAATCTACAGCACCGATGCTGAGGGCGTCAAGCGTCGACTGCGCACCTTCGCTGGTAAGAGAACTCACCATGAGCACCGGAAGTGGCATTTCCTTCATGATAATCCGCAAGGCGGTCAGTCCGTCCATTCCGGGCATCTCTATGTCCATCGTGATGAGATCCGGACGGAATTGCTTTATTTTCTCTATTCCTTCCTTCCCATCACGTGCGGTGGCAATCACTTTGATTTCCGGATCTGATTCCAGCATCATGGAAAGCGACTTCCTCATGAACGCGGAATCGTCGACGACAATAACATTTATTATTTTGCCCATACGAGGACTTATGTATACAATTTCATGAGTTCACTGATATCGATAATCATTATCACACGGCCGTCCCCCAGAATCGTCGAGCCGGCAATTCCCTTGACCGTACCGAGGTAATCGCCCAGTGATTTGATTACCACTTCCTTTTGCCCGAGCAACGAATCGACGATGATGCCAAGGTGTTGTTCCGCGATACCCACCACCACGATATACAGGCGTTCTCCATCGTGATCCGCCCCGCCGACTCCCATCACTCCACCGAGTCTCGCCAGAGGGAACACCGTGTCTCGCAACCGAATTACTTCTTTGCCGCTAATGGTTGCAATTTCCTTTCGCTCCACACGCACCACTTCAATCACAGAATCGAGCGGAATACTGAAGATCTCCTTTTTCACTTCTACCAGCAGCGCCTGAATGATGGCGAGTGTCAGGGGAAGCTTGATAATAAACCGGCTGCCCACATTCAATTCAGACTCAATATCAATTGTTCCCTTCAACTTTGCCACATTCGTTCGCACCACATCCATGCCGACACCGCGTCCGGAGACGTTCGTCACTTTCTGTGCGGTGCTGAAGCCGGGGGCAAAGATCATATTGAACGCCTCAATCTTCGACATTTCGCGTGCACGGGCTTCTGTGATGAGGCCCTTTTCGATGGCTTTCTGTTTCAATTTCTCGGGATCCATGCCTTTCCCATCGTCCTCCACCGAGATGACAATATGGTTGCCTTCATGCTCAGCCTTCACCGTCACCGTCCCTTTTGCAGGTTTCCCCTTCGCGATCCGTTCTTCTATCGATTCCACGCCATGATCCGCCGCATTCCGCAAAAGATGGACCAGCGGATCGTTCAATTCCTCACCCAGAGACTTATCCAATTCCGTGTCTTCTCCGGACAACACCAACTCGATTTCCTTCCCCATTTCTTTGGCGAGTTCACGCACCAGGCGTGGCAACTTGTTGAACACTTTCCCGATCGGCACCATGCGCGTCTTCATCACCGCCATTTGCAGTTCGGTTGTGATGAAATCGATGTGTGAATTTGTCTCGCCCAATTCACGGGTCGCCGGAATGGATTCGTACTGCTCGTTCATCTGGTGGACGATCTGGGAGAGCCGATTGCGTCCAAGGACCAGTTCTCCCACAAGATTCATAAGCGTATCGAGGCGTCTAACATCCACGCGGATCGTGGTGTCGACAAATTTTTGCTGGGCGCCCACTGTTGCCGCAGCGGCAGGGCCGCTTCCCGATTCCACTTCCGCTTCTTGGGAAGGCTGTGCCACAGCGTGTTCTTCGTGTTTTTCATCGGGCAGTGGCGCTTTGGGTTGCAGCTGTTCGAGGTGTGCGTTTTTGACTTCTTTTTTCTTTGAGGATTCTGCCGCCGGAACAACAGCTGCCGCCGGCACCGCTTCGTCACTTGCAATCGCAGCCAGTTTCCGGCATGCAACATCGATTTCCACTGGTTCCGCATTGTGCTGTTCGATCCGCTCCACCAGTAGCTTCAACAGATCGTACGCTTCAAACATAACATCCATCTTTTGCCGGGTCACCGTCAAATCACCGCGCCTGATTTTGTTGAGAACATCCTCAAACTTGTGCGCCAAACCGGTCAGTTGTTCAAACCCGAGGAACGAAGAAGTACCTTTCATGGTATGAACGGCGCGAAAGATTACATTGTGAAGCTCGGAGTCAGTCGGATTTTTCTCCAGTAACAGCAAATCCTGGCCCAGCTTGTCGATGATCTCGTTTGACTCGACGATGAAACTCTCGAGGATTTCCGCCATTTCATTGTCGAAACCAGGCGTCGTGCTCATGCTATTTTCCTTTCAGCCATTGGTCCACTATCTCGTCTGCCGCATTTTGCCGGTCGGGAGATTTCGAAAAGCTTGCGTCGATGTCGAACGGCTTCTGGACTTTGGCTTCTTTCCGGGCCGCGGGCATATCGGATTCTTCCCCGCTTTCAAATCGCTCCAACGCTTCACTGAGCTGCGCGCGTACCGATTCGATGATGTGTACAACGCCCGCCAATTGCTGGCTGGTGATATCCTGAACCTGAAGAGCCATAGCGATCGTCATGGAATCGTCATTCGTTTCGGACAGCCACTTGTCGGCCGCAACGAGAGCCTTCTCGGTATCTTCGGTCTGCACAATCAAACCCCGCAGGATTTTCAGTTCTCCCTGAGCGCGCAGTATCTTGTCGGACATCTTTTCCAGCACGTTCAGAATCTCGACCGTGGCGGATTCTGTTGCCTCGCTCACTTTTGAGAGCTGGCTGGAAGCCTTGGGAATGCGGTTCGAACTCTCTTCGATGGAAAACTTGACACTCTCCAGCAACGGCACGAGCCCGCGAACCATTTCGACAAAATTCTTCAACATCATATGCCGCGGGACCCCCGCATTATCCGCGAGACGGCTTATCAGGGATTGATCAGTGCCTTTGTTCTCTGACGTCGGTGCAAATGACTCTGCCATGTATGATACTCCTCGCTTTACTTTGGTGAATAGGATCTCCGCGAAACAACAGGCTTATGATCCTACTGATTTCCTGATAGCTTCAATTTTTTCTTTCAGCCCCGCCGGCGTAAAAGGCTTCACGATGTAATTGTTCACACGGGCTTTCATCGCCTCTATCACATCATCTTTGTTGCCACGGGTGGTGATCATCAGGACGGGAAGATTTGTAAACTGGTCATTCCCGCGTATCCACCGAACAAGATCCAAACCGTTCATTTCCGGCATATTCCAGTCTGTGATGACGAAATCCGCACCCTCGCTTGCAAGTTTTCCTACCGCTTCTTTGCCGTCGGCCGCCTCGATCACGGACTCATAACCGAGAGACTTAAGTGCATTGACAACAATGCGGCGCATGGTTAATGAGTCGTCTACAACAAGAAATTTTTGAGCTGCCATAGTAATACTTGCTTTATGATGAATGCGTTAGGTGACTATTCAGTCCAACTGATATATTTTGATACTTCATATTGAATTTTTTCCAGACTGAAGGGTTTGTTAACATACGAGCGCACGCCAAGCTGAGCACCGAGTTCCCTGCTGGCTTCGTCCGTCAGTGATGTCAGGATGATCACCGGCATCTCCTTGGTCTGTGGATTCTCCCTCAGTGCTTTGATCAGTTCAAACCCATCCATGTTCGGCATGTTAAGATCGGTGATCACGAGGTCAAATGAACGCTTCGGCAGTTTTTCCAAAGCATCCATGCCGTCACATGCCGTCACCACATCGAATCCCTGCATGGTAAGAGAAACAGAGACAAATTTTCGCACCGTTGCAGAATCGTCCACCGCGAGGACTGATTTACCCATAGCTCCGTTATTCCTTTTTATAGGCAACTGTTTTGGGAAAATTGATAAGCTTGAAAGCAGTGGAGATGCCATGCAGCGATTCTGCATAACCGATAAACAGGAACCCTCCCGGTGTGAGACTGTCGTAGAGATTCGCGACAACCTGGATCTTTGACTGCTGATCGAAATAGATGAGCACGTTGCAGCAGAAGATGATATCGAACGACGACATCATCCTCATTTTCGGCTGATCATAGAGATTCATATTATCGAATCGGACCAACTTCCGCACTTCATCCGCCAGATAGTAGCGCTGGTCTTCTTTGCGAAGGTACGTGTCCAGATAGTGTTTCGGCATATTGCGAATGGAGTATTCGCGGTACACACCCTGTCGCGCTGTCTCCAGCACGCCGTTGCTGATATCGGTCCCCACGACCTCCAACTCCATCCAGGGATATTTCGGTTTCAACTTCTCAAGAAAAATCATGGCCAGCGTATGCGCCTCTTCGCCGGAGGAACTGGCGGAGCTCCAAATTCGCATTTTTGTTTTCCCCTGAGCGCGCTTGGTCTTCACAATTTCCGGTATCAACGTGTTCTCCAATGCCTCAAATTGCGATTCGTTACGAAAAAAGAAAGTCTCGTTGATCGTAATGGCATCGTAGAAGAATCTCATCTCTTCGCTGCGGCTGGGGCCAAACTTCAAAAGCTGGAGATATTTGTCATAGTTATTCAGTCCGAGAACTTGAAGGCGCTTTCCCAGCCTCCCTTCCAGAAGATATTTTTTTGTATCCTGGAAATAGATGCCTGTGTCAGCGTAGATAAAATCTCTCACCTGCCGAAACGCATCATCCGGCATTTTCACCGTTGTCGGAGAGCTGAACGTTTGCGGTATGGTTGATTGTAATGGCAAGAACTAAATCCTCCATGTCATAGTGGTACCCGTCACTGCAAGGAAATCGATATGGGGTCGATGCCTTGCGCCTGAAGTGTTGCAGCTGCAACGTCACGTACCATTTCGTCATCATCGTTCAGGAATCGGGCAATGAACTGAGGAATGCGGTAATCCGACACACTCGCAAGCAATTCTATCACATGAATGCGAAGCCAGGGATCGGGATCTTCAACCACGTTGTCCAGGAATTGCATCGCTTTGTCGCCATCCAGCCGGAAGAGCGTGTCGATCACAGCGGTCCGGACATCTTCTGAGCCTTCCGCCCATGCTTTCCTGACCATCTCGAATGCCGGATCCACAAGTGGTGCCAATGCCGGTAGTGCGTTTGCCCTTTGCACCGCAAGCTTACCCAGGAGCACAATCACTTCCTTTGATGCCTGCAATTGTCCCCGCTGAAGCAGACATACCAGAAGTGAAAGCACTTTGCTTCGAGTCTCCAACAGCGGAAGAATGGCTGCATCCAATTCGTCCTGCTGTGCGATGGACATGAGAAGTGCTTCAGTGACATCATCCCCATCAATACAGCCCAGCGCTTTTGCCGCACTTATCTGGACCGGTGTCTCGTCATTGACCAGTGATTCGATCAAGACGGCGCGCAATTCCGAAATCCCCCGAATCTGCACGTTGCAACGCTCCGCAATACGAAGAAGCGCGAAGAGAAGCGTGCGGCGTAATTTTCCCTTTAATTTGTGCAGATGCTCCTGCAGCAGATCGATTGCCGGAGCACCGGCGATGTCACTTAATGCTTCCAGGACGGTATACAACACAATCGGATCGACTTTGGGATCGGTAATCAACTTGTTCGTTTGGAACAGGAGAAATTCTGCGGCCTGTTGTCCGCCGATTTTTCCCAATGCTTCAGCGGCGGGAGCCTTGGCGTAGTCGCTGCTTTCGAAGGCACGCATCAGGTGAGGAATTGCCTGTATCGATCGGATGTTGCCGAGCGCTTCAATCGCAGAGACAATAACATTGGGATCGGGATCTTCCAGAAGCGTGAGCGTGTGTTGCACCGCATCGGGATGCCCGATCAATCCGAGGATATCCACGGCAAATTTCCGGATATCCTGGTCGACATCGTACAAATATGGGAGCAGAGCCGGCACCGAATTCTCCCGCAATTTCAGGAGCAATTCACCCGCCAAGTTGCGCGTGACAATATTGTCGTCACTGATATATTCCACAACCGCACGGGCAACATTTGAGTTGCCTATCGCTGTCAGGGCGCGGAGCGCAGCGTCGCGAACTCCCTTGTTGTCATCACGCAGCGCAGCAGCCAGAGCTGCAATCGGCGCGAATCCACCTCGTTGTCCCAACTCTTCCGCCGCCCTCCGACGTATCGCCGGATCGATATTCGACAAAAGAGCGGCTAACTGTTGCTTAAAATCATCTGCCATGGGTTTTCTCAACCGACGTGTTAGTTTGGGTTTATATTCCTAACGCGGCATAGCCGCAACCAAATGAGTGAATGCACGACTCGAAAAACCTCAACAAAAATCGCAAAGGGCGCAAACGGCGCCAAGAAAGAGACAAAGAAATTGCGATAGCGCCTTTTGCATCTCTGTGTTATGGTTTTGATTTTTATGTCTGCAATGGCAAAACATTTGTGCTTTTTTGCAAAGATTCTGCTTCTGAGAGACTAGCCGTTGCTATTATTACGGCAAAAAGAATGCCATCAAAAGCATTACAGAATGCGCAAATCCAAGCTTGTAAGTATCTACTACCCTGATCAATATCGACCACATGTTGGATACTGAACTTATCTGTTCTACAGTGGCCTAATTTCGATGAGTCCGGAGACTTTTACGATCTTTACTTCTGAAATTTCATTTTCTATCATTTTCTTTGCCCCATTGATATCCACCACCACATTCGTGTGGATAGTCCCACGCACGCTGATAGAGGCATCTTTTTCATCATGCAATCCCTCGTTGAGCTTGTCGCGTTCAGCGACTAATCCTTCAATTTTTCTCGGAAGAACTTTCTGAATTGCCTGGAGCTTCAAAAGAAGTTCCTGCTTTTGTTCATTCCAGTCGCTGCCGTTCATCTGCATCATTGTCAACTTGTAGATTCCCTCTTTCATTTCCGCAAACTGTTTCTCATCTTGCTTCAGTTCTTTTTCCAATTCACCAAGACGCTCCAGAAATTTTCCCCGCTTCCCTATCCGCACAAGCACCTTTGAGCCTTCGGCATGGCCAAGTTCATTCACATCGACACCTTCCAGCGCATCAATGCTTCCGCCGACGATAATAGCTCCTCGAGCATCGACCTTTCCGTGGGCGTCAAGTTTCGCGTTCAGACATTCCTTCTCAATAATGATGTCCTTACCGGCGATCACCGTCTGGTTCATCACATTATGCACCTTCACATTGCCGCCGGCAATAATCTTGCCGCTCCCATAACCGGCAAACCCTTTCCGCACAATCACATCACCGCCAACATCAACGGTCGCTTCGCCTACGTTACCGTGAACTTCGAGATTCCCTTTGACCTTCACCACAAATTCGCCCTTGATATCCCCCATGATTGTCATGGATCCCACATAGTCGATGTTTCCGACTGAGAAGTCGACATCGCCCCGAATGATCATTTTCGACTGGACCTCCACGGAGCCGTCTTTATGCTTCATCACATGTCCATCCGTCGACGCCAGCAAAACACTCGGATCATCCGGATCCATGCGTGTGCCGGAACCTGCTATGAAGCCCGCCTTTTTCGCCTGTTTCGGCGTGAACTTTTCGCCAGTCACTTTGTATCCGGCCGTCCCTGGTTCCGGCGGATGGATGACCACAATCTTTTGTTCTTTCAGCACATTATGGATGAAATGCAATTCATGGATATTCACCTTGCCGCTTGCATCCTCGATTGGACGCGCTTTCTCCGTGTCGAAAAGATATTCGACGAATCCGTCCTTCCCATCGACTCCCTTGATGCCTTGTGCAATCAACACTGGTTTGTCAAAAACCGGGCGTGACGTAAATGCGAGCACCACGGTATCACTGATTCCCATCGAGACGCCGGCTTCCTTTAATGCGCCCCGGATAGTCTCAACGGTCAGTTCCTCTTTTGGTGTGTTGCCTTTTACGAGCATATGTGCCTGGTAGTGGTCCTCAGATACCGTTACCACCAGCATTTCATTCGTTGTTACCATAACACTATTCCGAATCGTTTCTATTCCGTCCTAGACATTCGTGATGTTGATTTCTGCAATGCGTAAGTCAACTCGGTTGTCAATGAGTTAATAAAATGTTCCAGTTCTCTGTTCTGTTCAGCCAATTGCTGAGTCAGATTCGCATTTTCTATAGCATTGGCGGTGGTGAAGAGCATGATGGAGAGAAGATGCAAAGAGGCTTCCGTTGTCACAAGACTCTCGTTAATCAACTCCCCGAAAAATACCCCCACGACACGCGATCGCGTCCACAGAGCCTGGATGATCCAATTGCTGCCGGTCTGCCGCGACGGAATAATGACTGCACGATTTTGTCCGATCGTCCAAGCAATGGTTCCGTCGGCAATATAGTCATCGATTTCCTTTTGCAGCAACTTGAAATCCACATCAGGCGCTGCATCCGCAATCGCCATATCAGCGTCGGCATCGTCAACGATCAGAAATCCAAGAGTGCGAAATCCCATGATACGGTCAAGATGTGCACGCGTCGCCGCAAGGATACCTGTTGTGGAGATGGACATTCCGTGGTTCGTCTGTACATCGACGAATGACACGATCATATCCAGCGCATCGCGAGTCCAGCGCTCCATTTCCTCAAGATCATGAACGCGGGTCTGGAGGTCCCGCAGTTCTTCCTCGGAGATTAGATTCTGAGTCATTCGTTTTCACCCGCTATCATCGAATTAATGGAATCATTGTATTGCCGTTCCACCTGTTCCACAATCAGAGTAAGTACGTTGAGCGAAAGGCCAAGGGAATCCCAGCCTTTTCGGTCCAGCGGCGGCACACACGATTCGCCGCTGTTTCCAAGGCGCATCACATGCGTCACCACATCGGCAACATGCACGATCGACGTCTCCACCGGAAACCGCGACGCCGACACCGGTGAATGATGAAATGCCACGACTTCTTCCACCCGTGGCGGCAGTTTCCACGACTGCACGAGCACGCGCCCCACGGCAGCGTGATCGTAGCCGAATACCTCTCGCTCCGCGATGTACAGGAGTTTGTTCTCTTCTCTGGCCCGCATTATTGCCTCCAAGGCACGCTCCGGTTCCTTCTGGAACATGATCAGACGGCCCAGATCATGCAAAATTCCTGCAGTAAAAAACAATTCGACATTGGTTTCGCGGCGGTATGTGGCCAGCAACTTGGCGCTGAGACCGCAGGCGACACTGTGCCGCCAGAAGGATTCCATATTCACCAAATGCGATGGAATTCCTTTGAAGAGCTGCATGACAGACGTGAGGATTGCCAGCGCCCGAAGTTCCTGGATGCCAACAATTGCCACCGCACGGGAGACCGTTTCGATGTGCGTCGGAAAATTGTAGAATGCGCTGTTCACGATGCGCAGCAATCTGGCGGAAAGGCCGGAGTCCTCACTCACAATGCGGGCAATGTCGGCCAGCGACTTCCTTGGATTATTGATTGCCTCATTGATCTGCGTGTAGATCATCGGCAGCGAGGAGATTTCGACATATCCCTTGAGCAAATCATGAGGACTATTTGCCATTGTCGTTTCCTTCCATCATTTGTTTCACCTGACGTACTGTTGCTATCCGGAACAATTCCTGAATAACCGGATCGGTCCGATCGGTGTGTCTGAACAGCGCGTCGTATTCCTTTTCCGCACGCTGTAATTCTTCAGGGTCGAGCTGGGCCATGTTTTTTGCGTCTACCGCTTCTTTCTCAACCCCCTGCACGTCTGCTTCGAGAACCCCCCAGATTCTAAACACACGCAGGTTCTTTTCCGTGATTTCCTGCCCCGGGCCGAGGAGAACGCGCCCGCTGCGATCCTTCACTTCTGCCGCCAGGATCATGCCAGGTTCCAGATCGTCAATATTTATTCTTCCCATGATTGTGTCCGTCGTTGTGGTTGTTGTTGATTCCGCTCACTCAATGTTAAGGTTCGGCGCTATGGCACGAAAAACAACGCGCGCCCGATCAAATTCTGTTTTGAGAAGTTTCAGTGCAGCGTCGGCGCCGAAAATATCTCCTTGGTTGGCGCCCCGTTGCAGTGATTGACAGATTTCCGCCATACTCTCCGCCCCAAGATTCCGGCAGCTTCCTTTCAACGTGTGCGCCAGTAGTCGTATGTCCGCATTGTTTCTCGTGCTGATGGCCTCATGCAAATCCCTCCAAAGCGGATCATCCGTGCCGCACAATTGCGCCAACTCTGCGATCCTTGCCGGAGATACTGCTTTATTTTTTCGTTCTGTTATGGAATCTGCTTCTTCATCCTTGTCTGTTCTGCGGTACCACGTTCACAGACATTCCCGAGCGCCGCCGTCCGCCGATTATTGCCTACGATCTTCTGCCAACTGTGCAACATGATTCGAAATCGCTTCGCCGAGCTTCTCCAAAGGGGACACTACTTTGGCAATGCGTAAGTCAATAACACTTTGCGGCATCGACGGCAAGATGGCGGTCGACGGATGCTGCGCCATGACCGTACCGCCTGCCGCCGCGATGTATCCTGCTCCGATGGTACCATCCCGTCCCATGCCTGTCAGCATAACACCAAGAGTGCGGGATCCGAATGCACGAACCATGCTGCGAACGTGTGTACCTTCTTACTCAGGCTCACGGATTCTGTACATCAACATCAGCGTGCTTGATTTTTCGCTTGCCTTGAGCGTAGACATGATGCTGTCGCTCATCTCCACGCACACAGTGAGTCACCATAACCACGGGAGCCTTCAGCGGCGTACCGTCCTCTATCAGGACATCTTCCTGATCCTGGAGAATATAGTACCGACAATCATGAAAATGCCCTTCGCCGGTATCATTCCAGATGAAACCACACTCGGGACAACGCTCCATCCCATCGAGATGCAGAACGTATTCTTCTATCTTTTTTAACGTGGCTGACATGATTTTTCCTAGATGTTCTCTTCGTTCTTCTTGAACCGCTGCGCCGGAATGGCTATGGTCGTCCCGCATCCTTCGGCATAATGAGTGAATACGAGCAAGCCTTTTGCAGGCAGGCCCATCAGATTCATCCGGAGGTGCCCCTGATATCCGTTCAAGTGCAAAGTTGTGTCATCAAGAAACTCCTTCGCAGAGTGCCATTCTTTCCCGCAGAGCGTACATTTTTTAAAAACTTCCACGATGCGCGACTCCTCATCAATGCCCACAGTGTTTCAATCCTTGTGCCAAGCTTCTTGCCTTCGAGCGACGAAGAATAGGCGTATTCAGTCGAATTTGATGCCTCTTGTCATTTGAAATTTGAACATGGGCGCGAAAAAGTGACGAAAAGCAGCCCGTTGCCGAATATTAGCCATTTGCGTTTTTCTCTTCACTTTTTCTTTTGTAGAAAGGCAAAAACGCTGATAGAGATTTTCCCAGAAATCTTCTGATTTGCAGATTTTCTTTCGGCAAGCTATTTGTTATAAACTCATTTGACACTGGGTCGCATAAACAAGACTAACAGGTTGCTGGAAAATATTGGGGAGGGGGGAGTCATCGCGAGGTAACCATCTCCATTTTATCAAGAACATTCACCACTTGAGACATCATCACCGCGATGTCAGTAGGAGGAGCCGTGTCATTGCGAGGCGTTTTCTGCCGAGGCAATCTCGCTTTCCCCATAAAGGTTGAGATTGCTTCTCTACAAGACCGTAGGTCGCCCAAAAATGGCTTGCAATGACTTCGTAAAATAGTTTTTAAGAACCTGCCAGAAAGATGGAAATGAACAGGCTCGCCGTGTGGTTGGTGACGGCGAAGAAGACGGCGCTGACTGCTGACATCGGTGCCGCCATTTTTTTAACGCGCTTGCTGCATACAGGAACGCACCATGCGGACAAAACTGTCCGGCCGAAATGGTTTCTGAAGAGCTTTAAGATGCTCTTCATCCAGCAGCGAGGTGATCACTTCGTCAGAAGTGAATCCCGTGCAGAAAAATGCACGAATTTCCGGATTAATTTTTTTCATTTCAACAAACGCTTTGCCGCCATCCATTTTCGGCATCACGAGATCAAGAATCACCAGCGAGATCTCACGCCATTGTTTCTTATAGATCTCCAATCCCTCCAGACCGTCTCCAGCCGTGAGGACGCGGTATCCTTGCTCCTCGAGCAAGTCGCGGGCGAGCATTTGCATTGATTCTTCGTCATCCACAACAAGAATCAATTCCACACCACGCTCTTCGATGGCGGCTTCGCCCGGTTCACCCGCGCTCACCACAGCATCCAGGTCGACTGGAAAATACATCGTAAATGTTGTGCCTTTGCCTTCTCTGCTCTCGACGAGAATGGTCCCGCGATGGTTTCGGATAATATTGAAGACCACTGTCAGCCCAAGGCCTGTCCCACTTCCCCGTTCCTTCGTCGTGAAAAATGGATCAAAGATCTTTCCGATGATGTTCTCCGGGATGCCGATGCCGGTATCGGTGATCCTGACCTCGAGGCATTTTCCTGTCTTTGCGAATTCCGGAATTACTATTTTGGGCCGCAATTCTTCAGTGATGAGGACATTGGCAATTTCTATGGTCAACGTGCCTCCGTCCGGCATTGCATCGCGTGCATTCAACGCGAGATTGAGAAGTGTTTGATACAGTTCTCCTTTGTTGCCGGTGAGCGGCCAGGGAATGCCCACCACACGCTTCTGCACGATGATGTTCTTGGGAAATGTCTCACGTGCCAGACTCAGAAGTTCATCAGCGACTTCGTTGACGTCTACGGTGTTTTCTTCGCGGCGTTTCAGGCGGACGAGCGATAACAACTGCGATGCCAATTCCGCTCCACGATTTGCCGATTTCTCGATCGTTTCGCTGTAGCGGAGTACTCGGTCCGGATCCGACACATACTTTTTCAGTTGGTGCGAAAATCCCAGAATGTTATTCAGAATATTGTTGAAATCATGGGAGATGCCGCTCACCAGAGTGCCCAGACTTTCCAGCTTTTGGACCTGCAAAAGCTGCTGTTCAAGTTGCTTCCGGTCGGTGATATCGAAGAGATAGCCGCGCACCTGGAGCAAGTGCTCATTGGTATGATACTCACCGACAAGATTGGAGAGAACGCTCAACGTTTCGCCGCTTTGTTTCACCATGGTCCGTTCGATATTCTGCAGACTCCGCCGCTTCGAAAGGGATCGCAGCATTTCTTTCCCCTCCGGTGCACTTTTGAAAAGCGATATAATGTTGGACTGCAAAGCCGCTTCCTTGCTCGCAAATCCAAAAATCGAAAGAAACGCAGGGTTGCAATCAAGGATGTTGCCTTCGGACGACGAAATGAAATTGCCTGCAAGGTCCTGCTCGAAGTAACGGCGATACCGTTTCTCGCTCTGGCGAAGATATTCCTCCGATTGTTTTCGCTCCGTCACGTTCCGCTGGATCGAGAGGTAGCCGATGACTTCTTCCGCATCATCCATGATGGCGTTGGAAGTCCCCTCGACAACAATGAGAAGCCCGTCCTTCGTTTGATTCACAAATTCTTTCCGAACGGCTTCATTCGCACGCAAACGCTGCCAGAATTGTTCATTATCTTTCTCGCCCAACCGGCCGCTTTTCAGAATCCGGGGCGTCACTTTTCCCACCACTTCGCCTTCGGTATAACCATACAGTGTGGTAAACGCGGGATTGATATACGTAATGACGCCGCTCATGTCGGTCATAAATACGGCGTCATCGGAGTGCTCAACCGCATTTTTCAATTTAAGCAGCGTTTCTTCCGTCTTCTTCCGTCCTGTGACATCGCGAAATGCAATGACAGCGCCGTGAATAGCTCCTCCTTCATCTCGAATCGGAGCTGCATTATCATCAACGAAAATCTCCCGACCATCCCTGGCAACGACGACACTGGCGTCGGAAAATGCGATGCTGGCACCCTGTTGAAGCACCCGGTCAATGGAAGCGCCGACAGCGATTGGCGCACCGTGACATTTCATCACCAACACCTGCGACAGTTCTTTTCCGATTGCCTGTTCGGAGGGACAACCAGTCAGACGCTCCGCAACAGCGTTCATGAAGGTAATGTTGATTTGCATGTCCGTGGCAATCACGGCATCTCCAATGCTCAACAGCGTCGCCTTCATCTGCCGTTCGCTGGCGCGCAGGCGCTGTTCCATCGCATGTTTGTAAATTGCCATCTCAATCGCTGAATGCAGTTCACGTTCTTCGAACGGCTTCAATATGAAACCAAAGGGCTGCGTGATCTTTGCCCGGTCGAGCGTTTCCTGATCCGAGTAAGCGGTCAGAAAAATAATGGGAATATCCATGTGCGAGCGAATTTCATCGGACGCCTGCACACCGTCCATCTGGCCGCGGAGCATGATATCCATCAAGACCAAATCGGGGTTTAATGTTCGAGAACGTATGACGGCATCCTCGCCGGACGAGACAACATCGACAACTTCATACCCAAGAGCTTCGAGACGCCGTCGTATGTCTTTGGCGACGATTTGTTCATCTTCGACCACAAGGATCCTGGCTTGTGACACCATCTTTTTTGCTTTGCTCATAATGCCTATCCCTTGAAATAGATGCTGAATTCAGTTCCGGGTGTCCGCTTCACAATCATTCTCCCCAGGATTTGGTGCGTCAATGTTTCCACAAGCTGCAGACCGAGGGACTCAACACACTCCAGGTTCATGTGTTCCGGCAGGCCAATCCCGTCATCCGCAATGCGAAGAAGATGCTCATCACCAATCTTCGTTAATTGGATGGTTATGGAACCATTTCTTCCCTCGGGAAAAGCGTACTTCAACGCATTGGATAATAGCTCGTTAATGATTAACCCGCAAGGCACTGCAGAGAACATGCCCAGCGCAATGCCGGTTACATCAATTGTTAGAACGATCTTTTCCGGATTGATCGCGTACGCACGATAGAGATATCCGGCCAAGCCGCTGATATACTCTGCGAAATCGATGGCCACAAAATCTTCCGATTGATAGAGTTTTTCATGGATCAGCGCCATGGAACGCACGCGGTTCTGGCTTTCCCCAAACAATTCACGCGTGAGGGGGTCCGCAATATAGCTTGCCTGAAGGCTGAGAAGACTGGAAATCACCTGAAGATTATTTTTCACCCTGTGGTGAATTTCCTTTAACAGCACTTCCTTCTCTCGAAGAGAACTGTTGATTTTTTCGTCCGCGACTTTTCTCTCCGTTATATCTCTCATGCCCATAACAACACCGACCGGCTGTCCTTCCTCATTCAGCATCACGGTCGAGAAGATTTCCAGCCAGAGATAGTGTCCATCGATGTGACGATACCGGCATTCAGTGCGCGACTTTGCAAAGAGCGGCGCATCCGGAGCGAGAGCAAAGGAGAGATCGTCCACCTCCTGCGGATGGAGGTGTTCTGCAAATTTCCTGCCGATGACGTCATCATATTTCCGACCAAACAGTTTGAGATACGACGGACTTGCATACGTGAAGACGCCACTGCTGTCGAGCTGACAGACGACGTCCAGCATATTCTCTGTCAGATCACGCAGCCGTTTCTCGCTCTGGCGAAGATTGACTTCAGAGCGCCTGCGTTCGATGGCAGTGACGAGAATTTCGGCAGCCATTCTCAAGAGGTGAATATCCTGATAATGCCAGTCCTCACCTTTTTCGGGCCCCGTGAAAATCAAAACGCCAATGGTTGATTCTTCGCGAAGTATGGGAACGATGAGACCCAATCCCAGACGGAATTCCTCCCATAACGATCGTTCGGCAAGGGCGGCGGGTGGAATTGCTTCGGCATTCTCAATCACCGCATACTGATTCTCTGAAGCAGTCGTCAATCCCCAATTGAGTACCGAGAGCGGACGCCCTTCCAGCGATCCAATGAACGGGATTTCATTTTCCGAACACCATTCTGCGACATCATTGCTTCCGAAAAATCCGCCCAAGAAGAGGTTCATGTATCCCCGTGTTGCTCCAATGAATTGCGCGAGGAGTTTGACGGAATCCCGCACCGTCATACCAAAATGTTCCGGTGTCGTACGGAAGAATCTGTTCGAAATGTCGGAAAGTAATTCTTCACTTCTCATCTTCCGCTCAAGCGCAATCTCCGCCGCTCTTCGATCGGAGATATCTTCCACCGTCCCGATCACGTGGAGCCGGGATTCTCCAGCATCGGCGACCATCTTGGCAATTACTTTCCCGTGAAATACGGTGCCATCCCTCCGCCGGAGTTCCGGTTGGGCCTGCACTAACGGCACCCCCGCCCGGAGCTGTTCAAGCATGTCATCGCGAAAGCTTCGAAGAGAGAATATCTGTGCCTGTAAATCGTTCACGTCGTCCAGTAGTTCGTCTTCGTGCTGGTAGCCAAACATCCTGGCGAGAGCCGGATTTGCGGCAAGCATCCTGCCATCCATCTGCATTCTAAAAATTCCTATCGGAGAGCCCTCAAAAAGCAGTCGATAATTCTCCTCGGATTGTCGCAATGCGATTTCTTTTTCTTTGTTCTCGGTGACGTCGCGTACGATACTGAGAAGTGTCACGCCGGAATCCGACAATTCCAATCGAGAATTGCTCAACTCGAACCAATGAATCGAACCATCCCACAATCTCAGCTGATGAACGGAGCGTCTGGCAAATTCACCCTTCTGCATTTGCGACACATACGTGGTGAGAATACTCTTCTGGCGGCCTTGCTCGTAGACAACAGGATAGGGCTTCCCTTCGGCATCGTGACGATCTACGTTCATCATCCGGCAATAGGAAGGATTGACCCTTGATACAATTCCGTTTTCGTCCATCACGCGCATTCCATCAAAGGAATTATCCCACACCTGTTTAAACAATTTCTCCGCTTGAAGATGCGCAAGAACTCTCCATCGCATTCCGATACCCGCTACGACGATACACAGTACGACGATCAACCAGAGACCTGCAACAACGACGCTGATTCTGCCGATTGCGATCGCACCAGCCTCCTTGGCATCCCGCATTGGTATGCGAATCTGAAGCCCTCCAGTAAGTGTACCGGGCATGAAAGACCCGGGCCGGTGGCAACTGACGCAGGTTGAATCAGCACGCAACGGCCTGAGCACGCAATAGTATTCCTCTCCGTCTGAAAAGGTCAGCGTTTCCAAACGGGACTGCCCTTCCTGCAGACGCTGCAGCGCCCACCGCTGCCAAGCACTCCTGTCCGATGTGCCCGCACCCGCTTCCAATCCGAGCGGGCGGAAGAGTCCTGATTCACCATGCAGGGACAGAGAGTCGGCGGCGGCCTTCTCTCTGCCAATGGTTTTTTCCGCCAATGATACTCCGGACAACTTGCCGGCCAGCATGAAAAAGTGTGGGGCCGGAAGACCGCGATTGCATAGCATGTCGGCATACGTACGAGTGGTAGCGAGGATTTCATCTTCTTCATAATGCAGCACGGCCGCGAGGAGAACCGCAACAGTCAATGACCATGCGATCACCGCCCCAATAATAGACCACGTAAACCTGCCCCACCATTCGCTCTTCTGTGTCTTCATACTCATAGGCCGGCTCCTTGACGCCGGCGGCCTTTGCGCTGTCCATGCTCATCATAGAGCTGGGGATAGAGTTGACGCTCGCATTCAGGGCAGATGCCATGACTGACAGTGGCATCGGAATGCTCACTCAAGTATTTTTCAAGAAGGTTCCAATAGCCCTTATCGTCACGGATTCGTTTGCACGACGAACAGATGGGAATCAGCCCGCCAAGCGTCTTCACTTCAGCAAGCGCCTTCTGCAAGCTGACAATCAATTCCTCTCGTTCCTGTTCCGCGCGCTTGCGTTCGGTCATATCTTCAATAATCCACAGACCGTACTGCGGCTTGCCTGCCTCATCATACAGAAACGTAATCGTCACTTGAGTCCAGATAAAGGAACCGCCCTTACGTTTGAACTTTTTTTGCAAAGAATAGGATGCATCGTGATTCTCTGTCAGGGATTGTGAGAGTTGGCGTCGTTCTTCCTGCATCGCCGGAGCGTCCGTGATGTCTTCCAGGCGCGTTTGGTGCAATTCCTCCAGGGAGTATCCGAGCATTTTTTGCAGTGCCGGATTTGCCTCGACGATATGCAGACTCATATCGACCATGGCAATCCCGATGCCCGCCCATCGGTGGATCGCCCTGAAGCGGGCTTCGCTGCGCTGTAATTCCATTTGCGCAGTTTTCCGTTCCGTGATATCCCGGATCACGCCGTCATATCCACACATATTTCCACGAGCATCGAACGACAGCACCGGCGTGTTGCGCACCCAGCGGACAGATCCATCCTTTCGGACAATCCGGTGTTCAATAATTGCATCGTCCTGGTCCCGTAAAATCCGCTCCGCATGGCTGACAACGTTGTCCCGGTCTTCCTCGTGAACCATGCGCCACCACAGATAGGGGTCGTTTTTGAATTCAGACGTGGAAAAACCGGTCACTCCCGCACAAGCTTCACCATGCTCTGTGGATACCACCACACCGTCCTGCGTGCGGACCGTGTAGATGTAGTCGCTGACCGATTCCGTAATGCGTTTGTACCGTTCTTCACTTGCTCTGAGCGATCGTTCCATTCTCCTCCGGTACAACTGCAGTTCAATCGTCGTCGCGAGCTCATTCATTTCAAACGGCTTGACAAGATAGCCGACAGGCTCTGTCGCTTTTGCACGCTGCACCATCGCATCGTCAATGTATGCCGTGACGTACATGACTGGAATCCCGTACCGCTCTTTGATGATACCCGCAGCCTCAATGCCATCCATGGAACCGGCAAGATGGATATCCATCAGTACAAGATCCGGATGGTGTGTTCCCGCTGTGCTGATCGCCTCTCCCCCTGTAGCTGCAACGGGCGCTACGTCGTACCCGAGTTGCATCAGTCGCAATTCGATGTTGCGGGCGAGGACTGCATCGTCTTCAACAATCAAAAGACAGTCACTCGGCATAATGGCACTTCCTTCTGATGGACCAATTTCCATCAAACATGATTGTAACTCCTGAGCAGCTCACGCCGTACTGATAATTAATAGAACACGGATGAAACAGATTCACACGGATTTAATTTTCATTATGTAAGCGTTCCATTTGCATAAGTTCGAATCTGCTAAGTCAGATTCATCCGTGTTCTATTTTCTGAAACTATCGAATAATTACTCATGGTCACCCGATCCCTCCTTCGAGTCCCAAGAGGCGCTCAACCCGTTGCTGCTTGGGGTGATTCTCACAAACGCAAAGTCATATTCCTTCCCACCATAGTTAACATAGTCGGCGGTTATTTCGACAGGCAGCGGTGTACCGTCTTTTCTGCGATGCACAGATTGGAACGTGGACGATCGCTCGATGCGCCGCTTCATCCAATGCTCACCCCAGCGATCGTTCGAATATGTGGGATCGATATCCGAAATCGTGCATTGAACAATTTCATCCCGGGAGTATCCGAGATATCGGCACGCGGTATCATTGGCATAAGAGATGCGTCCGTCCGGTTGAATCCAGAGAACCGCTTCGGCAGACCGGTCTATTGCCGCCTGCAGCATCAAAAGCTTCTCTTCCACTTCTTTTTGTTCTGTGATGTCGCGGATGAGGCCATCATACGAGGTGAGGTTGCCATCGCGGTCAAAGTGCAACACGGGAGTATTGCGAACCCATCGCACGACGCCATCCTTACGCAGTATCCGGTGTTCGAGAGGCGGCACATTCTTCCCTTCGAGCAGGAAGGTTGCGTGTTCGATCACAATCCATCGATCATCTTCCTCGACCATCTGGTACCATAAGAATTTATCGTGGGCGAAATCGGCACTCGTGTAGCCGGTTACCGCGACACAGTTTGGCCCGTGGATCGTCTCCACTGCACGACCGTTTTCCACGTGCACAGTGTAGATATAATCCGTGACAGCAGCAATCAGTTTTTTATAGCGCTGCTCGCTCTGTTGAAGTTCCTCTTCGGCTCTTTTTCGCGTACTAATATCAGTATGGATCCCGATCATTCTGATGGGATTTCCGTCGGCATCCCACTCCACAACGCGGCCCCGTCCCTGAATCCAACGCCATTCCCCGCTTTTTGTTCGCAGGCGATATTCAGCGGAATAGCTTCCGGAATTTGCGTGGAGGTGGTCGTGGATGAGACGAAGAGCAACTTCGACATCATCCGGATGAATCATATCTTTCCACGCATCGAATTCGCCCGGAAATTCATTGGGTTCGTAGCCGAGCATAGTATAGTAGCGCGGATTGAGGAAAAACTGGTCGCTGGCAATTTTCCAATCCCAGACACCGTCATTCACTGCGTCCAGCGCCAGCTGCATGCGCTCTTCTCCCAGACGAAGAACATCCTCTTCGCGTTTATGCTCTGTCATATCTCTGCCGATGCAAAAAACGCCCCCTACTCTTCCGTTCTCGTCGCGAAAGACCGCTACATTGCACAACAGCGGAGTGATGCCTCCGTTGCGGTGACGCAGCGCCAGTTCAACATCGCAAATGGAACCGGTGCGTAAGGCCGCATCATAAAGTTCTTTTGCCTTGGCCGGATCTTCGAAATAATTCATGAATTCTGAACCCACCAAACGGGAGCGTGTATATCCCGTCAACTTTTCCGCAGCGGTATTCACATCCGTAATGGATCCGGCAGGATTGATGACAATCAGCATATCCATGCCGGCATCGATAAGGCTCCGGTAGTACGCTGATGATTCGCGCAATGACTCTTCCACCTGTTTCTGGTCGGTGACATCAAACGCCAATCCGGCGAACGCTCTCACGCGGCCGTTTTCCTCCCGTTCGGTAGATCGTGCCGCAATTCGGATCCTTCGCCATTTCTCCTGGCCGGTTCGGAATCTGAATTCCTGCACAAATTCCGGCGCGCGCTGCTCAACGAAGTCCCTGTATCGCTCGGCTACGCGACGGCGGTCGTCCGGATGAACACGGGTTGCCCAGACGGCGATGGTTGCTTTGAGGGACGCTTCGGGGGTTTCCGACATGCCGACAAGATCCAGACAGCGGCTGTCAACGCTTCCCTCAGAGAAGTCTGCCGCACATTCGAAATACCCCGCGCCCGCAGCTCCGACAGCAGCTTGTAACCGCCAGCATGGATCCGTTTTTTTGCTTTTTTCTTTCATCACTACCGTCTGGTGAAAATTTTCTGCCATCAATAGACAATCACGCTGTGCGTTTCAGCTTTCGGTATATGGCCTGGCGATGCTGATCATCGCTTTCATGTCCCATGGTTTCGGAATGAATCCGGCAATATTGTGGTTCCCCATAAATCTCCCCATGATCTCTTTCGCTGGAAATCCCGAGGAGAGGAATACTTTCACGTGTGGATCAATCTCGCACAATCGCGCAAAGGTCTCTTCGACTGTCAATCCCGGCATTGTCACATCCAAAATAATGACACCGATAGACTGCCAGTGCCCGGCAAAATATTCCACTCCCGAGAGGCCATCGGGCAGCGCAACTGCTTTTACGTGTTGCATCTCGAAATAAGATTCCGCAACTTCACGAACTCCCTCTTCATCATCGATGATCAAGACGGCTTTCTCTTGCAGGCCATGTTGGTCCTGCGATGGCTTTTCCCAATGGATAGATTCAACTGTGGACTGGAATGGAAGTGCAATTGTCATAATTGTGCCTTCCCCCGGTGCGCTCTCCACCTTGATGCCTCCGCCGTACCGATGCAAAATTCCCACGACGGCAGCCAATCCCAATCCTTTGCCGCTTCCTTTGGTACTGAAGAATGGATCGAATATTTTGGGGAGAACATCAGCCCCGATACCCTCGCCATGATCGACAACGCGGAAAATGACGAACCGCCCGGGCTTCAGCGGATTATCGCCGGTGTGCCATCCGGGAACATCGACGTTGTCGATAGGTGCGATGCCGACATGAATTCCTACGATGCCGGATCGATCGCCGTATGACTCCGCTGCATTCAGCACAAGGTTCATCAACGCCTGTTGCACCAAGCCAAACTCGGCATACACATGAGCCTGTTCATCTTCATAACTGACATCAATTGCGATTCTCTTCGGAATAGCTGCAGCAAGAAGGGGCCGCGAGGATTTCACGACCTCATTTGCCTTCAGAATTTCGTCACCCGTCTCTTTCTCGCCGGCAAAGGTAACCATCTGTTTCGTTAGATCCGCCATCTTCTGCGCCGCGACGATCGCTTTCTCCAGGTGCGTGCGGGCCGGATCGTCTGCTTTCATCTTCGAAAGAGCAATACCATTTTGGCCAAGTACGGCAACGAGGAGATTGTTAAAATCATGCGCCACACCGCCGGCGAGCACCCGGAAACTCTCGTTCTTCTGTGCAAGCCAGAGACTCTCCTGCGCTTTTTTCTGTTCCGTGAAGTCGCGTGAAATTCCAATGACGCCGATAATGTCCCCCTTCTCATCGCGAAAGGGGACCTTCGTCGATCTCATCCACACAAAACTCTCGTGCGAATCGAGAAGCAGTTCTTCGCGGTTGGTAACCCCTACTCCACTCTGGATGATATCGGCATCCTGTTCTGCGAGGGATTCGGCTATGCGTCTCGGAAAAATCTCCTGATCCATGCGGCCGAGTATCTCCGCATCTGTCGTGCTTCCTGCCAATCGTGCCATCGCCATATTTGCAACGAAGTATTTTCCATGCAGATCTTTTGCGTAGATGCAGTCGGGTGTATTGTCGATTAGTGTGCGTAGGAGTCGCTGTTCTTTTGCCAGTTGTTGAATCGCCTGACGGCGATCCGTAACGTCTGTGAAGACCAGCAAGGGTGTAGGCCTGCCGTCGTACGATATCATCGTTCCGCGTACGACTGCATGCATTCTCCGGCCGGATTTGTCTACGAGATCGATATCATGTTCTTGGATCTCTTCTCCGCGAAGCCGCCGTTCAAGAGTTCTCCGCGCTTCTTCCTGACAATCTGGTGCCACAAAATCAAAGATCGAATGTTCCAGCATGTCATCGGGGAGATACCCCAACCGCTCATACGTTCCCTGGTTTGTGTAGACAACATGATCATCGCGCAGGATGACAATGAAATCCGGAAGATTCGCCACCACTGCGCGATATCGCTCTTCACTTTCGCGCAATGCTTTTTCCAGACTATGTGAATGCAGCGCCATCTCAACGGCTGTGACAACTTCGCGTTCTTCGAACGGCTTCAGAACATAGCCGAAAGGATGCGTAATTTTCGCCCGCGCAAGCGTTGCACGGTCGGAATATGCGGTCAGAAAAACGACGGGAATTCCCAGAGTTTTCCTAATTCTGTCGGCAGTCTCTATACCATCGATTGCACCGTCCAATCCGATATCCATCAGAACAAGATCGGGACGTTCACGCTCCGCCGTCGACAGCGCAGCAAAGCCGTCCGATTCGTTTCCGACAACGACATAGCCCTGCATCTCCAGCCGTCGACATAAATCGCGCGCAACAATCCGCTCATCTTCCACGACAAGGATTCTGGCCGCCATGAGCTATGCTCCGGTTGTTTTGAAGGTGCGCTGTTCCGGCTTTATGCCAAGCTGATCCATTTTATAGCGCAGTTTTGATCGGGTGACGCCAAGCACTTTCGATGCCTGCACCTGATTTCCGCCCGTGATTTCCAGTGTCTTCAGGATAAGATCCTTTAGAACCTCAGACATACGAACACCGGCCGAAGGGATCTGCAGTGAAAAACCTCCATCGGCGTTTTTTGCCGCTTGGTGGAGAACGCGCTGCACCGGATTGAGAAAGTCTAGATGCTCTGCCGTGATGGATGGCGCATCGTTCAGCAACACAATGCGTTCGATCGCATTTCGGAGTTCACGAACGTTCCCTTTCCAAGAGAGACCCTCGAGAATCTGCAATGCTTCGGGAACGAGATGAGGAACGGGCTTGAGAAACTTTTTGCTGAATTCCTGCACAAATGCATATGTAAGCGCTTCAATATCCTCTTTCCGATCACGCAGCGGCGGCACTTTCAGTACCGCGACGTTCAGCCGGTAGAAAAGGTCTTCGCGGAATCGCCCGCCTTCGACCTCTTTGGAGAGATCCCGATTTGATGCTGCGATGATGCGGACATCTACATCTATTTCCCTCGTGCCGCCCAGCCGGTAGAAGCGTTTTTCCTCCAGCACTCTGAGGAGTTTCACCTGCATGTCAAGCGACAACTCGGCGATTTCATCCAGAAGAATGGTACCGCCGCCAGCGAGTTCAAACTTGCCTTGCTTCATTTTTTCGGTGGCACCGGTGAAAGCACCCCGCTCATATCCGAAAAATTCGCTCTCTGCCAGGTCTTTGGGAATAGCACCACAGTTGAAGGCAACGAACGGTTTGTCTGCACGTGTACTCTTTTGATGAATGAAGCGTGCAATCACTTCTTTTCCCGTTCCGCTTTCACCTTCCAGCAGCACTGTTGTTGTTTCTCCGTGTGCAAACTTCTCCGCCATGTCCAGAATGCGCCGCAGCGCCGCGCTCTTGCCGATGATGCCGCTTCGTGATCGCTCGGATTCGAGTTCCTCCTGCAACAACTGGACGCGGGACTCGAGATGCGCGAATTCCAGATTTTTTTCGATCACGACGATGAGATGATCGAGATCGAACGGCTTCACCATAAAATCGGCGGCCCCCTCCTTCATTGCCTGCACCGCAAGTGAGACATCGGAATGCGCCGTCATCATGATGACCGGCCCCCCCCAGCCTTCCGATTTGATTTGCTTCAGTATCTGGATCCCATTGGCGGTGCCGAGATAGATGTCCAGAAAAATGATATCCGGATTGAAGGATGAGAACTGCAGCAGGAATTCTTCACGGCTTCCACACACGGCGACCGTGTACCCCGCGTCGGAGAGTACATTCCGCAGCGATACGGTCAATGTCCTTTCATCATCCGCGACCAGAATTCTACCTTTAGACATTGGAGCCTCCAGAAATTGAATAGACAATGGGAAACATAATTCGTGCAAGCGTACCGCCGGACTCGCCGGGCACCAGCAGAATTTCTCCCTGGTGTCTGTCGACCATATATTTTGTGATGGCAAGACCCAAACCGGTGCCGCCCACTTTGGTGGTGCGGAATGGCTCAAAGAGGTGCGCCGCGACATCGGGCGAGAGCCCCTCGCCTTGATCTTGGACTGTGATCTCGATCCGTCCGATCTTTCGCGATGCCTTTGCATCATCCGGTTCCATTCTCCGGGTTTTCACCGTTACGATACCTTGGACCGGTGAAGCGTCAATGGCATTCTGAAGCACGTTCAGGAGTACCTGCTGGATTTGCTTGAAGTCTACCCGCACGTGGGGAAGATCCGGCGCAAGATCGGTTTGGACGGTCACATTTTTTTGACTGAGAGCGGACACCAGGTAGGAAAGCGATCGGGTAATAATACTGTTGATTGATTCTTCATGCAGCGTGGGAGGCGTCACGCGGGCGAGCCCAAGCGTATCTTCAATCACGTGCTGGATGCGCTGTGCACCTTCCAGCGCTGCAGCGATCGATTCAGAATCGGGGGAACTCTGCGTCACCTTCCTCTGCAAATATTGCAGATTGAGTGTGACTCCCGCCAGAGGATTGCGAATTTCATGCGCAATACCTGCTGCCAATCGTCCCATCAACGTCATTTTTTCAATCTGGACAAGCTGCTCGCGCATCCGTTTCTTTTCCGTGATGTCATGAATAAAGAGCATCATGCGGGTATCATTTGGCTGTTCGACGTATGCTGCGCTCACTTCCACGGTGATCGCGTCGCCACTTTTCGCTTTCATTGCTGCCTCGTGTGAAACAATTTCATTTTCCTGCAGGAGTTGCGGCATCGCGCCAAATTGAGCCACGAACGGCAATCCCGGCATCTGGAACAAATCTTCTTCAGAATACCCAAGAAGAGCGATTCCCTGTTTGTTGACGTCCAGAATTTTTTTCATTGTCCCGTCGATTACGAAGATAGCGATGCTTGCATTTTCGAACAGCGTACGGTAACGATCCTCGGAGATCTCGAGCTCTTTGTTCTTTCGCGACAAGGTACCCGCATACACTTCCAACTCATGCATTTTTTCTTCCAACTTCTTCGTGACGAGCACATGGTGCTGTTCCAGAAAAGCACCCTCGTCCAATTCCTCCTGCTGGGGCGAGAGGTCGGGCTGCTGGTACCCGTAGCGTTGCAGCATCAATTCGTCCACCGCCTCGATCAGACTCCCAAGCCCGGCATACTTAATTACATACTTGTCGGCGCCAACGCTTTTTCCCAAATGCTCATCTTCTTCATCGACATAGTCTCCGGTGTAGATGATGAAAGGAATATTCATCAGCTGCGGGTCCTGTCTAATCTTCTTGCACAGTTGAAATCCGTCCATCTTGGGCATCATGGCATCCGAGACGATCAGATGCACCCGCTCCTGACGAAGGCATTCCAATGCTTCCACTCCGCTCGTTACACCGATGACGCGATATTGATGATCTCCAAAAACTTCTTCCAAGAGGTCTAGGTTTTCCTGCACATCATCAACAAGCAAGATGGTAAGATTTTGTGATTCCATGCTCTTTGTCCCTGTCCTGAAGTATAGAACAATGACCAATGGTACAATAATAGCCACAATGACTCAATCCGTACTGGAACGTATTTCGTCTACGTTTTAGTACGTATATTTGGTATTTTGGGGGTGTTTGGAGGGCGGAAAGAAAGAAACGGTTGTACGAATTCGGCCTACTGGCTCTACGGCGGCAGAATGACGATGCCTTGTTTGATTGCATACGTCACCAGGGCGGCAGCATCATGAAGATCCAACTTCTTCATGATATTATTCCGGTGCGTATCCACGGTGCGAACGCTGATGTGCAGAGTATTGGAAATCTGAAGGTGGGTTTTCCCTTCTGCGATCAATTGCAGAATTTCACGTTCGCGCGGCGTCAGCAGTCCGCGGTACGGTTTGGAATCGACCGGCTCCGATGGCAGCAGCACATCTGTTTGTTTCTTCTGGAGAAATCCATCCAAAATTATTTTTGAAATCGCAGGAGAGAAAAAAGCATGTCCCGATTGCACCGCACGCACAGCGGCATACAGATCCTCCGGCGATGTATTCTTTAGAAGGTATCCATTCGCTCCGCATTGAAGCACTTCGACCACAAAATCAGGATTGTCATACGCGGAAAGGATCAGCACTTTCGTCCGGGGAATTCGGGATTTGATTTGCCGCGTAGCTTCCAGACCGTTCAGCTCGGGCATACTGATATCCATAATGACAACATCCGGTTCAAGGGCAACGGTCTGTTCAACCGCGCTTCTGCCGTTGACGGCTTCGCCGATCACCTCAATTTCAGTGTTAAGCGAGAGGAGCGAGACAATACCGCGGCGCACGATCATGTGATCGTCTGCGACAAGCACCGTGGTTTTCGTTTTCTGCTGCATTGCGCCCTTACTTTTGTGTCCGATCGCCGACGGGAAGCTCTACCGAGATAGTCGTTCCCTTCCCTTTGGTAGACGTGATGGTGTATGTGCCCTGCAACCCTTCAATGCGCTCGCGCATGCCGGAAATGCCAACTCCGTTCCGACCTTCGATATAGTGTTCCAATTCTTCGGTATCGAATCCTCTGCCGTTGTCTGTGATCTGCAAAAGAAACAAATGCTCTTTCCTGACAAGGTCAATCTGCGCTTTGGTCGCGCCGGAATGACGGCTGATATTTGTCAGCGCTTCCTGAACAACACGGTACACGGTTGATTCGATTTGCTGATCAGAGCGTTTCATGCGCTCCTGGGCATTCAATTTGACGGCAATACCATAGCGGGCAGAAAATCTGTCTGTGTACATCCGGAGGGCGGCTACCAAGCCGATGGCATCGAGTACGGGGGGGCGCAGATCGTGCGCCAACTGGCGGATCTCAATCGCCGTTTCGTCGATGATGTCTTTCATCATCGCCAGGCGCTCTTGCGCAGTTTCCGAGGTAAGTGGTACCTCGCGACTCAGTAATTCCAGATTCAGCCGGAGGCCGCTCAGGGCCTGACCGACGCCATCGTGCAAATCTCGGGTGATGCGCCGCCGTTCTTCTTCCTGTACCACGGTCAACCTCGCCGACAAGGCACTCATCGTTCTTGAATACTCGACACTTTCGCGATACAACCGCGCGTTTTCAGCGGCAAGTGCGGTTTGATCCGCAAGACTCGCTGCCAATTGTATTTCTGCTTCTGAAAAACGGTGGACTTTCCTGTACCCGACCATCAGGAAGCCAAGCCCCTTCCCCTTATAGACCAGCGGCACGGCGAGAACCGATCGGAGATTTTCCGCTTTGACAAAGGGATAGTCGTCGGGATTCACCGGCGGATCGACAGGAAAATTCTTCAGAATCGTATGGCCGGGAATATTTTTCCAGGCTTCAACTTCGACAAGACAGGCGACTTCCGAGCGGGCACCGATGACCGCCTGAAAAGAGACTCCTGATCGGGATTTGTCCGTCAGCGCGATGCCGGCAAAGTGACATTCGAGAAGCCACACCGTGTTCCGGACAACTGCATCCAGCACTTCAGAGACATCGAAGGTGGAGGTTATCTGTCGTCCCAATTCATACAGAGCCACTGCATGTTTGTTGCGCTGGAGAAGTTCGCGATCCCTCCTGCTCCCGAACGCCGAATTATACGCGAGCACCAGAAATCCACCGTCATGATGACGTATGAGAATTGCATGTACCCTGAGCGGCGACGTCCCTCTTCCCTGCACCTTCGCAACAACATCCAGAAACCCTTTTTGATGCAATTGATCGAGTTGCGGCCGGAAGCGTTCGCGGTCTTCTTCCACGAGCAGATCGTCAATTTTCCGTCCCTGCAGCTCTTCCAAAGTGTAATCGAGTGCAGCAAGCGCAGCGGCATCCGCAGACACGATACACCCCTCCGCATCGGTCATCACAATGGCATGGTCAGCATTCTTCATTGATGACAATATAGCGAAACTAGACTAGAATGAAAAGGGAACGGAAACTCTCGGGAATGGCATACCTGCACCCACGATGGTGCTGCAAAACATCCTACTCGATCTCAACGGATCCTAGCGATGAAAAGAAATCGACACAAACTGTCAATTGATGTTTTTTTGTTTCGTAAATAAGATCAGGGGTGACAATCAATTCTTCCAGCGACGAGCTTCCCCCGTTCTGGTGTGTCTGGTTTAAGAGTGCGGTATATTCGAGCAGCAGACAATACACATCAAACGAGACGATAAGTTTTTTTTGCTGGCGGTGATGCACGGCATAATGCTCACTCAATGCATTAATATACGAACAAATGTCTGACGCTTTGGTCAATAACGATTCATTGTTTTCCATCGGGGCCTTCTGCCTGGTCTGGAGGTTTAGGGTTCCGGCTTCTGCAGATCTTTCAGAATAGATTCTGCAACCTTCTCGGTCGTTTCGGGCTTGAAGTAGAATCCGGCATCGATTTTTTGTGAAATCTCATCCAGCTTTTTAGCCTTCCCTGCTTCGAAAAGAGAGCGGGCTTCAGGCGAAACATCCACTTTGTCGGTTCTTTCGACAGAGGCAGTCTGTTTCACCTTGCGCTGCCCGGTAGGCTGCAATGGAAGTTGATCTCCGTACACTTCTTTGATTATCATGATATCCTCCTCTTATGGATTGCTGCGTAGTCCCATGGCGAGGTTTCTATTGATGTTGATCAATATATCGATTTTTTTCGGCTCCGGATAACACATCACTTCAAATATTCGCCTGTCCACAAACACGCTCAGCTTCAGAATACTCTGCTTAAGATCATCGGGAAGCGGACTGCTTTTATCTGTGATCGCGATTTGAAACACCGTCCACACCTGTTGATCGTATCGCAAAGCTTTGTCGAGAGAGCCGTCACTCATGCTCTCATTCCAATGGGACTGGCATTGCTTGAGCATGGCCGCCGACTTCATCAGCACGGCTGCTTCTATTTCGCGCTCACTCATCCCGGTCTTTTGGGCTTCTTTATACGCTACCGCCAGATTTGCGTGCATTGCTCATGACCTTTTTTTCATAGTCGATCAGATTTTTGGCTGCTTTTAACGCCTGGTAGTATTTCCCCTCGTAGATCAATTCACTGATGCTGCTGAAAAAGGGCGCCGTGCTCGGCGCCGCTTCCATGATTTCCTGTGCAATCTGCCAATACAATTTTTGATGTTGAAGAACGTTTTGAGGATCCACATACATCAACTGGATGACAAAATAGATCCGCTTGCATGCTGTATCTGCTTTTGATTCACTCAGCAGTTCTTTTTCCCGCAAAAGAGGCACTTCATTTTCAATCAACAGTTCAATTGTTTTTTTCGAGACATTTCGGACCACAGCACCGCCGATAATCGCGCGCTCTTCCGACTTCAAAGATATCTTCAGTGCCATGGGCTATCCTAAGAGTTGGAGAATTTTGGAATCTGTTTGTGATGAAATATTCAGGGCCTCATACGACAGCGATTGCTGCAGATTAATGCTCTGTAACTCAGCTCCTGCTTCGGTCATATCCGCCTCGTTTGCGGACTCCGCCGTACTCTGATTGACGCCGGCCATAGCGCCGATGAATGTTCCGGTACGCGCAATGCCTGCTGCATCCACAGAAAGGGCTTGACGCTTTTCTTCGAGGGTTGCCGTCGCCTTGTCAAGGGCGGCGATGGCATCTTTGATCTGTGGATCCGTTGCATCCGTGCCCAGATCAGGGATGTTCAATCCCGTGGATCCGGCACTCACATCCTCCTTGCGCACCGTGCGTGCAATGTTGTCGGAACCAATGACGATCGTCCAGTCGCTCGGGGCTTCCTCCGACATTATTTTCTTCGCACCGGTGTCCGGAGAATTGGTTAGTGCGTCGATTTGCTGCCGGAACTCCGCAAAGGTCTTCAACAATTTGATCCGCTCCTCGCTTCCGGGCGGAAACGGAGGAAAACTGATCATGACCTGCTGTAACGTAGACTTCATCTGACCTATCGTGCTGCCGATGACACCCATGGTGCTGTCTGCCTCATGAATGCTCGTAGCGACACCGTCGAGACTCTCTTTGACAGATGAAAGATCGCTATACTGCGCGTATCTCTTGTTGATGCTCGTCCAGACGACAGGATCATCCTTTGCCGCGCTGATCTTCTTTCCCGTGGACAATTTGGAAGAAATTTTGTCAAAGCCATCGCTCAGAGAGCTGAGATTCAGCAGTAACTGATTCGTGCTAATCTGGTTTGACATACCTCACCTCATATAAAAGGAATTGGAGGAGGCAATTCTGCCTCCTCCATATTTCCATGACTCATTACGCGAACAATCTCAGAACTGTTTGAGCCGACTGAGACGCCATAGAGAGAGACGATGTACCAAGTGACTGTCTCGTCTGCAGCATCAGTAGGCTGGCACCTTCTTCGTTCATGTCGGCGTCTGTAAGTTTCGCAGCGCCGTCCGTCTCGGTACTGATGATCGAATCAGTGAAATCAGACCGTGTCTGAACAACATTCAAATTGGCTGCCAGCGTTTGAGCGTTCGTCTGGATTTTGCTCAGAGCGCCGTCCAGCTCTTTCAGGGCCGCTCCGATTTTTGTTGAGTCTGCTCCGCCATTTGTCTGGGCGAAATCAGCTGCACTAATCTTCAGATCTCCACCTGTCGTGCAATCAAATCCCGTGATGGTCAACTGATTGGTTCCGTCTTCGTTGAAATCAACGGCGACTTCACCACCCGCAAGAAGGTTGACGCCCTTGTAACTGGAATCTGAGGCGAGTTCGTCAATCTGTGATCGGATGGCATCAAAAGAAGTCTTAAGCGCAGTGAGATCATCACCTGTCGATGTTTTTGCTGACTGGGCAATACCACGCGCCGATTCGATCAGTTTTTGAATCGCTGTAATGCCAGCCGATGCGGCTTTTGTGGTCTGAATGGCCTCACTCATCAAATCCTTTTTTGCGCTCAACTTGTCTGCACGTGCGGTATGGTTCTGTGCAGTGAAGAAGTTGGTAGGATTGTCGATTGCACTATTGACTTTCTTGCCTGTTGCAAGACGATTCTGCACAGTCTGCATCATGGTAGCAGTGTTCTGCAAACTGCTGAGGTTGGCCCTCATTCCAGCGGTTAATCCGACGTCTGCCATAACGTTTCTCCTTTTCTAGGATATTGTTGTTGTGTATTTGAATTTGCTTCTTCTGAAGCATCGGGACTCATGAGGATTCACTAGTGGGCTAGCACCATTTGTTGAGTCCTCATTCTTTTGCCCTTGCTATATATATTATCGACACTGCCTTTCGATTCTTTAGCAACTATTTCAATAAAATTCCGGATTCTACGCATCGCTGAAGAAGGATCTCATAATCGCTGGTCCGTCCCGCCTGCTCAAGAAGGTGCAAAAAGCCGCTCATAAACACCGACATCTGGAAAGCGCCATTTTCCAACTTTTTTAAGGCTTCCCTGCCTTCTTCCAGCTTCCCTTCTATTATGTCAAGCGCAGCCGACATTGCCCGAGCCGGGGCATAGTCCTGATCGGAGTGAAAAATCTCAGAAAACGATTCCCGGGCTTCTTCCCGTTTGCCCGCCAGAACTAGACAAAGACCGTAGTTAAACCGGGCATCTTTCAAATCCGGTGAAAATTCCAGAGCTTTTTGCGATGACTTCATCGCTTCGTCAAATTTGCTGATTCCAATGTATGCGCTCCCCATCATATAATGAGCAAAAGCCATAGTTGGTTCCAACGCCAAGGCTCTCGCCCACAGCTCCAGCGCCTCATCATATTTCTTGAGCTCATCCGCCTGAATCGCCAATTCCTTCAGTGATTGAGAATTCTCACCGGTTTCAAGGATTTTTTTCTTCCCCAATTCATAATAGGCGAGCTGTTTCTGCAGCATCCGGCCGGCATCGAGCTTTCCATGGTGATGGACTGGAATGGTGCTCTGAAGAATCGCAATTCCTGCTCTCTTCAGCGATTCCGACACCATTTCATGGACTGCTCCTTCCATCCGGATGCGCGGATCATGTGGAAATACTCTTACTTTTGTACTTGGAAACCAGCCGCTTCCCTTTTCTTCTTCATAAAGATCCTGATTTCCGACCCAGCCGATCATCTCAGACGTCTCAACATAGTTGCGCGTTGTGATGGTTAAAGCAATCTGCTGGTTTCCCGTCTCGTCAATCTGCCGGCGAAGCTGCACCCAATCTGAGGCAGAGATAATTTCGTCGGCATCAAGGATGACGATCATTTCGCAGGTCGCTAGATCGAAAGAATAATTTCGCGCTTCTGAAAAATCTTTGTTCCATGTCTTTTCAAAAACCCGCGCACCGTAAACACGGGCGATGTCTTTTGTTCTATCGGTTGATCCGGTATCCACAACGACCATTTCATCCACCCAGGGAGAGGCTGACAGTAATGCCTTCGCAATGTTGTTCTGCTCATTCTTTACAATCATGCAGAGAGACAACGACTTCTTCCATTGAGTCTTGTGCTTTTCACCCATCGGAACACATTGTGAGAGAATGTGAAGCGCCGCATCGACAAAACCATCCTCAATATCACTATAGGCCATTGATTGACGAACGTGTTCAAGAGCTTCTGCAAAGCGTTCCTCCCTGCTCAGCAATTCTATGAGTTTGAATCGAATATGCCTGGCTTTGGGATAAAAACTCAAAGCGCTGAGAAGGCTGTGCTTCAAGCGATTCGTCTCGCCGCGTTCCATTGCCGCCAGAAAGTAGAGATCAAGGACTTCCAGGCTTAACGGGGACAAGTTGAACCCGCGTTCCAAAAGGTCCATTGCACCCTCTTCGTCGCCGCTATTCCATCGCAAAGCTCCGAGGCTCGCGAGCGGCTGGCTATTGGAGGGATCAAGTGTGGCAGCTTCTCTCCACCATCTCTCGGCTTCGCTATGCTGATTTCCGGCATTTGCGAGCACGCCTTTAAGATTTAGTACAAACGGATTTTTTTTTCCGTCACTTTCCAAAGTCAGAAGGAGTTGTTCAGCTTCTTCGATTTTCCCAATCCCGATGAGGCACTCAATGCGCAAGAGACTTCTTCTTTCTTCATTGTCTTGCATCCGCTCATCATTCAGCAGTGTGAGGCATGTCTCAAATTGTTGTGCATCGCAATGAAGCTGTGCCAGGTCAATACAGAAAATAGGCTCATCGGGAAATTGCTTCATCCCGCCGAGAATCGTATCAATCGCCGCATCAGTCTTTCCCCAAAGAAGTTCATCCTGATATTGTTCCCTGATTTTTTGGACCTTCAACGTCCTTCCGAATTTTTCCTGTATCCCGGGAGCATTCCATTTTTGAAGGAGTAATTGCCGATGGTGGATGTCACTTTCCGTACCGCCATCACCTTCGCCATACACGTCCGGATCGGATCCGAAAACTACGACATCGGCGGCGAGTATATTCTTATAACCTGCCAGGGCAGCTCGCATGCAAAAATCCGCTGCATACTGAGAATTATCAACGCTGTCGTCAAACAATCCTATATGCGCCACCAGTGACTTTCTGAATAAAAAGCATGACCGGTCTAACCGGTGGATTGGAATTCTTCGGGCATGATAGCGCGCGGCAAACTGAATCGCAAAGGATTGCCGGTCTTCAAGTGTTGGGCCCGGAGGTTCTCCCGGCGATTGCGGTCCTCTGACTCCACTCACACAGGGCCCCACCACGCCAACATCAGCTGCCGACTGAAGATGGAACAGCATCCCGGAGAGCCACCCCTGAGCAGGCACAACTCCGGAATCCATAATCAGAATATGGCTTCCCCTGGCGGCATCTGTTGCGTCATTGCAGCATGCTGCAGACGTGCGATGTTTCCCATTTCTGATGAGACGGTATTGCCGGCCTTTCGAACACAAGCGCTCCAACCACTTCCTCGATTCGCCACCGGAATTAGTATCAACAAAAATAATTTCATATGGCTCAGCCGTTGCCTTTGCGATATTATCCAAACGCTGCTTGATTTGCTCCACCTGATTGCAAGAGACAATGACTATCGATGTGAGATGATCTTGCGCTTCCACTTCCCTGCATGTTCGCGGTGACAATGCCATAAGAAGACCTTTCCGCCGCCTCACTGCCTTTTTCCTGATAACGCGGGCCACATCAAAACCTCCATGGGCTTCCAGGATGCCTACTTTTCTGAGCACAGTTTCCACGTCTGTGAAATCCGTCCAGTATTTTTCAACGTACTTGCCATGGATCTGTTCGTCTTCGCGGATTCGCATCTCAATACCACGATGTTCCACACTCTGTTCCGATTGGAGATATAGTCCGAGCGCCTCCGCAATATGCTTGAATTGGACATCCTTGGCAATGCGCAGCCAAAACTCCCAGTCTCCAGACGTGGTATAGGCTTCATCAAAAAAACCAAATTTGTCGTGAAGCGATCGCCTCCACATCGGTTGAGGCCCCATAAAACAGACAGCCGCAAGTAGTTGCTGGTCAAATTCAAACCACTGGAATCTGCCGACAGGGGTACAATGATCAAACGTCTCGTTTTCTTTCTCTGTAATCACCACATCAGCATAAACGAGTCCGATGTCCGGATTCCTTTCCAATTCCCGGGACATTATCTCGAGAGCATCAGCCCGGTGTCTGTCGTCCGTGTTTGCATTGGTGATGTACTTCCCGGAGGCTATTCGTATGCCGCGGTTCCAAGCAGCGTAGACGGTTTCACGAATGGACGTCTTCACATATCGTATGTGCGGCGAACGATCCACGAATGGTCGGACAATAGATTCCTCATTCTCTCGTGAGCCGCTATTGACAACAATAATCTCGAGCTTCCCTTGCACAAAGAGAGTCTGAGAAGTCAAGTCTTCGAGGCAGCCCTTGATAAACTTTTCAGAATTATATGTCGAGACGATAGCCGATACGACATACATAGCTGGACCATTAGCGGTTATTTCAGGAGTATCAACCATTTGAACCTAACGCGGCATAGCCGCAACCAAAGGAGTGAATGCAAACTTCGAAAGGACTCAACGCGAAGCCGCAAAAGGCGCCAAGAAAGAGGGAAAGAAATTGCGATGGCAACCTTGGCGTCTCTGCGTTGTGGTTTTGATCGTTATGTCTGCGATGGCAAATCATTTGTGCTTTTCTTACAAAGATTTTGTTTCTAAGAGACTAATTTGTTTTTCGCAATAACATTCTCCGGATCAAGTTCTAAAACGCGCCGATAAAGAAACTGTGCATCTTCCGTTTTCTCCTGCAATTCTGCAATGAGAGCCAAGTGCAGAAGCAGCTCACCATCATTCGGTGATTGACGAAGTAACTCCACATAGATCTCTAAAGCACCATCTATATTCCCCATTTCCACAAGAAGCAGTTCGGCAAGATTTTTCTTAAAGTTGGCATTCCTTCCATCCAACCAAACAGCGGTAGTGTAGTGGGCAAGAGCTTTTTCCGTCTCATGTTGGGCACTACAGAGTACTCCAAGATCATTATGTGCAACGGCATAATCAGGATTATCTTCGAGCAGATTTTCCAGCATCTGGATTGCTTCGTGCGTTGATCCCGACTGCGCCCGGCCCAATGCCACTTTATACGCTTCATCGGACTGCCTTTCCTTATTCATCTCGACGACGTCCACGCTCTCCCCATTGGACCATCCTTTCCATAGCTTTTGAATCGAAGAGGGTATATGGCCCACCGCGTTCATCGTGACGTTGCTGGAGTTTAGCAATCGATGCGGCGAGCGCCATCTCGGTGCCGAAACATCCGACGTGTACATCGAATTGCCTTGCACTGTCACCACAGATTTATCTGACGATCCTGCGAGCGCCCGGCACACTGCGGCGTCAATAACAGCGTCTGTTATGTCACTCACGCAATGGACTCGATTGTACTTACACTCCCAATTACATCCATAACATTCCAAGGGAAGACAGACGACGGAGGTCAATGGTGAATACGGCATAAACCGGCCGAAGTGCCCACCCCCAAGGATGATGACGTTTGGGGTGCCGATGGCACATGCAAGATGTGCGAGCCCGGTTTCAGCACCGATGGCCAAGCGGCAGCGTTTAAGCAATGCAGCGGACTGCCGCAACGTCGTCTTGCCGCTCAGATTAATCGACCTGGCGCCGCTATCGTCGAGATTCTTCTGGTTTATTTGAGCATCGCTGTGAACTCCCAGGGCAATAACTGAAAATCCATGCTCCGCACAGAGCTGCCGAATTCCCTTCCCGTATCTTTCATAATGCCGTACAGCATATTGAGCACCGGCAAAAAGGGCTATGGTTTTTTCCGGAACGAAATTATTGTTCTTAAAGATGGCCTCGGCAAACGATTTATCTTCTTCTGTCAGCCTGAAAGAAGTTTTGTACTCAGCATCCGGCACTCCAAGAACCTGAAGGAACTGAACATATTTTCCTACTTCAGAAACCGGCGTGCTTTTCAAATACACAAGTTTAGTGTACCTCCGATTATTTTCTACACGGATTTTCTGCTCCATGTTACTATCGTCTCCCTCAAATGCAATAGCACTCTGTATTCCTGATTCTAGAGCGAGGAGGTCTGTCAAACGTTCACGGGAATATACAGTGTTGAGAAGCAGGTCAGCATTGGTCGCACGCATTTTTGCAAGCAGTTCATCCCGATATTTCTTATCTGCTACTGCCCGTCCACGGTCAAAAGCAATAATCTCAGAGACGCATGGGCTATTCTCGTACACTGGGACGACTTTCTCTTGACAGACGACGGCTACGTTAAGACCAGGATAGCATTCGGTTATCCGAGAGAGCATCGACGAAGCGAGAATATTATCGCCGATTGAATCCGTTCGCAGCCAAAGAATTTTGTTGATATCACTCAAGGACACGGCGTCCGTTCCCACCGTATCGACCATGGCGTCATCATGGACCCATGGGAAATATTCTTTCAATGGAAGAGGATATTTCTTCGCTCGCTGCAGCCGCTTCCATGATTCCACCGCATTCTCATAGCCGTAGTACATTTCTTTGAATCGTACCTGCTGCTCGTCCACATACGCAAGGTGATCAAAAACGAGATCGTACGATTCTGTTGCCGCATGACTGTACGGGTTCATTGCGGCAACGTCCTGCCAGTCCTCTTTTGCAGTCTTGCGGCACAACCTGGGCGGTTCATGCGCAAGCCAGCGGTCCCCGGGCACATACCGCCAGGTGCGAAGCCATTCGTATTCTGTGCGGTTGCCGTACGTATTGCGCGTTGTGATCATAAGTTTGGGACCGACAAAGAACCTGCAATAATAATACGCGGCTGTTTTTTCCGCTGCCCGGAGAAATAGTCCCCGTACAAGTTTTAGTTGTTCAACGCTCCACATTTCGTCAACATCAATTTGAAAAAGAAGACACTCTTCTTGTATCAAGGGAAGCGGCGCGTTCACCATCTCAATTTTGCCATCCCAGAATCCTCTCTCAGACTTTCGATAGACCGTCACGCGATCGGGATATTGACGAACTAAAGCATCGAGGTATTCGGTTGTACCGTCATTGCTGAGGCCGCTGGCATGTAATGCATCTGTGATTTTCCCACCGTTCTGCAGACTCCAGGAGGTATCATGTGTGAGGTCGGCTACTCCTTCAATGATATGCCAGTACCATCGGAAAGGAAGCTGCCGGAAGATATCGACGTGGCGTCTGACAAATGGCTGGCCATTGAGGACAATGGTAAAAAAATGAATCGGCAAAGAGGCTGCATCATCCATCTCTCGCATAAATACCTGCAGCCGATTCTTGGCTGATCCTATGGCACCCTCATCAACCGTATCGGCCTTCAGCAATTCTGCGAGACGGTCAAATGGCGGCTTGAATGCACACGCCGTCCCGTTGCCGGCGTTATCTTCGAGAAACAAATATCCCGGATATTTTGCTTTATATTCCTGCCACAGCGACCAGAGATTTTTATGGCTGACATGACGCGTATCGTCAAAGACAAGTGCGCCTCCATCGGCCAGATGCTCGAATGCAATATCGAGATCTGCTTTTGCGCCTTCATAGCTGTGATCGCCATCGATGTACATTAATTCAAAACGCTGGGGATTTTTCACGTCCCTCCAAAAGCGAAACAGCGTTTCGTGTGAATTGCCGATGGTGAAACAAGGCTCCTTTGTCATTCCGCATCGGACAAGCTCTTTCCTCACAAAATCAGGTCCCTCATTCGCTTCACCGGCATAGTCACGGATCCACATATCAAATCCATAGCACGCAGTCGCTGCCGATTCCTTAACAACCTGCGCCATTGATCGCCCGCGCCTCACTCCCACTTCCAGATAGTTTTTCGGACGGAAATTATGACCGTACCAATTCAAGAAAACCAGAGAATCGAACCATCCTTCTCCGTACGTCACCGCCTTTTTAAACGTTTCAATATTTGCCGAGAGGTACCTGTCTGCCGTCAATTGTTCAATGATCGCTAAAACTCTCAATTTGTTCCGTCGTGCAGCAAGACTCTTCAGTATCCCTTCCTTCAGTCGGGCATTTTTCAACCCCGGACCCGATTCGACACCAAACGCATTTGCGAGAAGGAGGAGATATTTGTCCCTGAGATTCCTTTTAAATTCCTCCGCTTCCAGTGCAATGACGGCAAGATCCTGGTTGAGCACCGTTTGAAATGCCTCTGCGAATGTATTCTCACTGTTCACCCATACCGAGTGGGGAAAGCCTTCAAGACAATGAGTATGTCGATCAGTGTCATTGATGATGATACCGGGAATGCCGTGACCATTGGCAAAAAGGCTGGAATGGAGCCGGGTGGTGATAACAAGGTCATAGTGTGCATAGATGTCAAACGACTCCTGATAAAAGGAGGAAAAGACCACTGGGATGTTCGTTTGTTTCAAGAGGTTGAAAAAATGAAAATATTCCGACTTGTGGTGGGCCACAACTTCCACAGCGTATTCGCTCTGGAGTGTCATAAGGATTTTCACTGAAAGCGCATATATGGTGGCCGCGCAGCAATGATTCGGTACTCCTGTCTCATGCGGGAGTTGAATGGAAAAACCGATCTTTTCAATCTTCTTCCCCGACCGAATTTTTTTGACCTCCGGAACCGAGAGTATCGCTGGGCAGTTCAGATGATGGTACGGAAGGTCAAGATTCGTGATGAAGGAAGGCGTCTTCTTTGTCCGGCCGATGATTATCTTTGCATTGCGGAAGATGACCGATTCAGGTTCTTCATGAATATATCGCTCCACATATTGGTTTTCATATCCGGCACCTATAAGATAGACCCTGTCCTGAAGTCCGCTGTCGATAACCCACTGATAAAGGTCTTTGATTTCTGTCCCGGCTGATAACCCCGCAATGACAACTGCATCTATGAACTCCGAGCACTTTTCCAAATCGCCTTTCCCGATTGTATTGCTGATACCGGAAAACTTGCTCTGGGGAAAAAAATCCTGATTGAAGTTATAGAACAACAAATTCAGACGGTAGCCGCAAAAAAGCTCTCTGAGAATGCTGACAACACCGTCCCGAACAAAATCATCGCCCGGATTCCAATAATTCGTGCCGGAGATAATAATGTTTTTGACCTTGCTGTTTTCCATTATTTCGATTTTTTTTAGATGGGCATAATCTCTCTCGCATGCAGCGATTGCCGGTCCGAGAATATCTCCGTACTTGTCTCCGAAGAATCTCTGCAATGCCCGGCGAGTCTTCAGATTCTGTTCCGCCCGATATACCTTGCTGCTCTGTGACCAAAGACCGCCCCTGTGCATTCGATAGACAGCAGTATGGCAATCTATATAGCCGGCATCTCCATGTTGTAAGAGGAGTACTGACACAACGAAGTCCCAGTTCACAACATTTTGAAGCTCCGCGGGGTATGCCCTGAGTGCATTCCGGCGGAACATCATTGTGTTCGACGGCGGACAATAGCCTGCAATAATATCTTTTTGCGTTAATGTTGTCCGGCGTTCTACCGGCACCCTATCTTCACGAACAATATTGCCCTTTTCATCGATGATCTTTGCATTCGTGAAACAAAGGACGCATTCCTGATGACGTTCAAGATAATTCGCTTGCACCTGCAGTTTGTGTGCATCAATCCAGTAATCATCTCCTTCACACCATGCAATGTATTTACCCCGGGCGCGCGGCCATACAATCGTTGCAGTCGCATGAATCCCTTTACCCAGCCATTGGTTTTCAGTTTGAAGTATCGGGATAATGAGCGTCGGATAGCGTTTTGCATATTCTCGAATTATTTCCTGCGTAGCATCCTTGGACGCGTCGTCATGGACGAGAATTTCAAACGGGAAGTCTGTTTCCTGGAGCAGAATACTTTCAATCGCCTCAGCGATGTATTTTTCATGGTTATACGCTATACAAGAGACACTAACAATCGGTGCTCCCGAGGTCTTCCACGTCTTTTTTATCTCCGCTTCGCTTTTGTCAATCATTTTCAATTCCCACTAGTAATAGGAACACTCAAAACTCCCCTATACACATAAGCCGCTCACTATGATCCAGCAGCCTATTTCTTGAAAGATCGAAGTATGTTTTTAGAATGAGTGGATGTCCGAAGCCATACCGAATCAAAAGATCCTCATGTTTTTTCTTCCCTTTTCCTACGGGCACTATGGTGACAGAAGAACACACTGTGAGCATCAACTCTCTGATCTCGTCCACGGGAAAAAACCGGATCTGATAGAGCGGGTCTTTCTTTGACATTTCATTGAAGTATTCTCTAAAAGAGGTGTTGTGCGCATTATGCACCGTTGCAATCATCCGGTATTTTGTTATCCTCGCCTGCTCTCCTGCCAATTCGCAGATTTCATCGTCAGAAAAAAGTCCCCAAAAACCATTATGATAGGTGAGATCATATTCCTTATCCCCGAAACTCATTTTCTTTGCATCCATTTGAAAGATATTCTGCGACAGATCGGGATATCTCTTTTTTGCTCGTGCGACTGATTCACCTGAATAATCGACCCCATCACAGGAGATTCCGCGCCCAGACAGTTTCGCCATATCCCTGAAACTTCCGGCGGCAATCTCCAACAGATGTTGTTCTTTTTTTCTTCGCACGGCATCGATGTAGTACGCATGACGCAGATCATTCTGATAGTGATCAAAATGCTGAACCCACTTTTGGTCCCAATCAGATTGTGTTTTAAGAATAACGTTCCCGTCTTCAGTATTCATGCTTGGCCTTGATTGACAATGATTTCAACATACTTCCGGGTAATGACTGAAAGGGTCAATTCATGTGCATCCTCTATATCCTGACCCATAAAACAGTGCAGGTGGTTTCTGACCATATCATATCCCGCGAGCAGGGAGAATGCGATGCCGGCAGAGAAGCGTGGATTGATATCCATTAAGTAATACTTGCCGGCATAAAACATAAACTCGCAGTTCACGCATCCATGGATATCCAGACTATCACCGATGATTTGACAATGATGCCGGAGTGTTTCGTTGTCAACAATTTCTACTGTGAGACCGGCTCCGTTTTTTGTCCTCACGAGCTCTTTACGCGCTACAGAGACAATTTTCCCATTCTTCCGATTCCTGACAAAATCTGCGGTATATACTTCTCCCGAATACAATGGCTGAAGGATATAATTGTCCAGCGGGAAATGTTGATATGCGTATTCGTCGGCATTTTTAAATACCATCACCCCTTCACTACTTCTCCCTTTTCTTGGTTTCGCTATAACAGGGAAAGGGAATTCCAATTCTGAAAACGCAGCACACTCACACGTCGGGATTACATTCACGTGTGAGTTGGTTCTGAAGTATTCGAAAACCGTGAACTTATCCCTGCATATTCCAATGGATGAGTTTCCTGTCATGCAAAGGACAATCGAATTGCCCTCAAATACGTGACGGTGCATAGCAAGAATGTCAATTTCAGGATCCGTCAGTGGGAGTATATGACTGATGTTTTCCTTTTTGCAAATACGAACCAATTCTTTTATATAGTTCTCGCTCTCATAGGAGATTGAAATCTGATAGAAGCGATCAACGAGAACCGAAGCAGCGACCCACGAGGCGGGATAAATATCACATCCAACAACACAGACCTGAAAATTACTCCGTAGTGACTGAATAACAGCTTCAGCTGAATATGATCCAATAGCAGTAACTAAAATATTGGACATGGTTTCACATTGCTCGTATTAAATATCTGCGCTCTTCGTCAACTTTGCCGGGAAATATCGCACGCATGCTGCCGTGCATAGGCTAACTGTGATAATTGCGGACAGTGTTACTCAGCCGCGCCAAGCGTTAAATTCCTACAAGAGTGGATGCCTTAATGATGCCAACTATTCTTTCTACGACATCGGGTTGCATTCCGGGATAGATGGGAAGACATAAAACCTCTCTGGTCTTGCGACAAGCTACAGAAAGGTTTGCAGTCTGCGCCGACTCCAGGCCTTTATATGTCGGAAATTGACTTATGAGCGGATAAAAATACCTCCGAACAAAAATATTCTGTGCTCTGAATTTGTCATACAACTCATCTCTTTCTACACCGCAAGTATCGGCATCTATAAAGATTGGAAAATATGCATAGTTGTGAGTAATCCCCTGCATCTCCGGAAGGATATGAATGCCCTCAATAGCTTTTAACTCGTCTCTGTAAATCCCGGCGATGCATTTCCTTTCCGTCAAAGCTTGATCAATGTATTTCAATTGAAGCAAGCCCAAGGCTGCCTGAAACTCGTTCATCTTTGCATTGATTCCCGGCCCGACGACAGTGACTTCATCAGCAAATCCGAAATTCTTTAAGAAATCAATTCTCTTTTTTGTCTTTTCATCATGACAGATAATGGCGCCGCCTTCAAACGTATTGAACACCTTTGTGGCGTGAAAACTCAAAATCGAAAGGTCACCAAAGTTCAGGACTGATCTCCCATTAATCTTTACATTAAAGGCATGGCAAGCATCGTAAATGACTTTGATTCCGTACGTGTCTGCAATTCTCTGGATTTCATCAACATTGCATGGATTCCCATAGACATGAACGGGCAATATCGCTGATGTCTTTGGGGTGATAGCCGCCTCGATCTTGGCTGCATTGATATTGCAGTAATTAGGTTCGATATCGACGAACACCGGCTTTATATCATTCCAATGCAATGCATGAGTTGTCGCTACAAAACTGTAAGGCGTTGTTATGACTTCGCCGTTAATTCGGAGTGCTTGTAATGCGGTCACAAGGGCGAATGTTCCATTTGCAAACAATGAGACATACTTGACACCAAGATATTCTGCTAATGCCTTTTCAAAAAGTTTATGGTACTTGCCGTTATTTGTTAACGATTTGCTCTCCCAGATATCCGTGAGAAATGGTAAGAATTCCTCCAGTGGAGGCAGATATGGTTGAGTGACAAAGATTTCTTTGTTCATCTGATCTTGGGGGTTGAGTCTCACTGAATCAAACATTTCCTGAGTCCCTAATTTTCTTCTTATTTTTGCAGGAGCGGGTTAAACCGAAAAACGAAGGATCCCGTCATTATTCCAATAATCAATCCTCTCTGCTGAAGTCTCAATTGATCTACTGATATCTTTTTGAGAAACAAAAAGAACTACAATCACCCTAATTCCAAATGCGTGCCATGTTAAAAATGATCAAGTTGCCCCATTCAACGGAAATTGGCCATTTCTCCAGCGAGAAGATGGCCGATTTCGCGCAAGTGTTTAATCATAGCCACATTGCTGAATGGCAGCCATCATCACTCCAAATGGAAAAGGTGTGCAACATATTTCAGTTGCACACCTTTCGTTGTATCTACCTATGTTTTTGCCAAGATTTTACTTCAGCAGTATCAACTTCTTCACAGCGTGGAAGTCCTTGCCATCGGACACAGAAGCCGCTTTCAAAGTGTAGAAATAGATGCCTGACGTATAGCCCGAAGCATTCCAGATGATTTGATGGTACCCCGCAGTCTGAACGCCGCTGAACAGGCTTGTAACTCGCTGACCGATCGTATTGTAGATCTGAATTTCGACAGTACTCTCTATCGGCAAGGCATATTCAATCGTCGTCGTCGGATTGAACGGATTTGGATAGTTCTGCGAGAGAGCATAGTCCGTTACAACGGCCGCGCCCAATCTGGTAATTTCAACCTTTCCGCTCATGCCAATCGAAGACAATTTTTTCAATCCCTGATCTGAAAGCGACAATTTCTGAATTGAAATCTGGCTTGTGGCGCCGCGTTTTGCGTTCGGCGAGACAACAAATTTCAGCGTAAGAAGGCTTCCCTCTTGTGTGATGGGATCGCGTGTACCGGAAAGATCGGTCGTTGCAACAACCAGGATTCCGGTGCTCGGATCATATTTGGTTACAGTGTACCAACCCTTGTTGGACGGGAAAGCCAGGCCTTCTTTCAATCCGGCAAACGATGAGAACATGTTCTTATCAACTTGGATGGTTGCCGTGAACGCCAGGATCGATTTGCCATTCAGCTGTACATTCATCGGAACACATACTGTATCGCCGGGCCGGGACTGCATCTCAGACGGGAAACTGCATATGACAGACTGTGCATTCACCGCATTGGATTTGTTCAATGAATGGTCGGCTGATCCACCATAGCTGAAATCAACATCCCCACGCAGCACGCCCATGAAATCCTTCTTTGTATAGACGGCGCCGGATGCAAGCGGGGAGGCTGTTATTTTTCCTTTCACAGACTGTCTCCAAGCGAGATTATAGGTATCCTTCACTTCGGTAACAGGGATCGATGACGTGTCAACAAAGATCCACCGTTTCAAAGAATCAGGTGCGTTGTCGAACCATGTACCTGCGATGATATCCATGATGCCTATTGCGTCGATCGAATTCACAACACCATCCTCATTAACGTCGGCAGCAATTTTTGCTCTATTGGAGATTGTGTCGGGATAAAATGTGACCAGGAAGGCCGTGGCCGCATCAGTCGCATCTACGTCACTGCTATAATCCGCAGGCAGCGCGTTGAAGCTGGGATAATACTCAACATTGTGTCCGGCTTCGATCCGGCCTATTTTGTACTTGCCCGCACTTTGGCCACTCTTTCCAACACCAACGACTGTGGAATTAAGAAGTTCACCGTTGTCAACATTGGCGACGGTATCATTCGCATCCACATATCTCATCAACGAATCGGCAGAAAGCTTGTATGTCGTGGTATCACCTTTTTCGGCAAAATACCAGATGGAACCCGAAATGCTCGTGAGAATCTTCAATGTGGTATTGGAAGTTGCCACGGTTGAAATGGCTTGTGCGTTCTTGTCGGCGGCATCAGCAAAGGCGATCTTCAAATCCGTAGACTCTCCAACCTCCGTCGCTTTTGCAACGACGCTAAAATAGATCTTCAGAACACTTTCACTCTCACCGGCGTCAGCGGCGAATCCCGAGACCATAACACTTGATTTGTCTGCACCGGCGGTCGCCGTATCCTGTACCTGACCAAGCGTCCACTTGCCTGAGCCGGAATTCAGCGTCGTGCCGTCACTCTTATAGAGTTCCGCATTATTTGCGCTATCGACCTTCACGTATTTCTTGTCAAATGTTAGCTTGAGATCGAACGCTCTGATCTTGTTATTTGCAATTGTACTCTTGATGGTCACAGGAACGACCAAGGATGCACCCGGATCGGAATACAATTTGCTTATCGAGAACTTTGCTCCGCCTTTCGTAATCGTGAACAGGCCGGATTTTGCTGCGGGGCTGGCATCACTGCCTTCGAACACTCCGACAAAGCACTTTGTCAAATCCTCTTTTGCACCGATAAGGCTGACTGAGAGACTGCCTGATGCACTTGTCTGCTTCGCGCCTGTGATAGAGGTTGCACTCCCCCACGTCGCGCCGCTGTCAATAGACACCTTGACGGCCGTAAGCGTTCCACCGGAATTCGTCCATGTGACAGTATAGCTTCCAGGAGCAACCGAAGCGTCTGCTGCCGGGGCAGTTACTGCAATATCCTTTTTTGTAATCACAAATTCACCGGATTGCGCAATCGCAACGGCCGTGCTTGCTTTGAAAAGACCGATGACACTGTTCGGACGAACGTCGCCGGTACCCAATACATATTTTGCAGCCGATGCGGTTTTTTCGCCCGATGTCAGCGCCCTCCCGTCACCGAAATCCGTTCCGCTGTTGACAGAAAGACAAACGCTGTCAGGTACCACACCGTAGGATTCCCAGGTAACGTCCCTCTCACCAGGAGCCAGCGAATCACCGGTTACCGGAGCAGTCACGAATAGGTAACCTTTAGGGGTCCATGCAAAATAGTCGGCTTTCTTTTTGACTGCAAAAGCAATTGAAAAATCCTTGGTCGCTCCTGCAGGAGCGGCAAAAGTAAGAATGTTCGCCAGATGCGAAGATTTTTCTTTCGTCACGACAGGAATTTTCGAACTCGATTTAAATCCTGCGTACTCGTCGACATTTTTTTCGAAGAAGGCGACATGAACGGCATTCGCAACGCCGATAGAGGAATCAACGCCGGCAGGGTATGTCAAACCAACGAGGGTTGCGTTGGTGCTATCATCAAAGATTGCATAGTCAGGTCCGCTTAGGTTGCCGCCGGGTTTCCATGAGGTTACCATGGTTACGGTTTTGCTGCTTCCCAGATTTTTAAGGTCCACAACTACAGTGACTCCTTTTGGACCATAGGAAATTGCAAGTTCCTTGTATCCCGTCGCTCCATATTTTACGGCATTTTGATAGCGATAGGTGCTTAATGAGTCTGTTTCAGACCACGAAACAATGGTATCCTTTTCAGCGCCCGTTGAGCCGATACCGACACTATCAGCTGTCGCATCAAGTAATTCACTAGCGGACCCATCTTTATAGAGAAGGCCTGTAATCCGTCCACGATCGTGATCAAGAGCGATTGTCGCGGTAGTGTTGTCAATTGACGCAGCGGGATCGCCGGTTTTGAATTTCCAATACGATGTCCATACCAGATAATTCGCGGCGGTTGTCCCGGAGCCGATTTTTGATCTTACCTTCCAATAATATGTGGTATTCTTTTTCAAAGGCAATGTCGTGGACGTAACATTCCCTGAGGAAACTTGCAAGACGGAAACATAGTTTTTCACGGAATTTACCGCGACCGACGGCCCCAGATCATTTTGCGTCTCTGTATAATAGAGCTCATATCCATAGGTTGCGCCTGAGTTCCTCGTCCATGTTAAGGCCACCTTTGTCATGGTCAACGCCGGACTGTCAGTATTGGCCGGCGAGCTTAGAGTTTGCCCGTGCAACGACGCAGCCCAGGCACATATCAACAAACCGGAAAGAATTCTTCTCATAACAACCTCCAAAGTATTTTGGTTGGATAATAGGGTTGAGCATAATTCTATGCTGTAGTAAAATTATCGGCACAATAGCAAAAAAATAGAGGCGAAATTGCTGCTTTCCGATTGATATTCATCTGATTCTTGCATCACTCAAAATTTGCCGGTTGTTGCATTTTTAAACTTCTATTCGCGCGAAGATTTTGATCCGTAGTTGAAAATTCTTCAAAGGTGCCGGGCACAAGAATTTCAACCGATTATAGGAACTATCCATGTATTCAGTTGGGCAATTGATCTCGTATGATCGTTTGGCAGCGCACGATCAATCACGGCAGGCGTGGTCGGCGTTCCGGGAAGTTATTCCGTCAAGAACGAAGAAATGATTGGGGCAGCGTCTTCGATAATATCGGGAGCGAATTGTTTGTGGTGCTTGAGGAAAGGATGAGAAGAGACTAACGTTGGGTGAATTCCGAATCCTTTAGTGAGGAAAATTTCCTGGAAAGCATGTAACACTGTTTACCTGTCGGCGCAGGCAATCCATTATCTATCCAACGCGAGTTTGCAACTCAACAACGGATGCGTCGTTCTAACGGACGTCTTGTGGACCGTTAATTGTGGAAATGTAAACAAATCTAAGATTCCGCGTCGAGAGTCCCAAACCCGAGAAAAGTCGGCCACGTGGGACGATCACGGTACATTACCAGCGTTTATTCGCTTGCGGAGGCATGGCGGCAGTTTCAAGAGCGTCGGCAAACATTTCTTTTCCCTCCGCACGCAAGCTCTGCGCCAGCCCATTCATGAACTCATCATAGGCGATCTGCTGTTCTCTCAGCCAACGCATGACGCGCTGTGCTTTTGCATCTCTGTCATGGCAGATATAGGCCGCTGCCAGAACTACGTGCGCGAAACCGTCATTCCTGTTGGATTCACAATACTCTTCCAACAGGACGACCGCATCGCTCGTTCGGCCCAAATGAACGTACGCCTGCGCCAGCAGTACCAGACCTTCATGTACCTCAGGATCGTATTCCAAAGCTTTACGTAGTGCAGAAACGGCATTCTGATATTTTTGCAATTTGATCGAACATCTACCCACACCGAGCCAACCATTGATGTCCTTGGGAGCAGCTTTCACAAGCCGCTCCCAGAGTTCCAGCGCTTCTGCAAAATGCTGCAATCCCTGTTCTTGCAATGCAAGTTCCGTCAAAAGATTCGTATCGCCTTGTCCGGACTCCTGCAATTTCATTCGCGCTATTGCGAGAGCTCGCTCCGCCTTTTCAGGCGTATGCGAAGCGTGAAGGCGGCCGTAATGATGGATGACAACATCACATGCTTTGATCTCGATGCCGGCTTCGGCCAACGACGCGTTCACCGTCTCGTGCACTTTATCTTGGAATCGAATCTGCTTATCATTCGGGAAGAGGCGCACCTGTGCCCCTGGGAACCAACCATCCCCCATTTCTTCGCGGTATTCACCGGTGTTTGGATTCCAGCCGCCAAGGGTCCCTGCCGTTACATAGTCCCGCAGTTGCAAGGAGTATGCAACTTTCTTGCGACTTTTCTTTTCGATCAATTCCCTGAGAGCGGCATGATCTGACTGCGCGATTACTTCATCGGCATCCAAAACCAAAATCCAGGATCCTGCAGCTCGGGCGATTGACTCATTGCGAGCGGCCGAAAAATCTTCCTGCCATTCAGCGTCGTGCACAGAAGCCCCAAAAAAAGCACAGACAGCTTTTGAGTTGTCCGTTGATCCCGTATCCACAACAATGATCTCATCGGCAATACCGTCTATGCTGGCAAGTAAGCGAACAAGGTTTGTTTCCTCGTTCTTCATAATGACACAGACCGAGAGCATCGGTTTTTGTGTCTTCTTCCGGGCGGGAGCTATCCGCTGTTGGAGTTCACACCCTTGCTGCAGCAAATTTTTTTCAGGCCCGAATTCCAGCAGCCCTTCTTTCAGCGTACGATACGCGTCGTCGAACTTCTTCAGAGTGGTACAGACTTCCGCAAAGGCGTAGAGCATTCCCCGGTGTCTGGGATAGAAGGCAAGTCCGTCCTGCAAGCGCTGCAGCAACAGTTCCTGCTTTCCCGTCTGCCCCGCCATCTCTTTAAATGTCGCCAGGATATCATCGTCTGTCGGGGAGAGAATAAATGCCCGTTCGATGAGAGATAGAGCTGCGGCACGGTCTCCTTGGGTCCAGCGGAGACGCCCCAGATGAGCCGTGGCGCTGCCGTCAGCGGGATTCTCCCTGGACGATTGCTGAAAACACTCTTCCGCCATTTTAAGATCGCCGACGCACTCTGCCAGTATCCCCTTCAACAAAATGGCGCGGGCCGAAGTTGATCGAATCGCCAACGCTCTTTCAACGCAATCTTTTGCCATGGAAATCTGTTTCAAGCCGAGGAGACAGAAGGCAGTAATTTCCAGCCACTCCCGGTTTTTCTTTATGGCATCAGGTGTAGCTTTGACAAATTCCATTGCCTCATCAAACCGTTTCGCCCGAATGTATATCCAGACAAGAAGAGTGTACAGTCGTTTCGATTGTGGAAAAGCGGCGATGCCGTCTTTGAGTACCGCGATTGCTTCATCCACCCTCCCGGCGAATTCATGACGCTCCGCATTATTTCGTATCCGCCACGAGCGCAGTCGCTGTCCCAACGCTGATGCCGGATCGACTGCATTCCATTTTTTCGAAAATACTTTTCCTGTTGTATGGATGGTCGGAGTTCCGGTGGTCCCAACCAGAACGTCCGCCGCAATCATGATGCGGAATCCTTCCAGTTCGGCGCGCATGCAATAGTCTTCGACCTCCCCGCCTTCGTCTTCGAATGAAGGATCAAAGCCATTGATACGTTCGATCAGGTCTTTTTTCAACATCAAGCAGAGACCGGACACCATGGTTGTCAGAACACGGCGATCACGGTTCCGTTGAAAGAATAGCGCTGCCTCCTTATCCAATCCGCTCATCTTCCCTGAGAATGGGACCGATTGCATACCTGTTCCTGCCGAGAACAAAGGCCCCACGATTGTCGTTACTTTATCCCGATGCATACACGTATGAAGATGTGAAATCCATTCAGAGGTCACAATGACGCTTTCGTCCACAATTGCGATAAACTCCCCTTGCGCAATGTGAATGGCAGTATTGAGCCGTGCAATGCGCCCCTCTGTACTGTGCTGCGGCATCAGCACGAGCCGTGTATCCGCCTTCGCGCTCTTCGCAAGAAAAGTTTTGAGCGCGCTCACCGGATCCATTCCTGCAATCAGAATTTCGCAAATACCATCATCATGCTTCTGGAGCGCCGCAAGACATTCTTTAGCGGGCTTCACCGCTGAGAAGTAGGGAATGATGATGCTGACGCGCACAAGCTCTTCCGGAAGATCGTCGCGTCCTGTCATAGATGTGGCGACAACTTCCTTCACGTCGTCCTTTGATTTCAGTACTTTGCGACGTACAATTTTCCGCTCTGTACTCTTTTCCCTTTTCTGCCGCTCCATGATAGTTCCTTTCCTGAGAGATTACCACCTCTCGATATTCTAAGTTCTACTCCAACAACCTGTGGGGATGATATCAATTTTTCGGGTCGCCGGCATTTATTTCCCAACTTTCTGACTTGCTGGAAAACGGTAACGATCGCTCTTTCTTCCTGAATGAAATTTCGACACACGCAGTACGGAAAACCGGACTCTCACTCTTCAATACAATAAAAGACGGACTGCCTGCTTGCGGTATCATTCGATACTTCGTGAAGTTCCTGTGGAAATTTCTGAACATAGCAGCAGTCATCCTGCATGCCTTTCGACCCAACGGCTTACTCCATCGTTCTGACCAATTTCAAAGCGGCCATCTTTTCCAAAATCCCGCGAGAATCGTGCCGGTGGAAGAATTCCAAGCATACCCTAAAATTGAGCCATCTCATTCTCAGGATTGGCGAAGTGGCTTATAACGAACAATCGTCCAATATTAGCCCCAAAGCCTCGTCGAAAAACCGTCAACTTCGCCACAAACGCATGTTCAATAATTTCAAATCAGATTCACAAACCCAGCCAAATTGAGCAACCGCATACCTTTCCGCAGTCGAGAAAATTATCTCTATCGGACATATTCAGTTTGTCATAAGAAAACTGCTGAGGAGAAAGTTCCTATATCGTCAAAGCATTATTGGCTCCCGGCGATCAATGATCACCAGATCTTTCTTCATTGCCCTGTTTCCATGAGCACCACAAGCGCATGCTACCCGTAATGACTGTGGGCATTCAAGTTTGGATACCGCGGGACACCGGCTAAATCACTCTATTGATTCAGCCCGGGTACGAGCGCTGTCCGACACACGTCGATACGATATCTCATGAAGAACAATTACCGCATAACCTTTGTTCCGGTATTCCATGTAGTGCGAAGATTTCTCAAGGACAATCTCTCCCTTCCCGGGTAAGAATATTGAGCGCTCCATGGTCATTGACAACTCGGCTTTCAACGAGGACCAAAACTCCATCCACGTTCTTTCATGGGGGAAGAATGGGAAGTCGACGATGTTCTTTCCGATGATCTCAAAACGGGGCAAATCGAGCAATTTGCAGCCTGCGACATTCACAAAGGTAAGGCTGCCGTGCGAGTCGGTCCAGAATATTGGATCGGTGGCATGGTCGATGGAAAACTGCGGCAACAAAAGAGACTCCTCGGCTTTGGTGCGCTCAGTCGCATCGCGATAACTCCAGACCCTTCCCACAATTTCATTGCCGACACGTTGCGGTTGTGAAAAACGCTCGAAGGTCCGTCCATCTTTCAGATCTATGGTGTCAAAGCTCTCCATTTCCGGATGAGTATACAGCATTTTTGTTTTTGCAGCGAACTTATCACCTTCAATCACTTGGTTCACCACCAACGCCATAAGTTCTTCATCACTGTTGTTGACGGCAGCCATGCCGGAAATTTGCCACATTTCCAAAAATTTCTTATTGAAACTTGTGACAATGCCATTGAGGTCCGCAACAAGAATCCCGTCTGCTGTTGCCTCCAGCGTCGCGCGCAACACAGAAAATGATTTTTCCAGGCCTTCCTTGGCCGCCCGGAGCTCGGTGTTCGTCGTCTCGAGTTCGGCCGTGAGATTCGAAAGGGCTTCCTCATCCCGAAGACGGGCTGTCACGTCGCGAAACGAGACGACAACACCTTTGACGTCCCCCTTCTCATCCCGCAACGGAGCAGCGCTCGTATCGATGAAGACACTGCCTCCATTTTGAGATGTCAATCGGGAAGATTTCAAGAGAATGAGCGAGCGTTCCCCGGTCAAAATAGCAGCGGCCATCTCATCCGTGGTGGAGGGCGAAGCGATGCCCGACATTACGAACACGGCGCTGATGTGCTGCCTGATCGCGGCCACCGACATCCAGCCGGTCAGTTCCTCGGCCACCGGATTCATAAATGAAATACTGCCCTTCTCATCCGTGGCGATGACGCCGTCGCCGATGCTCTTCAACACGGTCGAGAGCCAGCGTTGATTCTGTTTCAACTGACGATCGGACGCGTGCTTAAAAAGCGCCATCTCGATGGTGGTACGGAGTTCCCGCTCTTCAAACGGTTTGAGAATATATCCGAACGGCTCCGCAATCTTCGCTCTCTGGAGAGTCTCGCCATCCGAATACGCAGTCAAAAACACCACCGGAATATCCTGTTGATTCCGAATTGCCTGCGCGGCAGAGATTCCATCCGTCTGACCCATCAGGCCGATATCCATTAGGACAAGATCCGGGCGCGACTCCAGTGCAATGCGAACCGCGAGTTCCCCTTTTGCAACGATATCTGTGACGGCGTAACCAAGATTCGTCAGCCTGTTCCGCAAATCGACCGCGACAATCCTCTCGTCTTCGGCGATGAGTATCCTGGCACTGATCATTTCTTCCCCCTTATCCTTGGAAATCGTATGACAAAGACCGTTCCGCCCGTGCTTTCAATGTTCAGCACTCCATGGAGCTGTTTTGTAAGGGTCTGCACCAGTGTCACCCCCAGGGAACGGCTTGTCGCAAAGTCAAAATTCTTCGGCAATCCCACGCCATTATCTGCAACGGAAAGAAGACACTCATCCGTTTCCGTGAAATGGAATGCAATCGAGATGGTGCCGCTTCTTTCATCCACAAATGCATGCTTTAAAGAATTAGAGACCAGCTCGTTGACAATCAAACCGCATGGGATGGCAACATCAACACCCAGAAAGATGTCTTCGGCATCCACGGCGAGGGAAACGTTTCCCGACGCATATGTTCGAATGAGGCTGGCAGAAAGGTCGCGGACGTACTCGCCGAAATCCACACGCGAAAGCGTCTCCGAATGATAGAGCTTTTCGTGGATGAGCGCCATGGACTTGACCCGGTTTTGGCTCTCCATAAAAAGCTCCCGTGTCTTCTTGTCCTCGATTTCCGCCGCCTGCAGACTGAGGAGGCTTGAGATCACCTGCATATTATTCTTCACACGGTGATGAATCTCTTTCAGCAGCACTTCCTTTTCCCTCAGGGAAGCTTTGAGCAATTCTTCGGCTTCTTTCCGCAGGTGAATGTCCCTGATGGTACCGATGATGCGCGGAACGCTGCCGTCCTCTCCGGCAATGAGCTTTGATGTCAGCGCGCACGGTCGGGACGATGATTTCCCGAGTAAGATGAATTCGTAATCCGCCAATGTTCCGCGTTCCCTAATCAAGCGTAAAAATTCCCGCTGCTGTTCGGGCGATGCAAACATTTCAAAGAAAGATCTTCCGATCATCTCCTGCCGCTGATAACCCAACACCGATTCCACGGACGGACTGACTTCCAGCACTGTTCCGTCAAGATCGATTTCGTAGTAAACATCCTGGATGTTTTCGTAGATCGTTCGGTGCTTCGCTTCACTTTCACGCAGAGCACGCTGCGAGTCTTTCAGGCAACGCTCGACCTCAAGATGCTTGCGTACGCGTGCAATCACCGTCGGCAGGACGTCCAAAAAATCATTGTCTTTGATCAGATAGTCTTTTGCACCCAGCTTCATCAAGTCAACGGCGATCGTCACTTCACCATGGCCGGACATCACCACGAATGCTGCCTCGGGCTGTATGTCCTTGACCGACCGGATCAGTTCCTCGGCCGTCATGTCGGGAAGTCGGTAATCGACGAGAAGCAAATCGAACGAACGTTCGCCCAGAAATCCCAGCGCTTCGGAGCCGCGCAAAGCCCCGACTACAGCGATCCCGGAGGAACGGAGGAGTTTCTGAATAAGAGTGTTGAGACCCTCATCATCCTCAATCACGAGCAGCGAGAACGGCATCATCGCTTCAGGTTCAGCCATTCGCAGATCCTTCGAGAGAAGGTATGTGGACAATTTTCAAAAAAAATCCCAACTGCTGAATGGCATTGACAAAGTGATCGTAATCGAGAGGCTTGGCGATATAGCTGTTGCAGCCAAGTCGATGGCAAAAATCAATTTCGCGGGGGTCATCAGTCGTCGTAATCATAATCACAGGAATTTTTTTCAATTCTTCATCCTCTTTGAGTCGCCGGAGAACTTCTATTCCATCGATCTTCGGCATCCGGATATCAAGGAGCAGCAAATACGAAGCGCCAGGTTGCCGGTGATAACCAAGTCCCGTTTGAAAAAAAAATTCAGTGTTTCCTCTCCGTCGATAAAACGAATAATTTCGTTCAGAATACCCGCGCGATTCAAACGGCATCCTTTCGTTCGGGGCCGCATTCGGGCTTGCCTGTAAATCTCCGAAAGATTTTACCAACTTTCAACTCCATTCAAAGCATTTCCGTCCGGTTTCTTCCATGCAACCCCCTCAACGCAAAGAACAATCTCTGTCCCTCTGGTTCTCGCATGGGCTCAATACCTTGATTTGTCTTCAGGATCCCCAATGAAATCAGCAAATGCCTTACTTCGAAGGCTCTTCTGAAACATCCTGCGGCATACAGCTCCAATATCCGGCATCGGAATAAGATTGAAGCCGCTTGCAAAGATTATCGGCACAAATGGGCCCAAAATTCACGTGCCTACTTAACGTGTTTACTGTCATGTCTCGTTTCAGACGGCCGTCATACCCGAATGCTTCTAGCGGGCATCCAAAGGGGAAACTAGGAGTTACAAATTCACAACAGAAATCAAATCCCCCCGGATTCGTGGCAAAACAACAAGAAGGCACGGTCGAAAAATTGCAACACGACGGCACAAATAGACAATGCATTGCGATATTTTTCTTTGTGCCATGTGACATCGTGGGAGGCGAAGGGCATTCCAGCCAAGGATTCAGCATGCCGAACAGCGAGTAAAAATTTTGAGACCCAAAAGGGGAAAAAGAACACACGCAGAATCAAGTCATCCCTCGGTGCGGATGGCCTGATTTCTGTCGCAGGTTCGGAACTAGCCGTTCAGGATCTTGTCCGCGTGGAGAATATCCATGTACACGCCATTTTTGATGCATTCAGCGTTGCGGCGGGCCTGGGCCAAAGCATTCAGGATATAGCGATTGGCGATAAAGACTTTTCGCGAATCGGTTTCCGCTTCATCCAATAGAAGATAGCCGATGACGAGATAACCATACAGTTCAACGAGATCTTTTGCCGCAACATCCTGAAATCCGGCATCCTTCCGTTCGTTGATGTAGCGAAGACTGTCACGATACAATTGCCGGATCTCTTTCAGACAGGCAGCCAATTGCGAAAGGCCGCCCAGATATTCCCTCGCTTCTTTCTTGTCGAAATGCGGACCGAGAATATCGTTGATCACCGATCCAGTCGCCGCAACAATTTGCAGCTGCGACGTCCCCTCGTAGATGTTCGTGATGCGTGCATCACGCGCCAGACGCTCCACGCGAAACTCTTTCATGTAGCCGGTGCCACCGTGAATTTGCAGCGAATCATAAGTGATTTTATTTGCAGATTCCGTTAGCACGTACTTCGTGAGTGGTGTCAGCAGATTTGCCATCGTTGTGGCCTGGCGGAGCTCGGCAACAAGATCCGTCACCGATTTTCCTTCTTCCTTTCTCTTCTCGATCAGTTCTTCGAGTTTCTCTTTTCGATCCACGGATTGACCCGACAAGTAGAAGAGGGAACGGTTCATCTCCAGGGTCACCCGCATATCGATCAGCATATTGGAAATTGCGGGAAACGAGTAAATCGGCCGGTTGAATTGAATTCTGTCTTTTGCATACGACAACGCCTCTTGGTAGGCAGCCTGCGAAATGCCGAGGGCTTGGGCCGAGACGCCCATGCGCGCTCTGTACATCAGATCGATGGTGTATTTGATCAGACCAAACTTCCGAGTACCGATCAACTGGGCGGGCGTATCATTAAACTGCAGCTCGCATGTCGGCGAACCGTGGATACCGAGCTTGTTCTCGATACGGCGGACAACCACACCGTCCGACCCATAACAGGCAAACATGCTCAATCCGCGCCCGTCTTTCGTTCCGGCTTCGGAACGTGCCAACACCACGAGCACTTCGCCGTTTCCATTCGTGATGAAGCGCTTGACGCCGCGAAGAAACCATTTCCCTTCGGCGTTTTGATAGGCCTGCAACTTTACCGCCTGCAGATCGGAACCCGCATCCGGTTCCGTCAGTGCCATTGCTCCCGTATATTCCCCCGTGGTGAATTTCGGAAGAAATTCTTGTCGCTGCGCCTCGGTGCCAAACTTGCGGATGGTATCGCCGATATCCTGCAATCCGAAAATATTCATCAGCGATGCATCGGCACGGGACATGACCTCCACTGCCATCATGTAGATGGTGAACGGGAAATTTAATCCGCCGTACTTGCGCGGAAGGATCATTCCCATCAAATCGGCTTTGCTTAGCTCTTCAAGATTTTTTTTCGTTCCGCTTGCATAGGTGACTTTGCCGTCATGCCACTGTGCCCCCTCATGGTCGACATCGGCGGCGCGCGGTGCAACGCGATTGGCAGCGAGATCACCGACGACTTCCAGCACCTTGCGGTAATTCTCCATCGCGTCGCCGTAGTTGACCGGAGCGTCTCTGAATTGTTTGGACTGTGCGTACTCGTCTTCCGCTATGGAAACGATTTCCTGCAGATTAAATCTGTTAAAATGAAAATGAATATCCGGGTTGTCGAGAAAATAATTCGCCATGGTTATGCCTATTTCAATTTATTCCTGAAAACTTCAATGAATCGCGGAATCACTTCCGTGGCGTCGCCGACGATGCCGTAGTGACTGATGGCAAAGATCGGTGCATCGGGGTCGGAATTGATGGCGATGATTTTGTTGGATTCCTGCATGCCGGCGCGGTGTTGAATGGCGCCGGAGATGCCAACTGCAATATACAATTTCGGACGAACGGTCACGCCGGTTTGCCCCACCTGCCGTTCCGGCGGTACGAATCCTGCGTCGACCGCAGCGCGGCTGCCGGCTACTTCACCTCCCAGTGCATGAGCCAGATCATAGATCAGTCTAAAATTTCCTTTGGAACCAAGGCCGTACCCACCCGCAACAATGATCGGAGCAGCCTTCAGGTTCACGCGATTCTCTTCCTGATGCTGCTCCACAATTGTGATGATTTCATCCATCGGGTCGGCAACGTAAGGTATCACGGTGACTTTTCCCGTCGACGGATGTTCCACCGGATGCATCTCCATCACTCCCTCGCGGACCGTCGCCATTTGAACCGGATTGTCGGGTGTGATGATTGTGGCGATGATATTTCCGCCGAACGCCGGACGAATCTGCAGCAACAGATTCTTGTATTCCTTCCGGAGATACGACACATCGGAAATCTGGAGATCGGTGCAATCCGCTGTCAGGCCACTGCGTGTTGCAGAAGCGACGCGCGGCGCGAGATCGCGGCCGATGATCGTTGCACCGAAGAGAACGATCCGAGGTATATGCGTCCGCACCAGATCAGAGAAGATGCGGCTGTACGGCATGGTGCGGTACTGTTTCAAAGCAGGATGGTCGATGACGAGCGCTTCGTCAGCGCCGAATCGAAAAACATCCGCCGTGATTGTTTCCACCTGCCCGCCCATCACAACGGCTTTCAACACACCGCCCATCGATTGCGCGAGTTTGCGACCCTTGCACAGGAGCTCGAAGCTGACATCTGCCGGTTTCCCGTTCCGCTGCTCGATAAATACCCACACTTCTTTTGTCATAGTACTCATGTATGCATCATCCTAAGATATGGTCTTCCATCAATTTGTCTACCAGCATTCCAATGCCCGTCCTTGTGGGCTCGATCATCTCGTGTTCGCCGCCGCTTAGCACAACAGACTCCACCTTGTACACTTTGGTTGGAGATCCCTGGACGCCGCATCGCTCTGCTTCCAGCTTTAGGTCGTCCATGGTGAATGTCCGTATGAATAGCGACCGTGACTGGAACTCCTGCACCATCTGATCGACGTAGAGGAGTGGATTCCCTTCAGCCATTTTTTCAATTTCCATCAGCGACTTGGCACTCTTAAACGTCATCACACGCTTTGCGCTGAATGGGCGGGGCTCCACCGCATCTTTAATGACTGTCACAAGCACAGGCAACGAACAATGGACGATCTCAAAACCCCCTTCGATTTTGCGGCGGGCCGTGACGGTGCGCCCTTCAATCGAAAGGATTTCCTCAAGATAGGTGATCTGTGGGATGTGTAGTTTTTCACATGTTTGCGGTCCAACCTGCGCGGTATCGCCATCAATGGCCTGGCGTCCGCCGAAGATGAAATCATATCCACCGATTTTCTTCACCGCTTCACTCAAGACGTAGGACGTTGCGAGCGTATCAGCGCCGGCAAATTTTCTGTCGCTGATGAGGATGGCCTGGTCGGCGCCCATGTACAAACACTCACGGAGCATATCGGATGCACGCGGCGGACCCATGGTAATGGCCGTCACGGTGCCGCCGAATTGGTCCTTCACCCGGAGCGCCATCTCCAGCGCAACTCTGTCTTCGGGGTTGAACACGGCCGGCAGTTTTGCACGATTGACCGTGCCGTCATCTTGCATCACATTGCCTGTGATATTGGCCGTATCGGGAACTTGTTTAACGAGAACTATCGAGTGATACATAAATCTAATCCGTATCTAATTTTTAATGAATGGAGGTAACATAATATTCAATTTTGTCCATCAAGGCAAGAACTATTCCATCTCTCAGTGTTCTGCCACGACTCATGTTGCATCCCGATGCGTCGGGGCTAAGACGATCACCCATATAACAGAGAAGCGAACCTTTTCAGATTCGCTTCTGCGGAGAGGGAGAGATTTGAACTCTCGGTAGAACTTGACGCCCTACGGCGGTTTAGCAAACCGCTGGTTTCAGCCACTCACCCACCTCTCCATGGCTTGCTTGTCAAACAACGTTTTAATATACGTCATTTTTTATTCTGACGCAATTGACTCCAGAAGGTTATGGAGATATTTTCTGCCTACGGCTCCAAAAAAAACACGGAACAGACGAGCGTCCTTTCCTACATATTGACAAATGAAACGAGGCCGTGCGGATACGCAAACGCACTTGCAGATTACTACAAGGGTATATTCCCGTGTTTCTTCTTTGGATTGCTGTCCACTTTTGTCTCCAGCATTTCGAGCGCGCGAATGAGGCGCAAACGTGTCTCCTGCGGTTCGATGACGTCATCAAGATAACCTCGCTCTGCAGCAACGTACGGGTTGGAGAATTTGGCACTGTATTCGTCCACTTTCTGTTGGAGAGCCGACTGCTTATCGGCAGCCAGCTCAATCTCCTTCCGAAAAATGATTTCGACCGCACCCTTCGCTCCCATCACGGCTATCTCCGCTGTTGGCCAAGCAACATTGAAATCACCACGGATGTGCTTCGAATTCATTACATCATAGGCACCTCCGTACGCCTTTCGAATGATGACTGTCACCTTCGGGACCGTCGCTTCACAAAATGCGTACAACAGTTTGGCGCCGTTCTTGATAATGCCGCCCCACTCCTGCGCTGTGCCCGGCAAAAATCCCGGCACATCCTCAAAGACCACCAACGGAATATTGAACGCGTCGCAGAAGCGGACAAAGCGCGCGCCTTTCATCGAAGCATCATTGTCCAATACACCCGCCAGCACAGCGGGTTGATTCGCGACGACTCCAACCGATTTCCCATTCATTCGCGCGAACCCTACGACAATGTTCTGCGCGTAATGCTCATGTACTTCCAGAAATTCGCTGCCATCAACAATCCCTAGAATGACATCTTTCATGTCGTAGGGCTTATTCGGGTTTTCCGGAACGATCGATTCCAATGCAGCGCTCCACTGCGACAATGGCTTACGCGATGGCACTGACGGCGGATCATCGACATTGTTCGGCGGAAGATACGAGAGAAGTTTGCGTGTCAGAGCAATGCAGCCTGCCTCATCCTCAACAACAAAATGTGCAACACCGCTCTTTGTGGCATGTGCTTCCGCTCCGCCCAGTTCCTCCGATGAGACTTCTTCATGCGTCACCGTTTTGACGACATTCGGCCCCGTCACGAACATATAACTCGTATGCTTCACCATGATCACAAAGTCCGTGATTGCCGGGGAATAGACGGCGCCGCCGGCACAGGGCCCCATGATGGCTGAGATTTGTGGAATAACACCGGAGGCGAGTGTGTTGCGCAGGAAGATGTCTGCGTACCCGCCGAGGCTCGCAACACCTTCCTGAATGCGTGCACCGCCGGAGTCATTTAATCCGATGACAGGCACGCCCACCTTCATCGCGAGATCCATCATCTTGCAGATTTTTTCAGCATGCGCTTCGGAGAGTGCGCCGCCGAATACGGTAAAATCCTGACTGAAGACAAACACCTCACGACCGTCAATTTTGCCATGTCCGGTCACCACGCCATCGCCGGCGATGCGTTGGTCCGCGAGGCCAAAATCATGTGACCGATGCGTCACCAGCATCCCATATTCCGCGAAGGACCCTTCATCCAGCAGCAGTTTCAGCCGCTCACGCGCAGTCAATTTCCCTTTTGCGTGTTGATCACCTATCCGCTTCTCCCCTCCGCCGAGTAGAGCATCGTCTTTCTTTTCGCGCAGCAACTCCTTCTTGCTCTTCGCCATCATGCGAACCCTCATCTTCTATAGTGATGGTCAACACTATCCATTGCTTGAGAATATCAAAGACGGATGACAAACGCAAGCTCGACGGCTATTTCCTGATATTTTTCCCGGGCTCAGGAGCGGTTTTCATTCTTTCATCGTCTAAGCATCGGAACAGCGACATGGGCTTTTGCAGTTCCGGGTCTTGGCGGCATGGAAACTTCGGTTTTCCTTCCTCTTCAAGGGAAAACATCGATCCCGAAACAATGGAATTTTGGCGGTGCTTCGCATTGCTTATCCGGCGGATTTTTCGTATTTTAAGGTAGTTCGCGTTTTTGTCACATGCCCACTACGGAATCCATGTCTAGACCATTGAATGTTCTTTTTGTTACGAGCGAGGTAGAACCGTTTGTTAAAACAGGCGGACTGGCGGATGTTTCAAGCGCCCTTCCTCAGACTATTCGCGAACTCGGCCACGAAGTCAGGATTATCGTTCCGCGCTACGGAGCGATCAGCGACCGCAAATTCAGGCTGCATGACGTCATCCGGCTGAAAGAGATTGAAGTTCCTATTGGCAAGGAATCGAAGATCGCCAATGTCAATTCGTCATTCATTTCGAATGCAAGAGGGAAGGTGCAGGTGTATTTCCTCGCGAACAAAGACCTCTTTGGACGTCAGGGTATCTATCTTAATCCCGACACCAAAAAGGACTATCCGGATAATGACAACAGGTTCATCTTCTTCTGCCGCGGTGTCTTGGAAACGTTGAAGCGCCTTGGCTGGCAGCCGGATATCATTCATTGCAACGATTGGCAATCCGGGCTAATTCCGGCTTACCTGAAAACACTCTATAAAAATGATCCGTTCTACAAGAATTTGAAGTCCGTTTTTACAATTCACAACCTGGCCTATCAGGGAATTTTTCCTGCATCCTCATTTGAGAAGACAAATTTACCTCAGAAGGAATTTACTCCCGAAGGCGTCGAGTTTTTCGGCAAGTTAAATTTTATGAAATCCGGTCTCATGTATTCTGACGTCATAACGACCGTCAGCGAAAAATACGCCACGGAGATCTGCTCCTCCAGTGAGTACGGATGCGGACTGGAAGGTGTGCTTCAGAATCGGCGTGCACATCTGCACGGCATTACCAACGGCATTGACTACAACATCTGGAACCCCGAAACCGACGAAATGATTGCAAAACGGTATGATTATCGGTCGTTCGAGGGGAAAGCGGATTCGAAACGGGAACTTCAGAACCGATTTGGTCTCGAAACAAAAGACAATACACCGATGATCGGCATGGTCACCCGCCTCGTCGATCAAAAAGGAATCGATCTTATCAAAGAAATCGCCGACGATATTCTGAAACTCGATGTGCAACTTGTGCTGCTTGCAGCCGGCGAAAAGAAGTATGAAGATTTCTTCAGTGCGCTCCACAGAAAACATCACTCCAAAGTCGCGTTGCATCTCGGCTATGACGAAGAACTCGCCCACCTGATTGAAGCCGGCAGCGATATGTTCCTGATGCCCTCCCGTTATGAACCATGCGGCCTCAACCAACTGTACAGCCTGAAGTATGGCACGGTGCCCATCGTGCGTGCCACCGGTGGATTGGATGATACGATTCGTGACGTCGAGAGCGGCAATGGCACAGGCTTCAAATTCACGAAGTATGATGCCAAAGAGCTCCTTAAGACAATTCAACGCGCGCTGAAGATGTACCACGACCAACCTGCATGGAAAAAAATTGTTCGCACCGGTATGCAGCAGGATTTCTCATGGGAATCATCCGCTAAAAAATACGCAACCCTCTACCGTAACCTTGTCAAACAATAAGCACTCATGAAGTTTCCCTTTTCGTTTCTTGCCCTTTTCACTCTGCTCCCGTTCATTTTTCTGGCAGGATGCAGTGATGAACCAGGATATGTCGGAGCAGGCCTCCTCTCACCCGACGGCTCACTTCTGGTGGTAGACACTACATTGTTCGCCGCCAGCGATACCGTCTATAGCACGCCATTTGCCACGGGTGCAGGCACCAATATTCTTGTCGGTACATGGAACGGATACAGCGCCGTTGCATTGATCAACTTCGCAACGACGTATCTTGCCGACTCTCTTGGTGCTGCGCGCATCGATGGAGCCCGGATCCGTTTGACAAACTCCTATTCTTGGAACATCGGCACGGGACAGCACAACTATGTCGTACGGCCGGTAAGAGCACTGTGGACAGAGTCCTACGTCACTAGAGACTCCCTGAATCTAATCTGGAGTACGCTCGACAACAAATGTGGAAGTTTTTCGTCTACCTTTGCCATCGGGGACACCACGACCATCATGCTCGATACAGCCACGGCCCGGCGCTGGATGGTTAATAGGCCGGACAGCACGCAGTTTAACGGCTTCCTCCTTCAAGATTCCCTCTACTCCTACGCACCGAGCGGTCCTGCCGTGGCCAACGGCATTATCGGTTTCAATGCATTCAACACATCCACACCTCCGCACCTGATAATCGACTATACATTGGGAGGAATATCTTACGAGATGGATGTCAGTTCCGGCGGAGATGCCTTTCTCGCGACGGGTGCCATTAACAACGATCCGGCATTCCAACCCTGTCTGGAGACACAGGCAGGTATTTCGATCCGCAGCCGTATACAGTTTGACTTGAACAGCATACCCAAGGGAGCCATCATCAATTCTGCCGCGTTCAGCATTTCGGCGAAAGACAGGAATGTTGGCATCGGGACTCCCGACTCGATTATCGTTTTCCCTTCATTGAGTGCGACCAACCCCGACCAAATGGATGAATCGTATTACGCCTTCGGGGGGAAAACGGATACGACTGGCCTCACCTACTCTGTGTCTTCACCCGCTTTCCGTGGCATCGTGCAGCGCTGGACGACGGGATATGCAAACAATGGGCTTGTCATCCGCTCCGCAGCGGACGGCTACTCCATCGATAGAGTCCTCTATTATCCCGCGTCGGAAGCGGCGACAGCGCTCCGGCCGCAGTTGCGAATCATCTACACAAAGAAGAAGTAATATGAAAAAGTTAACGGTTATGTTGTTGATCGCAGCAAGTCTGCCGGTGGCGATTGTCTTAGGCCAAGGAAGGGGATCAGTCTATTCCCGATATGGCGTGGGGGAGTTGAACTCGTACATGAGCGGGCTTTCGCTCGGCATGGGAAACACGGGCCTGGCGATTCTTTCGGATGCCACTATTAACAGAGAGAACCCGGCTGCGCTTGCGCGTCTCACACATGTGAGGTTCGAAGCAGATTTTCAATATACCGGCTTTGGCATGAATGACGGCATCAACAGTTCCTACTTAAGTTCAGGAAACTTCGAGAGCATGATGCTGGCGCTGCCGGTGTATAAGAAACTCGGCATCGTCGTCGCCGGAGGCATTACCCCATTCAGTTCGGTGGCCTATGCGGTCAATAGCCAGGAGACTTACTACTCGGTGTCTGCCACACGCAGTGTGGAAGGCTCCGGCGGAATCACCGATGCGCAGATTGCAGCTTCCGTCACACCGATGGATGATCTCTCGCTCGGCCTCACCCTGCACTATCTTTTTGGATCAATTCACAACAAGCAGACGCTGACGTTTACCAGTTCTGACTATTTTACTTCTGAATCCGACCGGCAACTATCCATTTCGGGCGTGGCATATACCGTTGGCGCCGTCTACGCCGGCATCGACAAAGCGCTCTCGCTTTCCACAACGAAAAACCTAAACGCAGCAGTGACCATTTTCACAGGAAGTTCGCTCTCCCTCACCCAGTCCATTCTCCAAAACTACAGCACGGTGACCGATACGACGGTCGCGCGAACATCCGGAACAATGGACATCCCGCTCAGTATCAGCATCGGGCTTGCATATTTGCTTCAGGATCGCACCATTCTCGCCGTCGACGGCGCATTCGGCAATTGGTCGCAGTACCAGGAATTTGGTGTGCATCCCTCTGAAATCCGCAACAACATGCGTCTCGGGGTCGGTGTCGATTTTCTCTCATCGCGCAACATCACCGATCCATTCTGGGATCAGCTTTCCTATCGTCTCGGCCTCGGGATGCAATCGTCGTATCTGAAAATCAACGATCAGGCGATCAATGAGTACTTTGTCACAGGCGGATTCTCTTTCCCTTTCAGTACTGCCGGCGGAGAATCGCGACTCAATGTTGCAGCTGAATACGGGGTCAGAGGAACGACATCATTCAATTTGGAAAGGGATTCCATCCTCCGCCTGACATTCTCATTCACAGCAAATGAACTCTCATGGTTCGTGCCGCCCGAAATCGAATAGCACGTGTTGCATTGGCGAGTGATCACGCCGGGTTTGCCTACAAGGAAAAAACCAAGCGTTTTTTGATAGAACTTGGCGTGCCGTGGAAGGACTTCGGAACCCATACACCGGAGCCGGTCGACTATCCCGATGTGGCACACGTAGCCGCCATGGCGATCTCGTCCGGCGAATTCAAGAGGGGCATTTTCATTTGCGGATCGGGAATCGGCATGTCCATCGTTGCCAACAAACACATAGGAGTCCGTGCTGCTGCATGCGAATCGCCGGCAGCCGCAGAACTTTCCCGTCTGCATAACGATGCAAATGTGCTCTGCTTCGGCGAGCGGTTGGTCTCCTGGCCGAGAGCAAAGAAAATGATATTGCTCTTCCTCAACACAAAAGCGGATAGCGGACGCCATGCCCGTCGGGTGAGGAAGATTCACACATTGACATCCTGCTAATCCATCCATAAGCCATTCCCTGGAGAAGTCCGATGAGCATGCTCGAACAACAGGACAAGCAAATTTTTGACGCCGTCGCAAACGAGATGAATCGTCAGAATACGAAACTCGAACTGATTGCGTCAGAAAACTTCGTTAGCCGTGCAGTACTCGAAGCCGCCGGCAGCATCATGACAAACAAATATGCCGAGGGATATCCGGGCAAGCGCTACTACGGCGGATGTGAATTTGTTGATGTCGCAGAGGAATTGGCGCGCACACGCGCAAAGGCACTGTTCGGCGCCGAGTATGCCAACGTGCAGCCGCATTCCGGTTCCCAAGCCAACATGGCGGTCTATTTCACCTTTATCAAACCAGGGGACAAAGTTCTTGGCATGAACCTCTCCCACGGCGGACACCTAACCCACGGTTCGCCGGTCAATTTCTCCGGACAGCTCTATAATTTCTCTGCGTACGGTGTTTTGCCGGAGACGGGGTACATCGACTACAACAACGTCGAAGAGGTGGCGAAACGTGAACGCCCGAAACTCATCACCGTCGGCGCCAGCGCGTATTCCCGCAACATCGACTATAAGGCATTCCGCCAGATCGCTGATTCGGTCGGCGCATTTCTGTTCGCCGACATCGCACATCCTGCCGGACTAATTGCAGCGGATCTGTTGAACGATCCCCTTCCCTATTGCCATGTGGTGACATCCACAACACACAAGACGCTGCGCGGTCCGCGCGGCGGCCTCATTCTGATGGGAAAAGACTTCGAGAATCCGTTCGGCCTGGTCGCACCGAAGTCCGGCCGCACCAAGATGATGTCCGAATTGCTCGACTCGATGGTCATCCCGGGCATTCAGGGCGGCCCGTTAATGCATATCATCGCTGCAAAAGCCGTCGCCTTTAACGAAGCCCTGCTGCCGTCATTCAAAGAATATTCGGCCCAGGTCATCCGCAATGCCCAGACGCTTGCCGCAACACTCGTCTCGAAAGGGTACAAAATCATTTCGGGCGGAACAGACAATCATTTGATGCTGGTCGATCTTCGCAGCAAGAACATCAACGGCAAAGAAGCCCAGGAAGTACTGGACAAAGCCGGCATGACCGTCAATAAAAATACTGTTCCGTTCGATGACAAGTCACCGTTGATCACGAGCGGTATCCGCATCGGCACTCCTGCACTGACTACCCGTGGGATGAAAGAACGTGAAATGGAAATCATCGGCGATATGATTGATACCGTGTTGATGCACAAGGGAGACGCCGCTATTTCCAATCGCGTGAAGGCGGACATTGCGGCATTGTGCTCCCATTTTCCATTGTACTAATGGTACCGATGTTTGAAAAACTGAGAAAACTGGAGTCCCTCGAAATGTCCTTTCTCGATCACCTCGAGGAACTGCGCTGGCGCATTGTCAAAGCCCTCGTCGCCGTCATCGTCGCTGGAATCGGTGCGGCATTTTTTGCCGATTTCCTGGTGCAGAGAGTTCTTCTTGGTCCTCTCCGCGCCGCCGGATTGAAGGTGCAGGTGCTCACTCCCTATGGCATCATGTTGATGTATATGGAAGTGATCATGTTCGCGGCTCTCATCATCTCCATGCCGGTCATTCTCTATCAACTCTGGCGCTTCATTGCACCCGGCCTCATGCCCAAGGAACGGAAGTATGCCTGGTGGATTGTATTCTTCACGTCGCTTTGTTTCATGATCGGCGTCGTATTCAGCTATTTTATTCTGGTCCCGACCGCTCTCTCCTTCTTTGCAGGATTTGGCACTCAGCACATCGAGCTTAACATCGCCGCCGACCGGTATATCAGCTTCGCACTGAGTCTTATCGTTGGCGCCGGGTTGGTGTTCGAACTTCCAATGATTGCCTTTTTTCTGACAAAGCTGGGGCTGCTCACTCCGGCTTTCATGCGGAAATACCGCCGCCATGCGATTGTCGTCAATCTGATCATCGCGGCTGTGGTAACTCCCACTCCCGACATGATCACTCAAAGCCTTCTCGCTGCACCTATGATATTGCTCTACGAAGTAGGCATCTTGGTCTCCCAATTCGCGCAGAAAAAACCTTCTTCCGAGAACGCATGAAGGATTCCGCAGCCGTTTCTCTGAATGCCCTCAAAGCCCCCGTTGCATCCGAACTGGATGAATTTACCGGCTATTTCAAGCAATCTATGCGTTCCAGCGTACCGCTGGTAGATACTATCGCTCGGTACGTCGTCAAGCAAAAGGGAAAGCGCATCCGTCCACTGTTGGTTTTTCTTTCCGCCAAAGCTTGCGGCGAAGTAAATGAAAGCACCTACCGTGGCGCGACGCTGGTAGAAATCCTCCACACCGCCACACTGGTGCACGACGATGTGGTTGACGATGCTGATGAACGGCGCGGCCTCTCATCTATCAATGCGGTTTGGAAAAACAAGATCGCCGTTCTCATGGGCGACTATCTCCTTTCCACGGGCCTGATGATTTCCCTCCGACACGATGATGTCTATTTTCTCAAGACAGTCTCTGATGCCGTCCGACGAATGAGCGAAGGAGAAATTCTTCAGATTCAGAAGAGCCGGGAGCTCAACATAGACGAGCCGACCTATCTGAAAATTATTTCTGACAAAACAGCTTCTTTGTTGTCAACCTGTTCAGAGATCGGCGCAGCCAGCGCCACGCTGGACGCCGACGTCAGAACCATGATGCGGGAGTATGGCGAGAATGTCGGCATGGCGTTCCAAATCCGCGACGACGTCCTCGACTATGCGAGCGAACGGGGTATTCTGGGAAAGCCAATCGGCGGTGATGTGAAGGAAAAGAAAATAACGCTGCCGTTGCTGCATGCGATACAAGCGGCTCCTCGGAAGGAATCACGTGTGGTGCTGCAAAAAATAAAAAATGGCGTCGGAGGAAAAGATCTCGACTTTATCATCTCGTTCGTGAGAGCGTACGGCGGGACAGAATATGCAGAACAAAAGGCCGAGGAGTTCAGCGTACGCGCTATCGACTGCTTGAAGCCATTGCCGGAATCTCCGGCAAAAGAATCATTGATCACATTTGTCCGCTACGTCATGGAACGCGCGAAGTAGGTGCGCGTTTCGCTCATCGTTTTAATCTTTGTAATTATACCCAGCGTGATAAGTTTCAAATTCGCTCTCGCTTCAAACAACCCCCTCTTGTATTCTCCGCCTTTCGGGGGGAGACATTTCCCCCAAAAACGGAGGGACAAAGGGAGGGGTTCTTTTGTGGCTTAGCAATCACCATCTTTCCTACTTCAAAATTCTTTTTGCGCGAACAAACGTCCGGAGGCGGAATTCGTCATACAATGGCGATTTCGGATCCAGGCTGCTGATCCGCACGCGGCCGGATGACTGGATAAAGGTACTGCCGCCCAGCGACATGGCTGTGTGGCTAATGTGTTCGGGTTTTTTGCCATCGCCCTTGAATCCAAAAAAGAGTAGATCTCCCACTTTCAGATTTTGAAATTCTTTTCCCGGATCAACCAGCGTCCCCTGAATTGCCTGCTGACTTGCGTCTCTGTTCAGGAGAATGTTGTTAAGATTGTACACCGTCTTGGTGAATCCGGAACAATCCACGCCTACCGGTGAAGTCCCGCCCCATAAATACGGCACACCAATCAAGGAGCGCGCTGTCTTCTCCAGACTTTGCGGTGTGGCATGCGTGACGGTTTTCCATTTTTCGTATTCCTGCACCGACTCGGTTGACACGTATCCTTTTCTGCCGTCTGCAATTTCAACCTGGGTCCATGCGCCATTCGTCGCGACAAATCTCAACAAATCCCCGCCAACAATATCGCTCACCGGTTGAGAATTCCGGCTCGGTTGCTCCCAGATTCTATCGTACAGCGCGGTCACGATCACTTTAGGCATTGTCTTCCATGCTTCGGCTTCCTTTTCAGTACATCCCACAAACGAATCGTCGAAGGTCCATCCCAGATATCCTTCCTGCGATTGAATCAGATACCAACCGTGATGTTTCTTCCACATCTTCACAACCTGTCCCATCAGCGTCTGCGTTCCCATTTCAGCACCTTCTGCAGGGTTGGTCCGCATGTTGGCAACACTCAAGCAGATGATGCCGAATTTCTTGTCTCCCAATGCTGCATCGGGAAGAACGGCAACGCTGTCGATGATTTCTTTTTTCTCTTTCATGAATGCCGCCATCAGGGCTTCTTTTGCAGGAACAGATTCGACATCGCCCCGCAGTAAGATCTTATTGCCCTTGCGCTCAGCGGTCACCTGAAAGACAGTAAGACGTTTGTCCGGTGCGAACTTGACGCGAACACTATCAACTACCGCTGCAAATTCAGCAGAAGAACTTTCTTGTTTCGAACACCCCGAAAGCATCACTGCAGCGAGAATCGCCATCATAACGATCTTTGTCAGCTTCATATGACTCCTCCATTTTTGAAAAGAACTGCACCCCGGCGCAATACGCGCGGCGTTTCTCCGGAGAGGTCGACCACGGTGGATGGTGAACTCAGTGGTGCATTTCCGTTTTCGATAATAAGATCCACTTTGCCTGTAAAATCCCCGATTACCTGCTGAAGTTCCACTCCTCCACTTGCGCCAGACAGATTTGCACTGGTGGAGACGATAGGAACGCCGGTGCTCTGGCAGAGGGCCCGGCAAAGAGCATTTTTAGGCACGCGAATGCCGATAGTATCCGCACCTCCCATCAATTCCTTCGGGAGCAAACTGTTCGCTCGAAGAATGAAGGTGACACTCCCGGGCCAGTATTGCGAGAGTAAATCGCGCATTTCCGGCGTTACCTCCTTCGTATAGCGCGATGCCATTTCCAATGATCCGGCCAACACCAACATGGCTTTCCCACGGTCCCGTTCTTTGACAGCAAAAATCCTCTCTATCGCGGCAGCATTTGTTGCATCAGCACCGATGCCATAGATTGTGTCAGTCGGATAAACGATCACCCCGCCTGCCATTATCACTTCTGCGGCAGAGGCCAAGGCTTCTTCCTCCTGACCGGAAGCAAATGACTTGAATTGGGTGATCACCATGGTGTCTATTCCTAAAAATGGTATCTCCTTGAATTGCCGCGAATAAAATGCGCAAACTTTAGCTTAGAATCAATGCTTCGTGGTAGCATCATCAAAGAGATCTGGAAGTCAGCGATGTCAAAAAACCGCCTTTCCGGTGTCTTTTTCAGTTCTTAACAATTCCGTAACATTGAATTAATACTAAGATAACACGCTCCTCTTATCTTGGAGACACTTATGTTGAAAAGGAATCCATGAAAAAGCTTCTTCTCATTCTTGCCTCTCTGACGGTCGCGTCGCTTGCCAGTGCCCAGCTTCAATTAAATGGCGCAGGTGCAACATTTCCCTACGTCCTCTATTCAAAATGGTTTGATGTTGTCAAAAACAACACCGGGATACAATTTAATTATCAATCTATCGGCAGCGGCGGCGGTATTAAGCAGATGATCGAAGGAACTGTCGACTTCGGCGCTACGGACGGTCCAATGAAGGATGAACAACTCGCGGAAGCAAAAGCAAAACAGGGTTCCGATATCCTTCACTTCCCAACTGTGCTTGGCGCGGTTGTCGTAACGTACAATGTAAAAGAGATTGGGGCGGATCTGGCACTCTCCCCGGAAGTTCTAGCCGATATCTTTCTCGGAAAAATAAAAATATGGAACGACCCTGCCATTGCCGCGCTCAACAAAGGACGGCAGTTTCCTGCAAAATCAATCATTGTTGTTCACCGATCGGACGGCAGCGGCACCACGTTCATTTTTGTCGACTATCTTTCAAAGGTCAGTGACCAATGGAAATCCAAAGTAGGTGTGGGCACCGCTGTCAACTGGCCTACCGGACTCGGGGGAAAAGGAAACGAGGGCGTCTCCGGACAGGTGAAACAAATGGATGGGTCAATCGGCTATGTGGAATTGGCATATGCTGTGAAGAATTCTCTTCCTTATGTAACCATCCGGAACAAGAGCGGAAAATTTATCAAACCATCGATTGAATCCGTCACAGCAGCCGCACTCGGTGAGTCGAAGAAAATGCCCGAAGATTTCAGGATCTCCATTACCAACGCGGATGGCAAAGACTCCTACCCGATCAGCGGATATACGTGGCTCCTCATCAGGAAAGAGCAGAAAGACGTCAATAAGGCGAAAGCGATAGTCCAATTTCTGCGCTGGGCCTATACTGATGGAGAGAAACTCGCGGCACCGCTCCTCTACGCACCGCTCCCGGACGCTGTCGTCAAACGATGCCTCAAGGCAGTTCTCACGATTACCTCCAATGGCAAACCGCTGCCATGAGATTAGGAAACGCATCCATTGCCCTTCAGGAGAACAAAGCGGACCTTTTCTTTCGAGGAATCGTCCGCTTTGTCGCCCTGCTGATTGTTGTTCTTGTCTGCCTGATGGCCTATGAGATGTATGCCTCCTCTGCGCCAACGCGTGAGAAATTCGGATTTTCATTCTTTTTCAGCAGCGCGTGGGATCCGGTGCAGGATCAGTACGGTGCACTCCCCTTCATTTTCGGTACGCTCGTCTCATCTCTGATTGCATTGCTGCTTGCCGTTCCGATTTCCATCGGCATCGCCGTCGTCTTATCGGAATTGGCTCCTCCATTCATCGAGAAGCCGCTCTCTTTTGTCATTGAGCTGTTGGCCGGAATTCCCAGCATTGTGTATGGACTTTGGGGATTCTTTGTTCTCGTGCCGTGGTTGCGCGGCGATGTGGAACCACTGCTGATTTCTTTGTTCGGGAGTACCCCGTTTTTTTCCGGTACTCCTTTTGGGATTGGTATGCTGGCCGCAGGGATGATTCTTGCCATTATGATTCTGCCGATCATTGCCTCGATCTCCCGCGATGTGCTCAACGCAGTACCCCGCGCCCAGCGTGAAGCCGCACTCGCACTTGGTTCCACGCGATGGGAATCGACGGTCATTGCGCTCCGCTATTCACGGTCGGGCATTATCGGTTCGGCCATTCTCGGCCTGGGCCGCGCGTTTGGGGAGACCATGGCAGTCACAATGGTAATCGGCAACCGCCCGGGAATTTCAGCCTCCCTTCTGGACCCGGCGTCGACAATGGCAAGTGTTCTCGCCAACGAATTTACGGAAGCCACGTCGACGCTGTACGTAAGCGCTCTGGTGGAGATAGCGCTGACACTCTTTGTCGTTGCGGTGCTGGTCAATTCCGTCGCTCGCCTCCTTGTCTGGAGTGTCACACGTCAGGATGGAGGGCGTGCATGAAGAGAACCGGATATTTTCTCTACCGTACTTCCAAGAACTATTTCTTCTATGGCATGTGTGTTGTCGGCACACTCATTGCGCTGGTTCCGCTGTATCTCATTTTATATCATACCCTTGCACTTGGCCTTCCGGCATTAAATTGGAATTTCTTCACACAAATGCCGAAACCCGTCGGTGAACCGGGCGGCGGATTGGCAAATGCCATCGCCGGGACACTCATACTCGTTGGTCTCGGTGCGTGTATTGGACTTCCCGTTGGGATTCTCGCCGGCATCTATCTTTCAGAATTCGGCAATGGCATTTTTGGCACGATCGTCCGGTTCCTCACCGATGTGCTGAACGGCGTTCCATCAATCGTCACCGGAGTGGTGGCCTACACACTCATCGTCATTCCGACCAGGCATTTTTCTGCGTACGCAGGTGCAGTCGCACTCGGCATTCTCATGGTGCCAACGATCACGCGCACCACGGAGGAAATGCTCCGCATGGTACCGACCATGTACCGTGAAGCGGCTCTGGCGCTTGGTATTTCCCAATGGAAGATGACGCTGCGTATCGTCGTCAAGACCGCTTCCGGAGGGATTGTCACCGGCATTATGCTCGCCATAGCGAGAATTGCGGGAGAGACGGCGCCGCTTCTTTTCACGGCACTGAACAACCGGTTCTGGCACACAACACTGGACCAACCGATTGCCTCATTGACTGTCTTCATATACAACTATGGAGTATCTCCGTTTGAGGATTGGATAGCCCAGGCATGGGCGGGAGCACTCGTTCTTATTTCTCTTATCCTCATTCTTAGCATCGCTATGCGATTTGCAACACGAAGCAAGTACCAGGCATCCTCCTTATGACAGATCTCAAGATGAAAATTACCACAGAGAATGTACATGCATTCTTCGGGACGAATGAGGCGCTGAAAGGGATCTCCGTTTCTATTCCCGAACACAGTGTGGTCGCGATCATTGGACCTTCCGGCTGCGGCAAATCCACGTTTCTCCGTGCTCTGAACCGGATGCATGAGACCGTCCCTGGAGGCAAAATCACCGGGACCATTCTTCTCGACGGAGCGGACATCTATGCGATGGATGCGGTCACCGTTCGGAAGCGCGTGGGGATGGTTTTTCAGAAGCCCAATCCGTTTCCTACGATGTCTATTTTTGATAACGTTGCCGCCGGTCTGACGATGAACGGGATTCGGGATAGAAAATTGGTCAAAGAAATTGTGGAAGAGAGTTTGCACAAAGCAGCACTCTGGGATGAGGTGAAAGACAATCTCGGCAAAAGTGGCGTCAGCCTTTCGGGCGGACAGCAGCAGCGTCTTTGCATCGCACGCTCACTCGCCGTCAACCCGGAAGTGATTCTGATGGACGAACCTGCAAGCGCACTGGACCCAATCTCCACGGCAAAGATTGAGGAATTGATCTACGAACTGAAGCCGCACTACACAATCGTGATCGTGACGCATAACATGCAGCAGGCAGCGCGCGTGAGCGACTACACTGCTTTTTTTTACATCGGAACCCTCGTGGAATACGGCATTACAAAAAAAATATTCACCATGCCGGAAAAGAAACAGACAGAAGATTACATCACCGGACGATTTGGATAGAGGACACCATGGTACGACATTTTGAACAGGAACTGCAAAATCTGCGCTCAATGCTCATCAAGATGGGATCGATCGCAGAGGTATCCATCGAACGCGCCATCGAAGCGGTGCTCACGCAAAACAGAGAACTCGCACAATCTGTCATTGACGATGACAACCAGATCAATTCGTACGAAATTGTCATCGATAATGCCATTATTGATCTTTTGGCACTTCAACAGCCTGTGGCTTCCGACCTCCGGCTCATCCTCGCAGCCGCAAAAATCAACAACGACCTCGAACGCATTGGAGATCATGCGGTCAACCTCGCCGAATCTGCGCTCAATCTGTCCAACAAGGAACTCCCGCCCGCCCCGGTGCAGGACATCATTGCCATGTGCACGGTGACACGGAAAATGCTCTCGGATGCGCTCGATAGCTTCATCCATGTCGATGCTGTGATGGGTGAATCCGTGGTACTGCTCGATGACACGATTGATGATTTCAATCGCAAACTCTCCAAGGACCTTCTTGACATTATGAGAAGTGACCCCGCACTGATCGAGCAATCGCTGGAACTTGTCCGTGTCAGCAAAAACCTCGAACGGGTGGCTGACTTGACAACGAACATCGCCGAAGAAGTCGTTTTCGTCGCAAAAGCAAAAGTGATCAAGCACCACGCCTCGCAGCTCAGCTTAGAGGGGTCTGCCTCCTGATAGGAGGGGCCTGTTCTGTTGATTTCACTCTCTTCTGACAATCTCTGCTGTTGTTCGCTGTCGTAAATACTCTCCTTGCATTCGTGCTCCCTTGCATTCGTGTCTATTATTGGCTATTTTCTGTCGTTTTGATTTCAATCCCAAAGGAGCGCTATGAGACTCGACCGCCTTATCCAGACATTACTCCCCCACGACGCAAAATTCTATTCCTTTTTTGACGAATCTGCACGTATCCTCGTCGCAGCTACGGAAGCAATGACAAAAATTCCCGGATTGACGCGCGAACAGCGCATTGAGGCCGCCCGGAAAATTCACGAACTGGAGAACCAAGGGGACGACATTGCGCATAAAATCTTTACCGAATTGAACAGCACCTTTGTCACTCCCTTTGACCGGGAAGACATCCACGAAATCGCCTCCAGTATGGACGATGTGCTGGACACCGTTTATGGAACATCCAGCAGAATGGTGCTCTATAAGATTGAGAAATGTCCTCCCGAAATTCAGCAGCTCACTGACGTGCTCCACAAAGCCGCTGTTGAACTCCAGCGCGGCATTGCGCTCTTAAGCGATCTCCGGAGGTCCGAGGATATTCAAAAAGTTATTCGCGCGGTCAATGAATACGAAAATGAGGCCGATGACATCTTCGAACAGGGATTGGCGAATTTATTTGAAGTGGAAAAAGATGCCATCCTGATAATGAAGATGAAGGAAATATTCGTCACACTAGAAACGGCAACCGATAAATGCGATGATGTTGCCAACGTCCTCGAGACTATCCTGATCAAACATGCCTGAGTGAGGACACGCCCTAATGCTTACCCTTGTCGTTTGCATCATTGTTATCGCTCTCATTTTTGACTTTATTAATGGATTTCACGATTCTGCGAATTCCATCGCCACCGTCGTCTCCACCCGTGTGTTGACACCGCGCATGGCGGTCCTCTGGGCTGCCTTCTTTAACTTGGCAGCTGCATTCCTTTTCGAAACCCATGTTGCAAAAACAATCGGCAAAGGACTCATCGATCTTGCTGCTGTGAATGAATATGTCATTATGGGAGGGTTGCTCGGGGCGATTTCCTGGAATCTCATCACGTGGTATTTCGGAATTCCGTCAAGTTCTTCGCATGCACTTATGGGCGGCTACGCCGGATCGGCGATCGCCAAAGCGGGCTTCGGGTCCATTCTGTACCATGGGTGGATAAACACGATTCTTTTTATCGCAGTGGCACCACTTATGGGCATGGTCATGGCATTTATTCTTATGACCACAGTCATGTGGCTTTTCCACAAGCAACCATCGACGCGTGTAAACTTCATGTTTCGCAAACTCCAGTTACTTTCTGCGGCAGCGTATAGTTTGGGCCATGGCACCAATGACGCGCAGAAGACGATGGGGATCATCACATCGCTGCTTCTCACGTCGGGCATGATCAAATCGTTCGAAGTCCCCTATTGGGTTATTCTTTCGTCTTACACCGCCATTGCATGCGGAACGCTCTTCGGTGGATGGAGAATCGTCAAGACGATGGGACAGAAAATTACAAAACTGAAACCAGTGGGTGGATTCTGCGCAGAGACGGCGGGCGCCATCACGTTGTTGGTAACCGCCTTCAGCGGCATTGCAGTGAGCACCACGCATACCATCAGCGGTGCAATCATGGGAGTCGGCGCAACAAAACGATTCTCCGCCGTTCGGTGGGGGCTCGCCGGCAATATCATTATTGCGTGGATCATCACGATCCCTGCATCGGCGCTCATCGGCGCTCTGAGCTACGCAATTATTTCCCTATTTCTGTGATGCAGGAGTTACGATGCGGGCAACCGGATACATTCCGTAGCCCGCATCCCAGTACGGAGAATGCTGATAGAAGAAATTGAGTCGGCCGTACGCATTCTTTGCAAAAACACTATCCGCCGCAACCTTCGCATCAAATTCCGATCGCAATGCAGGATTCTCCGCAGACATCTTCTGCGCCAGTTTTTCCAGCACATAGTCCTCACCATACTCTTTCTGCTCGAAGATCGCATCAAAGAATCCCCATGCCACAAACGAATCCGGTCCCTGCGGTTCTAGCAGATTGACAATCACACGTGCTGTTCGCTGAGACGTTGGAACGACGTACGTGCCTGCCGGAAAAAGGGCTTTTTCCAGAAAACGTTCGCTTTTATAAGTCACCGGATGCCTTCCTTCGTACGGACGCTCCTGCCACTTCGGCTGGGTCAGGCGATAACGTTCAACAGCAATCAGCGAGTCCTTGCTGAGTTGAGTGAAGTTTATCCCATGTAGCCTCACGAGATCGGCAATGCGGGTCCATTCTGCCGGTAAGAGATATGCGTCAGGCACAATGACGGAATCTGTTACCTTCGTTTGATCGAAATATTTTGCCGCGATATCGACCGGCCGTCCTGTGTACGTCCTTCGATCTTCTCCGGAGATGTCACTATGCTCATACGTCACGTCAATGCCTTTGAACAGCATCGGCCTGGAGGAGTCGGTCGTCTGGAATCGAAGTGGCAAATAGCGAGAGGCGGTGGATTGTCGGCTTAGACCCGCAGCCCGTTTGTCGGCTGCAGCGAGGAGAGAGTGCAGTTCATTCTCTTCCGCGTTCACGGCCTCCAGTACCGCCACCAGCATTTCGTACGTTCCCTCCACGCGCATCTTGTAGGGCTTCATCATGTGTGTTTCGATCAGCAAGGCCGGCCGGTTCTGCAGAGCTGCATATCCGGTGGAGAATCTCGGCGTCGCCGGACTCCCGACGAATCCCTTGGTCAAATCTCGATCTTCGCGTGGAATAATATACGGCGCCAGCAAATGTCCCGAACGCTCCATGTGTCCAGTCATGGAAGGTATAAAAGCGGTTTTGATCCACCGCGCAACTTCCGCGTCGATATTTGGATACGTCTCCATCGAATAGGTAACATCATACTGGCAATCGATACCGTCGGTGACATGACAATCAACATAGAAATCGGGGAGCCATTGCGTGAAAAGCTGCAGCATTCCCCTCATTTCCGGTGCATCCGCTTTCATATAATCCCGATTAAGGTTCAGATTCTGTGCCGTGACACGCCACCCCATTTCCTCCGGACCATTCTGGTTAATACGATTGTACTTCCCGAATCGCTCATGCCCATCTACATTGAAAATAGGTACGAACAATACCACGACATGATCGAGCAGATGTTCATATTTTTTTGTGATCACCATGTCACGAACAAGCATGAGTGAGGCATCCTTGCCGTCGATTTCGCCCGCATGGATTCCGCTTTGTATCAACACTACAGCCTTCCCACTTTTTCGCACATCCTCCGGCGTGAAGAGTTTCGTTTTCGAGACGATCAGAAGCGGAAGGTCTCGACCTTGCGGACTCACGCCGAAACTTTCATAATGTACAGATGGAAATGCCTTCGCCAGCGCTTTGCAATAATCGATAGTCTCTTGGTAGCGTGGAGTCCGTAGTCCGCCGCTTTTCTCAAACGCAGTTTGCCATTGATCGCCGGCTGACAGACTTGATGCTCCAAGCGTCGCACACGCAATCCAAAGAAATATTCTATTCATGCTGGTCCCTTCTGAGATCATTCGATATCTGGCAGCTCTGTTGGGAGAAGAGCGTACGCACCCTCGCAAAATAAAGAAGGGCTCTTGAGGTGATAATGAGAACCCAAGAGCCCTGATGAAGTCTACTTCACGCCGACTGCTTCTACTCTTCGGCCTGTTTTGATTTCTCGTATTCTTCGATAATCTTGCTCGCGACATCGTGCGGGACTTCATCGTAGTGCGACATCTTCTGCCGATGGAGTCCGCGTCCCTGTGTCATAGAGCGCAGGGTTGTGGAATATCGATGAAGTTCTTTCAGGGGCACGAGTGCCTTAATCATTTGAGCAGATCCATTAGTATCCATACCGAGAATCTTGCCGCGCCGGCTGGAAAGGTCGCCCATCACGTCGCCCATGTATTCTTCCGGCACCGTCACTTCGACTTCATAGATCGGCTCCAGCAGAATCGGCTTGGCCTCTTTGAATCCTTTGCGAAACGCCATCTTTCCCGCGATCTTGAATGACATTTCGTCGGAATCTACATCGTGATATGAACCGTAGTGGAGAGTGGCTTTCACGTCGATTACTTGATACCCGGCAATAACACCGTTCACCATGGCTTCCACGATGCCTTTTTCGACTGCCGGCACAAAGCGTCCGGGCACAACGCCGCCGACGATTGCATCGTCGAATTCAAAGCCGGTACCGCGCGGTTTCGGTTCGATTTTCAGATGCACATGGCCATATTGGCCTCGCCCGCCCGATTGTTTCTTGTGCTTGTATTCCGCGTCGGGCACGATACCTTTGATGGTTTCCTTGAAAGGAATACGCGGTTCCACCGTATCTACCTCAACCCCGAATTTCTCCTTCAAGCGGTTGATAACAATAACCAGATGCAACTCTCCCTGGCCTGAAATAACCGTCTGCTTGGTTTCAGGATCGTACTTGGCGATAAAGGTCGGGTCTTCCTCGTGCAGCGTGTGCAAGCCATTGCCAATTTTGTCCTCTTCCCCTTTCGACCTTGGGAGGATGGCCAAGCTGATGACCGGATCCGGGAAGATGGTCGGTGGAAAAACCACGGGAAACGCTTTTGAACTCAGCGTATTGTTCGTGTGTGTATCTTTCAATTTCACGACGGCGCCGATGTCGCCGGCATACAACTTCGCCGCTTCTTTTCTGTCGCGGCCATTCATCAAATAGATTTGTCCAAGACGTTCCGACTTGTTGTTCGCTTCATTCATCATGTCCATACCGGCGGCGATGGCGCCTGAGTATACCTTGAAGAACGACAACTCACCGACATGGGATTCCGACACAGTCTTGAACACAAAAAGGGACGGTTGGCCGTTCGGATCGATCTTGACTTCAATATCTTTTTGCGTTCCTGCTTCCATAGCCTTGACGGCTGCGACATCGGTTGGTGCGGGACAATATTTTACAATAAAATTCAGAATATTAAGAACACCTACATTGATGGAAGGTGCGGCAGCAAAAATCGGGAACACTTTGCGTTCCAGAATACCGCGTTTCATGCCTGTGACAATGTCTTCGTCCGACAGGGTCCCATTTTCAAAAAACTTGTTGAGCAATGCCTCATCCGATTCCGCCACTTTTTCAATCAATTCCTCATGGAGGCGCTGCGCCTCTTCCTGCAGATCTGCAGGCACCGGACCTTCGGTGAATTTTCCGTTGGTACCGGATACAAACGTCAACAGCTTCATCGTCACCACATCCACTACGGAGGTAAATCCGGGGCCTTTCCCCACCGGGAAGGATGCGATCACGGAATCGTTGCTGAAGTGTTCTTTGATGGTGGCAACGGTCTTGGCAAAATCCGCATTATCGTGATCCAGTTTGCTGACCACAAACAATGCGGCATTGTGGTACTCTTCCACATACTTCCAGACGATTTCTGTACCGACTTCAACGCCTTCGAACGCCTTGACAAAAACAGCGGCAGTTTCGGTCACACGCAATGCCGCCTTCACTTCGCCCGTAAAATCCGAATAACCGGGTGTGTCCATCATATTGATCTTTGTGCCGTCGACATCGGCAATCAGCAACGAAGAATTGATGGAAATACGTCGTTCAATTTCATCATGATGGTAGTCGGACTGCGATGACCCATCATCCACTTTGCCCTGGCGATTGGTCATGCCTGCGGCAAAAAGTGCCGCCTCGGCGAATGTTGTTTTTCCGGATCCGCCGTGTCCGATACATGCAATGGTACGAATGCGTTCCGGGAGATATTCCTTTTGTAGTGTTGTGAGGCTCACAAATTGCTCCTTTTCATAGTAGTCGTACAGTTATCCCGCCCGTTCGGACAATGCACGGTGGTCGAGCGGGAAAAAAGAAGAAGTCCTATCTGCCGCGAAAGCGGCGGATGAGGACCGAGAGAGTGCGCACGATGGAGCCGACCACACCGGCAACTTCCAGCACCGGTTCTTCGATCTGTTCCTGTACTCTGCGCTCAAAGTCAACAATATTGTCCGTAATGGTCCGGATGGATTGGACAGAATCCCGAACGATGGTCATCTGGTCGTCGAAGTTTTCGGTGATTGAACGCAATTTTGCGGTAATCACTTCCAGGTTTTCGAGAACGGGAATGGCACGGGTGCTGACTTCTCGAATATCGTTTTCGATGCCTCCAAGTATACCTCTCGCCTTCATGAGGACAATGACAAAATAGATCGCCACGCCTGCGAGCGACAGCAGCACCAAAATTTGGGCTATCATTAACGCGAGTTCCACGATGCACTCCTTACATTGCACACATAGTCAATTATGAGCGATTCTTTTCGCTCTTCCATGCTTCGGCACCGGCTTTGACGGCGCCCTTGACACGCGTTTCCTCTGTTTCCACGCGCCCTTTTGCATCGGTCAGGATTTTTTCCGCGTCACCGAGCAGCGATTCAGCGCGCTTCTTGGCCTCTGTGATCAGCGATTCCGAGCGCTTCTTTCCTTCGTTGATGATTTCGACCGCCTTGGTCTTCGCCACGGCGACCGCTTCTTCAGCATCATCAATAAATTCGCCGGCCTTGTTCTTGATATCGGCGCGGAGTTCCTTGCCCGGCTTCGGCGCGTACAGTAATGCGATGACCGCTCCGATCACACCGCCGGCAATCAACCCGACGAGCAAACCTTTCGTAATTCCATTGTCATCATCATGTGACATAACAGCCTCCTGAGATGATAAGATATACTCTACTTCATGATGCGATCCGCGGGCCGGGCTTCATGCCGGTTCATCAGCACGATTGCCCTGCCCTGCACCGCAGAGAACACCGCCTACCGAATCTTCTTCTTGTGACGCATCTTGCGCAGGCGTTTTTTTCTTTTATGGGTTGCCATTTTGTGGCGTTTACGTTTTTTGCCGCTCGGCATAGACGTCCTCCTGGTTAGGGTTGTTGTAATTGTGCATGCTCTGATAGTACTTTTTGCGCACGCTTTGCTGTTTCAGTTGATGGATTTACTTCAATTGCTTTTTTGAACCACTGCTGCGATTCCTTCACTTTGCCCGTGCTCATCATCACAACGCCGATGTTGAACATCGCCATCTGATGTTTGGGAACGTAGATAAGAGCCTGTTTCATTTCTTTGATTGCAGTTTCGGGATCGCCGGAATCGAAATAGCATATACCCATATCCACCCGCGCATCCGGATTTGCCGGATTGATATCGAGATATTTTCGGTACTGCTCAACCGCCTGCTGCGGCATGCGCGCATCATGCAGCGCATTCGCATAACTCAGGCGCACCGCGGCATCTTTGGGATTGGCGTCGGACGCCTTCTGGAGGGCGGTCAGTTCCTGCACAGCTTCGGCCGGCAGCGGTGTACTCTGCACTTGTGCCTGCGGAGCGGACACCGGTTCCGACGTATGCGACGATTTCGCAAATTCGCCGTACACGAGCATGGCAATAATACCCACCAGTACACCGGTGATGAAATAGTGCCAGCGTTCGTTGTTCTTCTTCGGTTCACTTTTTTCCAAAGGACTATCCTAACGTTTTTTTGAGATTTTCATTGACGAGGACTTTCAAGTCCTTAGAGACCTTGAAAATCGGCACATAGTGCTCATCCACCTGCACTTGATCACCAGTACGCGGATTGCGGGCGATGCGACCTTTGCGCTTTTTCACTTTGAAGCTCCCGAAACCCCGAATCTCAATGTTCTTTCCGTCTCGCAGAGACGAAATGACCGTCTGAATGAAGCCGTCCACGACCGCCTCGGTTTCGACTTTTGTCAGTCCGGTTCCCGACGCGATGACGTCGACGATATCTGCTTTCGTCACGGAGGTTCTCCTGTCTGTTAGGGTTTTGTCAATGAATACTGTAGAATCGGCTGGCTGAGCACTTCCTGTTTTACTTCTTTCAAACCGGAGACGAGGCTGCCGAAAATATAATCTGCAAAACGCTCTTTCTTTTTCTCCTTCACAATGCGGGGTGCGCCGGAAATATGTGCGGCCGCCGCAGCAATGGACATTGCATCTTCATACGTACCCAGTGTATCGACCAATCCCAGTTCATACGCACGCGAGCCGCTGAAGACACGTCCGTCTGACAGTGCTTTCGCTTTTTCGTGCGGGAGCTTTCGCTCCTTCTCCACAACACTCAGGAATTGTGCATAAACATCGTTGATCATTTCCTGAAAATATTTTTTTTCTTCTTCTGTCGGCAGGCGGAACGGGGATCCGACATCTTTGAATTTTCCGCTCTTGATGGTCGTCGACGCAACGCCGACTTTGTCCAACAGTTGATTGAAATGAAGGAACTGGGAGATAACACCGATACTGCCGGTAAGAGTACCGGGATTGGCAACAATACGTGAGGCACCGCATGCGACGTAGTATCCCCCGCTCGCAGCAACCGATCCCATCGAAACAATCACCGGTTTTCCGCTATCCCGGGTGCGCTTCACTTCCTCGTAAATTTCCTGACTGGCCGAGACACCGCCGCCCGGCGATTCAATTCTGAATACGATCGCCTTGACGGAGCGGTCTTCACGAAATTTTTTGAACTGCCGAACGATATTCTCTGAACTGATGATTTCTTCCTTCAGTTCGACAACGGCTATGGTCCCACCGCTTCCGGAAGAATAGACTTCTTCATCAGAATCACTGAACACGTAGTAGAGAACGACAATCCAAAAAAGTACGAAAAGCGCGAAAAGCGCTCCGAGTCCCCCCAAGACCCACTTACCCGTTTTTGTCATACGTGCTAACTTATTGAATTATATAGAATTATACGAAATTTGATTTCGAATGTCAATGGAATTGCTGATTTCCTCCAATACAGGGACATGTCCTCAGAGGGAGCAAATTATGTAATTTCATGAACTTTTGGGGAATAGCGAAAGGATACGCTGAGATGCAGCAAAATGCCCTCGCTGCAACCATCGGGATGTTCAATACCCTTGCCTATAAACAAAGATGTGCTTGATCAATCTAAAAACCACCTTTCTTGCCTTGGCGTCGAATCAATATCTATTCCATAAGACCGAAGAGTTTTTGCATCTCGACTGATAGTCGCTTCTTCTTGCCCGAAAAGTAATTGTAGAGCCTGAGAAGTGATATCTTCATCGAGTTGCCGAACTAATCAATCCCCTTTCCCCTTTTTCCATTGGGAAGTTTGTTTTTTGGTCTTTTGCTTTTCGGACTTGCTGACAAATAATTCCTGTTTGAGATAATACTGCGCCCCAATTCTTCTTCGGTTTCCCTGAGCGCTGTTCCGGCAACCCGGCCTCCCCGCCCAATGCTGTCAACTTAAGAACAACATTGTGGGACAGACATTCTTGTCTGTGGCTATTCGTGTTAAAATGACAGGCAGGAATGCCTGTCCTACTTTATTTCTCATGAAATTTTTCTTTAAGTTGACAGCACCCCGCAGCCGTTTATCGAGCCACTCTTTGGGATACCCTTTCTGCTCATACAACTCTTTCATCCGTTCCTGCGCCAGCTCCGGATTTTCTATCTCTTGTACCCGTTCGTATCCCACCTGTGCGAGCCATTGTTTGAACGGTTCTGCTTTCGGCGACGGAATCGACTGGATGATGCGGAACATGCCTTTGGTATTGGCGCAGTCGGTAAGATATCGCTTCCCGTCGGCGCTTTCTAATTTCAGTTGTATCCAAATTGGGGACAACTGAATATCGATAAATTCCCGTTGCTTTATTTTCCCCCAATATTGACGTGGAGTGGGCGAATCAGTCAATGCCTGAATAACATCGACAACCGAAAAGTGCCACTCTTGCTGATGCCATACCCGGCGTATTTTTTTGCTTTCAAAGACGACGATCTTATTGTGATCCATGATTATTTATTCGATAATTTTGGAATGCATTGATCCGTTTTTGGCTTGTCAATGTCTCCGCTAACACCTCGTTCCGATGCTCCGACATAGCAGGATACAAGAGAACGGTATCGCTTTTCTAAGATTTTTCACAAACAGGGAATCGCCTATTCACATTTGTTGCACTATCTGATCGATGTTCGCCATGATCACTTCAGCAGTCAACTCTCTCATGCATTCAAACGTCCCAATCGGACAGACATCGCCACCATGAATGCTGCAGGGCCTGCATTGCAGACCTTCAATTTGCACCACCCTATCGGAATCCCCGTACGGCCCAAATCCGAATGCCGGCACCGTCGGGCCGAAGATGGCTATTACCGGAGTGCGAACGGCAACGGCAAGATGAACAGGAGCGCTATCGTTGGAGATCATCATCGCGCAGCGACGTAATAGTTCCGCCGACTGCAAAACAGTCAACTCTCCTGCTAAATTTCGAACGCTCTTTGTTTGCGACATCTGAACAATGGATGCGCAGAGTTCTCTATCCCCAGCGCCGCCGATGAGAAGAGGAAGCCAATTGCGTTCGGCAATTTTTTTCACCAGCACAGCAAAGTGCTCGGGCGGCCAGCGCTTTGTAGCCCACGCGGAACCGGGTGCAATCCCAATGAAGCGTTGAGATGAGTCAATGCCATGCCTCTGCATTGCCAGATCAACGGCGACAATGTCTTCGTCCGACAGATAGACAGACGGCAATTCCTTCTTTTGCGGAATGATATTCAGCGGCCGCAGCAAGGAAATATTGCGCTCCACTTCATGCAATGAAGGTCGGTAGGTGACAACATCCGTGAAAAACCATCGGCCCGCGCTCTTTGAAAAACAAACGCGGCGCGGGATTCCCGCAGCAGCGACGATTAGCGCAGAGCGCATGGAACGGTGCGAGACGATCGCGAGATCGTACCTGTTCTGCCGAAGCATTCCAATCAGGCGCACCATGCCTGCAATCCCCTTTTGAGATCCCCGTTTATCATATTCGATGACGCGATGGATGGCAGGATGATTTTGCAGCACCTGTGCCGCATTCGGAATCGCGGCCACATCAATCTCCGCATTGGGATACTCGCGTTTCAAAATCTGCACCATCGGCAGATTCAGAATGACATCTCCAAGAAATGCGGTATGGAAGACAAGAATTTTTTCAGGCTCTGGCATTTTCAATCCGTGCAGTGTTTCCATCGTTTATGCAGCCAAAGCCATTGACCGGGATATTTCCGGATATATGCCTCAAGTGCAGAGGCGTGTCTCTGCGTTATCTCGCGAATTTTTTCCTCATCCGTCCCCTCGATACCGGAGAGATCAACTTCTTCCAGTTTTGCCGCATACAGGCCATTCGCCAGACGGGTTGCGTAGGCCATGATAATGGGCGCTCCCGTTCGAAGACAAAACACCGCCGGACCATCGTGTGTTGGTGCCATCCGCCCGAAGAAACGCACGCGGACCGCTTCTCTTGCAGCGCTTTGATCGGCGACGATGCCGACAAATTCGTTTCGCCGCAACGCGCGAATGATTTCCCGCGGTGCATCACGCATCAACACCGGACGATTGCCGAATACCGCGCGGGCGCGATTGATAAAATCATTAACATATCGATTGCTCTGCTCCTGGACGATAACCGTTAGTGGCGCTTTCGCAGCCAATCCCACCCTGACGGCTCCCAATTCCCAATTCCCAAAGTGCGCCGTTATGAGGATCACTCCTTTTCCCTGCTCTCTCGCCTTCTCCAGAACTTCGGGCGAGATGATCGTCATGATCCGTTCGAGATTTTGAGGAGTGAGGCGCTCGAACCAGTAAATCTCCAACATTGAAACAAAGAGACTCTGGTAACATTCGAGACCAATCTTCGTCAATTCCTCTTCGCTCGCATCAGGAAAAGCGCGTCTTAGATTATCGAAAGTCAGTCGCCGCCGGAATCGCACGACATAAAAGACAAAGGATCCAATAGCTTTGCCGACGTGAAAGCCGGCACTCCAAGGGAAAATCGCCACTATCATTGCAATGAAGCGCACAAAAACATATTCGACATATCTCTTCATAGGAACAAAATACAAAAAGAGATTGAAAGTTTCACTTGAAACCGATGATTCCCCTTATTACTCTTGAACGCCATTTCATCGACTATTCCCAACGAGGCGCCAATAAAGTGGAAAGGCAAAAGGAAAGACAAAAGCTCTACTTCTTTCTCTGTGTTCTCTGCGACCTCTGTGGCAAAAGAAGACAGAACTTGGCAGTAATTTTACTTTGCCTTTTGCCTTTGAAGCCGGAGCGAATTTGTGATCACGCTTACGGAAGAGAAGGCCATGGCGCCGGCTGCGATGACCGGACTTAACAGTCCTAAAGCTGCTAGCGGAATTCCGATAATATTGTAGATAAATGCCCAAAAAAGATTCTGATGTATCGTTCTCACGGTGTCTGAAGATAGCCGTAATGCTTCCACCACTCCAAGTAGATCCGGCCGCATCAGCGTGACATCTGCAGTTTCCATCGCGACGTCGGTCCCACTGCCCATCGCGATTCCCACGTCCGCCTGCGCCAGTGCAGGAGCATCATTGATGCCGTCTCCCACCATCGCAACTACTTTGCCTTCCGACTGCAGTGACGAGATGATCGTTGCTTTTTCTCCGGGCTTGACCTCTGCATAATACCGCTCAATTCCCGCTGCAGCGGCGATCGGCCTCACGACCGATGAGTTGTCCCCGCTGATCATCACCGGCGTAATTCCCATCTTCAGCAGCCCAGCAACAGCATCTCGCGAGGTTGACTTGAGCGTATCAGAGAGAGAGATGACGCCGGCAAGACGGCCGTCGACGGTAATGTACACCAATGTCATTCCCGAATCATTCGCCGTGCGGGAAATTTCGCCGGCAGCAGAGCAGTCAATTCCTTCTTCCTGCAAAAGCTGCAGATTTCCGATGAGCATTTTTTCCCCATTGACGATGCCGCGGACTCCTGCACCAACCGTTGCCTGAAATGATTCCACTGAAAGAGCTGCTCCGCCTTCATCCGACCCCGCAATTGCTTTTCCGAACGGATGTTCCGAATCGTGTTCCAATGCCGCTGCGTGATGAATGAGCTCCGTTTTGCCCATAGCGCCAAGAGCATATATTTCATGAACCGATGGTTTTCCTACTGTGAGTGTTCCGGTTTTGTCAAAGACCACCGTCCGGACAGCGTGAAGCCGCTCGAGGCTCTCCGCATTCTTTATGAGAATTCCCTTGCGGGCTCCAGCTCCGGTTCCGACCATGATTGCTGTGGGAGTTGCGAGGCCAAGCGCACAGGGACAGGCAATGATCAGTACGGCAACGAAATGAATCATCGCTGCAGTGAATCCCGCATTCACGATAAAGAACCAGACAAGGAAAGTCAGGATCGCCGCGGCTATCACCGCCGGCACAAATACAGATGCAATTTTATCTGCCAAGGCCTGGATCGGCGCCTTGGAACCCTGGGCATCTTCCACCAGTTTGATGATGTGCGCAATGACTGTATCTTTTCCGACAGCAGTTGCACGAAATTCAATGCTGCCCGTTGTATTGATCGTGCCGCCAATAACCTGATCACTCATTCCTTTTTCCACCGGGATGCTCTCGCCCGTCACGAGCGATTCGTCAACAGATGATGCTCCTTTAACAATAATGCCATCTACTGGAATTTTTTCTCCGGGATGGACCATGATAATGTCGTCATGAACAACAGAATCGATTGGAACCTGAGTGAATATCCCTTCGCGCAACACTGTTGCCGACTTCGGCTGCAATCCGACAAGAGCAGTAATCGCCTCGGAGGTGCGTTTCTTCGCACGAGCCTCGAGAAATTTTCCAAAGAGAATCAGTGCGATGATCATCGTCGCGGTGTCGAAATACACATCCCCGGAGGATCCCAACCATTCCGGAAAGAGCACGACTGCGGCACTGTAGAAATATGCGCTCCCCGTTCCGACAGCGACCAGCGTGTTCATGTCCGCCGAAAAGTGGCGGGCACTCTGCAAGGCGGATGCAAAGAATCTCTTACCGGCAACGAAGAGAACCGGCGTTGCAGCCAGGAGCAGGACGCGATTGATTTCATCCCTGGACAATGGAACCGCGGCCAAAAACCAATCGGTCATGTACATCATGCTCACCGCCATGATCGGAACGGCCAGCATCAACGCAAAAAGAAGATCCTTTTTCGTCCGGAGATATGCTTCTTCCTGATGCGATCGCGTCTTGGTCGATTCCCCGGCATTTTTTCCCACCGGAAGTTGAAGCACATATCCGGCCTCGCGCACTGCAGCCGCGAGCGCCTCCAGCGAGACGACTCCCTGATCAAACGTCAATGCGACTTTTTCGGTCGCCAGGTTAACGTTAGCCGATTCGACTCCTGCGACTTTCTTAAGAGTCTTTTCGACCCGTGCAACACAGCTCGCACAGGTCATCCCTTCAACCGGCAGAATGAGTGTCTTCATACACTTAGCTGACTGCAATTAGCTTAAAACCGGCATCGTCAATTGCTTTTTCGATCGTGGCCGGAATAATTTTTGTTTCGTCAAATTGAACCTTGGCCTTGCCAATCTGAACATCATCCACAATCAATCCCGCGATTTTTGATAGTTCCTTCTTCACCGCCATGACGCAATGGCCGCAGTTCATTCCTTCAATAACGATTTCTTTGTGTGACATTGATGTCCCTTTCTGTTTCTTCATATGATGCATCACACCAATAGAACGATTCAACAAGGTACCAGATCATACACTGAGTTGCAATTCGGCAGATTGCTTCTCTTGCCCCTCTTTCATACATTAAATAGTTCTCACTGAAAACATTTAAACTTCGTAGGATGGGCATGCCGAGGGCATCCCTTTGGGATTCTTGCCCGTCCAAAATGTAATGCAAAATCGGTCAGGTCAGGCAAGAACGCCTGACCTACAGTGCATTGATTTTTATTCATTGAGAATCAAGCATAATAGGCAATTGAAAGGGTTGTTCATGGCTTTAATGGTCAGCATCTCTGGAATCCGCGGCATCGTCGGCATTACACTTACACCCGAAGTCCTCGTCAAATACGCGGCGGCGTTTGCCGAATACACGCACCGGCGGCCCGTTGTTGTCGGCAGAGATGGGCGAATAACCGGAAAATCCGCATCTGACATCATCATCTCGACATTGCTCCAAATGGGTTGCGACGTCCACGATATCGGCATCTGTCCGACGCCAACCGTCTCGCTTGCTGTAGAACGATTGCGAGCAGCTGGTGGGATCGCTATCACTGCCAGCCATAATCCAATGCAGTGGAATGGCCTCAAGTTCATTGCCTCCACCGGCCTGTTTCTCGATGCAGCAGAAAATAAATCACTCTGGTCAATCGCGGACCGCGGATCCTTCGAGTACGTCGAGTGGAACAAGCAGGGCCGGCTTGTCGATGCGTCGGAACACATCGAAAAACATATCAACGCCGTGCTGTCGCTTCCCTTCCTGGACGCCGACCGTATCCGAAAACGAAAATTCAAAGTCGTCCTTGATTGTGTAAACGCGGCCGGCGGTGTCATCGTTCCGTCTCTGCTTCGTTCACTCGGATGCGAAGTGCTCGAAATGAATTGTAATGTCAGCGGCACCTTCGCGCACACGCCGGAACCGATTCCCGAAAATCTCACTGCCCTCTCCCAGCGCGTCATCACGGAGAATGCAGATGTTGGTATCGCTGTCGATCCCGATGTTGACCGACTGGTTCTTATCACTGAACGTGGTGAACCGTTTGTTGAAGAATACACGGTAACTTCAGCGGTAAAATATATCCTTCAATCGGAGCAAGCGGCCGGCAGAACGGGACACACCGTTGTTGTCAATCTTTCCACTACCCGCGCGGTGGACGATGTGGCCGCAGAATTTGATGCTACTGTTGTGCGCACTCCGGTAGGAGAGATCAATGTAGCATCCAGAATGCGCGCCTTGAAATCGATCATTGGCGGCGAAGGCAGCGGGGGCGTGATTCTCCCAGCCATCCACTATAGCCGCGATGCAATTGTCGGCATCGGTATCTTTCTGCAGATGCTCGCAGAATTCGGCGGACGCGCATCGGAATTGAAAGCCAGCCTGCCGCAGTACACCATTGTAAAAAATAAGATTCAACTCGGTACCATTGCTCCCGATGTCGTCCTGCAGAAGCTTCATGAAAAGTATGCAAAGACGGAAAAGACAAATGCGGAGGACGGACTGAAGATTGATTTTGCATCGTCCTGGGTGCATCTGCGCAAATCAAATACAGAACCGATTATCCGGATTATTGCCGAAGCAAAGACAAAACTGGAGGCCACGAAGCTGGCCGATACGTTCACCGAAGAAATCGAAACCACAAGCGCTGCGAGATGAAGCGATTTCCTGTCTTCTTGATTTCTATTTTTACGTTTTCGCTACTCCATGCAGGAGAACGGCATACTCTTCTCTGGTTTGATGCGACAGCAAATTTCGTGCGCCTCAGCAGTGTAGACTCTGTCCGCATCTATCTCGATAAGACAAAGGCTGCCGGTTTCACCGACATCGTCGTGGATGTCAAACCGACCACGGGCGAAGTTCTCTATCCCAGCGCCATCGCTCCCGAAATGAAAGAATGGCACGGTTTCCATCGGGATAGTGCGTATCAGTTCCTCTCAATCATGATCAAGGAAGCACATCGTCGGGGACTCCGCATTCATGCCTCCCTGAATATCTTTTCCGGCGGACATCATTTCTTCGATCGCGGGATCTGCTACATAGAACATCCCGCATGGGCATCAACACTTTACACCGACACTGGAATGGTGGGCATGATGTCGGTGAAGGCCAAATATTCAACGATGCTGAATCCGGCAAATCCGGAGATTCAGCGATATGAGCTTTCCATTTTAAAGGAGTTGGCCTCCCGCTATCCCCAGTTGGATGGTGTCATTCTTGACCGAGTACGGTATGACGGTATAGCTGCGGACTTCAGCGATATGTCCCGGAAGCTCTTCGAGAAGCACATCGGTGCCGCATTGCAGCGATTTCCCGGTGATATCTTTGAATGGAAAAAGGGGCCGACTGGAATCTCTTTCACATCCGAAGGCCCGCACTATCACGCGTGGCTTGAATGGCGAGCCGGAGTGATTTATGACTTCATTGCAGCCGCACGCAAGACAGTCAAAGAAGCGGCACCAAAGATGTCATTCGGCGACTATACCGGTGCATGGTATCCGATTTATTACGAAGTCGGTGTAAATTGGGCAAGCTCGACATATGATCCGGCACTGCAATATGCCTGGGCCACACGGGAATATAAGAACACCGGATACGCAGAGCTGCTCGATCTCTTTACAACCGGCAACTATTTCTATGAAGTCACCAAGGAAGAAGCCCTCGCAAACAAGAAGCCAGCGCAAACTGAAACCGGTCGTGTCGGACATCGCGAGTATTGGTACAGTGTCGAAGGATCGTGTGAGATTGCAGCCGAAGTGACACGCAAGGTGGTGCCGGTCTATGGAGGATTATACGTTGAACAGTACGCCGGCCATCCCGAACAGTTCGCGCGCGCCGTAAAAATGTGCCTAAAGAAATCAGATGGCTTGATGATTTTTGATCTCGTGCATGTGGTAAACTACAACTGGTGGAGCGTACTTACAGAAGCAATCAGAGAAGGGCGATAGCCAGTCACGCTTGTACGCTGTTTCCAACATTAGTATTTGGGGCTAAGGGGAACACATCTTGATGTCGGGGAATTTCACTTTTTCACCCTGGAACTGTGCAAAGATGCCGCCGGATTGGTGCGCATTTTTTTAGCTTCCAGCGTTGATATCAATGAGCGTTGATGCAGTCGCTGGTTCCCAATACTAAAATCGCAATGCAGAGCAGATCAGGCATACCTGACAGACAACAACAGCGTCAAATCGCTTCTCTATGGGGAGAATCCAATTATGCCTTCAATGAATGTCCGTGACCTTCTTCGCCTCTCCGCAATTCCCGGCATCGGGGCGAACCGCATGCGTGTTTTGATCTCGAGATTCGGATCATCGACCGCCGTGCTTGACGCTCCGGCGCGCGAGCTCATCAAAGTGGAAGGAATCGACAAGAAGCTGGCGTCCAATATTGCACATCAGACAATCACGGAAGACTTTCTGGATGATCAGCTTTCCAGGCTGAACAAAGTCGATGGGCGCATCATTACCATCTGGGATGATGAGTACCCTGAGCACTTGCGCAAAATCTTTGATCCCCCCGCTCTTCTTTTCGTTGCGGGAGCGATCGAGAAACGCGATCGATTCTCGATTGCGATTGTCGGTACACGCCGTCCTTCCGCTTACGGCAACACCATGGCGGAGCGTTTCGCCGGCGCACTCGCGGAGATGGGAATTACCATCGTCAGCGGCCTTGCGCGCGGCGTTGACACAATTGCGCATCGCACAGCTCTCCAAACCGACAGTCGAACATTGGCAGTGATCGGTTCAGGTCTTGATTATATCTATCCGCCCGAAAACAAAAAACTCGCTGCCCGTATCGAACAAGGAGGCGCTGTGATTTCGGAATTCTTCATGGGCACCAAACCCGATCCTGGAAATTTTCCCCGACGCAACCGCATCATCAGCGGCATTAGTCTCGGCACACTCGTTGTTGAAACGGCGGAAAATGGCGGAGCGATGATCACAGCATCGGCCGCACTCGACCAGAACAGAGAATTGTTTGCTGTACCGGGGAATATTACGGAGAAAAACAGCGTCGGTACTAATCTCCTGATCCGCGATGGACAGGCAAAGCTTGTGCAATCGGTCGATGACATCGTCGTGGAACTCGCGATGCAGTTGAAACCGCTGGTGGGCTCACCGGCGGTCAAGCCGCTCCCCCAACTAACCGTGTTCGAGCAGAGCGTTTATGAGACTCTCGAAGCTACGCCAATTCAAATCGACGAGATCATCGAACGTACCGGATTCTCTCCATCCGACACCCTCGTACACCTCCTCGGTCTTGAATTCAAGGGAATGATCCGTCAACTGGCGGGTAAATATTTCGTCAGGCTTTGAACCTGGAAATCTGGTCGAAAAGTCTCACTACTTTCTCCGTGCCGCAGTTTCTCTGTGGTGTCTTTTAACCACTGAGGCACTTAGGCACTGAGTAATTTTCTTAGTTTCTCCTGCAGGGTCGCTAGATTGTTCCATGCATAACGAAAGCAAAGCCCGCCGTTCTGTTGGAACTTTACGATTGTCAAATTCGCCACCCGTGGAATCGCCTTTTTTGTTGGTAATTGTTGAAGAAAACCGTATCTTTGTTTGGTATGATTATTGTAGATGGGATTGAAATCGATCAACAGGTGCTGGAAACCAGGTTTGCCTGCGATGTTTTCCAGTGCAAAGGAGCATGCTGCACCCTTCAGGGAGGTAGTGGTGCGCCTTTGTTGGATGACGAACTTGACGAGGTCGTACGGGCATTCCCGGTCGTTGAGAAGTATCTTCCGCAGGAGCACCGCGACGAGATTAGGCGTTCCGGGTGTGTGGAGAAATCCGGAAATCACTTCTCGACCACCTGCCTTGACCGTTGCGCCTGTGTCTTCGTTTGTTACGAAGACGATGTGGCCCAGTGTTCGTTCGAGAAGGCGTTTCTCGCAGGTGAACTGCAATGGCGAAAGCCCGTTTCGTGCCACCTCTTCCCGGTCCGCATTGCAGCTGATCGCACTATCCGTCTCCGTTTTGAATACATCGCCGAGTGTTCCGCTGCCTTGGAGCGTGGCGGCCGCGAGAACATCACCCTCCCTCTCTTTCTTCGCGACGCACTCACACGGCTCTATGGAAAAGAATGGTATCAGCGATTTCTTGACCTATCAGAAAAAGTGTAATACCTATGCTGCATATTTCACAACAGCAACGCCTTCTTCAAAAACTGACTCCGCAGCAGATCCAATATCTTAAGCTGTTGCAGCTTCCCACGTTGGCGCTCGAACAACGAATCAAAACAGAACTTGAGCAGAATCCCATGTTGGAAGAAGGGCCGGACGATGAGCTTGAGGTGACACAGGAAGAGCCGGAGGTTGCGGAGACGACCGAAGATGCAGGGAAGGATGAGGAGTTTTCCTTCGAGGACTTTCTTAACGATGATTCAACCTATACACCACGTTCTTCGCACTCCGAAGACGAGGAGCATGATGATATCCCCATCTCCTCCCCGGAAGCTCTCACCCAGCGATTGTTCGCGCAGTTACAACTGGCGGATCTCACCGATGTTGGTATGACAGTTGCCGAGGAGATTATCGGAAATATCGATGAAGACGGATACCTGACCCGAGACATTGAGTCGATCGTTCAGGACATTAATCTGACCCATCACCTCCATCTTACATCCGTGCAAGCAGAGCTTGTTCTTAAGCGAATCCAGCAGCTTGAACCCGTTGGCATGGGTGCGCGCAATTTGCAGGAATGCCTTCTGCTTCAACTCCATGCCGGAGATTTCGACCCTCATTGGAAACACCTTGCGCAGGAGGTGCTTGAGAAATATTTCGACGATTTCACCAAAAAACATTTTCAACAACTCGCAAAGGCACTGAATATTCCGCTCGACGACGTGAAGCACGTGCTGGATGTCATCGGCAAGCTGAATCCTAAACCGGGTGAAGGTGTCATCGGAGAACAGGAAAATTATGTGAATGTGGATTTTATCGTCCACTTCGAAGACGGCGACTTCATCATCACATTGAACGATAAGAATGTGCCCCCGCTGCGCATCAACAAGGGCTACAAAGAACTGATGGCAAAGCGCAAGAATAACGGCATCGGTGCTGACACGAAAACATTTCTCCGCCAGAAATTTGAGGCGGCAAAGTGGTTCATCGCATCCATTCATCAACGACGCGAAACCATGATGAAGGTAATGAGGACGATCGTCGAAAAGCAGCGGCAATTCTTCGAAGAAGGCGAAGGGCTGAAGCCGATGATCTACAAGGATATTGCCGAAGTCATCCGGATGGATATCTCGACCATCAGCCGCGTCGTGAATGGCAAGTATGTGCAGAGCGACTATGGCGTGTACGAATTGCGATATTTTTTCAGCGAAGGCATCAGCACCCAGAGCGGCGAAGATGTCTCGAACAAGGAAGTTAAACTGCGGATTAAGGAAATTCTGGAATCGGAAAGTTCCGCCAAACCGCTCAGCGATGATCGGATCGCAGAAATCCTCAATGAAAAAGGATTTAATATTGCGCGGCGTACCGTTGCAAAATATCGTGAATCGATGATGATTCCCGTCGCGCGACTGAGAAGGGAAATCTAATATGGAAACAGCACAGAGTTCCATCATCCACAGCACAACGATTATCGGCGTCCTTCACAACGGCAAGGTTGCCATGGGAAGCGATGGACAGGTTACGCTAAGCAACTCTGTCATGAAACACAATGCCCGCAAAGTGCGCGCACTCTACAATGACACAGTACTTGTTGGTTTTGCAGGCGCGTCGGCCGATGCCTTCACGTTAATGGAACGTTTCGAAGAAAAACTAGAACAATATCACGGCAATCTGGAACGCTCGGCTGTCGAACTGGCAAAAGACTGGCGCAAGGACAAATACCTGCGTCAATTGGAAGCGATGCTGGCTGTCATGGATCATCAATCCGCGTTGATTGTTTCCGGTACGGGCGATGTGATTGTGCCCGATGATTGTATTGTGGCGATCGGATCCGGCGGCATGTACGCACTCGCCGCCGCGAGAATGTTGGTCAAGTATTCGAGTTTGTCCGCCAAAGAAATTGTCAACGAATCCCTCCTTGCTGCATCGGAGATTTGCATCTTTACGAACGCACACATTACCATTGCCGAACTTTAAACATATGAATCCCTCTGAATCTAGTTTCCCGTCCACCGAGCTCACTCCTACGCAGATTGTACGTGAACTGGACCTGTATGTGATCGGTCAGCATGAGGCAAAGAAATCCGTTGCGATCGCGCTGCGTAACCGCTGGCGCCGTCAGCAGGTGACAGGCGATCTCCGTGAGGAGATCATGCCGAATAACATCATCCTCATCGGGCCGACCGGCGTCGGCAAAACCGAAATTGCGCGCCGTCTTGCCAAACTCGCCCATGCTCCGTTCATCAAAGTGGAGGCATCCAAATTTACGGAAGTCGGCTATGTCGGCCGCGATGTGGACTCCATGATCCGGGATCTGACGGAATTAGCGGTTGTCATGGTCAAGTCGGAAAAAACGCGCGCGGTGCAAGCCAAAGCGGAACAGTTGGCGGAAGATCGCATCCTCGATATTCTGATCCCCCCGATGCACAATCCGCACGCAGAGGACGGCACCTCCCCAACCGATCAGGAATTGAATGAGAAAACCCGCGATCGCTTTCGCGAAAAGATCAAAGCGGGTCAGATGGATGAGCGCGTCATCGAAGTGGACGTACCTGCGGACCAGTTTCCTGCGATGCAAGTATTCGGACCGATGAATCTGGATGAGATCGGTGTTAACTTGCAGGACGTCTTTGGCGGTCTGATGCCGAAGAAGATGAAAAAGCGCAAGCTCCCAGTCAGCGAAGCGCGAAAGATCATTACACAGGAAGAAGCTCAAAAACTCATCGATCAGGATGCCGCGATCAAGGAAGCGGTACGGCGTGTCGAAAACAGCGGCATTGTATTCCTGGACGAAGTCGACAAGATTGTCGGCAATCGCGGGCAAGCTGGAGGCCCGGATGTGTCGCGTGAGGGAGTCCAGCGCGATCTGCTCCCCATTGTTGAAGGTTCAACAGTGACCACCAAATACGGTATGGTGAACACGGATCACATTCTCTTTATAGCATCCGGAGCGTTCCACGTCGCAAAACCCTCCGATCTGATTCCGGAACTTCAGGGACGTTTTCCGATCCGAGTGGAACTCCACAGTCTCACCGAAGAGGACTTTATCCAGATTTTAACACAACCCCAGAACGCGCTCATCAAACAGTACGTGGCGCTTCTGCAAACAGAAGGTGTGTCCATTGAATTCCGCGACGACGCTATCAAAGCCATCGCCCGCATTGCATCACAGGTCAACGCGGAAGTGGAAAATATCGGGGCACGGCGACTTCATACGATAATGACATCCCTGCTCGAGAACATCCTCTTTGAAACGCCGGAACAGCACACAGGCACCACAACGATCATTGATGCGGCGTTGGTGGAGCGGCGACTCAACAGCATCGTGAAAAACAAGGATCTCAGCCGCTACATTCTCTGAGAAATCCCCAGCACTCTAGAAACGCAAAAGGCTTCGGGTATGATCCCGAAGCCTTTTTGTTTTTCCTCCAATCCTGCCGGTTAAATGCGCCAGCGCATACCAAATGTAAAAGATCCTGTCCGGAAACTGTCGGGATTGGTAAGTAACGCGATGCTCGCCGTCGCAAGATCGATGTCGAGAAAATTTCCGATATGGAAGCCCAGACCGGCAGACCATCCGAATTTTTCCCTTCCGCCAAAGAGGAGTCCGGTGCGAAGAGGGAGAAATCCAATCGGCACCCACTCAAGACCGAGTCCAATTTGCGCCTTTTTGGAATTTCCCGGCTCGTCATTGAATCCGACATGCAAATCGGCTGCAACAGTCAGTCGTCCCGGAATTTTCGAGACAAATTTGTCCACTTCCACAGCGCCACCCAGGTGAAGAGCTGTCGGGAGGTTTGTTTTGAATGAAGTAGTATCGATCGTCTTTCCCTTGAAGCTATTTGCCAGCGAGTCGCCCATTTGTTTGTTATAGCTGTACAGTGTCATATCCGAATTTGCCACAATCGCTTTCGTATTCTTGTCCCATGTCATACTGCCGATATCGGTCACACTCGCTGCGACCCTGATACCCTCAAGCAATTGCGCCGAAACACCGAGATCGAATCCCATACCTGTGCCGGCAGGCTTCATAATGTTTTCGCCCACACTGTCGAACGGAATCGACGAGCGGAATTGTACAAAATCAAGGCTCGTATGAAGCGACATGGCCTGAATCTGGTTTGGTGCATCTGAGGTCACTGAGGTTTCTATGACACCATTATATCTCCGGGTTCCAAAATAGCCGAATCCCTGCATGTATTTCACGCCCATGCCGACCGATATGTTCTTCACTATACCGAATTCATACGGAAGGAGATACGCGCCAGAAATATTATACTCCCGCATCCACGAGGCGGTCACGGAGGTATTATCCAGAGAGTAGCTTGCCCCCTGTATCGGAAATCCGTTGAGGAGCATTTTCAGATAGCCCTCGGGAAGATCCAGATTGGCAGCCACACGTTCTGTGACAGACAATGCAACACCGACTCTGCCTTTTTGAACTGAGATGCCGAATGGCATGACATCAACATTCGCCTGCGTGTTTGCAATGCCGCCCGGGAACAATGCAAGAATATCCTGCTTGTCCTGATCGGTCAGGCGCTTGCCGACGCGTGTTGTATTTCCGTTGGCATCAACTTCATCAATGCCGGTGAAGAAATCATTGTAGACTTTGTAGTTAAGGAAATCGCTGCCCACTGCAAGCCCGAACGGTGCGAATTGGAATGTAACAGTATTTCCACGATCGCTGAGTGCCAGGTTTGCAGGATTAAGACCGATCGCGTCCAATCCGCGCGACACAGCGGTAAAAGTTCTTCCCATCCCGACGATGCGGGGTGAGACCCGGTCATTTCCGGCAAGAGAGGTATTCACCAGGAACACACTCAATGCCAGGACGGCCAGCAACGCAATATGCATTTTCGAAACAACCTTCATGCGGTTCATTGTCGTTCTCCTGTCGTGTGTTAGGTGATTACTTCAGTCTGTCGAAATCTACATCGAACGTAATATTTGCATATGTCTTTACGTGAACAAAATCGCTCTTATAAAATGTTTTCGGAGTCGCTCCGTTGTCATTTCCTGTTTTCATACTTAGTCCCACATACACCTTGTCGGCCAGATTGAGTTTGGCCGCATCGGTCGGTGTCAACGTTACGTAAGTATAGTTCTTCAAACCGGATGGATGGCTGGAAGTACTGGTATCAGCATCGATCTTAATAGCGGCAGCCGATGGTTGCGGAATGGTCAACAATGTATCCTGACCTTTCATCAGTTTCATCACCAGATTCAGCGCCATGGGGAATGCATTCGTGACTGTAAAATTGATTGTTCCTTGGGTGATCAAGTGAATGCGTGCTGTATCTATATTATTTTGCGCGATTGAAGCCGTATCCCACAGAAATCCATTCTTTATTCCGATCTGAACCGGGATGGCATAATTCAACGTAACATACACTGAATCTCCCTGTTTTACACTTCCATCGCCCGCCGTCGTTCCGTACAACTGCTTGGGACTTACAGTCGCCGAGCCGACCACCTGCATTTTCGACGGCAAAGCTCCCGGCAAAAAGGCGTTCAGCAGCGAATCAACCGCCGTCGAAGCGAGGGCAATCTCTTGCGGTTCATGCGGTAAGATTGTCGTCAGGATATGGACCGGACTTCCTGTATGGGAATTTGCGTCGATCGGATAAATCCGCAGATCCGTATATGTCGGGAAGAGCCCAGTGCTCAAAATCCCTATCTTCATGGTGACTCCGGATTTCAATCCATCAAGCGTCAGGCGGCTGTTTATATCGCCGATCCCGACATCATACGTTTCATTCACCGCCAATTGCTGCGGAGGAATCTGTCCGTACACTGACTCCAGAACAAATTGACTCGTTGGCTGGACACTCGCAAACACATAGTCGGTTTTTTTGATCGTTTGATAGCTGGTATTTTTTACCAGTGTTTTGATCTGGAGGGAGAAATGAAGAAAACGTGTCGGCAGTGTATCGCCGGTCAGCAAATCTCTCGAACGCGACACAAACCGGAAACGAGACATCGGCAATGTGACATCGATGTTGCTCTTTGCATCGATCGTAATCAATGAGTCACCGGGCTGGCCAATATCATCCCCCAGCTTGTAATAACTATTGGTACGCTTGTCAATAAATTCGTCAATACGGAACCGTACAACAACCGCAAGCGGAGCCTCATTTTGAAGCTGGATGCGCATATTGCCCGATCGGAAATCAGCCGTCTTGACGAGAATAGAGTCACTCAGTTTTACGGCAGAATCAGGAATCGTCGCCACAGGAAAATTGCTGAAGTCCGTCGACAGTCTTGCAAATGCCGATTGGATTGTTGTGTTGGCAATTATGGGTGTGAGTGTTACACCCGAAGACGCACCGACCGTAATCGGCGTGGCAAGCGGATTGCTAATCGGAGGATTCTTGGTTGAGTCATAATTGTACGAGTCAGTAGTAATTGTCGTTCTCGCACGAAGCTTGTTGTACATCGTAATGCCCGCAAGCGGAACAGGTGAGGAAGTCAATTGACCGCCGTTCGCCGGAATTTTGCCGGAAAATGTGAACGTGGCCACCGGAGTATTCGTCACTGTGTCGTTGATCAGGGCAACCTGATTGTTTTGCAGTGAAATGGCAACGGGCAGCGTATTCTGAAACGTCAAACTCATTGTTCCGTTTTCAAAGACGACGTATTTAAAAGAACCATCTGGTGCACTGTTCAAGGACTGGTCGATGGCCACTGAATACGGGGGCAGAACAATTGTGGAGCCGGAGGGTATTGACAATCCAGCGGCATTCATGGAGACCGGCGGAATATTCGGCACTGTTACGGGAACAACACCCAACTCACTGTTGATCGTGTTTCCCCGCAATTCCGAAGTATCCATGACAAAAACGCTGGCAGGCAGACCAAGCCGCTCGCCGAGTTGTTCTTTCGTCGGATTATACAATATCTGCGTCGGTATTGTCGTCGTATCGAACTTTGGGTCTTTATTGACAACGTCCGCAAAATAGTAAGTTCTATCAGTAAGCGGAATTGCCAGTTGGGTATAGTACTTGGGGGCAACGGGTTCGAGAGGCGTTTTTATACATTGCCAAAGCAGTGGCAGCGTCATTAGAAGCAGAAATAGCTGCGCCGCCCTGCCCGGCTGCATCCTCCACCATTGTATCCTGGGCATTGTTCGATCCTCCGATTGTGGGACGAGAGTATTAAGAATCAACTACAAGCAAGATAACAGTAATGCTGCAGACCGGCGTTGACGCAGGTCAACATCAATGAATTTTTTCTGCCTTGGAAGGAACGGGGAATCCAAAATTCGACAGAGGCGGTTCATCGCCGGAAATCTTAATTTCTCCGAATTTGGATTCAAATTTCTCGATATTGTCGCGGAGCGCTCCCTGCAGCAGCTTGGCATGCTGGGGTGTCATGATTATCCGCGCAAAGACTTTTGCCTTCGGGACTCCGGGCAAAATACGCGTAAAATCAATGACAAACTCCGCCGGAGAGTGAGTTATAATAGCCAGATTTGAGTAGATACCTTCCGCTTCCTTTTCCCCCAGTTCGATGTTGATTTGTTGCTGTTCTGGAGAAGGTTGGTTTGCCATGAAAACTCCGATTGAGAATGCAGTGAAAGAGATGGGATCACAACGTTGGCCGACATGCATGAAACACAGGGAGGTGTCTTTTAGTTCACTCCCTGTGCGCCACCATGTCGGATTTTACTTACTTCTTGCCGCGCGGATGTCGTCTGCTTTTTTGTAGGCGTCTGTAGCTTTCTGCTGCTCATTCAGATTTGCGTACACCTGGCCCAGTCTTTCCCACATCTGGACATCGTCGGATTTCGTTTCCAGCACTTTTTCAAGCCACGGCACAGCCGCGCGGAATTTTTCTCTGAAAGAAACATCTTCGGGCTTATTGTTAGCTTTCGCTTTGTCATTGGATGACTTCAAACGTTCCTGCTCTGCAACTCCCCAATTCACATATGATGCGGCAATGCCGTATATGGCAGAATTATTCGCGGTATCTAATTTCAAGACGATTTTAAATTGTTCGATCGCTGCCTCGTACTTGGTGTCCTCCAGTAAAAAGAAACCAAGATTATAGTGATCGATTTTGCTATCCGGATATTTACGTACGCGCTCATCGAGCAGCGCACGAGCTTCCAATGTCCTACCCGCACCGATGTAGGCATACACTAGTTTTTCGGAGATGTCGGCATCTTCCGGGAAGAGTGTTTGGCCGCGCTTGAATACTTCAATCGCCTTGCTATACAATGCGACTGCGGCAATTTTTGCAGTGGAATCAATCGGCGGATTGTACGGCTTTGAGAAAGTAACGGTCTTCACCGCGCCGGCTTCGATTGCGAGCACGAGATTGTAGTCGGTGTACACCCACTCTTCCTTGGTGTCGCCTTTCTTCGGCTTCTCCCGTTTATTCACTTTTGACGGCTCACCAAGAACGTATTTCACATCATCGGTCTTCACACCCACGCGTATATCGTCGAGCTTGCGCTTTGCTTCGAAGATAACTTTGTTTGCAGCATCAAATTGCATCTGGAGGATGATGGCGCTATCCTGATAGATGTGTCCCAATCTGCGACAGGACATCACATCTTTTCCCTGCTCGAATGAGACCGTAAAGTATTTCGCAGCAGTATCAATCTCGCCCTTCTTCAAATAGGCAAGACCGAGATTGCGCTGGGTGGAAAGAGACTCCGGCAGAACCATCGTGCAAAGAGTAAATGCTTCGATAGCCTTGTCCAACATTTCCGGTTTCTCGTCGGCATTGTTGATGGCATCCACTCCTTCATTAAATTTTTTGCCCCAGACGAAAAGCAATTGGCCACTGATTTCCTTTTTATGCAACTGGGATATTTTAAGCGCATTCTCCCATGCTTCGCGCATACCGACGTAGTTGCGAAGCTCGAAGCGCACCTGTCCCAGCATGAAAAAAGCCTCTTCATTGCGCGGATTTTTTTGCGTTTCTTTGATCAACTGATCTTCCGCTTTGGCAAAATTCTTCTGCTGGACGTACAGTTTGGCGCCGGTCATTTCGGCGGATGAACATTGGAACCCGGTTGTCATGAAACCGGCAACGATCACCCCAATAATCCCCCACTGGATCATGATCTTCATACGATTTTCCTTTTGGAATCTGTTAATTTTGTCGTGTTTTGGATTGAAAATCTTGAGAATATAGATAAAATAGCCTTGAGAGTCAATTTGTTACCGCCTGAAAGCGCTCGTTCCCAAGCCATGCCAGGCTGAAAAGACGCGATCTTTCTCACGTGCGGTACCCTACGCTTTGTCCGTGATCATTAGATGCACTGTTATTTGAAATAGAAAACCCGGACTTCAGAAGATATCCGGGTTGTATTATTATGACTGCCAAACGCGCCACGCCGGTTGTTGTCCACAGATGTTGCACAAAACACCATGACTTTTGCCATTAACTCACAAAAGGAATCAACTTTTTCACCGACGGGATTTGCAAAATAAAATTTTCCCAGAAACCTCTTCGTGTCTTGATGCCTTGGCTGCAAAGCTTATGGCTCTACGCACCTTCTAGTACCAAGAAAACTTATCGCGCAATCACTTCCTTCGAGCGGAAGGCAATCAAACGCAAAGAGCCTTCATATAAACCAAACATCGCCGCAACAAAAACAACGTCACCGGCAAACGAATTGCGGAAGAACGGAATTGCAGCGGTGTAGCATTCCAGTAACCCGGCCCACGAATGCAAGTACATCGTTCCCGAAGCCCAGACGCCGAAATTGGTAACAAGAAAGAATAAGATCGAACTCACGAGCGTTCCGGCCGACACCGTAAGCACGCTTTTGCGACCGCGAATGAAATAACCGATCAGTCCGGCGGCAAGAAAGCTGCCATACACCCACGGCATCATCCCGTAGAAGCCAAGGATGGAATCGCTGATAAGCAACGCCGCCATTGGCACAACGAATGCGAGTCGCTTGCTAAAATAGACGCCGCCGAACAGCGCGATTGCCGTCAAAGGAGTAAAATTGAGCGGATGAGGCAGCACACGCGACAGCACCGCAATGCCGATAAAGATGACGCCAACGGCTGTGGCAACGAGTGATTGTTTGGATGTCATGATTGCTCCTATAAAAGTTATGTGATTCGGATTTCATAATGGCAGCAACGGTCGGGTCTGATGCCGAAAACAAAAAACCCGAACTTCAGGGGAAAGTCGGGTGGAAGAAGACACTCGGAATTGATGTGTCACTCTTTCGCGTCACCTCATCCTCGAAGGTCTCCGCTGTGTGATGCCGGCAGGTTTCCTGGCTCTCCCTATGGCCTTCCCATCCGCCGCAGCGAACAGTGGCTTCCATCGTAAAACAGGGATGACAGTTGCGGGTCAGCTTCCGATTTGAACGGAATTCCCTAATCCTGCATCATTGTGTAAAAGAACATTCTCTACGACAATATACGCCGATTCATAATAGATGTCAAGACTGATCTCATCCGCATAATCTCTCCGCGCGTAAAGAATTTTGCCGCAGCCAGAAGTGATATGAAAAGAACCATCACGGCGCACTTCGCAGCAAAGAGTCCCTCCCTCCCCAGCATGCTCCCCCAGGTATTTCTCATCATTAGAAAAATCGCGAAGCACACACCGGCGCATGCAAAGACAACCAGAATTCGCCGCCACTCATAAGTCACCGGATAAAATCTTCGCACGGTGAGATAGCCAGCAACCGCCATACCGACATAGGCCAGAAGTGTCGCCCAAGCGGCACCATAGATTCCATAGAGCGGAATGAGTACGTAGTTGGCGACGATGTTGATGACTGCTCCGGTTGCAGTGCCAACAATCAGCCATCGCGTTTTCTTTTCGATGTACAGCCCTGCCGTTACGCTGGTCGAGATTCCCAGAAACAGGTATCCGAGCAACACAATCGGAACAATCGGCAGCCCGCTCCAATACAACGAACGGATCAAATAGTGGCCATCGTACGATAGCCGGACGATATCATCTATATAAAGGGAAAAGAAGAGAAACACAGCGCCCATTCCGAGCACGAGATAGGTCAACACACGGGAAAAGATTTCCTTTGCATTAACTTCTTTTGCCGTCGAGAAAAAGAACGGACGCCAGGCATAATCGAACATGGATACAATGAGCATCATAAAAATACCAAGCTTATAATTCGCCTGATAGATGCCGACCGTTGCATCATCTGTGAAGGCACGCAAAATCGGGCGGTCAATCACCTGTATTACCATCGCAGCCAAACCCGAAGGGATTGTGGGCACGCCAAAGCGAATAAGTGCAGAGAGCAATGCGGGACGAACGGAAAGTGTCAAATGGCGATAGATAGTCGGCAACAGCATCAGTGCTGTTGCCCCGGACGCTATGACACCACTGATGAAAACACCTTCCACTCCCATTCGATAGTACACGAGTAGTATAATGTTCGAAATCACATTGATGACGATATTCAGCAACTTGAGCAAGGCAAAGGTTTTTGCCTTCCGTTCCATGCGCAGTGACGCAAAAGGAACGAGAGCGATCGCATCAAACGCGAGCATCCCGGCACAGCACGGCAGTACAAGCGACAAGGAAGCCGGAAGATCGATCCGGGCTGCGATGTCGCCGCGCCATACCAGGAGAAGAGCGCTCAGAAGCAGTGAACTTCCGCAAAGAGTCAGGAAAGAAGTGCTGAAGGTTTCCTTCGCGGTTCCCTTCTCCAGCGTCGCCGCATATTTGAAGTAGGCAGATTCCAGTCCGTACGAGTAGATCACATTGACGAAAGCAATGAGCGCGTAGACGTACGTGACGATGCCATACTCCCCCGGAACGAGAACGTTCGTGTAGAACGGTACGAGAAGAAATGAGAGAAAACGGCCGACGATTGTGCTGATTCCATAGACTGCAGTATCGGCACCAAGCCGTTTGATCTGGGTGAACATGGTCTTAGGAAGTGATCTCGAGTGAGATATCGAGGGCTTTGGGTGAATGCGTCAATGCACCCACAGATATGAAATCAACGCCGGTTTCTGCGACACTGCGAACAGTCGAGAGAGTGATTCCACCGGATGCTTCGACTTCTACTGCACGATCAATGCATTTCACTGCTTCACGCATCGTTGCGAGATCATAATTGTCGAGCATAATGCGGTCGATTCCGCCGCAACACAGGCACTCTTCGACTTGTTGAAGAGAGGTCGTTTCAACTTCGATCTTCAATTGCGTCGCGCGCGAAGCAAGATGTTCTTTGCATGCCTTGATGGCTCCTGTTATGCCGCCGGCTGCAGCAACGTGGTTGTCTTTAATCAACACCATTTCGTCCAGGCCGAAACGATGGTTGGCACCGCCGCCATCGCGCACCGCCTTTTTGTCAAGCACGCGCAAGCCCGGCACTGTCTTGCGTGTATCAATGATCTTTGCACCGGTCCCTTCGACCGCATCAACATACTGCCGCGTTAGCGAGGCGATACCTGACATGCGTTGGATGAAATTCAAAGCCGTTCGTTCGCCGGAAAGGATGCTGCGCACCGAACCATCGAGCGTCGCAATCGTTTCCCCGGCGGTTATACGGTCGCCGTCAAAAACGAGTTGATTGAGAACAAGGGAGGGATCAATCATGGCAAACGTAAACCGGAGAATCTCTGCGCCGGAGAAAATGCCCGATTGTTTGGCAAGAAAAATAGCGTTGCCCGTCGCGTTCGCCGGAATAGTCGATTCGCTGGTGACATCCCCGGTGCCGATGTCTTCACGCAACGCTGTTTCGACGATGCGATGCAGAAGCCCTTCATCCTGCAGGTCGGTGCTCATTTCTCATCCACCAGCATGATCGGGATGTCGTCTTTGACATCGTATTTTCTGCCGCACTTCTTGCACGTGAGCGATGATGCCTCGGGCTTGTAATCCAACTCGCCTTTGCATTTCGGGCAGCACAGGATGTCGAGAAGTTCTTTCTTTATCATCTTACACCTTCCTTCAGGATTTTTTCAACGCCGCATGCAGCACATCCAGAAACTTTATCGGTGCACGCATTGGCCTTCCCGTTTCCGCATTCAGAAAACTGTGTACCGTGTATCCTTCAGCAATCGGTTCTTTCTCATCATCGCGGAAAACAAGATACTCGATGCGAATGCGGGCCATCGGCATTTCGAGCATCATGGTCTGCACATGCAGCAAGTCATCATACCGGGCAGAACGCCGATACTTTGCACTCGCTTCAATAACCGGCAGCAGAATCCCCATCGCCTCCACCTCGGGATACGGCAAACCGATGGAACGCAGCAAATCCGACCTTCCCTGTTCGAAGTACTCAAAGAATTTGCCGTAGTACGCAAATCTCATTTGATCGGTATCGGCATAACGCACCCGAACATCGGTGACACATGAGATCATTTGCTATTCACTCCAGACTCCCATCGCATCGAATTTTGCAAGGCGCTTTTCGATAAGCCGTTCGGGCTTATTTTTCTTCAGGGTGTTTAATTCTTCCACGAGTATTTTTTGCAGCGTTGCGGCCGTTTCCGCCGGATTCCGGTGTGCACCGCCGAGAGGCTCCGGCACAATGCGATCAATGATTTTTTGTTCGAGAAGATCCGGCGCCGTCAGGCGTAGCGCTTCAGCCGCCTGTTCTTTAAATTCCCAGCTTCTCCAGAGGATGCTGGAACACGATTCCGGGGCGATGACCGAGTACCACGTATTTTCCAGCATGAGAATTCTATCGCCAACGCCAATTCCCAATGCACCACCGGATGCTCCCTCGCCGATGATGACGACGATGATTGGCACCGGCAAACGCGACATCTCAAAAAGATTTCTGGCGATGGCTTCGGCCTGGCCGCGCTCTTCTGCTCCGATGCCGGGATACGCTCCCGGTGTATCGACGAGAGTTATCACCGGTCGGTTGTATTTTGCCGCCAGTTTCATCAAGCGCAGCGCCTTTCGATAGCCCTCCGGCTGCGGCATCCCGAAGTTGCGAAAAAGATTCGATCTCGTATCTCTTCCCTTCTGATGGCCGATGACCATGACGGGACCACCCGCCAGCTTTGCGAAGCCGCCCACAATTGCCCGGTCGTCGCCGAACGCCCGATCGCCGTGCAATTCAACAAAATCATTCAGCATCAATTGGATATAGTCCAGCGTGTATGGCCGCTCCGGGTGGCGGGCAAGCTGCACCTTTTGCCAGCGCGTCAAATTGGAATAGACGGATACCCGCAACTGCTGCACTTTCTTTTCGAGAGTGACAAGCTCATCCGCGATGTCAAGATTATCGCTGAGGGCTTTCATCTCCTCGATTTTTTGTTCGAGATCGAAAATCGGTTTTTCGAATTCAAGGACTATTTTTGCCATTCCCTCTCCGCGACCTAGTCACACTCCGCTGCATCCAGCGCATCACAGTCTTCAATAGAATTTCGAAATCCAGTGCAAAGGATTGGTTCTTTGCGTAGTAGAGTTCGTAGTAACTATGTTCTTCATCCGACATCTGTGCACCGGAATGCATTTGGACCATGCCGGTAATGCCGGGTTTCCCCAAAAAAATGCCCGCTGCAACCATCCGTGCGGGATCGCGCCCGATAATACTGTATTTTCCATTCAACACCTGCGGCATGAAGAGCATCGCACGGGAAAAAGGAGTTTGTTTTTTTCCCATTGCCCGAAGAAAATATACAAAAGGCACCACCCAAATCAAAAAGAAAAGGGAAGCCGCAATGTCCACAGCTCGTTTCATCCCCCGATTGAGCAGGCGATTGATATTATATTCAATATCGATGAACGGAATGTCGCCCAGTTGATCAACGCTCCCTTTGCCAATCATTACTTCCAGCGTCGTCGGGACGAGCCGGAAATTCACCATGCGGCTGCGCGATTTTCCGATGACGGATAGGATCGTTGAATACGGAATGGCATCTGTCGAAAAAATGACTTCGCTGATGTTGTATTCGTCGATGACCTTTCCGACCGTTTCCACACTTCCCAAAATCTCCACGCCGAAGATCGATTCTCCAAGCCGCTGGCGGTTCAAGTCAATAAATCCGATGACTTCGTATCCTCCTTCCGGCTTTGCGCGAAGACGTCTCAGGACTTTAACCGCAGATTCATCCACGCCGACGATGAGCGTGCGGCGGCCCAGCAACGGCAATGCCGACGACGTAGTCATCCGTGCCACCAAGCGCCATCCGGGAATAAAAAACAGACACAGCGCGCCGGTGATAAGCACCATCATACGGCTGAACGCGTATTGCTTGAAGAAGGCCGTGAGCGCGGCAATCACCAGAAACGCGAAAAGTGTCGCAATAAAAGAACGCGATACGGACAATTTTCTCCAGGAGTACACTCCGAAGCCGTAGAGGGAGCCGACCATTGCCAGTACCGGAATGATGAAGACCCAGGGATACGCATAGGAGGGAAACGTACCGACGTGCTTCGTCACAACAAAGGAGGAGAACAAAAGAGAGGCCAGCAAAAGTGCGGCATCGGCGATTGCAGCAATGAGCGGCCGGCTGAATCGTGCGATCATGGCAACCAGAGAGCGCAGTTGAATTCCTGTTTCGATAAAGAGTCCTGTTAGTAGCGATCCGCGATGATGTTTACGGACAAATAATATCATGGCCCGATAGAACTCGCGCAGTTCATCGATGTTGCTTCGGCGCGTGCTCTCTCCTTTGTAGTGGATGATGCTGGTCACCGGTACATAGTAAACCTTCCATCCTCCCTGCTGCACCCGATAGCACCAATCCAGATCTTCCCCGTACATGAAAAATGACTCGTCAAGTCCGCCGATTTTTTCATAGACTTCGCGGCGCAGCATCATGAACGATCCGCTGACCGCGTCCACTTCATGTGCTTGATCTGCATCAAGAAAGGTGAGATTGTACTTGGCGAACCAGCGCGACGAGGGAAAGAGAGAACTGAGTCCGCTCACTTTGGTGAATGCAACCCACGGCGAAGGAAAACTCCGGCGGCAGGCAAGCTGCAACGTTCCGTCCGGATTCAAAATTTTGCAACCGGCAATGCCAACATCCCGATGTGAATCCAGAAACGCAATCAACAACCTGAATGTATCCTCCTGCACCACTGTATCGGGATTGATGAGGACAAGATAGCGTCCCTGTGCAAGGCGAAGCGCCTGATTATTGGCAGTGGCAAATCCGACATTCGTCGCGTTGGGAATGAGTTGCACCGCTGGGAAGGACTTCTTCACCATCTCATTGCTGCCGTCATCGGATGCATTGTCGACGACAAAGATTTCCGATGTCGTTCCCTGCAGTGCTTTGACGATAGATGTCAATGCATTATGGAGGAAATCGCGAACATTATAATTAACAATGATAACTGAGACGTCCATCGCCCTTCAGAGTCGGTTGAATATGCTGAGGAATTTTAATTTCCAAACCATAAATACCGCTTCATACACGATGCTCTTCGACATCTTCGAGACACCAACGCGCCGGTCCACAAACGTGATTGGAATTTCTTTCAGCGTGAATCCTTTCTTCCATGCACGGAAATTTGTTTCGATCTGGAACGCATATCCGTTCGAAATAATTGCATCCAGATTCATGCTCTCGAGCACTGCGCGGCGATAACATTTAAATCCGGCGGTCGCGTCATGTACCGGCATACCGGTAATAATCCTTGTATAGATGTTCGCGAAGTACGAAAGAAGCAGGCGCTTCAACGGCCAATTGACGACATTGACGCCGCTGATGTACCGTGAGCCGATGACGAGATCGCAATGATTCATCGCTTCCAGCATCACGGGCAATTTTTCCGGATTATGTGAAAAATCGGCGTCCATTTCAAAGGCGAAGTCGTATCCATGTTCGATCGCATATTTGAATCCGACAACGTACGCAGTACCCAATCCCATCTTCCCGGGCCGTTGCAGCATGTGCACTTTCGGATTCGTCTCCTGAATCCGTCTCACGATCGCAGCAGTGCCGTCAGGCGAATTGTCGTCAACAATCAACATTTCCAGCATGGGTGATTGTTTCAGAACCTCATCGATAAGATGTTCGACGTTGTCCGCCTCATTGTACGTGGGGACGATAACGAGTGCTTTTGTCATATCTCTGTACTCAATAAATAGATGGATGTATAGTTGTTTTCGTCATTCTATCGCAGATTCGGCAGATTACTTTGATTATGCAGAAGATGTGCTGACATCCACAGATGAATCCCCGCCAGGAATCTGACAACGGTGGTCTATGTAATAATCTGCGTAATCAAATTAATCTGCGATCCTTATTGTCCTCTCCCGGCGATCATCACATAGAACGTGTAGATGATAATCTTTATATCCATCCGGAGAGACATATTCTCAATATAGAACAAATCATACCGCACTTTTGATTTCACATCGTCTATATTGCGGTCATATCCCTGTTTCACTTGCGCCCAGCCGGTAATGCCGGGACGCACTTTGAGCCGCCGCATATACAATGGAATCTCTTTCGAGAGTTTCTCCACGAAAAACGGGCGTTCCGGCCTCGGACCAACAAGGCTCATGTCGCCATCCAGCACATTAATGAACTGGGGAATCTCATCAAGGCGCACCTTGCGCAGGAATCGGCCGACATTTGTTACGCGATCGTCTTTCTCCGGCGCCCACACGGGTCCGGTTGCCTTCTCTGCATCGGCCTGCATGGAACGGAATTTGTGCATCTTAAACAACTTCCTATCTTTTCCGACACGTTCCTGGCTGTAGACAATCGGTCCTTTGGAATCCAGTTTGATTGCGATTGCAATGGCGATCCACAGAGGTGCCGAGAGGATCAGTACGATGAAAGAGGCAGCAATATCCATCAACCGCTTAGCGCTCTGTTCCCATGGTTGCATGATGTCCGGCATAATCTCGATCAGCGGGAAGCCATAAATCTGATTGGTTCGCGCCTGTCCGGAGATGATGTCGTACATGTCCGGCATTATTTTCAGCCGCACATCGACGCTGCTGCATATAGCAATGATATCGAGCAATTTATCATGATCTGCGGTACTCAGCGCAATCAGGATTTCACGAACGGACCGCGTACGAATGATGTCCAATAAATCATCCAGATAACCCAGAACCGGAGTGCCCTTATAATCTTTCCCACGCTTTCGTCTGTCGATTTTCAAAAAACCAATCGGACGATATCCCAACGCGGGATGTTTCATCACGATATCGTGCAGCTCTCTTGCCGTGTCATTCCAGCCGATGATGATAGCATTCTGAAGCCCGATTCCCCGCTGCAGCAGTCGGCGCCGGGCGCTGCGCAGGAACATTCTTGCCGCACCGAGTGACACAAGAAGCAGGAACCAGTAAAGGAATACAAGCATTCGCGATGCCGGTGGTGCCCCGGTATTGAGGTCGTCAAGAAAAACCGCAAAGAAGAGAACGATGCAGCCAAACGAGACAGCTTTGAAGAGCGAAAACCATTCATCAACGCGTGACCGGGCATGCCACGGACGGTACAACCCAAAGAATAAAAAGATACCCAACCAGTAGATGTACGACACAATCATCGGCGCCCAGTAGTCGGGAACAAGCGGCACCGCAAACCATCCGCTCTCTACGCGCATATAATAGTATGTCGTATAGAAGGCGACAAACACCAGAAGGTCCAGTGCCCATAGAGCTGCGCGTTCGCGAAATTTCCCCGCCGATGTAAAAATCGGTCTCACCAAGCACCTCTTTCTCGTGCGATAGAAATCTGTCAAAAAGTGTCGCCGTGAAAAAATGAAAAAATATCAATTCTGATCTGTATCGTTTCAACACCCTTCTTTACGACTTTGCGCCTTTGCGATAAGATTTTTTTCAACGCAAGGTCGCAGAGTCGCCAAGCAAATCTTTTGCATTTGTAGCTTCTGCCAAGGGCATCCTCTTAGCATCACTTTGGAAATAACAAGCAAAGGACTCTTCCATCAAATCCCCGCGTTCTTATTCAGACGTATCATGAAACATGGCGTCGGGGCGAAAGTGCTCGCGGTACCATCGTATCTGCTGCGCGAATCCTTCTTCGATAGTATGTTTTGCCGTGAAACCGAGGCTCCGTATTTTGTTCGAATAGTGACAGGTCGCGGTGTTGAATTTCTTCATTCGGGCAGCGGTAATCGGGAAATCGTACCCGGTAATCTTTCCCGCGACATCGAACAGTTTTCCCGCCGTGAGTGCAAATCCCAATGGGATTTTAATCCGCGGGACGCGGGCCCCGGACTCTTTCGCTATGATTTCCACAAGCTTCCGTGTCGTGAGTTGGGGTTCATCCGAGTAGTTGAAGATCTCAAGTCCCGGAGACATTCTTTGAAGCAGAAAGAGCGTTGCATCTACAAGGTTTCCCACATATGCCACCGACTTGATATTCCCGCCGTCTCCTACCCAAACAAATTTCCCCTCTGCTACCTGCCGCACGAGCTTAAAGATGTTTGCACGATTACGCGCTCCAAAGACCACGGTGGGCCGGATGATAATCGCCGAGCGGGTTGGATCTTCTTCCGCCCATTTCCGCACGACAGCTTCTCCTGCGAGTTTCGACGATCCATAATAGTTGTTCGGGGAAGGTACCGTTTCTTCGGTCGATGGCTGGACAGCTCCATACACCGCAACCGAACTGTAAAAGATAATGCGCTTGATTTGTTTTTCAGCAGCACATCGCAGCAGATTACGCGTTCCCTCTTCATTCACACGGTAGTATTGTTCCTTTGTGATGCCGAAATCCTTATGTTCCGCCGCGAGATGGATGATCGTGTCCGTTCCTTCCAGCGCCCGGCAGACAGCCTCGCGATCTAGAACATCGCCGACGGTTTGGCGGTAGGGGATCTCGAAATATTCTTTTGGGCGCAGGTCGAGACCGACGACTTTTTCTCCGGAAGACTGAAGACGTACTGAAAGATAACTGCCGATGAAGCCGGAGTCGCCAGTAATAAGAATCATACAGCAATCTCACTTTCCTTCTTTGGTGATGCAGACACCGCTTGTAAAAAATCACAGGCAATAGTGTCCCATGAGAATTTTTTCAGCACAACGTCTTTGCCGTGCTCGGCCATCGCCCGGGCTTCCGTTCGATGTGCTGCAATATACTCTATGCGCTCCACAACCTCATCCACGGTATCGGCATAATAGAGAAAATGTTCGTCAATGCGCTCTACTTCTTTGAGACGTGTACTTATCGCAGGTTTTGAACGCATCAGATACTCAAAAAGCTTCAGTGGTGATACTGCATGGGACACTTCGGTCTTATGAAACAAATTCAAACAGACATCCATGCCGGAAAGAAGCCGCATCGCCTCATCATGTGACAACGCACCCGTCAGTTCCACATTGGCCAGCCTTTTTCTCTCGACCGATTCTTTAATCCGCGCAAAATCTCTTCCCGCACCGATCAGAAGGAAAGGGTACTGCGGCAGTCGCTCGGCTGCTGCAATCATCAAATCCAGATCCATGGAATACTCAAACGCTCCCACATATCCTACTGTGAATGTCGATGGCCTTGGCACGCCAACGCCATCTGCCGGCAACCCTGCACCGTTCGGGATGATGAACTTGTGCGGATGATCAATCTTGTCAAACAGCGGGGCGGAAATACAAATAACAACAGCCGATCGCCGGACCATCCATCCCAGAACGGCATCGGCCAGTCGATAGAGAAGATGGTGCTCCGATATGGAAAGTTCTACTTTCAGCATCGCCATCAAGTCATCTGCGAAATCGAACAGCACACGGGTCTTGCAACCGAGAAGATAAAGTGCCTGCGGAATATTGTATAAGTAAAGCAAGTCAATTTGCTCGGATTTGCAAATCCGTCGAACCATGGCAGCTGAACGAAAAGTGAAGTAGAGTTTCTTCAGCAGCTTTTCCATCGGAAATTTCGCATTCCAAAACGCCGAAGAAATCGGTACCGTAATAACCTTCACATTGGAATGTTCGCGCAGTACCACATCAATATCATTCGCCTCCGTGGATTGACGAGAAGGCGGTTGAACGACAATAATCCTGTGTCCATGAGCGGCCACATGCATCAGCAGGTGATAGTACCTCGATGCATGAGCGGAACTCCATCGGGCCATATAGGGGAAAAGAATAGTCACTTTTTCTTGGTTTCTTCGATACGCTGAATGATTTGACTCATGGATTCGGCAATGGAATGCCATGAATACTGAGAAGCAATGGCGACGCGTTTCTTTTTCCGTTCCGGACTCGCATCAGAGACTGCTCGACCAACCAAACGGACAAATTCTTCTCGATCATGACCGATGAATACATACTCCGAAAACTTCTCCACTTCCGGCAATGCTGTGGATACAACAGGAATGCCAAGAGACAAGTATTCCAACAGCTTGAGTGGGTTGGCTGCAATTGTCAGGTCATTGACGATGAAAGGAATAAGGCCGACATCGAACCCGCGCGCATAGCGAGGAAGGTCAGCAAACGGCACCTCTCCCAGATAGTGAATGTTTGAATGTGCCTTAAAAGATGTTACATCGACTGCTGTTCTTCCCAGGACCACGACTGACGACTTTGGATAAGCCTTTGCGCAATCAATAATCAGTTGCAGATCAACCCAAGAAGTAAGGAGCCCAAAAAAACCAACGACAGGCCGGGGAAGCATATTAATGCGTGCATCGATATCACCGGTCGATGTAAAATGTTTGGTGTCGACTCCCTGAGGGAGAAAGTGGTTTTCACCGGATAAAGCCCGCCGCGTCCGCAACAGGTTCGCCGAAACGGAAAAGCAGGAATCGATTCTTGTCAGCAGTATTTTTTCTAGTGACTCAATGCAGCGAAACGCACCTTCAAAAAGAGTAAAATCGTCCAGACAAATATAGTGACTCGATTTTTCGCCCAAGGTGCCGATAAGCTCGCCTATGATCGGATTTGATGTGATGAGTATCGGATCATGCATGCCCATTTTTTTGACGGTACTTGCAACGCGCGAACGAATAGACATATTGTTGACCGCCCTCACCATTCCAACATCATGAAATGGTATGACCATCGGCGACAACAGGTGTACGAATTCTTCCCGCGGCATCGATGTACGACGGCTTAACAACTGGGTTGCCTTTTCCATCACTCGACGCAGATCGCCCAAAGTGAAGCGAGGCCGACGGAGACCCAACGATCCTATCCAGGCTATCCGATTGTCCTTGGCCCATACTCGACCGAGGTGCTGAATGGTCGACGGGTAGCGCCCCCAGTCGTCGCCAAAGACGATGATATCTCGATTCTTAATCATGCTGCTATTTTATTTTTTTAAAATCTCGTACTCGTAGAAATGCTGGTTGTTGCTCGGAGCTCATACCTTTGAGGTAGCCCACTACGTACGTAATGTCCCAGACGATCTTTAGAAATGACACAACAGGATACATAAACGTCATTTTTATTCTGAATGCCTCCCGCAGTTTGAACACAAATGGCAATAACCAAAGATAAATGCAAAATGGAATAAGAAACCATTTCGATAGAAAAAAGCTAGATCCGAGAAAGAAGAGCCAGCCCGACACCTTTAGGGAATTTTTGACACAATTCATTGGAAGAAGGCGACCAAAACCGTCGCCAAAACCATAGCGATAGATGAGTTGTACGTAGCGATAGAAGTCCGGACGCATACGCCAATACACGATTGCCGTTGGTGCAAAAATAATTTTCAGACCAAATTCTCTTATGCGTAGATCAAAGAGAGTATCTTCCCCAGCGAGGGAAATCTCTGGATACCCCCCTACCGTTGTCCATGCATTTTTTCGGAACGCAATAGAGCGCGAGGACGGCAGAAAACTATCCGGATCAACCGTCGACGGTGGACGATAGGCAATAATTGCCTGACATCGCTCAAAAAAACCAATCGCCATCACTTCATTCCATCCGGCCACAACGTCAACCGTGGGATCGTGCAACAGCGGTCCCGCAATTTCAATCAGCCATGAAGCATGTAAGACACAACCGGCATCCGTCGCAGCTATGACAGGGTACGAAGCGTTCTTAATGGCGATATTGCGACCCAAAGCAATGGGCGATGGATGGTATTTCTTATTGCATTTGTCATCGACAATGATGACAAGTGAAATATTCGGCTCCATTTTTATTTTCCATTCCCGAAGACGCTCAATGGTCCCATCGGAGGAGCCACCATCTACAATCACAAATTCTTTTGGAAGATGTGTCATTTTCCAGAACGAATTCATCATTGCATCGATGCTCGATATTTCATTGAAGACCGTTGCGATGAGTGTCACATCGAGAATGTCTTGACTATGTGCCATGTTCAACGGCCCGCGCCCTTATGATTTGATTTCTCGAGAATGCCAAGGCGGCTACGAGACCCAGTGCAATAAATGCCTCGGAACCACAACGGACTTGAGCGGCAACATGAAATCCATATCGTGGGATGAGAATTGCATTCATCAGAAACGCTCCGACTAAAGAGATGGCCATGACCAAAGTGAACACTTTCTCTTTTCCCATTACAAAGAGTACATTTGAAACGAAGTAATACACAAAATAGAACACAAGCGAAAAAGCAAGAATCTGGAGCACTTCACTTGACGACGCATATTTTGCCGAAAAGAGCAGGGGTAGCAGCCATGAAGCGGTGTACCACAGGAATAGGGAAAGCCCAACTCCGGCTGCCAAAAAAAGAAGTAGGAGTTTCCATACATGTTGAAAGAAGATGGATTTCTGACGTTCGTAGATTGGAACGAGCGTTGGGAATACCGATGTCATGATTGCCATGGGAATAAAATATTGAGCATCAATGATTCGCATAGCTGCATTGTAAGTCGCCACGTCGCTGGAGACACAAAAGAAGCCTAAAAGCAGTACATCCGTACGGTAATAAAGTGCACTGAAAACGCTAGACAATACAAAAGGGAAGCCGATTAAAGATGTCCTTTTGAGAGCTTCATATTCCCAGGATATTTTCGGGGTCCTAAAATAAGTGGTAAAGGAACGTAGGGATAGCATGACATTGATTATTGCAGCAACTAAATATCCTAGCGCAATGCCCAACAGCGTTGGATTCAGTAATGTAGCCGATATGACGATCATAGAAAAGACAGCCCGTTCCCTGATGACAAACCAGGTCACCTTTTTGAATTCCAACACGCCTTCAAAAGACCGAATCATTGCCGTATAGTTGGTTTCCACAACCGCACTGACAGAAAAGACCAAGACCAGAATCCAAGAAACTCCCATCAGAATTCCAACCAGAAGAAGGATTGGAACGATCACGACCGACCAGAAAAATCTTGCACTCAAGTTTTCGCCCAAAGGTCGAACATAGTTCCCTTCGGCACTGCTAATCGAACGCAAGAGAGGTATGATCAGTCCAAAATCCGCGACAACTCCGCCAATTGCGGTGAGCGCAAGAACGGCGGCGTAAGTGCCAAAGACTTCCTTTGTGGCCAAGCGCGCAATCATGACGATCGTGACGATTGTTGCTAGTTTCGCCACAATTCGAACCGCGAGCATGAGAGCACTGGTGCTAAGAATTTTCTTCCACATTCGGGCTTAGCTCTGCTCAACTCGTGGATAAAGGGACATATAGCTGGCAGTCATGCCAAGATTAATGCCAATAATTTGGTAAAGCCTTACAAAATCAGCGCTGGAAAGAAAGGCCGCGATTAGGCCAACATTTAGGCCCAGTATCATAGATTTCTCCCACCGTTCCCAACTCATCGCCCGGACATATATTGCAACAGAATGCACCATCTTATACATCGAGTACCAATATAGACACGTACCGATAGCACCCAATTTCAATATCTGGGTCAGATACCACATGTGCGTGGTGGTAAATCGAGTCTTGTACGTGAATCCGGACCCGAAATCAGGAAGCAACCTGCGGGCACTGTCGTCCCACCACGCACCTAATCCCATCCCCTGCAGAAATGCAGATTGAGAAAAAACTCTATCCAAAACGTTCGTGACTTCGAGCAGACGAGTCGAATTTGATCGATCGCCGTGTACGCTCCAATCAAATATTGATGCAAACTTGAATGTCCAGGCCAGCTTTAAAAAGCGCGGGTACATAATGGAGACATAATACAGCACGATCGCCAATATGGCAACTATCGAAAAAATGAGTTGCAATCGTTTTCGGCTTTCCAACTGTGTAAGCAAGTATGCTAAGCCAAGAATCAAGATCACCCATACTGTTCGATAGATACCCAAGAGCGAGTTGGCCAGATAGATGAAAATAAGGGAAAGATATCCTATGCGGTGCACGAAAGATTTGCTCCGCAATAACAAAAGGAGGAGCACAAAAAACATCATGGGGAAGAAAGCAAATTCGGCATTCTGCGAGGAGCGAATCGCCCAGTCACCGATTGTCTTTCCTATGCCCAGGGCTGAACGAGAGAGAATCAATCCGTTCTTTGCCGCCAGTAATCCAATGAAGGAAATCGAAAATATCTTCCATCGCCGGGCGGTATTGACAAAATAAAATGTGACCAGAAAGAAACCTACCAAATACACCGTTTGCTGCACATCTTGAATCCAGATCAGGTAATCATACTGGTAGATAAAACTATAAATGTATCCTACAACGCCTGCATAAAGATACACCAATGTAATGGCAAAGATCCAACGATGTGCCACACTTGTTGCAAGATTCGATTTCAACACGAGAAAGATCAACAGAAGCAGTACCAAGCCAATGGAAAGAGCATCGATGATTTTAATGCCGCCAATCCGAACGTTATAAATGGTCGGTATCTCTTGGGCCGTTTGCGCGACAAGTTGAATGTCATCAAAGTACACAATGAGGGCCACAACGACCAGTAAAAACGAAAAACCGACACTCCCCACGATGTCTCTGACGATCTCCGGGAATGCCAGACTATTTGGCTGTTCGTACATCATCCGCGCGCGGCCGGTTTGCGCGAAAAGAAGAGCGTACGTAGTTGCTCATAGCGACGCGGGTCTCGACTCTGCAATTGCCCAAGATATTCGCGCAGGGTAATGAACACGAGCGAAAGGAGAAATCCAAGAATCGTTGCGATTCCTACGATGGATGCGCGCTTTGGCCGATCCGGCCGTTCCGAAGCGAGTGCTTTATCGAGCAGGTACGCAACTGGAACATCTTTGTGTTCACTGACCTTTGCCTGCTCATACAGCGGAACGAGCATTTCCATAATCTTTTGCTGAATCGCTATTTCGCGAAACAAACGGACTGAGCGAACACCAATTTCCGGAAATTTCTGAAGTCTACTATTGAGAACTTCAAATTCTACTTTTTTCTGTCGATATTGAGCATTCGTTTCTCCCATCGTCTTCGCGATTACATCAAGCTCCATTTCTTTTACCGCGCGTGTCGCGTACAATTCAGCAATGGGAGATAGACTGGCGCTGTTCACGTCGCTGATGATCAATGAACCATGCGTTTCCTGGTATGCCTTCAGTTCCTCCTCGGCTTTACGAAGATCCTCTCTATTTTGGATCACTCGCTGCTCAATGAATTTCCTGTTATTGGAAGCCTCTTGAGTCTGCAATTGAATGCTGCGCTCATTCAGAAGTTCCACGAGGTAGTCTGCAATAGCCGCCGCGCGCACTCGATCTTTGTCCCATACCCTTATTTCGAGTGCATTCTCCTCCGTCCAATCAACTTCGACATTCGTCCTGAGCTCTTTTATTGCTTTCTCAAGAGAACTGTCCGGAATTTCGTATACCGATTTGAGAGAAAATTTTTCGACGACAGAGGCCATAACAGTCTGACTCTTCAAAATTGCCATGTAATTGAAAGCATCATCTACACCCCCGATTTTATTAAGGCCTGCGGGCAGCGATTTCATCAGAGAGGAAATCCCCCCTAGACCGCTGAGCATTGCACTCTCTTTCGGAGGTAGAACGCGTGTGATTGCTTGATAGTATCGAGTCACAGTAAAAGCGAGAGCGAGACCGATAACCAACGCACTGAGGGTTCCTGCAATAAGGATCTTGATGTGCCGTCGTATCACCGTCAAGAGATCTAAGAACTGCGATCCACGATCTGCTTCTGTCATAGCGCCTCTCTTTATTTCGTGGTTTGAACGACCAAAAGTGCCAGAGATACCACAGTCCCGACTATGCCAAAAACTTGGCTATACGTCAGAAGATAAAACGAAAAAGGGCGATAGGGTTCTTTGGGTACCCATACGTAGTCGCCTGGTTCTATATTCGTTTCGCCAGGTGCCAACCACTGTTTTGTGCTTGCCTTCACAATACGCACATCCCCCGTACGTGCATACTCGGTGAATCCACCCGACCGAGAAACATAGAATTGGTAGTTTTCTCCTGGCTTGAAGGAAATGTGTCCGGGATTCACAACCTGCCCAAAGACATACACGGTCCACTTCCGGGAAGCAATCGAGACATAGTCCTCGTTACGGAGAAACACATCCTTTGATTTGTCTAGGTGCTCAAACAATCCAACAAAGTCGGTTACAACCAGTTCCCGATTAATGCGGATATTGGTTTCCATGTAGAAATAGGCGCTATCTTCGGGAGTTACTCCGCCCCGCGCACTCTCCAGTCTTTCCGTGTTTATTTCAGCTTCTGATACTGATCTCCGGTGCAATTGTGAATTTGCCAGAGATGCAAATTCCGTGAAACCACCCGCCATTTGAATCACGACAGAGAGTCTCGTGGAATCCCGGGTGATGGGATAGTAACCGACATTTTTTACTTCACCGTCAACGTAGACCTTATCATCCCTGTGCAGAGAATTGAGTTCACCAACAACGATACGATCGCCGCGCTCAAGAAGACATGGCGATGACGCCATAAGCAATTGGTGCAGGTCGAATACCTCTTTTTTTATCGTGGATTCGTCACTGCTCGTCCGATAGAGTTCAATCTTTGCACTGTCTGCAATGGCGGAGAGTCCACGCGCGATCCTCAATATCGTAGCAATATCATCGCCTTCAACGAATTCATATTGGCCTTCACGATTCACGGCTCCGTAAACGCCTATGAAATTACGGCCAATTTCGTTCTTGGGAACAATGACCACATCACCATCTCGCAAGAGCGGGTTGTGTTCCGGTTTATGCATCGCATAGAATTTTTCTAAATCTGCCATACTTTCGGTTCCATCACGGTGTTGCAACCTAATCCTTCGGCGCGATCCTTTTTGGTTCTGGTCTAAAATTGCCTCGTTTCTTGTATCTTTCAACATCGTCCTCAAATTTTTGTCCTTCGGATCATCCGCCAGCGCAACGACAACATCTACCCGCTCTGTCGCCTGCACCGTCACGGCTCCCTCGTTGGCCACAAATCCCCGCACGTACACGGTGAAAGACCTGGGATTGACAAGCGTGAAAACCGGGTCGCCCGTAATGTATTTGTGCTTGATTTCCAACAAGACTTTTTTCTTTGCAGCCTCGAGCGTTAATCCGGCAATTTGAAACTCACCCACCGTTGGGATGATGATGCTCCCTTCAGGCGTTACCGGAATCTGGAAATTGAGCGGCGGCACCGCCGAGAGAACAACACTGAACATGTCACCCGGCCCGACAAGATATTCAGTCGGATCAACGGGGCCATCTTGGACGGTGGTCTTGTATGTCTGAATCGGCGAAGCCAGGTTCCCTTCCTGCCGATTTGCTTGTGCTTCTGTTCTCTGCGATGTTTGCGCAAACACAGACGCAGAAGCGATCAGCAAGAATGAGAGACAGAGTGAGATTTTTGTTATTCTGTTCACGCATCTACCTCATATTGAAATTAGTTCAGAAATTCAACCAGACGATGTACAATCCGCTCCGATGCATGACCGTCCCACAGCTCAAGAGTGTTCTGTGTTGCCCCGTTGCCCGAATTGATTTTCGCGACTTCATCCGCCAGAGCATCATAATTGAAACCAAGAATTTTATTCGTCCCCTCCGTCACCGTCACCGGCCTCTCCGTATTCTCACGCATCGTCAAGCAGGGCACTCCAAGATATGTAGTTTCTTCCTGTATACCACCGGAATCGGTAATAACGACTCGTGCTGACTCCATCAGATTCAGAAAATCCAAATATCCCAGTGGCTCGCACAGAACAATCCTGGAATTCTGTTCCAGACGTGCCAGCATCCCGCCCGTTTCCATCATCTTCTTTGTTCGAGGATGAATGGGGAACACAATCTTGAGCGAATCAGTGAGCGATTCTAAAAATCCCGCTAATTTTTCAAGATTTTCGATACTGTCGACATTGCTCGGGCGATGCATGGTAATCAATGCATACTCTTTTGCGACAACACCGAGCGCTGTCTTGATCGTGGACTGTTGTGCCTTCTCCCGGAATTGGACGAGTGAATCGATCATCACATTGCCAACAAAGAAAATCTTGGAAGCAGGCACTCCTTCGCGCTTCAGGTTCTCAACCCCGCTGGATTCCGAAACAAAAAGATAATCCGAAATCGAGTCGGTAACGAGCCTGTTAATTTCTTCGGGCATTGTGCGGTCAAAACTTCGCAGTCCTGCCTCGACATGCGCAACGCGGATTCCCATTTTCACGGCAACAAGAGAACATGCCACCGTCGAATTCACATCGCCAACCACAATGACAAGATCCGGCCGTTCACGGAGCAATACCTGTTCAAATTCCACCATCACTTTTGCCGTCTGCACAGCATGCGATCCGGATCCAATTCCCAGATAGACATCCGGCTCCGGCAATCCCAGATCCTCAAAAAACACTTTGGACATGTTGGCATCATAATGCTGTCCGGTGTGAACAATCAGGTGCGTGATGTCGGGATACTGCTTGAATGCCTTATGGAGCGGTGCCACTTTCATGAAATTCGGGCGCGCACCGACTACGCTGATGATTTTCTTCAATTCTGACCTTCGCCCGCCATCCGTGTGCCGTACTGTGTATCGTAATATTTCAGATACTCGCCGGAGATGATTCGCTCCCACCAGGAACGATTTTTCAGGTACCACTGAATCGTTTCTTTCATAGCCGATTCAAATGTGTAGGCGGGCTCCCAACCGAGTTCATGTTTAATCTTGGAGGCGTCGATCGCGTAGCGACGGTCGTGTCCGGGTCGGTCTTTGATATATTTAATGAGCGAATCCGGTTTCCCCAATTCACGCAATATGAGCTTCACGATTTCGATATTCGGCTTCTCGTTGTTTCCGCCAATATTGAACACCTCGCCGGATTTTCCTTTATGCAAGACCGTATCAAGCGCCTCGCAGTGGTCGAGCACAAAGAGCCAATCCCTCACGTTCATACCATCACCATAAACAGGAAGTTGCTTATCGTTTAGTGCGTTGGCGATCATCAAAGGAATAAGCTTCTCGGGAAATTGATAAGGACCATAATTATTCGAACAGCGTGTGACGCAGACGGAAAGCTCGAACGTGTGGAAATAGGCGAGTGCCAGAAGATCGGAAGAAGCCTTACTGGCAGAATACGGACTATTCGGATGGAGATTTGTTGTTTCAGTGAAAAATCCGGTGGCTCCCAGCGAACCGTACACTTCGTCGGTGGAAACGTGAAGGAATTTCTGGATTCCATTCTTTAACGCGGCATCCAGAAGCACTTGTGTGCCAAGCACGTTGGTTCGAATGAATACTTCAGGTCCGAGGATGGATCTGTCCACGTGCGATTCCGCCGCGAAGTGTACAATTGCATCAATGGAATACTCACGCATCACGTTCGCGACAGCGATCTTGTCGCAAATATCCCCCTTTACAAATCGGTATCGGGGATTAGTTTCCAAAATCTTGAGATTCTCAAGATTACCGGCGTACGTCAGGGAGTCAAAATTAACAATCTGATACTCCAAATGACGTTCGATCATCATTCTGCAGAAGTTGCTTCCGATGAAGCCCGCTCCTCCGGTAACCAGAATATGATTCATAGATACAATTCTCCCTCGCTATGTCTATAGCTGCTCATCGAATTTATTGAATATGTCATTCCCGTCCGAAGGATCCACTGGACATGTTTTTGGCGGGAATCCACGTTTCTTCTCTGGATGCCCGATTAAAGCATTCGGGCATGACAGACTGCTTTAATCGAGACCCAGCAGAAATTACGTTGGGTTGTTAGCTATATTTATAAATTATACGGAATTACAAAAGCAAAATCAACGAAGAATCGAGTTAAGTTCTTTCAGGTCAACAAAATAGCGGTAGCAAGGTGGGGTATGAGCGGCCTTTCTTCGATTTTACATTTTCTCCGGCGCAGAGACGCCGAGTATGACACATCCATTGGCAATAACTGTCTTTGCCATAAGACAAAGAGCAACGCGTGCAGTGCTGATATTTTTGTCTTCGCCAAGCACGCGGCATTCATGATAGAATCGATGAAACGCCTCCGCGACTTCGCGCAAATATGTCGTCAGGCGATGGGGCTCGTAGGAAAACGCGCAGCTCTGTATCATCTCGGGAAAATCCAAGAGCAGTTTGAGCAGATTGACTTCCGCTTCCTCTTTTAAAAGATCATTGCGCACAGAACCGAGCAATGCCTCTGCACTCTCCACCGGATATCCCTGTTCGTGGGCGAACCGAAGGATGCTGGCGATGCGTGCGTATGCATATTGGAGATAATAGACCGGGTTTTTGTCGGATTGTTCCTTCGCGAGTGCAATATCGAATTCGAGATGTGTATTGGCACTGCGCATCACAAAGAAATAATGGACGGCATCGGAACCCACTTCATCGATCAATTCGTCCAGCGTATAGACTTTCGCACTCCGCTTGGACATCTTGACTACTTCTTCCCCTTCCACGAAAGAAACCATCTGATGAATAATGACCTTCACATTCTCGGTCTTGTAGCCGAGCGCACGAACCCCGGCGAGGACATCGGGAATTGTCGCGATGTGATCTGCGCCAAAAATATCAACCACAAGATCAAATCCTCTTCGGAATTTTTCCCGATGGTACGCAATATCCGGAAGCCGGTATGTCGGTTCTCCCGTACTTTTCACGATGACACGATCCTGCTCCAAGCCCAACTCGGTCGCCTTCAGCCACACGGCTCCATCCTGATCGTATGCCAGTCCCTTTTCACGAAACGCTTCGACTACTTCTTTTATTTTTCCTGTAGAATAGAGTGAGTCTTCATTGTAGTAGACGTCATGATGTACACCAAGCCGTTCCAGCGTCTTCTTGATACTCGCAAAACACCAGTCTTCGCCACGCTGCCGAAAGAAAATTTTATCCGATTCGATCGCATCCCGCTTGGAATCGCCAAACTCCGCCTTGATGACCGCTGCGATGTCCCTAATATAGTTTCCTGCGTATCCGTTTTCGGGAAATGGATATTCTTCGCCAAGTTCCTGCCGGTACCGAGCGTAGATGCTCTCTCCCAGATTCCTCATCTGGTTTCCCGCGTTGTTGAAATAGTACTCGCGCGTCACTGTGTGCCCGGTCCATTCGAGCAGATTGGCAATCGCATAACCGAGAATAACCTGCCGTCCGTGCCCGCTGTGCAGCGGTCCCGTCGGATTGGCCGAAACCCATTCCACATTTGTCGGGCGTCCGTTTGCCGGATTTGTCCGGCCAAAGGCATTCCCTTGCCGTAGAATATCTTTCGCCGATTCCACAACCCATCCGGGTGTGAACCGGAAATTGATAAATCCGGGACCTGCAATTTCAATTGCGGCAACGAGTGCCGGATCCACTTTGATTGTATCGACAATCTGTTGTGCAAGCTGGCGCGGATTTTTCTTCGCTTCTTTTGCCAGCATCATGGCAATATTCGTCGTCAGGTCGCCATGTGCGGCAACTTTTGGCTTTTCAAAAAAAAGACTTTCCTGAGACAGATGGAGAGAGGCTAGGGCAGCACCGACCGTCTTATGGAGATACTGTTTCATTCTTTCGTTCGTTTCGTTGTCGATGTTTTGCGGCGGGTTGGCTTCGCGGCAGCCGTATCATGGATTTGCTCCGCTTCGGCATCTCCCCACAATTTTTCGAGATTGTAAAATGTCCGCGTTTCTTTGTGGAACACGTGCACAACAATATTGACAAAATCGAGAAGCACCCAGCGGCCTTCGGAATATCCTTCCCTATGCCAGACACGATCGCCAATGCCTGCCATACCATCGATAACCGCATCCGCGATCGCACGGGTCTGCGTATCGGAATCCGCAGAGCAGACGACGAAATAGTCCGCCATGGATGTCAATCCTTTCAAATCGAGAACGACAACGTCAGCGGCTTTTTTCGTGAGCGCAAACAGCGCAGCTTTTTTTGCGAGGAGTTTGGTGGTCAAGAAATTCCCTTTCATTTCTTAATGCGCGTCCAGGCCGCAAGCTCCTTATAGTCCTTGCCGACGACGATGGATGCGGTGACAAAGTAGTCCGGATTCAATTGCTGGAGCACATTTTTCTGTTGGATGCCGAGATCGCTGGCGATACGGCGCGCCATTTCCATGTTGCCGCAACGGTCGATGACGAGCGTTTCCCGTACGTCCGGCGTCTTATAATTTCTCATTTCCACAACGTCGTAGCCAAGAGACCTTGCATAGGCGGTCATCTTCTGTGCGACGCCGGAAGCGCCGCTGCCATTCAACACATCGACCTGCACGGCCGCCTGGTGATTCTTGCGTTGCAGAGAATCGCGCAGACCGGCTGCGTCGACAGTTGTGGCAGAACCGGGAGAATCGAAGAAAACAAGATAGGATTGGTAAACGACAAACGCAGAGAGTGCAACAATCAACAGCGTAAGAAGGATCTTGCGTGAACGACCCTCGGATGACAATGTTTTCACTTCACCTCATCCATTTCGAGGCCGGTTCCCATCATCCCGCCCATCATTCCAAATGGCGAATACCATCCGTCGTATGCCCATGGCAACTGCCGGTATGACACCTGGAGCAGAACATTCGGAGCGGGACGATAGTTGAGTTGTGCACGATCCAGATAGAGACCCGTCAAACTGTTCTGCAGTTCCTTTGGCAGCGTACTGTATGGCGAATGCTGCAGACTCAGATCCACTTGCGCGGAAAATTTGTCCGAAAATTTGTATTCCATGCTATTTGTGTAGCGACCAAGCGCGAGCCCCTGTCCCCCGCCGGACATGTAGCTCATGGAGTAGCTCTGGCGCATGAAGAGATTGTCGGGATTGAAGAATCCGAACCATTCTGAGGCACTCGGCGCGCGGAACATGGAACCGGTGACATTCTGGGCCGATGCCGCGTTATCCTTAAATTGCGCCTGTACCACCGTCGCAGAGCACAAAACCAGGAGAACCAATGCAGCAATTCTTGTTTTCATACAATACCTCTGGTGGATTATAGAAAATTTCGCATCCATTGTCAATAAATCACCGATATTACGCAAGGTGCCAATAATATCGCCACTCCGGAGGATGCTTCGCAAAAGTCACAAAGACACCAAGAAGAACAATTGTTGTAGCTCTTAAGTAACTCTTAGATACTCGATCGAAATACCATTCAATTACCACTCCGGAAGATGCTTTGCAGGGAGAAACTAAGAAAATTACTCAGTGCCTCTGTGCCTCAGTGGTTAAAAGACACCACTCCGGAGGATGCTTCGCAGGAGACACAGAGGCACTGAGAAAATTGGCACCTTCTAAGTAATTCACACCGGCATTACAATCGTGAGTTACTCTATTTGAGAAAAATTCGCCGAAGGCGTATTGAATGCGCCACTCAGCATGTTTACTGTCATACTCGCGAAAGCAGGTATCCAGGCGTTTTTTGGGCACAATGAAGTTATAGACACCAATTTTCTTTCATGGATTCCGGCTAAAAGCATGTCCAAAAAATCCTTCGGACCGGAATGACACTTTCTAAAACATGCTGAGTAGCGCGTTCAGCGTGCCTGAAGCTCGCTTTTTTCATTAAAGTAACTCGCGTTACGCAGACATGGGTGAAACCTGTATGCCCCGCAAAAAACTCTTAACGCAAAGTCGCAAAGACGCAGAGAAGGGTATAAAACAATCCTTAGCGACTCTGCGTCCCTGCGTTAAGAAGTAATTCAAGTTTTTAAGTTGCGTAGGAGTTACCAACCATTATTATTTGCTGTCTTAATATGCAAAGCTCATCTTTGTGACTCCGTGCCTTAGTGGTAAAGCTTTTTTTGACAATGCGCAACATCGGCAATCCATCGGCTCGCCAAGACCTGCTCCACTTCTAAAAGCTGTTCAATCGTATTAACACCGCGAATTTCATTCGAATCTTCCGCGATAACGGCCGCAATCGGGAGCCGTTCCTTCTTGAAATACTGAAAAACATCCGGCAGATAGTACTCATTTTGTGCATTATGCGGCGTGATATGTCGTAATCCATCAAATAAGTGCTTCGCATCAAAGACGTAAATACCGGAATTGATTTCTTTCACTTTTTTCTCTTCCTCTGATGCGTCTTTATGCTCGACGACACCAAGAACGGCGCCGTCATCGCCGCGTAGGACGCGACCGTACCCAGTCGGGTCATCGATAACCGTCGTCAAGATTGTTGCCACTGCATCGAGAGCATGATGTTCGTCGAACAGGCGGTGGATGGTCTCGACCCGCAGCAGCGGCACATCTCCGGATAGCACGAGGATGTCTCCCTCAAAATTGCGAAGGAGCGATTCCGTCTGCATGACGGCATGGCCGGTGCCGAATTGGGGATCCTGGATCGCAAATTCGACGAGGGGATTCGACCTCTTCACATGCTCGATCACCGACTCCCGCTGGAATCCCACGATCGCAATGACGCGTTCTGATCCGAGTGTAAATGCCAGCTCGGCGACGTGTTGTATCATCGGCTTTCCGCAGACTTCGAACAAGACCTTCGCCTTGTCCGGATTTTTCATGCGAGTACCCTTCCCCGCAGCCATGATGACTGTTGCTATTCTCTTATCCATTCAATTCCCACCTTCTTCGACATCAGTTCACAGCGTCTATGATCGCATTGTCGATCAATCGCGTTGCACCAAATCGAACAGCGAGTGCGATAATGGTCTGCCGATGTTTGTCGATGGTTGCGATTGGTTGGAGCGTCTCTCCATCGATGATTGCAATATAGTCTGGACTCGCATGCGGAACAGACGAAAGTAGCGCTTCCATCCCAGCCCGGATTTGCAGACAATCAAGAACACCCGAATGGATCCGTTCTGCCGCATCTCTTAGAGAGCGATGAAGAATCGGTACATCGCGCCTATCTTCAGGTGACAGGTAGACATTGCGGGAGCTCATCGCGAGTCCGTCAGATTCACGGACTGTCGGACAAATCGATATGATCACATCCAAATTCAGATCTCTCGCCATACGACGCAGGACTGCACACTGCTGAACATCTTTTTGTCCGAGATACATCACGTGCGGTTTCGTCAATTCGAGCAGTTTTAAGACAACCGTTGTCACGCCACGAAAGTGCGTGGGACGCACTGCACCTTCCAACAGAGACGACAGCCCCTCCACCGTCACAAATGTAGAGTAGCCATCAGGATACATCTCCACCGTTTCCGGAATAAAAAAGAAATCCACTCCGGCTTCCGACGCAAGCGCAGCATCCCGGGCAACATCACGCGGATATTGCGCAAAATCCTCGTTCGGCGCAAACTGTGTCGGGTTGACAAAGACCGACACTATGACACTGTCGCATTGTTCCCTGGCAGCTTTGATCAGGCTGAGATGACCTGCATGCAGATAGCCCATCGTCGGAACGAAACCAATCTTCCGGCCCGCACGACACAGCTGATTCGCGGTCGCCTGCATTTCCATCAGGGAAGAAATAGTCTTCATGCAATCATCATTTCTAAAATTTTCGCGACAGTGTCTTTCATTTCCTTTCGTGGAACGACGAGATCGAGGAATCCCTTTTCCTGAACAAACTCTGCCTTCTGAAATCCTTCCGGCAGGTTCCTGCCGATTGTCTGTTTAATCACGCGCGGCCCGGCAAATCCAATCAATGCTCCCGGCTCGCCAATATTGACATCACCCAGCATCGCAAAGCTCGCGGTGACACCGCCGGTGGTCGGATCCGTGAGGATCGAGATGTACGGAATTTTCGCCTCTGCGAGACGCGCAAGATGCGCACTCGTCTTCGCCATCTGCATCAGGGAGTATGCAGCCTCCATCATCCGGGCGCCGCCGCTTGATGAAATAATGATGAGTGGTTTTTTTGTTTTGTACGCGCGTTCGGCCGCACGACTGATCTTCTCGCCCACCACTGCTCCCATGCTGCCGCCGATAAATTTGAAATCCATGCACGCCATCACCACCGGCTGTCCGTTCATCCTTCCCGTACCACACCGTACAGCATCCTGCAATCCTGTTTTTTTGATCGTGTCCTTGATCCGGTCACGATACCGTTTGGTATCAACGAAACCAAGAGGATCCTTCGATGTCACCTTCCGATCGAATTCTCTGAATGTGCCGGTGTCGAAGAGAATGTCAAAATATTCTTTACTGCTGATGCGGAAGTGATATCCGCACTTGGGGCACACCCAAAGATTCTGCTCCAAAGCGGACTTGTGAATAATTTCCTGGCACGATTCGCACTTGGACCAGAGTCCTTCCGGCGTGTCTTTTTTCCGACTGTCGGACGCGATGTTGTCCTTAGACCTTTTAAACCAAGACATGCGAGGCCTCGCCGTGTTGTGTGCGTATCTGATTGTCCTTAAACATAACGCATTGTATCATTTGAGGCAACTCCTCAGCATTCCTACCAGCTCCTCTGCAATGGAACATTGCTCGTTTATCAGGAATACTCTGCCGATTCGACATTTTTCTCTGCGTTTTTTCCTTTTTCTCCGTGCCCCTGAGGCAAATCTTTCCGCATTTTTGTCCCCGGACAACACAACTGGCAGGGAATAAAACCACCATTTTTGTCTTGTGGCAGATGTTCTTTGTTAGTGCGTTACGAAGTCGCGCAAATACAACGGTTCCAACATCACATATTGTTCCGGTGACAGAACTTTTTCGGATCGTTCTGCCAGCAGCGCCACCGTTTCCGGTGTGCAAAATATTTCCGGCATAAATGTAAACGGAGATGTCTCGCCCGCCACGCCACGTAATTTCATCGTTCCATCCCCGCCAAAAACAACTCCTTGGTACGACGCGGCCTGCACGAGAATCGCTGAGACCGAAGCAATGCCATGCTCCGAGATTCTCGAGACACGCCTTTTGCCCACACGATAGAATGCAAAAAACGCTTCGTCTCTCCTCGCATCGATCAACGGACAAATGGTGGACGCGGAGGAGAGCGTTCCGGCGTCAGCGATGTGCTGCGCAAGCGCATCAAGTGTCGGCACGGGGATGATAGGAAGATCGAGAGCCATGGCCATCCCTTTGGCCGTGCTCAACCCGATGCGGAGGCCCGTAAAGGAACCGGGCCCGATCGACACGGCAATCGCTTTCAGCCCGCCGAGTGCCGCACCGGTCGCATCCAGGAGTTCATCCACCATGGGCAGCAACTTTTCCGAATGCACATTCTTTTCCACCGTACTCCGGCTGCCGACAATCCGGTTGTTTTGTATGAGGGCAACACCACAGACTGATGTTGCTGTTTCAATTGCCAGGATCATCCGATTTTTTTCGTTGTAATAATGCGGTCATCATGTGAAGCGCCAAGACGCAATGTAATTTCATGACGGCGCGAAGGAAGTTTTTCAGCAACCATATCCGCCCACTCAATAATGGACACGCCGTCTCGATAAAGATATTCTTCAAACCCGATTTCATCCAGTTCTGCCAACGACTTCATCCGGTAGAAATCGAAATGATACACAGACAGCCTTCCACCGATATATTCGTTCAAGATGACAAATGTCGGGCTTGTAACATCTTCATGGATCTGCAGGCCTTTGCAAATCCCCTTTGTAAAATGCGTCTTTCCGGAACCCAGATCACCGATCAATGCAAGCACGTCGCCCGGCTGCAATTCTGCGGCAAAGCGAATACCCGCCTCGATCGTCTCTTCTTCGGAATGTGTGATGAGCTCCGTCATTCTACCATGTGTTACTTCGGTTCCATCATAATCACCGGAAGGATTACCTCCTCCATCGAAATACCGCCGTGCTGAAAACTGTCACGGTACTGGCTGAGGTATTTGTGATAGTCCGTCGGATAGACGAAATAGTAATCTTCTTTCGCGATGATATAATTTGTGGTCACACCGCTCCGGGGAAGTTTAAAATCATGCGGATCTTTCAGAAAGATCGCTTCTTTCAGATCCGATTTCAAGTTGCGTCCAAACTTATACCGCAGATTTGTGGAAGCCTCACGGTCGCCGATAACTTTTGAGCCGTGCATACATCGAATGCTGCCATGGTCGGTCGTCAGCACTATGCGCACATCCCGCCGGCTCGCCAGCGTCTTCAGCATACCGAGCAGAGAGGAATGCCGAAACCAGGAATCTGTGAGCGAGCGATATCCCGCTTCATCCGGCGCGATCTCTTTCATGATGGAAGAATCGGAACGGCCATGCGCTATCATGTCGAGAAAATTGACGACCACCGAGGTCAGTTTGTTGGACGCGTACGAAAGAATGTTGTTTTCTATCTGCCGGCCGAATTCCGAATCGAGTATTTTGACATATTTCGGTTCCGGCTTTAAACTCACCCGGCGGCGTTCAAGCAGCTTGTCAAGCAACTGCTTTTCAAACTTGTTGCAACTGCTTTCATCGTCATCGCCCTCACTCCAAAATTCCGGATAGCGCTGCGAAATTTCCAGCGGATAGAGGCCGCTGAAGATCGCATTTCGCGCATAGGGAGTTGCAGTAGGCAGGATTGAGTAATAATAGTCTTTCTCTATCGTGAACCATTCGCGCAAATACTGTTCCATGACCTGCCATTGATCAAGACGCAAACAATCGATCACAAAAAAGAAGACCGGTTTTCCTTCCTTCAGCTTGGGAATAAGATACTTGTCCACCACGTTCACGGAAAGTGCGGGGCTGTTTTGCTTGCCATCAATCCACGACCGGTAGTTGTGTTCGATGAATTTGCAGAACTCTGCGTTGCACTCCCGCCGCTGGTCCTGGAGCGTTTGATGAAGCCCAAGATCGGGATGTAGGTCCAGTTCCATCTCCTGCGCGACCAGCTTGAGATAGAGCTGCACCCAGTCCTCATGCGAGAGCGGTTCCTGCAGTTTGCGCGAAATTTCGTTGAACTCCTGAATATAGTCCCGCGAGACTTGTTGCCCCTGAATTTTCTTCGTCTCAAGGAATTTCTTGCAGGTGAGAAAGACCTGGCTCGGATTGACCGGCTTCGTGAGATAATCGGAGATTTTCCCGCCGATCGCATCTTCCATCAGAGACTCTTCCTCATTCTTCGTTATCATCACGACGGGTGTCTCGGGAGTAATTTCTTTTATCTCTGCAAGCGTCTCGAGGCCATTCTTTCCGGACATCATTTCGTCCAGAAAAATAAGATCGTACGGCTGCTTGCGGACAAGTGCAATGGCATCGTCTCCGTTGGTGGCGGTCTCCACGTCAAACCCCTTTTCCCGCAGGAACAGGACGTGCGACCGCAACAATTCGATTTCGTCGTCAACCCACAGAATGGATCCTTTCTTTTCGTCTCTCATGGTCTCTTCTCTATTCTATTGGATTGCGATATGAACGTCGGCACCGCCTTCGTTCGTGGTGGACCCCGGAATGCGCGAACCCAATGCATCCGGCGCCGTTTTCGTGTAGCGGTAAAAGACCGATGCAGTCACCCGGGAACTTAGCACGTAGCGAACACGAGGTTCCATCACCGTGCGCGATTGGCCACTGCCGTTCTGCGTTGTCTGCTGCACCGTTTGAATTCCGACAGGATATGTTCGCTGCAGCGTCTTCGAATACGAGTAGCTCATGCTGAAATCAAGATCGTTCGTCAGTGAAACGCCGAACAACGGAACTTCCAATCCGGAAATCGCATAACTTCCCGTAATGGAAAGATCATTCGTGGAATTCTGCACGACATTTTTTGACGATGGTGTCAAATCATACGACGTGTTGATGCCGTACCGAACATTGGCAGTAATATTGCCCTTGAAGGTAATGCTCGCACCTGCGAGCGGCGAGAATCCTTCATTGATGCGCTGTGATTCCGTGGATACGACTCCGAGCGGTGTTCCCTTGAAGGTTTCCCGATAGGTGGACGAATACCCATGTTCGAGGCTGACACGTGTCGCCAACTTCTCCAGAAGCGGTAGACGTTCCAAGCCTTCCCAGTGTATTGTGTAGTTCACGCGCGGGAAGAATTTTCCGAACAACGGCACTGCCTCCAAACTTCTGAAAGCATCCGGAAGTTCGGCATCGCTTTTGTTTTGGAGGCTTTGAAGCCACTTATCGCTGTTTCTGAATAACGTGAAGAACGTGCGTTCTATTGATCCACCTGTAGCCATGCTTGATACCGTTGGTACGCCAAGACTGTCGGTTGTCAAATTTGTATTCTTCGAATAATCCCAACTCAAACTCCAGTTCATATCGATATGTGCGCCGGTCCAGAGTTCATGCCCGGTTTTAAAACCGACTTTGTTCGATTCCGTAAAGCCGTTGGAAAGCACGGCATTCGGCGCGCGCAATCCAATGGTATCGGTAACAAAACGAAGGAAGGGAAAGGCCGCTTTGGGCTCGACGCGGAGGTCCAAGGTCGGATCAGAAACCAGTCCGAGTTGGTAAACCCGTGTCGCTCCATTTGCAGCACTTGGCGTTTCATAAGGAAGTTTGCCGAAAAGATTCATGAAGCCGTGACTTCCAGGCACGCCGCTGTTTGATGCGGAGTTTGACTGCGTGAACGTGAAACCAATTTTGTCAAATATCAATCCCCAACGCAGGCCTTTGCGGCTAATGGCCTGGCGGACAAAATCTTCGATAAACGTCGGTTTCCGTTTCTTCGGAGCACCGGCGACGGAATCCTGAGCCTTGACAGTCGAATCCGCGATGGCGGGTTGCAGCGAAGCTCCCGGTTGAGGTTGCGACACCGCCGGCGGTGTCGGCTGCGGCGCTGTGGGTGTTCCTTCGTTATCGTTGCGGCGTCCGCGTGTCCGTTGCGCCGGTGGAGCTGCACTCTCGTCCGGCGCGCTGCTTGATGCTGCTGCCGGAATGATGTGGTCCACCAACAAGGACGGAGTCAGATCAATTCCAAATGTAATTGAGTTTGCCCAACCGGTTCCCTTGCCGCGTTCGCCCTGCGATGGTTCATATTGCCAGCGGTAGGAAACGCCATACCGGAAACTCAGGGAGGTAAATTGCGAAGCGCCCAGTATCTCCGTAATCCGCGGCCGGGTATTGAAATTCATCGTCTGGGAATAGGAGGTTTGTTCGCCCAGTGTGAAGAGTTTGCCCCTGTTCCAAAGCGTCGAAACGATGTCTGAGAATGTCCTCTGCCGGAAGAACACCTTTCCGTTGATGCTATCCTTCATGGTTTCGTAGTCCACCATGGTACTTGCAATATCGATCGAGTAATCACCCGACAGATTCAGCAAGCCGTTCTCCGGTCCTTTCCATCCGAACGAGAACTGTCGCGAACCGCTGAACGAACGGGAAATCGACGTATCCACCTGCCCGCGAGAATTGGACATCGTCCGGGAACGCACTGTGGATGCGGAAAGAGAAAAATTCGTGACCGGCACATAGTAAATACGCCAGTCTTTGAAGGCATCGATGAAGAAAAATGGTGTCAGGTACAAATCCTGCGGCAACGTGTTGGCGTACGTAAACCGTCCGTTCCACGACCACGTGTTTTGGAAGGCCACGGTCGGACTTCGCTGACTGGCCGTCATGTACGTAAATCCGTACGTCATCTTATTGATCAGCTCGCTGAAGAGAAATACATTTGACGGTACGTTGAACTTAAAGCTTGGCGCAGCATACGAATCGGTGATCGACAACGATTGCGACGTCGTCGTGATGCTGTCGGCAAGGCGCTGTCCTTCCGCCGGACTCGGTGCACGGGCTTTTGCCAGCGCCGCCGCTTTTTCCACATTGATGTCGGAGCCGGGAAGATATTTCGGGATGACCATTCCCTCCGAGTGTGAATAGCTAAACGGCAGTGTGGTACCGGTCCACTCCATTGGAAGGAATTTTTCCATCGACAGATTCGCGGAGAGGTTCCAACTCCGGTTGGTGGTCCGGCTTCCGAAACGAGCTTCCAGCGAGTGGAAATTTGGATCGACGTCCGAGTAGGTGAACGCTACCGTACCGAGATCGGCAAGTTTGAGATTTGCACTGACACTGTACGCCCATCCCGGTGTGTCATCAACGCCCAGCAGGCGCAATTCGTTCACCCACAAATTACCCGTCAATTCCCGATTGGACGTGTTTACGATTCCGATGGATATGTACGTAACACGGGTCAACGTCGGCGTGCCCAGGACGTAGTAGTAGGCGCCCGGCTGACCGGGAACCGCGACAGAGTCCCGCTGATTTGCATCTTTGCGTCCTTGCTTGATCGCCGTGACATCTTCAAATATGATCTTCAGATCCTGCCAATTACCAGGATCCAATACCGTTCGATATTCATAGTAGTTCAGCGTGTCGGAACCGAAGCGAACAAAAACCTTGGCATCTCCCGACTGAAAATTTGCGTCCCCATGGACAAACAGTTTCATCTGCCGATAGCTGAATACATCCAGCGGGCGGGAGCTGAATCGTTTCACCGCCTCGCGCGTTTCTCCCCGAGGCACATTTTTCATAATCAAAGATATAGACTGTTCGTTGGCATAGACCTGTTCATCCGGTTTGGTTTTATCACGTTCGCGTGGCACACCGCCGGGGCTGTAATATTCGCCAGGATTATCTTCAATGCTCACCGTTCCCACTTTAAAAGTCGGATCATCCTTCTTCATTTCTTCCCACTGATTGCCGACAAGATTGAATTCGGTCATCCGGAACTCCACCGTGGAGTCGAAGCCGGTGAACCACAAACGTACCGATTCAATCGTCGAAAGGTCCGGCGTCCCTACCTTTGCAGTATAGTTTTGAATGGGAATACGGTACTGCACCCAGCCATTCGCTCCGCCGCCGGCCACCAGCGAGGAGTCAGTAAGATCGAGTGTATATTCAAAATAACTGTTGGTAAAATCAGGCTGGCCGTTGTGATTCAGATCTTCCGTATCGGGGAAGTGACCGATTTCGCTATTCTTGTTGTTTTCTGTGCCGTTGATATTCCGGTAGTTCTCTGTGTTCGTGTAGTCCGATGTCGGCTGATAACTCCAATCATCCCCGGCCGGGTCGTTGACGATATTCGGGAAGTCATTCTTGTTCGCCGCAATGAAGGCCGAGTATGCAGCGCGCTCCTGATCGTCGGTCAATCCATCAATTCCAGTATCTTCACCTTCGTTGAGAATACCGTTTCCTGTCGGCTGTTCCTTATCCTCCGTATCGAGGTGGCGGTTGGGAATTACGTCCTCGCTGATAGTGCCGAGATCGACGAAAATCTTCCAATCGGGACGCGGGCGGGAATCCGTCTTCACCCACACCTCGATAAAGCTGACGTTCTCAGTGATCAGGTTTACAGCAGTCGATGAGACAAGCCGCTGCATGCCACCCCAGTTCTTTTTCGGATCCATCAAGAGCGTCTTGCGCAGATTCCCTGAATAATTGTACGCGCCTCTATCGCGCGGATTGTAATTCACATTGAGCACCGTCACAAGATCGCTGCCGCGCGCCGCCATTTTGTCCGGCCAAATTTCCTTGACGTTCACATTGCTCGGAAGAATATTGTACCAATAGGTCCGTGCTTTTGAGAACATCTTTGAAGTATCCGGCGACGTATAAAGCGGCTTTCCGGATGAATCGTACGCATCATAACCGGGAATGATTGCCGGCGGACTCATATCATGCCAGATGCCATATCCAACGCCCAGCGGAATAATGCGCTTCGCTCCTTCGAAGTCATCCAGATACGCGATGCTCGCTCCGTCATCCCCAACAATAGTGCTCTTCTTTGTGTTGGGATCGGGAGACATGTATGCGACTTCCCCGCGTACCGCAAGATTCGACGGCGCTTTTGTGTCGATAAACGGCAGGGCGTCAATTGCCTTGGTCAGTAAATTGAGATCCGTACTGGTTTGGCCATCGAACCCATAAATCGTATTGTTGATCGGTTCTTCACCCAAACGGACCTTGTCGCTGAGGGTCTGCTGGTTCAGATTCATGACCGTGAAACCGAAAGCGGTGTTATCGCTCAACTTCATTTCACCGCGTGCACCGAGCAGTGTCTTGGATGCAAGCTGGAACAGGTCATTCTGTTCGAATTTGATTTGCAGGCTTGCGCCCGGCACCAACGCCGCCTGGTTTTTAATAATGACCTGGCCGACGATGTAGTCCACAGTGTAATCGACATTCACTACCAGCGGCTGGCCGTTCAATATCACCTGAACGGAGTTTTCGACTATGTTGAATCCCAAATTGTACGTGTTCGACATGCCGGCGGTACTCCGCCCCGCTATCGTAAAGCGATCGCGTGATGCATAGCTCGCCCCTGCAATTTGCTGCGTCGTATCGTATATCGCACCAAAAGTAAAAGAATCCGGCCGGACGGTGATATTGTTATGGGGATCGGCAAAATATTTTTCGATCCCTCCGCGGAACGGTTCGAGCGACGGAAAAATTATTTCACCGCGGGCTTCATCAATGGTGGCTCCTGGGCGGTAATCAAATTTGTTGTCCGGCGCCACGGTGCCGGCTTCGTCGAGGCGGTCGAGATTGAAAACCCACAGCAGTTTCTTCCCGACGATTTCGTCCACAGGTTCGCTGCCCGGCAGCGCATATTTTATCCCGAGGTCGAATCCTGATTTTTGAATATTTCTGCCGCCGAGCGCGTAGATGTTTTTCAGCATAAGGCGCCAGGCAACCGTGTGCTGCGGCTGCAGATTTTTCGGTTTTAAAAGTTTCAGCACGAGCGTGGAATCGCCGAGGCGCTGCTGCGCCGTGAACACTCCGAAGCGCCGTCCGCCGGCATCGCGATACGCAATGGCGATGGCCTGGCCGTCGGCCACCGACCGGTTGAATGAAATGAAACCGGCCTGCGAATGCATGATATAATCTTTCGAATCGACAAGCTTGTCCCACACGCCAACTTCGATTTCCCCGGGGACCGTATTCAAAGTGTCGCGCAGATGCGAATATGTACTGGTATCTGATTCCACTACGTGCGGTAAATTGATGAACGCTACACCCTTGCGTTCATTCGGATCATTGGCTCCGACATGCGTCACCCAGACTTCCCAATCAGTGACCTGCATATCAGCGTGCATGTTTCCGTTTACATAAAGGTCTTCAAATCCGGCACGGTACGTTGTGTCCACGAAATAGTGATCGCGGGAATATTCCCATGCGCGTTTTTCAAACGGCGTATCAGTGGATCCGCCGGAGACGGATATCTCCTTAATCTGTCCTTTCTTCTGCGACGCGAGGGCCGTCAGCTTTAAGGGGCCGAACTGGAATGCCGCCTTTATGCCGAACAGCGCTGAGCTGCTGGAAATAAACGAAGAACTTGTTCCGAGCGACACATTTCCCGCTTCCACACTCTGCACCACTTCATCTTCGTAGCCGGTATACTTGATCTTCAACTGGTTTTCGTATTCAAACGTCCGCTGCGTATTCCAGTCTGCAAGAATATTCAGTTTGTCCCCGATTGTTCCGCTGACGTTGATCTGGACTTCCTGCGCAAAGTCAGGCTCGTTGGTGGAGTTGCCAAGCGCCGAAATGGTCGATTGATCCGTCACCGTATTGCGGAACGCTGCACGGATATCGACGGCGCCAGAGATATGCAGATTGATGCGCGGTGGGCCGAAGATGCTGAAGACCGGATTGGCCGGAATCGGAATATCGATGTTGGTGAACGACCCGAGCAGTTCACCCAGATCGTTTTTCTTTTTCACCGCCGAGGCGTGATTGACAACTTCGCCGAAACCGTTCCTGATCTCGTACAGATTTCTCCGGCGGATGTATTCTTCAACCGGCATCTTTACCGGAATTTTTACATCCTTGCCGTCCACCATTTCCCGCACAATCACATAGAGTCCGGTGGAATCCAATTGAATATCCCGCTGGATGACCGCCGGTGTTTTGAGGAAAAGCGGATATGGCCGTGACGGAAATGCATCTGCCGTCATTGAATCTTTTCGCGAGTACACGAACTGGGCGAGACGGGCGGTTGAATCACGCTTGATAGGGATGGTATCACGAACAGCGAGCGTGTCTTTGCCTTTTGATCCGCTTCTTGTTTTGGAGACTATCCCCCGCGTCATGCCGGGTAGTGAATCGGCGACCGGGAAACCCGGTGGTTCCTCGATTATCAATCCATCGAGCGGTTCGAGCATGCGGATGAATGCTCCGCCGATGGGCTGGGAGAAGGCATCCTTCCACATGACCATGAGCGCAATCAAACACAGTACTGCGGCGCCGGTCAACAAGACAGCCTTGCGCAGCATCGGCCGCGTTATGACGAATGATAATAGAATACGAGGGATCACGAGGAGCGTCTAAGAAAAACAGTCATTGGTTTTAACTACTGCAATTGTTTCTCAACGTATCGACAGATGGTTACCAATTGGCTATGACTGTTCTCCTTGATCGGTTGGAACACATTGAGATGCTCATACCAAAGTAGGAAAAACAATGAAAACTTGCAAGAAAAAGAATTTCCCCAATTCCTTGGCGATATGCTCCGGGCATGGCCGTGGCATCACTGGGGAAGGAACCGGGATACCAACCGGCCGGTCCATGGATTCTGCGAACCCTCGGTCACAAAGGACTAGTGTTCTTTGTTCTTCTGCACGTCACGGACTATATTGCGGAGATCACGGTTGAAAGTCCGTTCATATGCAATAACTTGAGCAACCTGTCGCGGTGTCAGGATATCTCGAAGATCTGTAACAAAGGAAATGCGTCCTTCAAACATCTTCTTCTCCTGTTCGGCAAGTGCGGCAAAGGTCTGAGCAAACTCCACATCGCTTGCGTTGGCTGCAATTTGCTGTTCCAGCCGATCGACAATTTCACCGCGCGTGCGTTCGGCAGCGCGCGTTCTCTCCATACGGAGATTGTAGCGTGCGATAAATTTTGCCGACGTGGCTTCGTCCAATTTCAGGATTTCCAGCATGCGCACTTTTTTGAAGCTCTCAATTCGATCGAGCGCCGGCCGGTCTTCTCTGTCCTGATTTTTCTTTTGGGCCTCTCCGTTTGCAACCAAGGAGAGACAGAAGAACAACATAGTGACAAGATATTTCATTGATATCCTCACAATGTTCGCGTTTGATTCAAATGATCGATGACACTCGTTACTTCATCGTCCGATAGCAACTCGATTTCCGGCACATCAATACCTGCGCCGGAAAAGACCGTTGCGTCTTCCGCTGTTCCCTCTCCGGCGATCAGTTGATGCCCAAGATGTCTGGAAACGAGATCTGCGTTCGAAGCGGTCTCTACAATCGGCTGATGGAGCAGTGGTTCCGACATATTGATTTCCTGGTCCGCCAAACGGACCAACTCATCTTGAGAAACCTGCGCGACCAAACCCTGGAGCGAACCGTCGGCACCGGCAGGCAGTGTCCGGAGAAGAAAGAACAATCCCGCAACGCTGATGGCCACACTGAATACGGAAAGCGGCGCCACCAGCGGTTCCATCCAGGAGGGAAGGAAAAAGTGCAGGCGCCTCTTCCGGTGCTCGTCAATCCGCTCGTGCAGTCGCGGAAGGAAATTATTGAAATAGTGCGGTGGAATTTCCAACGCATCTTCCCGCCGGAGTTCCGAAAGACCAAATGCAATCGATTCGGAAGCCTGTCGGCAGCCGGGACATGACGAGAGATGTTCCTCAACGGATCGTAATTCTTCGGCTGTCAGGCTCCCTTCGTGATAATCCGGCAGCAGTTCAAAAATTTTACTATGCTTCATTTTTTAGAAACGCTCCAATCTTGCGTACTGCATGGAAGTAATTTGCCTTTAGCCCGCCGACAGACGTCTTCAGGATTTTGGCAATTTGCTCGTACGGCAATTCCTCATAATAGCGTAAGATGAACACTTTCTTTTGTTTCTCCGGCAGCGTATCGATTGCCTTCTGGATGCAAGCCGTTAGTTCTTTTTTTTCAAGTTGCTCCAGCGGAAGATCATCGGAATCTGCGTGCTGCATTACTGAATCGTCGATCGAAAACGTGCGTTTTAATTTCTTGCGGCGAATTTCGTTTAACGCGAGATTTGTTGCAATCCGATACAGCCAAGTGAAAATGCTCGAATCGCCTTTGAACGATGAGAGCGATGTATAGGCTTTGATAAATACACTCTGAACAACATCGTCCGCTTCATCATGATCCGGCAATAGACGACGAACAACCCAATAGACCTTCTCCTGATAGCGGGAGACCAGGATATTGAAGGCCTTTTCTTCGCCTCGCTTAAATCTTTGAATCAGCTCAAGGTCGTTGAGTTGTTCCATCCAGCTATTTTTCTCTACTTAGTCTTGGACACTGTGAAGGCAGAACAGTTTAAGCGTTTTACTCGAAATTATACCGAGATCCAAAGGAAGTGTCGAATTTCCCGCGATAATCGGGCGAAACCCGCGGATAGTGGAATACATCAAGATCATCAGCGTTCTGCGTATAGAGGTCTAACAAAATCTTCCATCCACAAGCGGTATTTCCTTCCGGCAGTAACTAATAGGAGAAACTGCATGGAACACGACAGGAGGCGTCTCACAGATTCCCCCTCTTTCCCGAATTCCTTTTCTTGACAACAGACAGCGCGACGGACAGACCGAGAATTACCATGACGACCGTTAGCGATACCAAAGTGCTGATGGGATAAAAGCCCGCAATAAGCATCTTCACACCGACGAACGCGAGAACAATTCCCACTCCATACTTGACATATGCAAAAGCCCGCTGCACTTTCTCGAGAACAAAATAGAGTGAGCGAAGTCCGAGTACGGCAAGTAGATTTGAACTGAAAACAATCAGCGGATCGGTTGTGATGCCGAAGATTGCCGGGATGGAATCCAACGCAAAGACAACGTCGGTCGTCTCAATGACGATTAAGACCAGCAACAGGGGTGCAGCCTTCCAACGGCCGCCATCTTTCACAAAGAATTCTTCCCCGATGTGTTTTGCCTTAAAGGGAACGATTTTCTTGAATATCCGGGAGACAATATTGCGCTCCGGATGGACTTCCACCTGATGTCCCGTCACGATTTTATACCCGGAGTAAAGCAGGACTACACCAAACACATACAGGATCCAGTGGAATTGCGTGACCAACGCACTGCCCACAAAGATAAGAATGCCGCGGAGGACTAGAACGCCGGCGATACCGTAATTCAACGCCCGGCGTTGAGCGTGCGGAGCAATTCCGAAATAGGTGAAGAGCATTAGGAACACAAAGAGGTTGTCGACACTGAGCGACTTCTCGATCAAGTATCCGGCAAGGAATTCCATCGCTTTCTGTTGGCCGAAAACGAAATAAATTCCCGCATTTACTGCAAGGGAAAGTACAATCCAGAAGAGAGTCCAGGCGATCGCTTTGCGTACAGGCATATCTGAAGATACAAAATGCCGACAGGAACATCAAAGACAAAAAATCTTGCGCCCTCTATTTTTTTTTCATATATTCTTATCAGTTTAGCCCGAATGGTGAAATGGCAGACACACCGTCTTCAGGAGGCGGCGCGCGTGAGCGCATGGGAGTTCAAGTCTCCCTTCGGGCACAAAAAGAAGGCTCACCTGTTTTAAATTCCCCACTTTTTCCCAATTTCTCGTCGAGTGGTAACTCTATTGGTAACCACGCGTGGGATTTTTTATATTCCTCCACCGACGAGAGAGCGGAAATTGGTATCTCTGGTATTCGGAAGTTCCCTCTAGAGGTTTGACAAGACGACAGAGTCACAAACATTTATACCACATGAGAAATGCCATCGAAGAAATCCACTCCAATGAACGACAAACCTTATGCAGCGGAAGAATAGAATAATAGCGCACAAACTGGGGAAGTCTGTGCGCTAAGGTGAGTGCAGGACTGTCAGAAGCTAATCAGCAAATACTTGTGGACGAAGAATTCAGGAAGAAATGCACGGTGGACAGAGGGATGGTGAGGACGGCGGCGGATAGAAATTAAAAAACCCAGCGTCGGGGGGGAACGCTGGGCTTGACCCTTTTAGTGCAAACGATACAAGGGAGGTACGCGTTTGCGGGTCGATGGGATGATAAGAATTCGGTCAAGCAGCAATGGAAGATCTCTGTCGCTTGGCTTCCCAATTTTCACATCTCCGTCAAGCCTCTGAAACTGTGTTACGGATTCATTGTAGGATGGTTCAACTTTTCATTTTTCTTCTCGTTCTTCGCCGCCTTCTTTTCTTTCATGGTTTTTGCCGGTTTCTTCTTTGAATCTTTTTTGCTGTTTTGACTTTTGCTCATGACGTTTCCCTTTCTGATTTAGAGAACGATGATGTTGCCCCATTCTGCGCTAAAAATGCCAGGGCTTTACAGGAAGAAGTTTGATTTTTTGTCAAGCTTCAAAATTTACCGTCCAGCACGAGATTGAGGCAAATATCCTAGTAGCGATTCCCGCCACCGGAACCACCACGTCCACCACTTTTTTTATTCTCGGTGCGTGGCTTTGCCTCATTCACCGTCATGGGGCGGCCTTTCAAATCTTTGCCGTTTAGTTCGATCATCGCCACCTGCGCTTCGGCAGGAACCGGCATCTCGACAAAGCCAAAACCTTTCGACTCGCCGCTGACTTTATCTTTGATTATCGTAGCGGTATCCACCTTGCCGAACGCTTCAAATGCTTGCTTCAGATCATCTTCTGTAGCTTCGCGCGACAAACTGCCGATAAAAATATTCATTAGATCTCCTTTGGGTATTTGTATTATCTAGGAACTTCCGCTTACATACGGTAATGTATCGAAGCAGCTGCTCAGAGGCAATTTCTTTTATTTGGGATGTCTGCTGAAAAGGGAAAGCCCGGTGCGGAAACTACCCTAGAACCGTCCAAATTTCGCCGCTGGGTGCATTTGTAAGCGAACACCTTGGGGGGGGGCAGGGGTTGTGCTTGAGTTTCTGAGTTTCATGGTCTGGTGGAATTGAGGCATGAAATGGCAAAGATTTCACCATCCCACAGCGTCGCGGAGGGATGGTGTTCAGGTGTATTATAATATAGTCTCGGATGCATTTGCAGAGATTACGAGCAGGGCGATGTCATCCTGATAGTTTCCTTTGCTGAACGCTGAAACCGCTTCAAGGATTCCGTTACAAGCCGCGTTTGCGCCTCTCCCGTGATTCTCCTTTAAGGTATCGAGAACGCGGTTCTCACCAAATTGCTCACTCACTGCATTGCGGACTTCAATCACATCGTAATAATCTCCACTCACTGACTGAGCCGGTCGCCATGCCCCCGCAATCTCATATCCGGCAATGCGTGGCATCTTCGTTGGGAGCAATCGCTGTTGAATTTCTCTCGCATATCTATTCTCACTGTCTATCGTTTGCTTGAGTTTGGAAAGAAGGAAGACCGTAACCCGGAAGAGACAAAGCATCACAACAGCATTCCAGTAAGGAACAAGAGGGATCGAATAGGTTGGTGACGAAGCAAAGTCAGCCAAATACCACACAATCGCACAGAGAATCCCCATGGTTACCCCAGCCCTTCGACTTACATACCAGGTAACAAGTGCAACAGGAAGTAAGTATAGTATCGAGAAGGATAACTCAACTCCGGTAACGTAGTCGATGACCCCAACGACAACCAGAAGAACTAACGATACGGTGGATAAGGATTTTTTCGATAGCGACTCTAGATAGCGCACGTATTTGTTCATTGCGCCCCGCGAGAAATTATTGCGATCTTGAATTGAGACCTTTGAAAAACAACAGGGTCAAGTTAATGAGTGTGACTGGTTGCTTTTCGTGTTTGTTTGTGGCTTCGTAGCGATATTGTCGGCCCTTTGCACAACTTGAGATCCAAGCTCATTCATAGCGCAATGCATCAATTGGATTTAAGAGCGCAGCTTTTCTCGCCGGATAAAATCCGAAGAAGATACCAATGGCAATAGAAAAGCCGAACGACAGAATTATGGAAAATGCCGTTATGATCGTGGGCCATTTGGCTACATTCGAAATGACGATCGATCCGACAACCCCCAAAATGATTCCTGTAATTCCACCAAGCAAACTCAGGACAAGCGCTTCGATAATGAATTGCGTCAAGATGTCTCTTCCGCGCGCGCCGATAGACATGCGTATCCCAATTTCACGCGTTCTTTCTGTGACAGAGACAAGCATAATGTTCATAATCCCAATGCCTCCAACAAGCAATGAAACCGAGGCAATGCTTGCCAGCAGAATGGTGAGCACCTGCGTGGTCGCTGTCGCTGTTGCAGCCAGGTCCGTCTGGTTTCGAATAGAAAAATCGTCGGCGTCATATGGTTGAATCTTGTGTCTCATGCGCAAGAGTTCGGAAATTTGTGTTTGCGCCGCAGCAATATCCTTCAAACTTGTTGCAGAGATAAGGATATATCGTAAGTTTGGAAAATGTGAAAGTCTTCGTATGACAGTGGTATAGGGCGCAAGAATAACATCATCCTGATCCTGGCCCATAGCGTTTTGTCCTTTTTTCGTCAGCACGCCGGCCACTTTAAAGGGAACGCTGCGAATGCGAATTGTTTGATCGACAGGACTTCCATCAGGGAAAAGATTATCGGCAACGGTCCTTCCGAGAATACACACCTTTGCAGCAGCTTTGATATCTTGATCCGTAAAGAAATTTCCGTATTCAATAGGCCATTGCCTTATTTCAAGATAATCGGTACCTACCCCCTGAATGCTTGTTGACCAATTCAAATTGCCTGCGATAACCTGGCCACCGGCCATTGCTCCAGGCGAAAGATATTGCACGGAGGGACATTCCCGTGAAATTGCCAGTGCATCGTCTTCGGTGAGGGTTGTTGCCGACCCCGCTCCGCTTCGTACACCGGCCTGCTGTTGTGCACCCGGATACACCATTAGGACATTTGTCCCTAATGCTGCGATTTGTTCCTTCACCGAAAATTCCGCCCCCTGGCCGATAGCCAGCATCGCGATAACCGCTCCAACGCCGATGATAATCCCGAGCATGGTAAGGAACGATCTCATTTTGTTGCGCTGCAACGCTCTGAATGCGGAAAGAATAATATTCAACATCTTCATATTGTTTCCTCCTCATCATCGATCATGGGAAGTTCTTTGATCACTTCAGATGCAATTTTGGGGTTGCTCATGACTTTGTCCGTCCTGATCTTGCCGTCCCGAAAGACGATCTGACGTTTCACATACTCTGCAATATCCGGTTCATGTGTGACAATAATAATTGTTATCCCGTTGTTGTTGAGTTCCTGAAAGATACCCATCACCTCAACGCTCGTTCTGCTATCCAAATTGCCGGTGGGCTCGTCGGCGAGAATGATGCTGGGATCATTCACCAACGACCGTGCAATTGCGACACGTTGCTGTTGTCCGCCGGAGAGTTGATTTGGGTAATGATGGATTCTGTCTCCGAGACCGACTCTTTCGAGCGCCTCGGTGGCTTTCACTTTTCGCATTTTGTTCGACGTCGGGCCATAGAACAGCGGAAGTTCGACATTCTCCAACGCCGAGGTGCGTGAAAGCAAATTGAATCCCTGAAATACGAATCCGATTTTCTTATTTCGTATCATCGCAAGCTCGTCTCTCGACAATTTCCCGACATCAATGCCTTCAAGGACGTATGAGCCCTTGGTCGGTTTGTCGAGACATCCCAAGATGTTCATGAATGTGGATTTTCCCGAACCGGAAGCCCCCATAATCGCCACGAACTCACCTTTAGTTACGCTGACCGATATTCCGCGGAGCGCGTGCACATCAATCTCTCCAAGTTGATAGATCTTGGTCAGGTGATCTATTTGTATAAGAGTTCCATTTGAACTCACAGAAGAAGCAGGGGCTATGGATGTCATCGGAATCCGCCTCCGCCGCCGGGGCGTTGCTGTTGCCCTGATCCTGCGAGTGGATTCGTCACTTGCCCGGTTGCGGCATCGCTGTTCGCAACAGCGCCAAGCACAATTTGGTCACCAGGTTTCAATTTTGAAGTTGTGATCTCTGTGAACCGTCCATCATTCAAACCGGTACGGACAGAAACCGACTCAAGCAGTCCATTCGATTTCAGAAGCCAGATTCTGCCTCTTCCGGAGAAATGAGACGGAACGTAAATATTTTTTTGATACTCGGGATAATTCGACGTTACACCAAAGGCATTCGACTTTTTCTGTATTTTCGCCTTCGCGATGCTCTGCTGAGCCATCGAATTGCTCCGGTTCATCCCGCCTGCAACGATCTTCATTATTTCACTGCGCAACTCATCCGGGCTCAACTTCCCGCCGTGTGCGGCTTGAACTGAATCTCTCAGTGCCTGGAATCGCTCCCGGCCGCCCTGCGAAAACTGTCCACCATTCTGCATTCTCTGACCATCGGGTTGAAGCCTGGAAGAGTCTCCGGCATCTTTTCCCCTGCCCGTGAAATCACCTCGTGTTGAACCGGAACCGGTTGTATCGATAAGATCGACCGGCGGCTGGAACCTCAACGCCATATTGGAAACTTTTAGAACGTTGCTTGCACTGGCAATTTGAATTTTGACATTGGCGGTCAATCCCGGCATGAGTTTTAGTTGTTCATTGTTCACATCGATGATAACAACGTAGTTGACGACGTTTTGAATGGATTGGGGAGCAAGACGGATCTGCGACACCATACCGGTGAACTTGTCATCCGGGTACGCATCGACCGTGAAGGTTGCCTCTTGTCCAATGCTGACCCTGCCGATATCTGTTTCATCAACTGTTGTCTGCACCTGCATTTTTTTCAGATCATTCGCGATGGTGAATAATGTGGGAGAAGAGAAGCTCGCCGCCACCGTCTGGCCGATGTTGACGGCGCGGTTGATCACGACGCCGTCGATGGGAGCATAAATTGTTGCGTATGCGAGATTGATCTTAGCACGATCCAGATTGGCTTGTGCAGATTTCAGATCGGCTTCGTTCGATTCATACGTTGTCAAAGCCGCATCATAATTGAGCTGTGAATCGAGCCCGCGATCAAGCAGCGCTTTCTCCCGGTCAAGGTTTCTTTTGCTGGAGGTACACTGTGCCTTCGCCTTGTCGAGAGTCGCTTCGGCATCTTTCACCGATTGCACAAGGAAAGTGGAATCTATTTGGGCAATGAGTTGGCCTTTTCTTACGACTGAGTTGAAATCAGCGTACAGCCTTGCGACAATTCCGGAAACCTGTGTTCCGACATCGACGGATGTGACAGCATTGATTGTTCCCGTTGCAGTAACAAAGACTGTAAGATCACCCTGTGAGATCTTATCGAATCTAAAACTATAATCGGGAGATTTATGTCGCGCAAAGAGGTAGGCAATAACTACAACAATTGCGATAATAATAGATCCCGCAACAACGATCGATCTTTTCATGGTCGATATTCCTTTCCTTATTCTCCAAATGGTTCAACTTCCAAATATGTATATGAATATTGTATCAATCTTCGAGAACGATACGCCATTCTCTCTCTTCTGTGAACGCAAAGAAAGAACGTTCCGAATTCTAATTTATGTCTGACACTGTTGACAAAATGAATATTCCGCCCCAAATCCGGCAATCGCTGCAATCTCATCGTCATCATCTTTTCCCAATGGTGCGCGGCTTTGCCTCTCCACGGCCTCCATTGTCCTTTAATTCAATCCCAGATCATAGCATCGCTTGCTTTCGTCTCATCGATATCATTTGAGAATTCCAACGGCCTCATCAACAAGCCGATGATGACTTCATAAAGTTAGTGAAAGTATACAACAAATTGCCAGCGATTGCAATCAGCCAAAAGAACGATAAAGTAGCTAATTCTCTAACTATCCAGTAGTTAGCTAATTCTTTATCGAATTCATTCCATCGATTCCCTGCGCGGCTTTCATGCGTCTTATTCGATGATCCAGGTTCGTGTTGGCTTCTTGTAGTTGGACACTGCAAGAATGCATATGTTTAAGAATACGGAATATTCTTCAACGGATGAACAGAACGGAGGTATTTTTCATTACAGCCGATTCGCTGCCCCCGAAAACCGACTAATTGACATTGATCAAACGCACCGGAAGGTAACCCGAAGGTGAGTTGTTGGCATCCAGTTAATTTTTCAGGTTTGAATCTCTTAGGATAGCAATTCTTGTAACTCCTAAGTAACCTGGAAACTTGAGTCTCTTTTTAGCGCGGGGACGCAGAGGTCGCAGAGCCGCTAAGGATTGTCTTAATATCCTTCTCTGCGTCTTTGCAGCCTTTACGACTTTGCGTTGAGAATTTTTACGTACGGGATAGAAACGTCGCCCATGTCTGTGTGACGCAAGTTACTTAACTGAAAAAAGAGAGTCCCAGACGCGCGGAATGCGCTGCTCAGCCAATAATGATCTGCTATGCAGGTAACGTTGGGGGGGGACGTCATCTGCGGGTCGCTGAAACAATTAGAAATGATATAGAAGCAGCTTTCGCTGCGGTCTTTCATCTTACGCTTTAAACTCCAGAATAAACTTCGTTCCATGCTCGCGCTCGATGCGTACCGTGCCGTCGAGCTGTTCTGTCAGCATCTCGATGAGCTTCGTGCCAAATCCGGTAGAGCCTTCCACATGCGTCGATTCGGGGATTCCTATGCCATCGTCTTGAACAACAAATGTTACACGGTTTTCTTTCAGCGAGGCGGAGATCGTTATCGCGCCGCTCTTTCTGCCTATAAACGCATACTTCATGCTATTGGTCAGAAGTTCGTTAAGGATTATTCCCAGCGGGGAGGCTTTCTTCACGACCAGTGTAAAGTCTTCGATATGTTTTTCAACCGTGACAATACCTGCATTGGGGAAATTTCTTACGATTTCATCGGCCAAAGGCGAGAGGTATTCCAGCACGGAGATATCATGAAAGTCAGTTGAGTGGTAGAGTTTATCATACAACACGCTCATGCTGTGCAATCGGCTCCTGGCATCCAGCAGAGCCTCGATAACTTGCGAATCGCTAAGAGTCTCCGCCTGCAGTGTCAGAAGTGCCATTACAGTATTCATATTGTTCTTGATCCGGTGATGCACTTCACGCAATAGAAGTTCCTTTTCCTTGAGGAGTTTCTTGATCTCTTCTTCCGCCCGCTTGCGATCGGTGACATCGACAGTAACGGTGGCAGTGCTGCCTCCAGGAGACAACGTTGTCGCGCTGATGCTTGTCCAAATAACCTCGCCATTGTCTTTTTCAATGCCGATTTCGACATCTCGAATAGTGGTTTGCTCTTTTACAGCACGAATACTTGGGAACTCTTCCCGGGACATCGGCATCTTATCAGGCCGCAAATACTTTCTCTCCTTGTAGTCACCTTTGAGCAATGCCTCTTTTGAAAGATCCAATATTTGGGATAATGCAGTGTTGGCATCAGAAACAGTATTATGGGCATCAACAATGGAAACGCCTACAGGCAGCATTTCAAAAAGTGTGTGCCATTTTGCTTCGCTTTCGCGTAGCGCCTCCTGAATTGTAAATTTTTCTGTTACATCTGAAAATACCAACACGACCCCGATGATGTGTCCTCTTTCATCTTTAATGGGCGAGGCACTATCAGAAATCTGGTATTCATTCCCATCTTTCGAAACAAGAACCGTATGGTCTGCCAAGTGAATCATTTCCCCATGTTCCATTATAAGCATCACGGGATTTTTGATCACCTGCCGGGTCTTTGGGTCGATGATGTTAAACACTTCACACAAAGGCTTCCCCTGCGCTTCAGCCATAGGCCAGCCGCATAATTTTTCGGCTGCGGGATTGACATGAACAATAGTGCCATCAACGTTGGTTGAAATTACTCCATCACCAATAGCGTTGAGCGTGATAGAAAGATTTGCTTCACTTTTATGCAATTCTTTTTCCGCAACAAGTGCTGCAAGCAAATATCTTTCCCGGTTGTGTTTGAAAGAAAACCCAGTCGTGGTTCCGATACTAATCAGAAGCAAGATCATGGCAATGGATACCGTCCATTGTCGTTCTCTGTATGAAGAATACAATTCGGATTTATCCATCTTTGTAATTAGCAACCATGGAGAGTCCGGAATAGCCCGCACATCGGCCAGAACCTCCACGCCACGATAATCGAGCCCCTCAACGATTCCTTCTTTTTTCGCCGCTGCTTTTGCTGCGACCATGTCTTTATTCTTTTCACTATCAAAACGCAAGGTAAGGGCGGCATCATTCATAAAACGAAGAGGAGTAAGAAAGACAATGCCGCTTCCATCCCGACGGACCAAATATGTTTCTCCTGAATTACGGTTTGAAGGCCATCGTTGAATAAATGAATACAGGTAATAGTCAGGGTTAATTCTTAAGACAACAGTTCCGACAACATCATGTTTTATATTGTCGCCAAAAATGGGGACCACTATTTTTAAATAGATTTGTTTGTTTTGCTGGTTATAATAGAAATCTTCAAATATAATCTTGCCCGTACGAGCGCTGTCAATAGATTGTTGGGACACATAGGAAAGAAAGCGATCTTTGCCGTCACAAATGACAAGCTTCTGACTGTTCTTCTTGTCCAATAAGAATATCCCATCGTAATTATAAGAAGTGTACACTTTGGTCATCAGTAGTCTGATGTCATACTCTGCATTGACGTCCTTCGTATGAGAAAGATATCTTTTCACCAGAGCAGAAAACTCGGCGTTATTGTAGAAGAAACCCGCATCGTTCAGACGCTCTTTACGCCATTGTGACAATTCACTCGCCTTCAATTCGGATACTGTCGCAAGACTATTTCCCACCCTGAGGCTATATTCTTTTGCGTAATTGGCCAAATATAAATAACCGCAGAAAATTAGTCCGACCAGCAAGATGACGAGTGCAGGAAGAAGAAGAAATTTGGATCTCGTGTCATGAAGAAGCATGGTTTTCACCGTTGTTTCCCGTATTCGTGACAGGGATATTTATTCGACAATCACCTGCTACACATCAAACTCCAGAACAAACCTTGTTCCATCACTCCGTTCGATTCGAATTTTGCCATCCAACTGCTTTGCGAGCATGTCAACAAGCTGGAGCCCGAAGCCAGCCGAACACCCGATATCAACAGACTCCGGAATTCCCACACCGTCGTCCTGCACAACAATGGTCGCGTGCCCGTCTTTCATTGAGGTAGTTACCGCTATCACTCCGCTAAATCGGCCAATGAAGGCGTGTTTCATGATGTTCGTTATGAGTTCGTTGATAATGATTCCGAGCGGGGAAAGCCACATGGCTCCGACTTCGAAATCATCTCCCTGCACACTGCTGTCAATTTTTGCGTTTGTTGGAAATATTGCAATGATCTCTCCCACGAGAGCGCGAAGATAGTCCTTCAGCGATATCCCGGCCACATGTTCAAATTGATAGAGTTTGTAATAAAGAACGCCCATGTTTCTCAGACGATTTACCGCATCGTTCAGCGCTGCCGTTGCAACTATGTCTGTGCGTGCCAGAGTTTGCGCGTGGAAGGAAAGAAGACTCATCATTGAATCCATATTGTTTTTGATCCCGTGATGGATTTCCTTCAATAAAAGTTCTTTTCCCTTGAGGAGACTTTTTACCTTCTCTTCCGCCCGCTTGCGCTCGGTGATGTCCGACATAACAATGACAGCGCGCCAATCGGACAAATCAACGGGCACCGCACTCACATTGACCCAAATCACCTGACCATCTTCCCTCACCACGCCAGTCTCGACATCGTGAACAGCTGCTTGTTCACGAATAGCACGAACGCTGGCAATATCGTCAACCGACATGACTACCCCATCCGATCGGAGATAGGTTCGCGTCCGATAGCCGCCCTCCAACAATTCCTCCGGAGCGAGATCCAGAATTTTGTTCAACGTAGGGTTCATATGGACTACTTTGTTTTCAGAGTCAAGCACCGAAATCCCTACCGGCAATAATTTGAACAAGGTTGTGAGCTTCTGTTCGCTCACACGCAGCGCCGCCTCTGTCTCCTTGCGCTCCGAGGATTTCCCCAGCAGATCGGCAACGGCATCGATGAGTTTACGCTCTTCAGCCAGAAAAGGTCCCTCAGATTCTTTCGGTCGCTCCTCCAGGTAGCAGACTTCGATATTTCCCGCCCACTCATCGTGAATCATGATTTCACGGCTTTGCGACCATATGGTCTTTTTGAAGTTCCCGGTACTGAATTCACGCCCTCCCCAGGTGATGCAACAGGCAGCAATCTCAGGGAACATGTAGGCATGGGCGAGAAGATTGGCACTCTCTTGCCATATCTTTTCTTGAGAAATATCTTCTTTCCGCACAAGTTCAGATATGGAATAAAGACAATGGAGTTCCTTAACGCGCTCACCCAGAGAATGTGTGGACATTTTAAGTGCTTCTTCCGCTCGCTTGCGCTCGGCGAGCTCATTCTTTAGTTTTTTGTCTGCATCGAACAGCTCAAACGCC